>Ga0126384_10002989_pt1 | contig 10245 bp, 10 predicted proteins | sample PanSoiMetPlot_36_FD_92543 | JGI IMG/M metagenome (GOLD analysis project Ga0126384, IMG submission 92543) | Tropical forest soil microbial communities from Panama - MetaG Plot_36 | ecosystem: Environmental > Terrestrial > Soil > Tropical forest > Bulk soil | place: Panama | collected 2016-02-17 | reverse complement strand
GCGCGCTAGCCAATATCGCCGTGCTCCTCGCCGGGAAGGTGCCGGTGAATGTCAATTTCACAGCCGGGCAAGAGGCGGTGGCTGCCGCTCTCCAGCAGTGTGAAATCCGTACGCTGCTCACCTCCCGCACGTTCTTGACCAAAGCGCAGATCGCAGAGATGGAGGGGATGGTCTTCCTCGAGGAGGTGACGACACAGTTCTCCTCGGTCAAGAAACTCTTGACACTCCTCGTGGCCTTTTTCGCGCCCGCCCGACTGCTCCAGGCTCTGTACAATCGAGAGCGCCGGACACCGGAGTCACTCGCTACTATCGTTTTCTCCAGCGGCAGCACGGGCACGCCGAAAGGCGTAATGCTCTCGCATCACAATATCCTCTCCAACGTTGAGGCAATCCAGCAAGTTTTTGCTATCACCAAAAAAGACTGTATCATGGGAGTACTGCCGTTTTTCCATGCCTTCGGGTTCACTGGCACATTGTGGTTACCGCTCATCGCCGGGTTCCGCGCCGCGTATCATCCTAATCCGCTCGATGCCAAAACCATCGGTGAGATGGTCAACAAACACCAAGCAACGATCCTGATCAGCACCCCCACCTTCTGCACGGCGTATCTGCGCAAATGCTCGGCTGAGGTGTTCTCCTCGTTGCGCTATGTCATCGTCGGTGCCGAGAAGCTACGTCCCAGCATCACACTAACGTTTAAGGAAAAGTACGGCGTAGACCTGTTGGAAGGGTATGGTTGCACCGAGATGGCACCGGTTGTCTCGGTGAACGTCCCTGATATCGAGCACACAGAGCCACGCCAGATCGGTTACAAGCCGGGAACGGTAGGCCATCCTCTTCCAGGGATTGCGGCCAAAGTCGTAGATCGCGAGACTGGAGAACCATTGGCCTATGGACAAGAAGGGTTGCTGTTAGTGAAGGGTCCCAACCGCATGCTCGGATATCTAGGGCAGCCAGCACAGACAGCAGAGGTGCTGCGTGACGGATGGTACGTCACCGGAGACATCGCCACGATCGATGAGGATGGGTTCATCCGCATCACTGACCGCCTCGCCCGTTTCAGCAAAATCGCGGGGGAAATGGTCCCACACCTGCGGGTGGAAGAAGCCATCAATGAGATCCTTGGAGATGGCTCGTGCGTTGTTACCGCAGTCCCCGATGAACAACGCGGTGAATACCTGGTCGTGCTCTACGCGCACCAAGACTTACCTGCAAACGCCCTGTGGCAGCAGTTATCTCGGACCGACCTCCCTAAGCTCTGGATCCCCAAGCGAGAGCATTTCTATCCTGTCGAGGCCATTCCTACCCTAGCCACCGGCAAGGTCGATCTAAAGGGAGTCAAGGTTATAGCGATGGAAATGGCAAGGAACTGACTTCAGGTCAATTCAGCACAGATTGGAGGAAAGAGATGAAAGTCTCAAAAGAAGACCTCAGGTGGGTGGCTTCAGAGGGGCTGCTCTCAACCGAACACCTAGAGACGCTCTGGAACGCCTTGGAAAGACACCGTGCCACGAGCCCACAGTTCGATCTAGTCCACGTCACCTATTACTCGGGTGCGTTGATCGTCATCTCAGCAATGGGATGGTTTATGACTCGGGCGTGGGAGCGATTTGGTGGCGGCGGACTATTTCTCATCGCAGTCCTGTACGCCCTGTGTTTCGCCCTTGTTGGTTGCAAACTGCGGCGCCACGCGCACCTTAAAGTCCCTGGCGGCCTGCTGTTCACCATGGCGGTGTGCATGACCCCTCTTGCGGTCTATGGTCTGGAAAGACTCACAGGCTTTTGGCCACAAGGTGACCCCGGTATGTACAGGGATTATCATCTCTGGATCAAGGGGAGCTGGTTCTTCATGGAGGTGGGGACAATCCTGGTTGCCTTGGTGACGCTCCGGTTTATCCATTACCCCTTCCTGACTGCTCCCATCGCCTTCTCCCTCTGGTACATGTCCATGGATCTGACTCCGCTGCTCTTTGGCAAGCCGGATTTCTTGTGGGAGGAACGTCTGCAGGTGTCCTTGTGGTTTGGTCTTGCGATCTTGGTGGGATCCTACCTTGTCGATCGCCGCACGAAGGAGGATTACGCGTTTTGGGGCTACCTCTTTGGCATGCTGGCTTTCTGGGGTGGGTTGTCGCTGATGAAGAGCAACAGTGAATTGAGCAGGTTTTTGTACTGCCTGATCAACGTTGGCCTTATGCTCCTGTCGGTTCTGTTAGAGAGGCGGGTGTTTATTGTCTTTGGCGCGCTGGGCGTGTTCGGCTATCTCGGTTACCTCGCCTCTCAGGTTTTTCAAGATTCTCTGCTCTTTCCCTTCGCGCTGAGTGCTCTTGGGCTGGTGATCATCTTTCTCGGTACCCGGTATCAACGGCATCGTGAGCGGATCGAAGCTGTTATCCTTGATTTGACTCCACCGAGTCTGAGATCCCTTCTCCCTAGGGAACGTGTGCAAGGATGAGCGGAGATTGTCCCTCCGACTATCCAGGTCCCTCCCTCCGCCTCTAGAACGCCCCCGCCAACTCCTGTCTCACCCACACCCAGGAAACCATCTGTGCTCGCTGTATGGAGTTATGTCTCTTCCATTATCGGTCGAGCAATCGGCGTTTTGACCGTAGTATTCCTACTGACGGAGCTGGTAACCGGCGGCGACCCACCAAAGCCAGCTTCCTCTCAGGACGCGGCAGAATGGCTTGAGCGGGCTCGCAAAACGCTGACTTCGAGCTACACTGCCGAGTGGGAAGCAACTTTGGAAGTGATCGAAGCTTCCCCGGTGGCCATGCAAGAACGGAAATACGCCTTTCACGTAGGTCCGATGCGCTATCGCTTTCGTGTGAAGGGCAACAGTCGCGCTTACTGGGCTGAGCAATGAGAAGGCAAGGAGCAGATTCCCACGCGCGAGGCCTGGTACGAAGGCTTCACCCACTACATACGTTCCACCCAGGACCCGAAAAAATTACTCCCCATCGAGGTCGGCGAGGGGGAAGGATTCTGCATCAAGCGCAGCCTGGTGGAAGCGGGAATTCTGGGATGGCGCTTAGCCCACTTCTTTGACGACGAGCAACCAAGCGGCGGGTACGTCGCGACGCTGGGCGCCGAGTGGGTTCGGGAAGAAACGCTCATGGGCCGGCCGGCCGTAGTCCTCGATCTCAAAATTGGGTTCGGGCTCGGTCCCATTAGCCCCTCCCACTTCGGCACTGGAACCAGTCGTCTCTGGATCGATCGGGAAAAACTCCTGCCTTTGCAGCGCGAGACGCATTTAAAGGACCCAAGTAAGAGGAACACCCCCTCTTATCGAGTCCGAGAGGTGTATACCAACTGGAAACTCAACCCACCGCTGGCGAACGAGACTTTCCACGGCGAAGGTATGGGTCCGCCCGATGCTCTGGTGGATGCGCCGGAAGACCCCGCCGCCTTTGAAGTGGAGCAGACCCGGAAGTTCCTCGGTTTTGACGTGCGTGATTTTCCCCAATCCCAGGGGCCGACCGGCTTCGACGAACTACCGGCCGATGCGCCCGAGTTTGCCTTCAGCCTCGTGCCGCAGCAGCTGTCCGGACCGGAACCGCACGCCTCGTATGAGACCCGAAAATGGATCGTCACGAAAGGGCCGGATGGTTCCGAGATCGAGGCCTATTGCAGCTACGATCGAGACAAAGAGATCGCACCTGGCCATCCCTTCCAATCTACTCGGGAAAACCGCCGCCACTTCTATGATGGAGGGTATCATCCGCAGGATGTCTTCATCGGCAAGCGCGTCGGGGGTCAACTGCAGCCTATCCTCTTCTTCCGGGATGTGGGTTCGCACGACACCGCGCCGCACCATCTCGCCGTAGACAGTAAGGGACGGTGCCATCTCATGCTGGCTGATGTCGATATGGACCAGAGAAACCGCTTCAAGCTCCTCTGGGTGATTGGCGACCTGTCCGCTGGCAAATGGACCGAGGCCTGGCTCGTGGATCATCGGGATCACTTCACCTCGTGGGCCCATCCCTGGAGTGCTGCGTGGGGTGAGACCGTGCATTTAATCTGGGATTGGACGGACCAATCCCATGGCGACCCCCAAAAAGGCTCAGGGATTTTCCATGTCATTTGGACTCCTGACGGCTTCGAGCGAAAAGTACGCGTGTACAAAGGCAATGTGGACAGCCTCGACATGGCAGTCGATCCCGACTCGGGACAACTGCTCCTGGTGTTCAGTACCGAGGAAGGAGTTTTTGTAGCCTCACAACCGGCGGATGGGCCATGGACACTGCCGGCCCGTTTGCACCCAGAGTTCATGAGAAACTATGACGTCTCGGTTCAAGCCCTCGGAAAAGGGGCTTTCGTCATCCGGACCAAATCCAAGGAGACCAAAGAGTGGTTACTGATAAGCAAGTAAGGGTCTTTGCTCTGATTCAAAATAGGGGACGTTTTCGAAATAGGGGACGTTGTGGCAGTAGCGGCTTTCTGACTTTCCCATCTTAGCCCCAACACTATCTCCACTTGGAATGCACGGGACCAACTCGCCAGCTTCAGCGATCCGGGGCTCACTATCAGTTTCCAAGGGAAGTGGAATCAAATCTAGTTTCTTGACTTTCTCCAGATTCTCGCTATTTCTCTGGAGACCTAGCTCATTCCCTCTAATCAGCGGAGATCTGCCAGTTGCAAGAAGAGGGGGGGTGTCTAGCCTTTCGGTGTGGCAAGAATCGGAGAGGCACTGCTTTCTTTCCCGTTGCCGTAGTAGACTATTTTTTGAGGGCATGAGTTGTGACACGGAAAATGGAACGGAGAACGACAAGCCATGTGGACTATCGTCACGCATGAAACGAAACGCCCTACCGACTATCAACTTCGCCGGGTAACGATCGATCTGACACGGGAGGATATTCGTCAAGAGACCGTCCACTGCCAAGACCTCGACGACTTTCTCGGCGGGATCGCTCGCTCTTTTAAGCTCCTCGCTCACTATGAAGTCCAGGATGCCTTCGCACCCTCGGCTCCTCTCATCATGAACCTGGGGGTCTTCTCCGGTACCGACTTGATGACCGGCCTGCGAATTTTCTTCTCGGCCTATAGCCCGTTAAAGGTTGCCAACAACGGCTGCCCGCTGGCGATGTGGTCGGCCGCTTCGGACAAGTTTGGCACCAAAGTGCGAGCGGCCGGGGTCGATGAGGTGATCTTCCTCGGCCGGGCGCAGCGGCCGGTCTATCTCTTGATCCACCGAGACGACACCAACGAATTGGCCCTCTCTTTGGAAGCTGCCGACGATCTCCTGGGAAAAACGACTCACGCAAAGATCATGCAACTCGCCGATCGGCATCCGGATTCTCACGTGGCAGCGTTGGGACCAGCGGGTGAGCACTGGCAGCAGAATTTCTATGCCGCCATCGCCTGCAGCACGGTTAACCAATTGCGCTCTCGTGACTGCAAACCTCGCTTTGCCGGCCGTGGCGGCATGGGCAGTATCATGGGGTCAAAGAACCTTATTGCCATCGTCGCCCAGGCGCCGGATATACACCGCGGCAAATCGACCCCGGCATTATTGGACGCTAATAAGGAAATCAGCCGCGGCCCGGGCTCGCGCAACTATCGCGACGCTGACAAAGGCAACGGCAACGGCGGCACCTGGCGCAATGTCGCCGGGCTACACCCGATCGGCGCCTTGCCGGAAATGAACTTCTGGCCGCAGGGCAACGATCGACCGGTGGCGTTATACCGTAATACAATGGAGAGCAACAACGAGTATTTCATCAAAGACGAGTCGTGCTTCAAATGCGGCATCTCCTGTCATAAAAACATTTACGCGACAGAGGAAGAGCACGGCCGTCGTAAGCCGGGCAAGTTCGTCACCAAATTCGATTACGAACCCCTGGACCTGCTCACCATCAATTTGGGCATCTATGACCACCGGCAAGCGTTAGAGATCGTCGAACTCGTCGATCAATTGGGATTCGACTCTATCAGCCTCGGCGTAACTCTCGGTTACATCATGGAATACAATCAGCGCCATCCGCAGCAGCCTATCGTCAATGGCCTGCCGTTTGGTGATTTTCATGCTGCCTGTCGCGTCATCGAGCAGGCCGCTGCTGGTCAGCTCCCGGAGGTCGGTCAAGGAGTCAAACGTCTGTCGGAGAAGCTGAGCGAGACTGCCTACGCCATGCACTGCAAAGGGTTGGAACTTCCGGCCTACCTGCCTGAGACCAACCCTGGTTACCCCTTTGCGATCGCCGGTGGTCACATGTCGATGCGCACTTTCCTACTGCTGGTCTTCGACGGCAAGACAGATATGGACTATTGGGTAGACGCAATCGTCAACAAAGGCCCCTACTATACCCGCGATGACGTCTTGGGGCTGTGCAAGTTCGCCGGTGCGCCCGACAAGGTCATCGAGCCAGTGTTCAAAGACCTCTACGGAGTCGAGGTCACACGCGAAGATATGGTGCAGGCAGTGCAGCGGACCTATCTGCGCGGCCTCCTGCTGGAGCGCAAACAAGGGGCGACGCTGGACGACTATGTGCTACCGGCGCGCGTGTACCAACGCAACCCCAATGTTCAGTTACCGCACTTCATCACGCCGGAGTTCTGGCAGGAGTTGCGGCAGCGAGTCTTCCAAGCCTTCGATGCGCAGATTGAGAGCTACGGACTCCAACAAGCGGCGTAGTTCCTATTTTTGCTCGCGGATTGCATGGCCAAAGGAAAAGCCATAGCGATGCGGAATATCAGAATCCACCTAAATAGCCACGCCCGACCCGTGCGTGCAATCGCGTTCGACCTCGATAGTACGTTGACCCGTCCATATCTCGACTTCAGACGGTTGCGTCAACAGCTCAACCTTCCCGAGGGGGACATTCTCAAGTGGCTAGCCACGTTGCCTCCCGCCGAACGTACTTATGTCTCGCAAATAATTGAAGCGTTCGAGCAAGACGGCGTCGAGAATGTCGCCTGGAACGAGGGAGCACCAGAAATCCTGGAGGCAGTGCGAGCAATGGATCTGCCATTGGCAATCGTTACTCGTAACAGCCGCGCCTCGCTCGCCGCCGTGTGTCAGCGGTTGGACATCGCAGTCGATCTACTCGTCGCCCGCGAAGATGCACCGCCCAAGCCTGACCCGGCCTGCCTCCATTATACTGCCAATCAGTTGGCTGTGCCGATCGAGCAGTTGCTCATGGTTGGAGACTATCGTCACGACATGGACGCCGGCCGAGCGGCTGGTGCGATGACTGTTTTACTCACCAACGGCCGCCTTCCCTCGTGGCCTGTGGAAGCGGATCTCGTCATCGAGCGGCTGGTCGAGTTACTGGCGTACTTTGAACAGTGAAGAAGGCCATGCTTGATCGGTTGAAGGCTGTCGGTAAGACCCTCAAGCACGAGTTAAAAGTCTATCAGCTCGTACGCAAAGACCCCCGAACGCCGAAGCCGGCAAAATGGCTACTTGGATTGGCCGTTGGATACACCCTGCTGCCCTTTGATCTCATTCCCGACTTTATCCCGGTCATCGGTCATCTCGACGATGTCATCATCGTGCCTGCGCTGATTATCCTCGCCTTAAGATTGATTCCGGCTGAGGTCATCGCAGATTGTCGGAACAGGACTGGCACGAAGAGTGAAGAGTAAAAGGTTGCGCGAGCAAGGAGCCGCTCAATTCTTCATTCTACATTCTGCATTCTGCACTTTCCTGAGCACCCTCGGTTCGACGCCGATACGCTGTGTATCGATCAGTACTTGCCGCCGCATCATCATGCGTTCGTCCTCGTCCCACAGCCGAGTGTAAAGGCGAAGATAGGCAGCGCCGATGGCTTCAGTCTGCTTCGCGTTGACTCCTGGCACCCGGAACTCGACGACAATATCGGTTGTTCGCTCGTCTATGGGTTGCAGACAGGTAAGAATCTCCGAACCTGCACCCTGCCCTTCTAGCGTGCGGCTCCAATAACGCAGCTTTGCTTGATCAAGTTGTAGCTCAATCACTGCCTCCCGCGGCGCGTTTGCCGGAGGCATGATAATACGCGCTCGCCAAGAGTCTGGTGTCTGATCAAGCAGACGAATGCTAGAGAACGAGGAGCGATGGAGCCAGGGCAAGTGCTCCCAGTCGCGGACGTTTTCCCAGATGCGATCCAACGAGGCGTGGACCGTACGCCGGTAGGTGGCAACGAGGGTTAAGGATTTAGCCTTCATCTTGGTGCTTCAGCTCTCTTCATAGAAATAGAGGAGAGATGCCCCGTCGAGACATGTCTACAGGATATTAGATTAGGAGTCACTCATACCCAGGCGGCGCTTCAAACCCACCGATCACATCTTCACCCGCAGATCGGTTTTGCCCTCTTTCAGAGAACCAGGTCATCATTATTTCACCGGACTGTCACCAAGACGACAAAAAGAACAAATATCCCATCGGAAAACTTCGATTTCGTCACCTGGGTGACGACGATTTTCTTGCTTAGGCCAGACGACAGCCTTACTGTGGACGCCGTTCACAGTGGCGGCGGAAAGGACGATGTCAATGGCAGAAAAAAAGACGACACAAACCCTGGAAGATCTTGCGACGGCCTATAAGACTCTTTTCTTCGACTGACCTCTAGCCGGAGCGAAGTGGGGAGTAGGGATCGGCGCAGAAAAAGAAACGACGGAAACGGCTTGGAAAGCTTATGATGCCAGCGTACGGCTGGCCACCACAGCGATTGACAGCCTCTATCGTAGTCCGCTTTTCAGCCAGGCCGTCAGCCGTACCCTCACAAGAGCGTTGCGCTGGCAGCGTCTCGGCAATGCCATCAGCGCGACTGTTCTCACTGGACTATGGCGGACACTGGGCGTGCCGACCACAGCCCAGGTCCAAGGACTCTCAGACCAAGTGCGGGCGCTAGAAACTCGGCTCGCTCAGCTCGCGCAGAAGAAAGACGTGCAGACTATTCTTGAGCAGTTAGGTACGTTGCAGAGCCGTTCGCACGCCTTAGCCCCATACAGTAACGGACACCTAGAAGAGCGTGCTGCTGCTTAACCTGGTGAGAGCAGACGTAAGGAGAAACAGGGATGTTCGACCTTCTGCAAAATCTCTCAACCTCGTGGCTTAATGGTGCGATTCGTACTCTGGAGGGCTTGCGGCGCGGGTTTACCTCACCGTTTCCTATGTACGAAGATCCTCCGCCAACCACTCCTTCTGAAGTGATCTACGAAGGAGGGAAGCTGAGGTTGCGCTACTATCAGCCAGTAGGAAAGCCACAGGCTACCCCCCTGCTCTTGGTGTATGCTCTCATCAAGCGACCTTTCATCCTGGACCTGCAACCTGGCAACAGTGTGATAGCAAACCTCACTCGGCAAGGATTTGCCGTCTATCTCACAGACTGGATTCCTCCCACTCCGTCTGACACCTGGCGCGGGTTTGATGCTTATGTCAACGGAGATCTCGTCCATGCCGTGTACGCTGTCCAGGAGCATGCGGGGGTCGATCAGGTTTCCTTACTCGGCTACTGTTTCGGCGGTCTGCTCGGCACTATCTACACCGCACTCCATCTGCAGACGGTCAAGAACTTCATTCCTTTGACCGTTCCTTTGGACATGGGTAAACAGGATATTCCGCTCTTCAATCTTGTGAAGAAGATCGATCCGGGTCTCTTGACCGACGCCTTTGGCAATTGCCCAGCGTGGCTTATCAAAGCCGGGTTTTCTTCGCTCGCACCCATGCATCACGCCCTAGACAAGTACATTGGCTTATACCGATATCAGGAACGAGAGAGATACGCGGAAATGTTCGAGTTGTTTGAGCGTTGGAGGAACAGTGATGTCCCTCTGGCTGGGCAGATTTTCCGTGAGTTGACTCGTGACCTCTTTCAACACAACCTCCTCACTCAAGGACGGTTCCAGGTCGGCGGCCAAACGGTTGACCTGCAGCGGATCACTTGCCCCGTGCTCAACGTCTTGGGTGAGTATGATGATGTCGTCCACCCGCAGGCCAGCTTGCCTCTGACTGACTTAGTGAGCAGCAACGATAAGCACAATCTCGTGTTTCCGGTTGGTCACATCGGTGTTGTGGTGAGCAGCAGCGCGCAGAAAAAACTCTGGCCACAAGTGGGAGCCTGGTTGAAAAAGCACGATCACGTGTTGCACTAATCAGACTGCGACAAAAAAAGGTTTGTACGATAAGAGGCTCTAGGTAAACAGACTGTTATTACACGACTCTCGCTCCACAGGCGGGGTACCCAAGGCCCTGCCTTTCTCCAACCCTCTCCGATCGGCAACGCTGCCAGTGACACCTTTCTCCTTGCTGGTAGCCTTCTTTTTTTT
>Ga0126384_10002988_pt1 | contig 10245 bp, 10 predicted proteins | sample PanSoiMetPlot_36_FD_92543 | JGI IMG/M metagenome (GOLD analysis project Ga0126384, IMG submission 92543) | Tropical forest soil microbial communities from Panama - MetaG Plot_36 | ecosystem: Environmental > Terrestrial > Soil > Tropical forest > Bulk soil | place: Panama | collected 2016-02-17 | reverse complement strand
GCACTTACCCACTGGTTGTGATTGATGACATCAATGCGCCAATCTTTTGGTTGAAGCACGCGCGCGTATTGCGGTAGGAGTATTTCGATGAGGGGGATGATGTCGCCATGGCGGACGGTGACACCGAACTGACTCGTCGCGAGCAGCAGGTCGCGGCGCTGATTGCCGACGGCGCCACCAACAAGGAGGCGGGCCGTCGACTGGGCATCAGCCCGCGTACGGTCGAGCTGCATCGCGCACACATCATGGAAAAGCTCGGCGCGCGCAACGCCGCGGATCTGGTGCGGATCGTTCTCACTCGCGCGCGCTGATCACGGCGACGGACGCATGCAACGGACCCCACGCGACGGCGGCGGGGCTGCAATGCGTGCGCGCCATGCGCTCTGTGTTTGACCTCGCAGGTTTCGCGCGGCATTGATCGCGGCCGATGTCGTGACGGCGCCCGCCGTCCGTCGAACACGCTGTCCATGGCTGCTCCGCTCCCGCAAACGCTGCTCCGCACGACCGAGACGCTGCTGCTCGCCGCGACCGGCGGACTCCTGTTCGATCTCGCGAAATTTCCAGCGGCCTGGATCGCCGGCTCGATGGTGCTCACCGCAAGCGCGGCGTTCGCGGGCCGGCCGCTCCTCATGCCGGTCAATCTCGCGCGCGCCTTCTACATCGTGCTCGGCATGTCGATCGGGGCGGTCGCGACACCGCAGGCCGTGGCCGGCATGGCGACGTGGCCGCTCAGCATCGCGGGGGTCACGCTCGCGATGGCAGCCGTGACGCTCGGGACCGTCGTGTATCTCAAGCGCGTGCATGGATGGGACACGTTGACCGCGGTGCTTGGCGGAATTCCCGGCGGCCTGTCGCAGGTGATGGTGATCGCGGCCGAGCGCGGGCTCGACCTGCGCGCGATTGCGATGGTGCAGACCATGCGCGTGATCATTCTCGCGGTCTGCGTGCCCGGCGGGCTCGGCCTGTTCGGTCTCGCCGGTCCGGTGCGCCTGCCGGCGGGCTCGATTGCAATCGCCGACGCGCCGTGGGAGTTCGTCATCATGGTGGCGCTTTCGATCGCGCTCGCGCTGGCGCTGCTCAAATCGGGCTTCCCGGGCGGGCTGATCTTCGGCCCGATGCTGGTGTCGGGCGTGCTGCACGGCGGCGATTTCGTTCACATCGCCTTGCCGCCCTGGTTCACGGGCGTCGCAATGGTGGGGCTCGGCGCCGTCGCCGGCTCGCGCTTCACGGGAACGCCGTTCCGGCTCATGTTGAGCTATCTCGGGGCGGCGATCGGCTCGTTCCTGGTTGCGATTGTGATCACGGCAGGGTGCGCGCTTGTCGTCACCCTGGCGCTCTCGCTGCGCGTCTCCGATGTGGTCGTCGCTTACGCGCCGGGATCGATCGATACCATGATGATATTGGCGCTCGCGCTGCATCTCGATCCGGTCTTCGTCGGTGCGCATCACCTTGCGCGCGTCTTCACGGTCACGCTGGCGCTGCCGATCATCGTGCGCGCGCTGGCGCCCCCGGCCGCGAAGCGGACCAAGAGCGGCCGGCTGGTGCGCCCGCGCGGCGATGATTTCGGCGCCTGATTGTTCGGTCCAGGCCGACATTTCCCGGCCGCCGGCCGCCCGCGCAAGTTCGTAACCATCCATTGAATCGAGGGGCGCGCGCGATTGCCAAGCGCGGGCCGCGCGACTATATAGCGCCTATCCGCGATTCAGCCTGCTTGGCTGTGCGCGAAGGCCTCTTCACAATACGCCGACTGCGGATTTCCGATCCGTGCGATGGGGGTTCGTGCGGGAATTGCCGACTCGGCGCAGTGAAGCGGGGGTTGGGGGCCTGACGTCGCGCGCGAGGAGAACCGCCATGCCGAAGAAACACGGATTGAAATCAGAATTCGTGATGTTCGACGTCGTCTACGAGGATGGCACGCGGCGCTCGAACCGCAAGGTCCCGCGCGCGATTCTCGGCGGCATCGAGGGCGACGAACCGGCGCGCGGCTTCATCATCGAGCAGGATCGCGAGATCGCCGAGAAGCGCGGCTTCCCGGCGACGCCGATCAAGTTCATGCATCGTTCGGACGCCACCGAGAAGCAGCGCGAGCGGGCAGGTGCCGAGCCGGCACATCGCCACCCGAAATGAAAAAACGCCGGACTCGTTGGTCCGGCGTTCTGGTTTTTCAGGGATGCCGTCTCACTCAGCCGCGAGCGCGCGGTCCTTGAGCGGCAGATGCAGCCGGTCCCAGACATCGACCAGCGCCTCGGCGAGGGCGTCGATCAGCCCGTCGTCGTGATAGGGCGACGGTGTGATGCGAAGGCGCTCACTGCCGCGCGGCACGGTCGGATAGTTAATCGGCTGGATATAGATGCCGTGCTCCTCCAGCAGGAGGTCGCTCGCGGCCTTGCACTTCTCCGGGTCCCCGACGAGGACCGGAACGATATGGGTGTCGCTCGGCATCACCGGCAGGCGCGCCGCGCCGAGCACGGATTTGGTGCGGGCGGCGCGATCCTGATGGCGTTCGCGCTCCCAGCTCGAGGCCTTGAGGTGCCGGATCGCGGCGGTCGCGGCGGCGCAGATCGCCGGCGGCAGCGCGGTGGTGAAGATGAAGCCCGGCGCATAGGAGCGCACCGCGTCGATCAAGTCGGCGCGCCCCGCGATGTAGCCGCCGAGACAACCGAACGCCTTGGCGAGCGTCCCCTCGCACACGTCGATGCGCGCCATCACGCCTTCGCGCTCCGCGATGCCGCCGCCGCGCGGGCCGTACATGCCGACCGCGTGCACCTCGTCGATATAGGTCATGGCGCCGTAACGCACGGCGAGGTCGCAGATGCGCGCCACCGGGGCGACGTCGCCGTCCATCGAATAGAGACCCTCGAACACGATCAGCTTCGGCCGGTCGCCCGCCACCTGCAGCAGCTCCTCGAGATGCTCCATGTCGTTATGACGGAAGATCTTCTTCTCGGCGCCTGACTGGCGCACGCCCTCGATCATCGAGTTGTGGTTGAGCGCGTCCGACAGGATCACGCAGTTCGGCACCATCCTCACGATGGTGGCGATGCCAGTCTCGTTCGACACGTAGCCGGACGTGAAGACAAGTGCCGCTTCCTTGCGGTGCAGATCCGCGAGCTCGTTCTCGAGCTCGACCAGCGGATGGTTGGTGCCCGCGATGTTGCGCGTGCCACCGGCGCCGGTGCCCATGCGCGTCGCGGTCTCGACCATGGAACCGATCACCTTGGGGTGCTGGCCCATGCCGAGATAGTCGTTGGAGCACCAGATGACGACCTCGCGCGCGCCGTGCGGCGAGTGCCACACCGCATGGGGAAAGCGGCCCGCGATGCGCTCGAGGTCGGCAAAAACCCGGTAGCGCCGCTCCTCGCGCAAATGCGCAAGGGCGTCGCTGAAAAAGGCACCGTAATCCATGGGATCAACGCCTCCCCGCGGCCCGCCATCGCGGAACTACTATCAAGTTTCGGAACTAATTTTAGAAAAGATCCAGGTCACTTGTCGAGGGTGCTATGCGCATACGCGCGTTGCCATATTGACGCTGATCAAAATTCTTCCAGGAACCTTGGCCCTAATCAAAATACTACCAGGAAATCCGCCAGATGTTGCTGCCGGGTCACACGTCTTCGGCGCCGGAACCGGACTTCCCGCTGCTGCCAAAGCGCCACATTCTCTCAATGACTGGATAGAAGAATTCAATTGCCGGGGTCAAAAATCGACGGCTCGCGCAGATGGCCGCACCAGCGATGCGAAAGCGAGCGCAAAGGCGATCACGATGGCGGCGAGCAGCAGCGCCATCGGCAGCACCGTTGCGGCCCTGGCGAGAACGAGGCCGCCGAGCTGCACGAAGGCGGCGCCGATCGTCATCTGGACGCAGCCGAGAAAGCCCGATGCGGTGCCGGCCGCCTGCGGCCGGATGCTGACGGCGCCGGCGATCGCATTGGGCAGCATGACGCCGTTGCCGAAGCCGATCACCAGCTGTGGCACGAACACGATTGCGGGTCCGAGGTCCGGCGCAGCGGCGGCGAGTGCGATCGCGGCCACGGCACCGACACCTTCGATCGCGAGACCCCGCAAGATCATGCGGTCGACGCCGTCGCGGGTGGAGAGCCGCGAGGTGAGAAAATTACCCGCCATGTAGCCGACTGAGCTGAACGCGAACCAGATGCCGAACTCGGCCGAGCTGCGGCCCATGATTGTCACGACGGCGTGCGGACCGCCGCCGAGAAACGCGAAGAAGGTGCCCGACCCGAAGGCCGCGCACAGCACATAGCCGTGGAAGCTGGCGCTGCCGGCGAGCGCCGCGAGGTCGCGGCGGAATCCGGTGGGCGTGCCGCCCTGGGCGTCGCTCCGACGCGTTTCGGGGAGGATGACGGCGCCCCAGGCGAGCACCGCGAGGCTCGCGACGGCGACGAACAGGAAGATCGCCTGCCAGCCGAATGCGGTCTCCAGCACGCCGCCGATCAGCGGACCGAAGGTCGGCGCGATCACCATGGCGGTCGCGACCAGGCCGAGCATCGCGGCTGCGCGGTCGCGCTCGAACAGGTCGCGCACGATCGCGCGTGCCACCACGATGCCGCTGGCAGCGCCGATCGCCTGCACGACGCGCACCGCCACGAGGCTTTCGACGTTGCCGACGCCGAGCGCGAGAAGGCTCATGACCGCGGTGAGCGCAAGGCCGCCGAGCGCGACCGGGCGGCGCCCGAAACGGTCGGACAGCGGGCCGGCCAGGAGCTGTGCGGTCGCAAGGCCGACGAGGTAGAGCGAGACCGCGAGCTGCACCGTCTTGGCGTCGGTGCCGAGCAGGGTCGCGAGGTTGGGCAACGCCGGCACCAGGATGTTGAGCGTGGTCGGCCCGATCGCGGTGAGGCAGATCAGCAGACTGAGCAGGCGCCACGGCGTGCCGGCATCGCGGGCTCCAGCGATGTGGGCTTGCGGGACGGACGCCTCCACGGTGATGCGTCCGTTCAGGCGAGCGGCGCGGTCGCGCGCGCGAGCCAGGCGTCGGTATCGGCATCGACGAGGGGCGAGAGCTCGGCCCGCACGCGCGCGTGATAGCCGTCGAGCCACGCGATCTCATCCGCCGTCATCGCGGTGGGCGCGATCAGCCGGCGGTCGATCGGCGCCAGCGTGAGCGTCTCGAACGTCAGGAGTTGCTTCTCGGCTCCCACGACCGCGGGCGCGGAGGCGACCAGCACCAAGTTCTCGATTCGGATGCCGTAGGCGCCGGCCTTGTAGTAGCCGGGCTCGTTCGACAGGATCATGCCGGCCTTCAGCGCCGTGGTTCCGAGCTTGGAGATGCGCGCCGGTCCCTCGTGTACCGAGAGATAGCTCCCGACTCCATGGCCGGTGCCGTGGTCGAAGTCGAGGCCGGCGGCCCACAGATGCGTACGCGCGAAGCTGTCGATCTGGGCGCCGGTGGTGCCTTCGGGAAACACCGCGCGCGCGATCGCGAGGTGGCCCTTGAGGACACGCGTGAAGCGGTCGCGCATTTCCTCGCTCGGGGTGCCGACCGCGAGGGTACGCGTGATGTCGGTGGTGCCGTCCTCGTACTGCCCACCGGAATCGATCAGGAAGATGCCGTCCGGCGCGATGCGACGGTTGCTGCGCGCGGTCACACGGTAGTGCACGATCGCGCCGTTCGGTCCGAAACCCGAAATGGTGGGAAAGGACACGTCCTTGAGCGCGCCGGTCGCGCGGCGGAAATCCTCGAGCCGCTCGACCGCGTCGATCTCGGTCCATTTTCCGCTCGGCGCCTCGCGATCGAGCCAGGCGAGAAAGCGCACGACGGCGGCGCCGTCGCGCCGGTGCGCGGCGCGTGCGCCCGCAATCTCGGTCGCGTTCTTGACTGCCTTCATCAGGGCGATCGGATCGGGGCCGCGCCTGATCTCGCCGCCGCTCGCGCCGAGCAGGCGCCCGATCGCGTCGGACGCGCTCGCCGGGTCGAGCCGCACCGTGCGATGCCCCGCGCCGAGCGCCGCAAGATCGCCCGCGAAAGCATCGGGCTCGTGCAGCTCGGCCAAGCCGGAAAGCGCGTCGCGGACCGAATTGGTGAGCTTGCGGCCGTCGACATAGAGCGAGGAGCGCCCCTCGCGCGGCACGATCGCCAGCGCGAGCGCGAGCGGCGTGTGCGCAACGTCGCTGCCGCGAATGTTGAAGGTCCAGCACGTCGCCTGCGGATCGCTGATGACGAGCGCGTCGGCCCTGAGCTTGGCGAGCTCGGCGCGGATGCGGTCGAGCTTGGCGGCCGCGGACTCGCCGGACAGCGCCTCGCCGTGCAGCACGATGGCCCCGAGCGGCGGCGCGGGGCGGTCGTCCCACACCGCATCGAGCGGATCGGGCTCGGCCGGCACGAGGGTTGCGCCGGCGGCCGCGCAGGCTCTGGCGAGGCGCTCGGCGCCGTCGATGGTGTGCAGCCACGGGTCGTAGCCGAGCTTGCGGCCTTCGCCGAGCGTCCGCTCGATCCAGCGATCGGGCGGCGTCTCGGTCGTGTGCACGATCTCGAATAGATCGGTGTCGACCTGCTCGCGCGCCTGCAGCGTGTACCGGCCGTCGACGAACAGCGCGGCGCGGTCGGCGAGCACGATCGCGCTTCCGGCCGACCCGGAAAAACCCGAGATCCAGGCAAGCCGCTCGTCTGACGGCGGCACATACTCGTTCTGATAGCGGTCGGCGTGCGGTACGATGAAGCCGTCGAGACCGCGCCGCGCAAGCTCGGCGCGCAGGCGCGCCAACCGCGGCCCGCTCGCCGCTCGCTCGGTGGTGTCGTCGAACGACTGGAATTGGGCCGCCATGGCGGCAACTCTATATGGGCCGCGGCGCGCAGCGGCAACGGCGCACATGAATTGTCGTGATGGGCGCCATGACTGCTGCTTGTGCGATGCAATAAAATGCCGCCATGGCGGCTGCTCCGAAGCGATTCTTTCGCATCGCGGCGCTCGTGGGAAACATCGATATCATGCGGCGTTGTCGGGGGCGCAATGCGTGCGCGTGGATTCTTGGCGTCGCCCAAAGGGACTATGTTGCATTGCAGAATCGACGGCCAGGCGAGACGATGGCCCGGCTGCCGTTCCGATGATGGCATCGAAGGAGCAAGCCCGATGTCGACGCTCAGCCTTTCGCCGTCCGCAGTGGCGCGCCGGTCCCGGCGCAGGAGCTGGTTCGCGCGCGCCATGGCGGCGCTGCAGGAGTCACGCATGCGCAGCGCGCGCGAGACGATGGCGCGCTATCGCCATCTGTTGCCGGCGGACTACGAGACCGCCGGTCGCCGCCTCACGGCGCGCAACGAGGATCAGTTGGAGTTCACGCGCGACTGAGGCGTGCGCGCTCAGTTTTCATCGCACTTCGATTCGGCGATGCGGCATTGATCGCGGCGGGTCGGGCCCGCGGCCGCTTGGCAGCTCTCGAGCGCACGCTCCTCTGCCAGGTCCTTGGAGGCGGCGATCGCCCAGCCGGCGCCCGGCGTGCCCGGCTTCGGATCGTACGACACCGCATAGCATTCGCCGTGAAAGGTTCCGACCGCGGCGCACGTCGAGGCCGCCTTGGGCGCGCGAGCGTATCCGTGGCAGCTCTGGAGAGCGGCCTCGCGCGCCTCGTCGATGCTCGGATAGTTCACCGAACTGCCGACCGCGATGCCGTCGCCGACGACGTCCGAGGTCGAGCCCACCGCGAGCGCGCCGGCGGCGCCGGCCGGCGGGCTCGCGGCGAGTGCGATCAACGTCCAGATGCCTGCGAACCTGATCATCGGGTTCTTAGTATTCGCGCAATGCGAGGTTTTAATGACCGCGTGCGTCGCAAACGATCGCCGCGGTGTCGCGTGCGCATCATCGCGCGTTGTGCCGCCGCAGCACCAGCGTGATCCATTCGTCGAGCGGAATCTGCGCCGCGAGTGCAAGCCCTTGCGCGCGGTAGGCGGCGAGCGCGGCGCTTTTCTGCGCCCCGAGCAGGCCCGACAGGATCACATGCGCGTCCGGCGCGAGCACGCCCGCGATCGGCGCCGCGAGCCGCTTGAGCGGCGTCAGCAGGATGTTGGCGAACACAAGGTCGAACGGCCCGCGCAGGCGATGGTCCGCGAGTCCGCCCGCATGCACGACGCGCATCAGCGCGCCGACGCGGTTGGCGCGCGCATTGGCGCGCGCCGTCTCGACCGCGCGCCGATCGATGTCGGTCGCAACCACACGCTCGCGCAGCACCTTGGCGGCCGCGATCGCCAGCACGCCGCTGCCGGTCCCGATGTCGAGGACGCGGACGTTGCGCCGCCGGCGCTTGGCCAGCGCGTCGAGCGCGAGCAGGCAGCCGCGCGTGGTGCCGTGATGGCCGGTGCCGAAGGCGAGGGCGGCCTCGATCTCGATGCCGACGCGGTGCGGCGGGATGCGGGTGCGGTCATGCGCGCCGTGCACGAGGAAACGGCCGGCCGCGACCGGCTTGAGGCCCGCGAGGCTCGCGGCCACCCAGTCGCGCGCCGCAATCGTCTCGATGGCGAGCGCGTGCGCCGCGGCGTCGCCGGCGATCGCCGCGATGGCGGCGCGCAACGGCGCTTCGGCGGGCGCCCGTGCGAAATGTACCTCGAGCCTCCAGCCGCCATCGGAACCTTCGACTGCCGCGATAGCGGCGTCGCCCCCATCGAGGCGCTCGGCCAGGGCGTCGGCGAGCCGCAATGCGGTCACGGCGTCGCAGGCGAGGCGGGCAACGACGGCGTAATCGGAAGGCGAGGCGGGTTTGCCAGACGTATCCACAGCGAATTCAGTTGCCGTTCAAATGGCGATCTGGATGGATCTTCGCGTCGCGCCGAGATTGGGCGCGCAAACGCGTTGCAGCAAGGGAAGAATCTGCCGGGCTGCGCGTCGCCCATCCGAGCGCCATTCAATATCCCCACTGTTGTCAACAGGATGGAAACGAGACCTACGACTGCGGCGTCGCATCCCGTCGTCCACATGACGCCACACCCGGCAGGCGGATTTTGCCAAGCCTTGTCCACCGGTTATCGAGGACCGCTGGGGCTTCGGGCGAAGCCGGGCGCGATTGTCGCAACGGTCGCTCGCGCCTTTTCGGCGCTGGCGAAATCGGCAGAATGGCCGCCTCTCCCGCGGCCTCCGCCGCGCGACCACGACCCACGAAGGACGACGGATGACAAAGGCCGGACTTGCGACCCTTCTCCTGCTCATTCTCCTTGCGCCTGCACGCGCCGACGACGTCGCCGACTTCTTCCGCGGCAAGACCGTGCGCATCGTCGTCGGCGTCGGGGTCGGCTCGGGCTACGATCTCAATGCGCGCCTGCTCGCGCGCCATCTGCCCAACTACATTCCGGGCCACCCGGCCGTGATCGTGCAGAACCAGCCCGGCGCCGGCAGCCTCACCATGACCAACCAGCTCTTCGTTGCCGGCCCGTTCGACGGCACCGCGATCGGGGCATCGTTCAACGGCATGCCGACGACGCCGCTGCTGCAGCCGGCGGCGGCGCATTTCGACCCCAACAAACTCATTTGGCTCGGCAGCACCAATCGCGAGACGCAGGTGACCTATGTGTGGCACACCGCGCCGGTGCAGCGCCTGGAGGACCTCAAGACCACGGAGCTGATCGTCGGCGCGCAGGCGCCGGGCTCGACCCAGTACGATTTCCCGGTGCTCGCCAACGCGCTGTTCGGCTACAGGTTCAAGGTCATCACCGGCTACGAGAGCACCCCGAAGATCCATCTCGCCATGGAGCGCGGCGAGGTGCAGGGCAACGGCGCGACCAACTGGACGACGATCAAGCTGCTCAACGCCAACTGGATCGACGAGAAGAAGATCAGGGTGCTGGGGCAGTGGGGGCTCAAGAGGCATCCCGAGCTGCCCGACGTTCCGCTGGTGCTCGACCTCGCCCAGAACGACGCCGACCGGCAGGCGCTGCGCCTCGCGCTGGCGCGGCTCGAATATGGCCGGCCGTTCTTCCTGCCGCCGGGCGTTCCGGTCGAGCGCGTCGCAGCGCTGCGCCGCGCCTTCGACGCCGCCATGAAGGATCCCGAGCTCCTCGCCGAGGCGGAGAAATCCAAGATCGAGATCGATCCGCTGCCGGGCGAGGAAGTGTCCGAGCTGGTGAAGCAGGTCAACGCGACCCCGCCCGACGTGGTCGCCCGCGTGCGCGCCGCGATGGAGAAGAAGTAGAGCAAGGACGCTGAAGTCGCGGTGACCGCTGCTTTATCCTGGGAACGTCGCCAAATTGTTCTTTCCTCATCGCCCGCGCAAGCGGGCGATCCCAGTATTGCATGATGGCGCTGT
>Ga0126384_10002987_pt1 | contig 10247 bp, 7 predicted proteins | sample PanSoiMetPlot_36_FD_92543 | JGI IMG/M metagenome (GOLD analysis project Ga0126384, IMG submission 92543) | Tropical forest soil microbial communities from Panama - MetaG Plot_36 | ecosystem: Environmental > Terrestrial > Soil > Tropical forest > Bulk soil | place: Panama | collected 2016-02-17 | reverse complement strand
GGCGGGCCCGATCACAGCGGATACTCCTTCCGTGCGATGGCGACGGATCAGGTGGAGGTGATGTCCGCGCTCGGGTTCCATTCGTTTTTCGTCTGCGGCCACGACCGAGGCGCGCGCGTCGCCCACCGGATGGCGCTGGATCATCCCGACCGAGTCAAGCGCGTGGCGTTTTTGGACATCGTTCCCACCCACCATGTGCTCACGCACATCACCAAGCAGTGGGCCGTCGAGTCCTATCACTGGTTCTTCATGGCTCAGCCGGTCGACTATCCCGAGCAGATGCTGATCAACTACGGACTGGAGCGCTACATCCGAAAGAAGTTGGACAAGAAGGGCGTCGGCCTAAGCGGCTTCACACCCGAGGCGCTGGCCGAGTACCTCCGCTGCTGCACCCCGGAAAACATCCATGCGGTCTGCGAGGATTACCGGGCAGCGGTCGGAATCGACTTCGTTCATGACGAAGCAGATCTGCATCGGAAGCTCGCCATGCCGGCTCTCGTCCTTTGGGGAGAGCGAAGCCACGTTAACCGCAGCTTCAAACCCGTCGAGGCGTGGCGGGAACGGGCGATTGACATCCGCGGCAAAATGCTGCCGTGCGGGCACTATCCTGCCGAGCAAGTGCCAGACGAAACCTTCGCTGAGCTGCGTACTTTTTTCCGCTGACCATCGGGACCAATCTCGAACTGGGCCGGCAATTCACCCGTTGCGATCCTAAGGGTCCCCGGCACCACGAGTCAGCTGGGGATGGGCAACAAAGCAGGCGAGCGAGCAGTGACGTCTAGCGAGGGTCGGCAGACGAATTCGCCGCAAAACTCGTTCGCAGTTCACTTTGGTCTCGGGCCAGGATGGCGCAGACCCCGGCTGCAATATTCATTCAAGGCCCTGTGACATTTGGCGAAGGCACATCTCGTCTCCGGTAGCCGGCTCGATCGCCTAACAAGGTGTGCTTGGCGTGACATCTGGGCGATGCATGCTCGCGTGTCGTGCTCTTGGAAAGACGACAGCACTGTGGAACGCTGTGACATCTGGCGATGCCCATCGGACCGCTAGCCTAACCCTCAGACGGTGCCTCCTTGGCACTGGACTGTGACATCTGGCGAAGCCTCGCCGGGTCATTTGAGCATTCATCCTGCACCTGACGCGCGGCGTCACCAAACGGCTTGGCACACGCTTTCTGGTGCTGACAGGCAAAAGCGAGCTGTGACATCTTGGCGAGCCCGCGCCTCAGCCGAGGGACGAAACGGTGCGAAAAACGTACCTTTTTGTCCCGAGGCTCGAACTGCGGGCAGATGGGGGGGACGATGGACGCTTCCGAGGCTCGAAGCATTCCGGTCGCTGACATTCGGCCGTGTCCGCTTTTGGGAGAGACAAACTTTGAGCGCAGTCAAGCTTCCGTTGCCGATCGGCTCGCGAAGGAGGGCCTTCCGAAGCCGCTGCTGGTCCGCCCTTCAGCGGAGAAAAAAGGTCCTCCGTACGAGCTGATCTGGGGTGAAAGTTGGCTGGCCGCGGCCAAGCATTTGGGATGGTCAACCATCGTCAGTCGAGTCGAGACTCTTTCGGACGAGCAGGCTTTGCTTGCGGGACTTCGTGAAGCCGCTGCCAGTGGCGAGCTCAACCCCGTGGCTCGTGCGAGGGGCTACCATCGCTTGCGCGAAGCTCCGTTCAACCTTTCCTACAAGAAGATCGCCGCGGCGCTGGGGCTCAAGGGTTCGACTTCCGTTCAACGATTCGCTGCCTTGCTCCTCCAGCCGCAGCCGATCCTGGATCTGCTTTCCAAGGGCCTGCTTCACGAGGGCCACCTGCGCTACCTCAATCGGGTGACGGATGCGCGCGACCGGGTGACGCTCGCCAAACGCGCGGCGAAGGGAGCCTGGAGCATCGCGCGGCTGCGCCAGCGCGTCGGACGCGCGCAGCGGACGACCCAGGCGCGGCACGGGGGCGGGAAGGGTTACGACTACAACGGCTTTCACCTCGTGCGGGACGGCGAGCGGATTTTGTTCTCGGGCCACGACTTCTATTTCTCGCGCGAATCGCCGGCCACCTACGCGTCGGCCCTGCAGACCGCGCTCGAGTCCTTCATCAAAAATCACATGGTCGAGGAGGCCCAAGCGGCGATGAGGGAAATCCAGAAAGCGATCGAGTCGTCGCAGGTCGCCAACGCGGCGGCCGCGCCGGGCTCACCCGGTCCGGCCCAAAGCGCCCGCGGCGTGGATCCCCTGGCCGCCATCGAGGGACTGGCCGCGCTCGCCAAGAAATTCGGAGATTTCGAGAAGTAAACCAGGGCCATGGCGCCACGGAACCAGACGCTCGATCCGGCACAGATCCAGAGCGCCTCGGAGATTCCGGCCCCGGGGGCTCAATACGTGGGCCTCTCTTCGCAGGGGCTGGTGGACGTGTACCGTGGCACGCTCGTCGGAGACATCGACGCTGAGCCAGCGGCGAAGGAACTGCTGGGGACCGCGGCCGATACCGGCGGCCTGGCCAACGCCGACTACATCTATCGGACCGTTTCCGCGCTCTACGGCAATGTGTCCTTGCCCGACTTGAAGAGCCCCTCCGGGCGGACAGTGAGATCCGTGGTGTTCGTCTCCGGCAGTGCCCAGGGCGGCTATGGAGCGTTTCACATCGGCAGCGGACGGACGCAGGCTGATTTCGATCGACTGGTGCTCGACAGCTTGAATGTGTCGGGAAACTATTCGGCCGGCTCAGGTCTCGGCTCCGCGCTCGCGCCGACCACGGTGCTGGTGCCGCACCTTCTTGCAGTATGGAGGGGACCGGATGGGCTTTTCGGAGTCTTCGATGAACAGGACGCGAGGTTCAAAAAAGCAAAGCCGGAGGTAATCCGAGAAGCGCATCGGATCGCCGCGCAGGGATTCGCAGCTCTGAGCGCGGCATTTGAGACTCGGAACATCGCCGAGGCGCCTCGCGGCGCATCGCCGACCCTGCTGAAGGATCGCAAGCCGGCCATGGAGCTCGTCCAGGCCAACCGGGAGACGCTCGGGCTGACGACCGCACTGGCCCGAGCCACCACTGGGCGCCACTACCTCTCGACGTCTCTGTTCGCGGCCGAGATCGTGGAAAGCTTCCAGACGCTCACCCACACCGCCGACCCCGGTAAGACCGACGGCGAGGCGGTGAGTCGACTGCTGGCGTTCAAGCTGGCACCGGAAATGAGTTTGGTTCCCGGATTCAACGGGGCCGTCACTCAGCAATGGTGGCGGGATGGTCACCCGGATTTTGCGAACGCGAATACGCAGAATGATCAATCGCTCCACGGAAACGCATCCGGAGTGATGTTTCTGCTCTTCCTCACCGACTACTTGGGCATCTCCGTGGACCGAATCCTTCAGCACATGCCCAAGACGGACGGCGCTCCTTTGGGCGGGACGTACGCCCACCTGGTCAAGGACTTTCCCGATTTGACTCGCGCCGGCGGCAAGGACGGGCGCGCCGCCTTCAAGAAAATGATTTCGCTCCTCCAGGCCGTGCAGACCTCAAGCGGCGTGCTCAATCTTCCGGCGAATGGAAACCCGTTCCCAGGCATGCCGGGTTCCAAGCAGGGCGGCCTGTTCGCCAAGGCTGTGCAGGCGTATGACCTTGTGGCGAGGGACCGTCAGACCGCACTCGGACTCGAAGCACAGATCGAGCAGCAACTTACCGCGCTCAGAAGCTCGCTCCTCACAATCCAGGCAGCCGCTGCAGTCGACGTCGCACCCGTCACCGCGCCGGAGGTCCTTCGTTACGGCCCGCCACTGTCCAATTCGATCGCTCTGAGCCTCGAAGGAAAGGCCGCTCCGTATCGCGCTCCGCAGTACGACCGGACGCTCCAGCAGGCGTTCTGGAAGCACGTTTACAACGAGCTTCCGGGCACTGGTCCCAACACCGATCGGCTCCAGGTGATCACCGGAACGCTCCAGGCCCCGAAAGCGGTGCAAATCACCGGAACGATCTCAGCAGCGAAGTGCGAGCCGGATGGAGATCTCCACCTCGCCTTTCAACCGGATGATCGGCACTTCCCCACCAATCAATCCACGGCCGAACCGCCGGTGGAGCTCGAGATCATCTACTCTTGCCCGGTGACCCAGGCCGACGCGAAGCAGGCGCAGCGTGGCTACACGAATCCCTTTGACGTTTCGCACCTCAAGCCGGGCGCCAGGATTCAGGTGGCCGGCCCACTCATCTTTGATCGCTCACATGGAAGAATAGATGCCGCGGGCAATGTCCAGTACGGACTGGAGATTCACCCGGTCGTTGGAATGACCTTGCTGACGGCTTCGGCGCTGGCTCCGGCGCCTCCGCTCACTACCAGCTCGGTGCTGGAGGACGTGACATCTGCCCTCGCTCAGCTGACTACGGTGACGCAAACGGTCGCGAACCTCACAGCGCTTCTAGAAAGAGTGCGCCTAGAGGGTGCGGCGGCTGGGTCGACTTAAGCGGTCGGGCAAATCGCGACGGAGTTTAGCCTGGCATCGTCCGTCCTAGTGGTGGAGTATGGTAGGCAAGTGGACAAGCGAGCGAGTCGGAAGCGAAGTCTGTGCTGTGTCGCCATCTTTGCGCTGCTCAGCCTGGTTGCCCCACGAAACTCCCGTGCATCGGCCGGTGAGACACTCTTCTACGTGGGGCTCGGTGTAGCCTTGGCAGCCGACCTGACGTTTCTAATTCATGACTTGAGCACCCTTGGCAGCCCGCCGAACAAAGCATGGGCAATCGCCGAGGTGGTACTCACCATCCCTCAGATCGCCCTCGGTGCCGTCCTTGTGGCAGTCCAATTCAGCGAGGAGGGTGGGGGTGCCGGGCCTGCGCTGGCCATCGGAGCACTGACCCTCCTACCCACGGCGCTCTGCATTCATGGAATCTGGGCGCTGACACGTCCGAGCTCGGCAAGTCCACTTCCACCTCCACCAGGACAAATGGCTGCGCTACCAGATGTGCGGACTAACCGCATTCTGCTGGCGCCCACGGTGATAAAGGTCCGAGACCGGACTGCACTCGGCGTGGCCCTCGCTTTGCAGTTCTGAACTCACCCGTGGGTGGAATCTATACCCTCCGCTACGGTCTCGTCGCTTCGAGCACGTACATCGAGCCGACCACGCTCGGACCATAGCTTCCGGGGGCGAAGGTGCGAGCCAACGCGGCCTTGGCGCGCCACCCGGTGCAATGGCCAGGCGCGACGACGCGCGGCCGAATGCGCTCCTTGAGATCCGCGAGCGTCGGCTCGATTCGAGGCTCCATCGCTTTGCCGCTGAGGTGGTACCCACCGAGGACGACATCCACTCCCGCCCCGAGAAAATGATTTCGCGCGGCGAGGCAGGCATTCACCACGCCCGCGTGCGAGCACGCCGAGAGAACGGTGACGCCTCGGCCGCGAACCTCGGCGGCCAGGAGGCGCTCATCGAGAATCAGCGGGTCTTCCTCGGCTCGCTCGCCTCGAAAGCTGTAGTGGCCGACCAGGCCCGTTTCGTAACGAGTCACGCGATCGATTTGGCCACTTCCGAAGAAGAAGCCGTCGCACAATGCATGTGGCTCGCCATGCTTGGCCACCCGACCGCCCGCGGCTTCGATGGCCTGGAAGCTGGGCTCCGTCGGGAGCAACGCAATGACGCCGGTCGGCAACAGGATTCCGCGTTGATCCGGCCGGTTGGGGTGGAGATCGACCGTCGGAGGAGGAAGCCCAGAGTTGCGCCGAGCATTGGCGATGACCGCCACGACCTCGGGGAGGGCGCCGCTGTGATCGAAGTGCCAGTGCGAGAGGAAGATGACCTCGATGCTCGCCAGGTCGACGCCGAGACACGCGGCGTTGGACTTCCAAAGATCCGGGTAGGGTCCCACGTCGAAAAGCACCGTGTGCTCTCGGTTGCCGCTGCGGCCAGTCGCCAGCACCGAGAAGCCGTGGCAGGCACAGCAAAGTTGATCGAACACCACCTTGCCAGGGTGCCCGGCATGCTCCCGCGCCGTCGGGAGCCGGGGAATCAGGTGCGCCACTTCCGGTTTTTGGGGCACTCCCGAGTCGACGCTCGAGAGGGTGTCGGTCTCGTTGTCGACGACCACCAGCAGCCGAAGTTCCTCGAGTGGAATGTCCTCGGGCGTCATCCGAGGCGAGGTGTAACACGCTCTTGCAACCAGGCCCTAGCGTCCACTGGATGCGGAACGTTGCTCCAGAGCGCTGAGTTTGGCGTCGAGCTCCAGGCTCTGTGGGGCCGCCAAACCGGCGTAACGCCCGTCGATGGACTTCAGTTGCCCACGGGCGCCGTCGAGATTGCCGGTGGCGATCAAATCTCCCACCTCGGCCAGTTTTGAAGATAACTCCGCTTGGACACGCGCATTGCAATCCGCCAGCTTGTCGGCATCGGCCTCGAAGGGTCGGTCCAGCGCGTCGAGCGCGCTGTCCAGCGAAGCCTCATCGAGGAGCTGATGCCCGAGTCGGCGAGCTCTTTTCAGCTCGATGTTGAAGACGCACCATTCGCGCATCGACTTTCGGCTAACGGTTTCCTCGCGCTGGCCCACTTCATCGCTCTCGCCGGTGATGTAAACGAGCCTGCTCTGTTGGAATTTTCGGAACAGGTCTGCGGGGGGCAAATAGATTCCTTCCTCCCCGCCGATCGGCTCGCTGCCGGCGTTCAACAGGGCGCCGCGGAAAACGTCGGGATAGGCGAGGGCGGTGACCAGGGCCGCCTTCGAGCCACCCGAGAGCCCGCCCACATAGACCCGGGCCGGGTCGATTGGATGCTGGGCGCGGACGTTCTCGTACGCGAGCAGCGCCAGCGGCAAGCGGCGGTCGAGAATTGATACTTCGTTGCCGGAATTCTCCGCGGCGACGAAGATGAGTGCATGCCGATCCAACGGCGCCCTCCAGAAATTCGGGCGCGTAGGCTCGGGCCACGGGGGTATGAACACCAGAAGGCCGTACCCATTTTTTGGAGCCGGTCCCGAGGGGACGTAGACCGCGAACTTCTCCTTGGACAGGTCGATCGACTGTTCTTGCAGCGCTTCGCCCTTGTCCGTGAGTGCCTGTCGTCCCCGGGAGAAGGTCAAGGGCGTCAGCGTGCGACGTGCTACTTCCTCAGCGCGGGACAGCGGCGAGTATCGGGTGAAGATCAGGTCCTCTTGCTTCGCGGGGCGAAGTGGCACGCCGGCTTGCTGAGCGCAACCGCCCAGCATCAGCAGAGCCAGAACCGCGGCGTCTTTTCGAATCAGCATCGCTGCACCAACTGTTACCAGCAGGCCTAATCTCCGTGCAAAGAGTTGCACCGCCTACCGCAATGCCGCGATCGGCCTGCGGCTCAGCGCCTCGTGTAGGTCAGCTGCGCCAGGCCGGATGGGAAGCTCTTCGCTTCATGTAGGCTCAATGGAAGCTAGCGGGTAGGTCAAGCCTTCGAGGACCCAGCGACTCGGGGTAACTCAGCCCGATGATTTGGCGGCGTCTCGGCGGCGTATTCGGGCGCGGAAACTTGCCACCTTGGCCCGATTGCCGCAGGTCTCCATGCTGCACCAGCGCCTGCGCTCACCGCGCGAGCTCGACAGCAGTAGCGCGCCGCAGCTCGGGAGCTTGCAGCGGGTCAGTCGCTTTGCGTCCGCGGTGAAGCGCAGAACTGCGTCTTCGGCGATCCGCGCCAGGGCAAGCCTTAGGGGCGCCTCGGTAACCCACCGAGCGCCGCCCGTTAACGCGAGGCGCCGTCCCCCTTCGGGCCCAAGCGCCGCTTGATTCACCCGATCGAGCGCGGCGGTTGGCCAGCGCTTTCTGTAGGCTGGTTGACGGGCCTGGGTTCAGGTATGAGGCGGCGTTCACATGGAGGCGGGATGACTCGGAAGATCTTCTTTGTCGTGGCGATTGCCATCGTCCTGGCTTCGCCAAGCAAGGCGATGGCCCAAAACAAGAACAAACTCGTGGGTACTTGGAAGCTGGTATCGGCGGTTTCGAAAACCGAGCAAGGGGAAGTGAACAACGCCGCCTACGGCGAGCATCCCAAGGGATTCATCACCTACACGTCCGAGGGCCGTATGATCGTCGTCATCAACGAAGACGGACGGAAACCGCTTTCCGTGAATGATCGTGTCGCGTCGCCAGTAGAAGAACGCGCGCAGGCGTTTTCCACCTCCAATGCCTACGCCGGAACCTACACGTACAGCGGCGACAAGGTGGTTCACCACGTTGAGGTCGCCACGATGCCGAACTGGGTGAACACCGATCTGGTGCGCACGGTGAAGTTCCAGGGGAACCAGGGCAACCGGGTCACCTTCATCACGCCGCCCACGTCGCGCGGCGGAGTGACCAAAACGTTCGAGTTGACTTGGGAGCGCCTGAAGCCGCCGGGTGCGAAAGCCCGTAGGCCGCGTCGCTGACAGGTAACGCTGCCAATCGCCGCTCGAGAGTAATGCAAGTACCCCAGCTCGGTGTCAGATCCCGCGGATGGCTGTTTCCCGTTTGGGCATTTCTTCTCAGCCGATCGGCGATCTTCCTCGAAACCCAATGGTCATTAGCCATTGATCCGCGGCTCCATCGTCCAGGCGGCCCGTTATCGTTTCCCGCGCTCGAGGGGCTGTGTCGCTGGGACTGCGGCTGGTTCGAGACCATCGCCACCCGTGGATACGTCCAGCCGACCTTCGCCAACTTCTTTCCCTTGTTCCCTCTGCTGGGCAAAGCGGTCAGTGCGGTGACCCAGCTGCCGCTGTCGATATCGTTCGTGCTGAGCGCGAACCTGGTTGCGCTGGTGTCTCTGGTCGTGATCTACCGAATATTTTCAGACCTCGAAGGCGAAGCGGTCGCGCGAGTCGCGCTTTCGCTGTTTGTCGCTTGGCCGTTCTCATTCTTTCAGGCCGCGGGGTACCCGGAATCGATCATGGTCCTCACCACCGCGTTGGCAGTGCTTTGGTCCCAGCGCGGTCAACACATTCGCGCCGGGGTTGCCCTGGGTATCGGGATCTTGGCTCGGCATCTGACCCTGGTAGGGGGTTTTTCTCTCCTCGTCGCGCAGATCCAGCAGCGAGGCCTTCGCCTGCGTCAGCTGTTGTGGAATCGAGCGGCACTCGGACTCGTCATGCCGATCGCCATTGCATCTCTCTACGGGCTTTTTTTGTGGGTCCGTTTTGGCGATCCAGCCGCGTGGTGGAAAGCAAGGCAGCAGGGGTGGGGCGAACCCGCCTGGTATGGATTGCTGACGTTCTTCCGGCACAGCAATTGGGAGCCGCAGATCGGCGTTTACGTGCTGCTTTCCATCATTCCCGGCATCGGAGCCTTTATGCTGCTGCGCAAGCGGGAGTGGCGAGTGCTCGCGGCATACGCAGTGGCATTGATGGTGGTGCTTTGGGCGATCGGGCTGATGGGCCTTGGGCGTTACACCGGCTCCTGTTGGGCAGCATTTCTGCCCCTCGCGTCTTGGATGGAGCGCCGGCCGTGGCTGCAATTCCCGGTCGTCTCAGCCTTCGCGGTGCTCCAGGGAATGTTTATCTACTTGTTCGTCCACTCGTACCCAATCAACTAGCGGTCTGGACAGGCCAGCGCATACGCCAAGAGCCGATCCGGGCGACGCCGCAGGGCATCAGTACCGAATCGAGCTCCTTTCCTCGGCGAATCAGTTCGTCGCGAAGCAGCAACGCGGCGCGGGTGCGATGGAAGTCGCTCCGGAAGAACACGCACCCAACGTCGACCTCGAATGGCAGCTTCGGGTCGAGCAGGCGGAGCGCGCCCCGGGGCGTGTCATGGATCGCCAAGCGCCACGGAAGAATTCCAATTCCGGCGTGGCTCAAGACCAGGCTCTTCACCAGATCGAGGTCGCCGCAGGCGACGACGCGTTCCGGCAGCCTCCCTTTCGCGCGCAGGGCCTCGAGGACACGTTCGCTGGAACGCACTCTCGGCACGTGAAAGAGAGAAGCGCCCGGTGCCGGCTTACCCCGCGCGCTAACCACCCCGACGACGTCCCGGAACATCCGGACCCGCACCAGGTCGGGATGCAGCTTCGGCGGAGGATCCGAGTCGATGTCCACACCGAAATGGACGGTGCGATCCACTACCGCCTCGATCACCCGTGGCCCAATGCCCTCCCAGAACGAGAGTTGAATTCCCGGCGCCCGGGCGGTCAGAGCCGTGGTCAACCCGGGCAGGAAGATCGCGCCCACCGAATGATAGCAACCGATGGCGAATTGACCGGTCGGACTTGATTCGATGCCATGAATCTCCTCCCCGGCGTGCCGGAGGAGACCGAAGACTGCATCCGCGGCGCGGGCCAGCACCTTCCCCGCGGCGGTGGGTG
>Ga0126384_10002986_pt1 | contig 10248 bp, 7 predicted proteins | sample PanSoiMetPlot_36_FD_92543 | JGI IMG/M metagenome (GOLD analysis project Ga0126384, IMG submission 92543) | Tropical forest soil microbial communities from Panama - MetaG Plot_36 | ecosystem: Environmental > Terrestrial > Soil > Tropical forest > Bulk soil | place: Panama | collected 2016-02-17 | reverse complement strand
TCCCGTCCGAAGCGCAGCGCGATCCGCGCCCGGATGAAACCGTGCACCTCGGCGACATCGGCCGGCGTTGGCGTGAGCCCGCTGCCGATCGCCCATACGGGCTCGTAGGCGATGGCGAGCGTCGCGGCGCTCGCGCCGTCGGGCAGCGATCCGTCGAGCTGGGCGCCCACCACCGCCAGCGTCCTGCCGGCGCGGCGCTCCTCGCCGCTCTCGCCGACGCAGACGATGGCGAGAAGCCCGGCCCGGCGCGCGGCGTAAGCCTTCGCGCGCACCGCCGCGTCGCTCTCGTGGTGCAGGGTCCGCCGCTCGGAATGGCCGACGATCACGGCCTGCGCGCCCGCATCCTTGAGCATCTCGGCGGAGATGTCGCCCGTATGGGCGCCGGCCGGCTCGGCATGGCAGTCCTGGCCGCCGATCGCGACCGGGGTGCCGGCGGCACGCGCCGCAAAAGCGGCGATCAGGGTTGCGGGCGGGCAGACCAGGAGATCAGTGCGGGGCGCGACCGCCGCCGCGCCTGCGATCACCTTGTCGAGCTCGGACAGCGACGCCATCCGGCCGTTCATTTTCCAGTTGCCCGCGACCAGCGGGCGGCGCGCCATTGCCATGATCCTGGTCCCCGGCCGCAGGGGTTATCAGAGGGCCTGCCGCCGCGGAAGGGGGCGCGACACATTTCCGGCCGTCAAGTCAACGTGTTGCGGTCGACCGCCGCGATCCCTATTATAGCGTGCGTCCGTGACGCGGCCACGCCTTGGCTCAAGCCTTTGGCGGCCGCATCCACCCACTCAACACATTGATTGGTCCATGCTTCGAGGTCTACGCACCGCCTCCACCGGTTGGCTCGGCAAGACTGTGATGGCAGTCGTGGTCGGGCTTTTGGTCATTGCCTTCGGCATCTGGGGCATCGGCGACATTTTCCGCGGCGGCTTCACCCGCGAGGCGGTCGCGACCGTCGGCAGCAGCAAGATCTCGGTCGAGCAGTTCCGCCAGCTCTACAACAACAAGCTGCAGATGGCCGCACGCCAGCTGCGGCGCAACATCCCGCCCGAGCAGGCGCGCGCCCTCGGTTTCGACCGGCAGGTGCTCGGGCAATGGATGCAGGAGTCCGCGCTCGACCAGCGCGCGCGCGCCATGCGGCTTAACATGTCGCAGGCCGAGGTGCTGCGGCGCATCACCGAGGACCCGAGCTTCCAGAGCAAGTCCGGGCAGTTCGACCCCCTGCAGTTCCAGATGATCCTGCGCGAGCTCGGCTACAGCGAGCAGAGTTTCCTCGCCGAGCAGCTGCGCGAGACCCTGCGCCGCCAGATCACCAGCACGCTGACGGCCGACGTCAAGCCGCCCAGGGCGGCCGCCGAGGCGATCAACCGCTACGAGAACGAGCAGCGCGACGCCGAATTTGTCGTGCTCACGCCGGCACAGGCGGGAGACATTCCGCCGCCCGCGCCGGACGTGCTCGCCAAGTACTTCGAGGAGCGCAAGGTGCTGTTTCGCGCGCCCGAATACCGCAAGGCGACCGTCCTCGCCCTGCTGCCGGACGAGGTCGCGCACACCGTCGAGGTCTCGGCCGCCGATGTCAAAGCCTTCTATGAGGCCAATGCCGACCGCTTCTCGAAGCCGGAGAAGCGCCAGGTCCAGCAGATCCTGTTCGCCGACAAGGACGAGGCCCACAAGGCGGCCGACCGCCTCAAGGGCGGGCTCTCGTTCGACGATCTCGCCAAGGAACGCAATGTCAGCGGAAAGGACTTCGACCTCGGCCTGGTCACGAAATCCAGCATCGCCGACCGCAAGGTCGCCGACGTCGCCTTTTCGCTTCCCGCCGGCCAGGCGAGCGACGCGATCGACGGCGCCTTCGGGGCGACCATCGTCCGCGTCGTGAAGATCGAGCCCGGCAGCGGCAAGCCCTATGCCGAGATCGAGCCGGAGGTGAAGAAAGTCCTCGCGGTCGAGCGCGCCAAGCAGGAGATCCGCAAGCTGCGCGACAAGGTCGACGAGGAGATCGGCGGCGGCGCGCGGCTCGACGAGATCGCCAAGAAGCTCAATCTGCCGACCCGCACCATCGAGGCGATCGACCGCTCCGGCCGCGACCCCGACGGCAAGACGATCGACCTGCCACCGGGCGTCAACCTGGTCGAGGGCATCTTCTCGGCCGATGTCGGCATGGAGAACGATCCGCTGCAGACCGAGGATGGGGGCCTGATCTGGTACGACCTCGTCGCGGTCACGCCCTCGCGCGATCGCACACTCGATGAGGTCAAGGACAAGGTGGAGGCGCGCTGGCACGACGAGCAGATCGTGTCGCGCCTCAACGCCAAGGCCAGCGAAATGGTCGACAAGATCAAGGGTGGCACGTCGCTTGCCGAGGTCGCGGCGGCGGAGAAGCTCAACGTCCAGCACAGCGGCTGGCTCAAGCGGCGCACCAATTCGGGCGACTTCCCGGCGAACGCCGTGGGCGCGCTGTTTCGCACCGCCAAGGGCGCGCCCGCGAGCGCAGAGGGCAAGGAGCCGACCGAACGCATCGTCTTCGTCGTCAGCGACGTGAAGGAGCCGGCCTTCGACCCGGCGGCGGCGGACGCCAAGAAGATCAGCGACGCGCTGCGCAACGCCATGGCCAACGACCTCTACGAGCAATACCTCGCAAAGGTCGAGGCGGACCTCGGCATCTCGGTCGACCAGGCGGCGCTCGACCAGGCGATCGGCAACAAGGACCAGCAGTAGGCCACATGCAGATCGAGCCGGCGCCCGCCGCCTTCGCCGAGGCCTATGCGGCCGGGCGCCCGCAGGTCGTGTGGTCCACGCTCGTCGCCGACCTCGAGACCCCGGTCTCCGCCTTCCTCAAGGTGGCAAGCCGCCGGCGGCTGAGCTTTCTGCTCGAATCGGTCGAGGGCGGCGCGACGCGCGGCCGCTATTCGGTGATCGGGCTCGATCCGGACGTGGTGTGGCGCGCGAACGGCGCCACCGCCGAGGTCAACCGCGCGGCACGCACGACGGACGACGCCTTCGCGCCCTGCGCCGAGACGCCGCTCGCCGCGCTGCGGAGCTTCATCGCCGAGAGCCGCATCGACATTCCGGACGGCCTGCCGCCGATGGCGGCCGGCGTGTTCGGCTATCTCGGCTACGACACGGTGCGGCTGATCGAGGATATCGGCCCGCCCAATCCCGATCCGATCGGCATTCCGGACGCCATCCTGGTGCGGCCGACCATCGTCGTCATCTTCGACGCCGTGAAGGACACCATCACGGTGGTGACCCCGGTGCGGCCGGAGAAATCCGTCGCCGCCAAGACTGCGCTCGCCCGCGCGACCGAGCGCCTCGGCGCGGTGGTCGACGACCTCGATCGCGCCCTCGACAAGGAGCAGGCGAACGGCGCCGGCGGACCGGTCGTGGTCGAGCCGCGCTCGAACACCACGCCGGACGAGTTCAAGCGCATGGTGCTCAAGGCCAAGGACTACATCATGGCGGGCGACATCTTCCAGGTCGTCCTGTCGCAGCGCTTCGAGGCGCCGTTCACGCTGCCCGCCTTCGCGCTCTATCGCGCGATCCGCCGCATCAATCCGGCGCCGTTCCTGTTCTATCTCGATTACGGGCAGTTCGCGGTGGTCGGCTCTAGCCCGGAGATCCTGGTGCGCGCGCGCGGCGACGTGGTGACGATCCGGCCGATCGCCGGCACGCGGCCGCGCGGCGCGACGCCGCACGAGGACAAGGCGCTCGAAGACGAGCTGCTCGCCGACCCGAAGGAATGCGCCGAGCATCTGATGCTGCTCGACCTCGGCCGCAACGACGTCGGCCGCGTCGCCGAGATCGGCACCGTGACGGTGACCGACCAGTTCTTCGTCGAGCGCTACAGCCACGTGATGCACATCGTCTCCAATGTCGAGGGCCGGCTCGATCCGAAATACGATGCGCTCGACGCGCTGGCGGCGGGATTCCCGGCCGGCACCGTGTCGGGCGCCCCGAAGGTGCGCGCCATGGAGATCATCGACGAGCTCGAGAAGGACAAGCGCGGCCTCTATGCGGGCTGCGTCGGCTACTTCTCGGCTGCCGGCGACATGGATTCCTGCATCGTGCTGCGCACCGCGCTGGTCAAGGACGGCCGCATGTATGTCCAGGCGGGCGCCGGCGTGGTCGCGGATTCCGATCCCGGCTACGAGCAGCAGGAATGCATCAACAAGGCGAAAGCGCTGTTTCGCGCCGCCGAGGAGGCGCGCCGCTTCGCCAGCTCCGGCAAGCGCGGGCAGTGAGCGCCGCACGCCGTCACCTTCGCTAGGCCGTGACTCAAAACTCACGACCAAACCCAGCCGCGAGAAGCGACCGGGTTTTGCACGTCGGCGCGAAACATTGATTCAAAACGCACCGCTGCGCAATGTTGAGTCAACAACTAACCGAGACGGGTTCGATCGTTTCAAAATTCCAATTCACCTGGGCGGCGCGGCGACTTTTGCAACAATCTGCCAAGAGGAGACGTTAACCGGACGTGAGCAGATGCAGCGAGCCTAGGTCCCGTGGACGCCAGAATCTTCTTGGATGCCCCGGAAGGCGATAAGGTGCTGTCAAGTTCCGGAAGTGGGAGTATCTGGAGCGGGAGTATCTGATGGCTCTTGGTTCGCCCGATCTGAAGGCGTCCTTGGTCGCTACACCTTTCTTCGGTGGGCTCTCAGACGCAAGTCTCGATCTCCTGATCTCAATGCTGGTCGAGCGCCGCTTCGACGTCGGCGCCACTGTCGTAGCGGAAGGAGAACCGGGGCGCTCAATGTATATCGTTCAGTCCGGCGAGCTCGTGGTGAGCAAGCTCGGGGAGTCGGGGCACGCGATTCGCATGGCGGGTCTCGGGCCTGGCGATTTTTTCGGTGAAATGACGCTTATCGAAATGCAGAACCGATCAGCCACCGTCGTCGCGGACAGCCCGACCGTGCTGTACGAGCTCACGACCCGAAATCTCTACACATATTACAAGGCTGACATCCAGGCCTATGTAGTGGTGCTGCAGAATGTCAATCGCGAGCTCTGTCGGCGGCTGCGCCGCGCCGACAATCGCATTGCCGAGCTGGCAGATGCTTCACACGGGTCAATGACGCAGATTCAATCGCGTCCTCTGGGTTAGGAAGAAACTGCGACCAGCAATGGTTTCGTTTCGCGCCCGAAAAGGCTGAGCCGCCCAAGACGAGCGACGACTTCAGGACGCAGCGAGTCGTGCGGCCGACGGGCCGGGAACGACAGGACGCAACTGAGACGAGCACGTGACGCCGCCCGAATGTGGCCTCGGGACCCGCCTCGCATCATTACACTCAAGAACCGAACGCCCAATGGAGAAGACATGGAAGCTACAAAGCATGGTCAAGTGTGGCGAGCGTGGCGTAATGGTCACAGGCGATTGGCATTCTAGTGCACCCGAGCGTAGCGAATTGACACCCATTTCGTCCTGCTCCTAGGTTGAATGCGACGGTTCCCCTCGGGGATCAAAAGGGAACGCGGTGCGGGCCGGCAATGGCCCAAGGCCGCGGCTGCCCCCGCAACTGTCAGCGGCGAATCTTCCGCCAGTCAGGCCACTGGGATCTCGGGTCCCGGGAAGGCGGCGGAAGGTGGCGACCCGCGAGCCAGGAGACCTGCCGTCAGCCGTGGTCACACGCGAGCATGTCGATCGGGGTGTATCGACTGTAGCCGAACCGAACGTCCGGACCGGGCGCCAGGGGAGACTTCGTTCGCGGTGACGTGCCACAGGGCGTGTGACCCGAGGTGTCTCCGTGTCTCCCCATATGTCCGTTGCGTACCGCGTCGCGCGTTGCGTCTGCCTGCCCGCCGCGTCCCTCCTCCTTGCCACGCTCGTCGATCCGCCGACCGCATGCGCGCAGCAGCCGGTCGCGCTGCCGCCGGTCGACGTGGTCAGCGCCACCACGGTGCCGACGCCCGCGAACCAGATCGCGAGCTCGGTCACCGTGATCACGGCGGCCGACCTCGCGCGCGACCAGCGCCGCACCCTGCCGGAGGCGCTCGCGACCGTGCCCGGGCTCAACATCGTGCAGGCCGGCGGTCCCGGCGCGCAGACGTCGGTCTTCCTGCGCGGCACCAATTCCAATCACGTCAAGGTGCTGATCGACGGCATCGACGTGACCGATCCGAGCAATCCGCAACAGACCTTCGACTTCGCCCACATGCTGACCGGCGACATCGAGCGCATCGAGGTGCTGCGCGGGCCGCAGAGCGGTCTCTACGGCGCCGACGCGATCGGCGGCGTGATCTCGATCACCACCAAGACCGGTCAAGGTCCGCCCAAGACCTATGCGCAGGTGGAAGGCGGCTCGTTCGGGACGTTCAATCAGTCGGCCGGGGTGAGCGGTTCGCAGGACCGCTTCAACTACCGCTTCGACGTCCAGCACTGGCGCTCGACCTCGACCCCGGTGACGCCGCTCGAATTGCTCTCTCCCGGCCAGGTCCGCAACAACGACATCTACGACAACAAGACCTTCTCGACGCGGATGGGCTACGACTTCAGCGACGCCTTCGGCGTCAACGTGGTCTCGCGCTACACCCGCGCAAAGCTCGGCTTCACCGGCGATTTCAACGACAATTTCGGCCCGGACTTCGAGCAGAGCGAGCAGCTCACGCATCAGTCCTATAGCCGCGGCGAGGCAGTGTGGTCGCTGTTCGACGGCCGGTTCAAGAACTATTTCGGCGTCGCCTATACCAATTCCCAGAACCAGAACACCTTTCCGCAGGATCCCAACGTCAACGGCATCACGCCCGGCAGCGGACCCAGCAAGAACGAGGGCACGCGCACCAAGCTCGACTGGCGCGGCGTCGCCGCGGTCGCCCCCGGTCAGACCCTGGTGTTCGGCCTCGAAGACGAGATGTTCGGATTGATCCAGAGCTCGCCGTTCGGCGGCGTCCCGGTCGCCTCCAACGCCAACAAGGCGGCCTATGTCGAGCTGCAGTCGCGGTTCGCCGAGCGCTTCTTCCTGGTGTCGAACATCCGCCGCGACGACAATGACGCGTTCGGCGGCCATCAGACGTTCCGGCTGGCGCCCGCCGTCATCACGCCATGGAGCGAAACCAAGCTCAAGGCGAGCTACGGCACCGGCTTCAAGGCGCCGACGCTGTCGCAGCTCCATTCGGATTTTCCGCCGACCTTCTTCGCCAACCCCAACCTGCACCCGGAGGAAAGCAAGGGCTGGGACGCCGGGTTCGAGCAGCCGCTGGCGCACGATCGCGTCCGCTTCGGCGCGACCTGGTTTCACAACGACATCACCAATCTGATCGAGGCCGCTCCACTTCCGGGCCAGTTCGCGTTCGGCATTCCGGTCCAGACCCTGGTCAATATCGGTCAGGCGCGGACATCCGGTGTCGAGACGTTTGCGACCTTCGTCGTGACCGACCGGCTCAAGCTGCAAGGCGAGTACACCTTCACCAAGGCGGTCGACGCCGCCACCGGCCTCGAACTGCTCCGGCGGCCCCGTCACAAGGCGAGTGTCACCGCGGCCTGGACCCCGATCGATCCGCTCACGCTGTCCGCGACGGTGCTCCGCGTCAGCCAATGGGAAGACATTCCGCGCGACGATTTCACCATTCCGCGACTCACGGCGCCCGGCTACACGGTGGTCAATCTCGCGGCGAACTACGCGGTCACCGAGCAGGTGGCCGTCTTCGGCCGCATCGACAATCTTTTCGACACTCACTACCAGGATCCCAGCGGCTTCTTGCGGCCCGGGTTCGGGATCTTTGGCGGTGTACGCGTGACCAATTAACGGCATCATATGACGAGGGCGAAGAGGGACGAATATGTGCCTGAGTTCACGCCGCAAGGGGGGCGGTCGATGGCTGACACGATCGAGCTGAAGCGTGACCTCAAGCGTGTCCTGGCCGCGCACCTCGACGATCCGTCGACGGCCTGGAGCCTCGGCACCTTCGGCGCCATTGCGGAATTCATGCGCGATCCGGACGAACCGGTCGTGATCGAGCGGACCGACGAAACCCTCTCGGCTGCGACCGGGCGCGGCGCGATCCGCATCCGGACGGTGGAGGATTTGCGCCTCGTCGCCTCCGAAAGCGCGACGCGCGACAGCTGGAGCCACCGTGTCGCGCTCTGCCTGCCGGCGGATGGTTGCGCCATGAACCGCCGCACCTGCCTGACCGAGCTCGGCCCCGACGCCGAGGCGGTCCGCGCGGCGGACCGCGACGCGATCCTGTTCGATCTCGGCCTCGACACCATTCAAATCGATGCCTGCGTGCGCGTGTCCGATGCCGGCCTCCTCGCACGGCTGCGATCCGGCTGCGGTCGCCCGCTGTCCGCGCCGGACAACCCGGCCATGCCTTTGATCCTTGCCGCCAGTCCGCATCGGGTGTTCGTCGGCCGCCTCGGCCGCGTCGAGGTTTTCGCACCGATCCCGCTCGCCGGCGGCAAGAGTCCGGACGGACCGCACACGCACGTGCTGCCGGAGCTACTGCGTCACCGGCGCACCCACCCGGCCACCGAGCCGGTGCCGCACGGCTTCGTGCCATGCGCCCATTTTTATCCGGCCCATCCCCTGAAGGACCCGATCGGGACGCCGCGTCCGTATGATGCGCGACACGACAGCGCCTTCCAGGACCTGATGCAGGCGTTTGGCGACAGCACGCTGGTCGACCTGAAGAACGGCCTGCTGACCGCGATCTCGGCCGGAACCGACCCGGCCGCCTTCGTGGTGCCGGACGATCGCTTCGCGCGCGCCAGCATTCGGGTCGGGCTGCGCCAGCTGCAGGCGGCGCATGGCCCCTCGCCCGCCGTCGCGGCGTGGCGGCAGGTCCACGACGGCACGCGCCATGCCGACCGCAAGATCGACGACACCGACAATGCCGGTCATTGAGTGACGGCCCAAGAGAAGGACGATGACGATGCTCCAGCGCATGCTCTCTCGTTTCACCGACGCCGCACAGCTGTGGTGCGTCGTGCTGCTGGTCGCCGGCTGCGCCTCGTCCAGCCTGGTCTTTTCCTGCGCGACGCCGTTTGCGGCCTTCGCGGTCCTCGCCGCCGCGGCGCTGCCGCTGCGCTCGGCGCTCGGCGCGATCGCCGCGGTCTGGCTGGTCAACCAGGCGATCGGGTTCGGTCTGCTCGGCTATCCGCGCACCCTCGACACGGCGGCCTGGGGCATCGCGCTCGGCGGCGCGGCCGGCGTCGCAACCGTGATCGCGGCCGCAACGTTTCGCCGCTTCGCCGCGGTCGGTCGCTTCGCGATCTATCCGCTCGTGTTGATCGCGAGCTTCGCGGGCTACGAGCTCCTCCTGCTGGCGGTCACCCCGGCGCTCGGCGGCGCCGAGGCGTTCACGACGGAGATCGTCGGCCGGATCGCGTTCCTCAATGCGGTCTGGCTCGCCGGGCTGGTCGTTGCCTACGAGGCCGGCCGGCTGCTCGACGGCGCGGTGCGGCGTCACGCGGTCCGGTGACGCCGTCGCCGGTGTCGAGCGCAGGAACATCGGTTAAGCTCCGCGCGTTTACTGGCCGAGGCTGCGGATGAGCGACAACCACGATGCCAAATGGAAGCACGACGGCGTGCGGGTGATCCCGGGCAACTCGCTCGACGGCAACACCCCGCAGACCCCCGGCATGGACCGCAAGGCGGCGATCAACTTCGCCCGCGTCGGCGCGCAGAAGATCTGGGCCGGCACCGTCGCGATCAAGCCCAATGCCAAGACCGGCGCGCACCACCACGGCGCGCTCGAAAGCGTGATCTACGTGGTGCGCGGCAAGGCGCGCATGCGCTGGGGCGACCACCTCGAATACGTCGCCGAGGCGGGTCCCGGCGATTTCATCTACGTCCCGCCCTTCGTGCCGCACCAGGAGATCAATGCCAGCCCCGACGAGCCGCTCGAATGCGTGCTGGTGCGCAGCGACAACGAGGCCGTGGTGGTCAATCTCGACATCGAGCCGGTCGAGAAGCCCGAAGCGGTCGCCTGGATCGACCCGATCCACAAGGGGTGAAGCCGTCACGCGGGGCCGCGGCATTTTATGCTTCCGGCCGCGCTGCAATTTCCGTATTGGCGAAATGAGACGACGGGGAATTGCGCCAGCGCCGTTGCGCGCGGGCATTGCCTCGCGCGTGAAACGACATCGTCGGCAGGCTCGGCGGCCTGCGCCGCGTTTTGGCAGAACGAAGCTAGATCAAAAATCCGAGTGTTTCCCGTGAGTCGCGCTCTTTTCCTCACATCCAGCGAGCGTAGCCCGGATGGAGCGCAGCGAAATCCGGGGCGACGCTCCCGCATTCCGCTGCGCTCCATGCGGGCTTC
>Ga0126384_10002985_pt1 | contig 10249 bp, 7 predicted proteins | sample PanSoiMetPlot_36_FD_92543 | JGI IMG/M metagenome (GOLD analysis project Ga0126384, IMG submission 92543) | Tropical forest soil microbial communities from Panama - MetaG Plot_36 | ecosystem: Environmental > Terrestrial > Soil > Tropical forest > Bulk soil | place: Panama | collected 2016-02-17 | reverse complement strand
GCGGCCAGATAACGGGCGTGGTCGGGGAATCGGGCTGCGGCAAGTCGACCCTTGCCCGCGCCGTGCTCGGCATCTTTCCCAAGGCCGCCCGGATCGAAAGCGGCGAGATCCGCTTCGAAGGCCAGGACTTGCTCGCCTTGAGCGACGCCGACATGACGCGCATGGTGCGTGGCCGCCGCATCGGCTTCATCCCCCAGGATCCCTACCTGGCGCTCAATCCCGTGTTCAAGATCGGGGCGCAGCTGTTGGCCGCCATGCGCTGGCATGCCGCTCAGCCCACCAGCGAGGCGGCGCGCCGCGCCGAGCTCGTCGGCCTGTTGCGCCGCGTGCAGCTGCCCGAACCCGAGGCCGTGCTCGAGCGCTATCCGCACCAGTTTTCCGGCGGCCAGCGCCAGCGCCTATTGATTGCCGGGGCGCTTGCCGCACGCCCGGCGCTGTTGATTGCCGATGAGCCCACCACCGCCCTTGACGTGACCACCCAGCTCGAAATCCTGAAGCTGCTGCAGGCCCTGACGCAGGAATTCGGGGTATCGATGGTGTTTGTGACCCACGACTTCGGTGTGGTGGCCGAACTGTGCGACGTCACCACCGTGATGTATGCCGGGCAAACCGTGGAGACCGGCCCGACCGGCGCCGTGCTGGCCGCGCCGCGCCACCCCTATACGCAAGCGCTGATTGCCTGCCATCCCGACCGCGCCGCGGCGCTGATCGGCATCCCCGGCCAGGTGCCGTCGCCGTTGGCGCCGCCGCCCGGTTGCCGCTTTGCCCCGCGCTGCCCCACCGCCGCCGACGTCTGTCGCCGGCGGCGGTCGCGGCTGGTGGCCGACGCCCCCGCCCATGCCGTCAACTGCCGGCTCGCCGATGAGCGTTTGGCGGCGCGGCAGGCCGGTGTCGGCGCATGACGGGGGGCGCATGAGCGAACGCCCGACCATCCTCGAGGCGCGGGATCTCGTCGTTTCCCTCGGCGGCCGCCGGCGCAGCCTCTTCCGTCCCGCACGTGCCCCGGTGCGCGCCGTCGCCGGCGTCTCACTCGCCCTGCGCCAGGGCGAAACCTTGGGGCTGGTGGGCGAATCGGGCTGCGGCAAGACCACGCTCGGGCGCACCCTACTCGGCATTCAACGCGAGGCGGCAGGCGAGATCCGGCTCGACGGCGCGGTCGTCAGCGGGCTCGCCCCTGCGCTGGCCCGCGCCCGCCGCCGCGCCATCCAGTATGTGCACCAGGACGCCGCCGCCGCCCTCGATCCGTGGTGGAGCATCGGGCGCCTCATCGAAGAGGGGCTGATCGTCGCCGGCGTGCGACCGGCCGGCCTGCGCCGCGCCAAGGTCGGTGCCATGCTGGAAGCCGTCGGCCTCGAGGCCGCCTTCCACGCCCGCTATGTGCACGAGCTCTCCGGCGGGCAGCTCCGCCGCGTCGCCCTGGCGCGCATCTTGTTGTTGGAGCCGCGCATCGTCATCCTCGATGAGCCGACCTCGGGCCTCGACCTCTCGGTGCAGGCCACGGTGTTGCGCCTGATCGCCGAGCTCAGGGCGCGCCTGGGGCTCAGCTATCTGTTGATCTCGCATGACCTCTCGGTGGTGGAGCGCATGTGCGAGCGCATCGCCATCATGTATCTGGGGCGCATCGTCGAGACCGGGCCGACGCGCGCCATCTTTGCAAGCCCGCGCCACCCCTATACCCAGGCCCTGCTCGCCGCCGCGCCGCGGCTGGCGCGGGTAACGCGACCGACCGGCCTCATCCTCGCCGGCGAGCCGCCGAGCCCGCGCGCACTGCCGTCGGGCTGCGCCTTCCGCACCCGCTGTCCCAACGCCGCCCCGGCCTGCGCCGCAACCCTGCCGCCGCTGGAGGCGGCAAGCCACCAGCACTGGGTCGCCTGCCTTAAGTGGCGGGAGATCCCGGAACGCCCGCGTCCCCCTCTCGTCACCGGAGCAGAGAGCGCATGAAGGCCGCCTACTACACCGATTATGGTGCCGCCCGCGACGTGCTTAAGGTCGGCGAGCTCCCCGACCCCGAACCGGGCCCCGGCGAGGTGCGCGTGCGCATCCGCTATTCCGGCGTCAACCCCTCCGACTGCAACCGGCGCCGCGGCACCCGCGACCGTCCGGGCTATCCCCTGATTATCCCCCATAGCGACGGCGCCGGCGAAATCGACCGGGTCGGCGCCGGGGTTGATCGCGCCCGCCTCGGCGAACGGGTGTGGACCTGGAACGCGCAGCGGGGGCGCGCCTTCGGCACCGCCGCCGAGTTGGTGTGCCTCGACGCCGCCCAGGCGGTGCCGATGCCGGCCGGCGTGCCACTCGAACTTGGCGCCGGCTTCGGCGTTCCCGCCATGACCGCCTATTTCTCGCTGTTCGCCGACGGGCCGCTGGCGGGCCGCGACGTGCTGGTGACCGGCGCGGCCGGGGCGGTTGGCCTCTACGCGGCGCAATTTCCGCGCCTCGCCGGTGCCCGCAGCCTGATCGCCACGGTGTCGAGCGCGGAAAAGGCGGCGATCGCCAGCGCCGCCGGCGTGCCGGTCATCGTCAACTATCGCACCGAGGATGTGGCGAAACGGGTCGGCGCGGCAACCGAGGGCCGCGGCGTCGATCGTATCTCCGAGGTCGACTTCGGCGGCAATCTTCCCACCAGCTTGAGGGTCATGCGCGAGGGTGCCGTGATCGGCGCCTACGCCTCGCGCGGCGCCGAGCGCCCGACCTTGCCGTTCTATCCCTTGCTGTTTGCCAATATCGTGGTGCGCTTCATCCAGTGCTCGCTGATCGTGGGCGAGCTCAGGCAGGCGGCGATTGGTGACCTTGCCCGCTGGGCCGGCGATGGCCGCCTGGTACATCCGACCCCGACCATCCTGCCCTTGGCCGAGATCGCCGCCGCGCACGAGGCCGTCGAGCGTGGCCAGGTGGTGGGCAAGATGCTGCTCAGGCTGTGACGGTTCCCAGCAAATCTGGGCCCAAAAAGTTTGGGCCCAAAAAATCTGGCCCGAGCGGGGTGAGGCGCACGCCGCGGCGCAGCCGCCGGTAGGGGTAGTGGGCGGGATCGGCCAAGTAGCCGCCCGGTGCCAGCACCACGATCACCTTCTCGGCGATCGGCTCGAACTCGGCGCGGAAATGGCAGGTGCTCTTGAGACTGAGGATTTTCTGCTGTGCGGGCTCGACGCCCAGATGCCGGAACGGCGCCTGATCCAAGGCCTGCATGCGCTTGCTCGTCACCACCACGCCGATGCCGCCGACGGTTAACAGCGCCATCGGTCCAAGGTCGATATCGCGGCCGCCGGAGACTTTGCCGGTGGTGCGCATCTTGCCCGAGCCCAGGCGGGTGACGCGGAAGCTGGCCTCGAACGGCGTCACCCCCGCCGGTCCCGAGCGGCCGCCGAGCGCCAAGCTGAGGCTGGCGCCCTCGCCGGCCTGGTGCGCCGCTGAAGCGGCGGCGCCATCGCAGAGAAAGCCGACCATCGCCGCCTCGGCGCCGAGCGCCACCAGCGTCTTGAGCACCCCCGTGGTATCGGCGGTGGCGCCGCAGCCCGGATTGTCCTGCGTGTCACAGAGGACCACCGGCTTGCTGGCGGTTGCAGCCAGCGCCATGGCGTCGCGCACGCCCGCCTCCGGCGACAGCATCGGTACGGCAAAGTTCGGTTCACTCAGCGCGATGTCGCGGCAGAGCGCGTCGGCCGCCGCGTCGGCGGCGGCCTGGCTCCAGGCATGCGCGATCACGGCCGGACCGCACCAGTAGAGATCGGAGGGCGGAAAGCCCGCAAGATACGAGAGATTGACGAGGTCGCCGTCGGCCACCACCGAGCGGGCGATCAGGCCCTGCGACGGCTCCACCATGGTGCACTGGTCGTTGAGCGGAATGAGGAAGGGGGGCTTGCGCAGCGCGCGGCCGGGCGGGCGGCCGCGCGCGATCAGCAACGACAGCGCGCGGGCCGCCCATTGCCCGGTCTCGAAGCGGTCGACGTGGGGATAGGTGCGGTAGCCGACCAGGCTGTCGGTCATCGCCACCATCGTCGGCGTGACGTTGGCGTGGTAGTCGAGGCTGATGGCGATCGGCACCTCGGGTCCGACCACGGCGCGCACCCGGCGCAACAGTTCGCCCTCGCCGTCTTCGAAGGGCTGGCTCACCATGGCGCCGTGGAGGTCGAGATAGACGGCATCGACCGGGAGTGCGGCGCTCAGGCGCCCGATCAGCTCGCCGGCGATGCGCTCGTAGGCCTCGGCCGTGACCGGCCCGCCGGCGCCGCCGCTGGTCCACAGCAGAGGCAGGATGGTGTGGCCGGCGCGCATATCATTGAGAAACCCCGACAGCGCAAAGCTGGTCTCGCCAAGCCAGCGCAACACCTCCTCACCGCGCACCAGCGGCGGGCGGTCGCGGTGGCTGGCGAAGGTGGCAAAGTCGGTCGTGTCGGCGACGAACGAGTTGGTTTCATGCTGAAAGCCGGCAACGGCAATGCGCGCCATCCACGTGTCCCCTGATCCAAGTCGCGAGCCGGCGAACCACCTCGCTAATGTTTGGCCCCACCCTTCGCCAGCGAGGCCGATCGCCTATCTTACGCCCGATAGTCACGAGCCGGTGGTCATCAGGTCGCCCATCAGCGGGGCTCGGGGTGCGGCCGCTGCGCTAGGGCGCCGGATCGCGATCGGGCAACAGCCGGGCACGGGCGCGTTCCAAGGTGCGGCGGCCGCGTTTAAAGGCCGCCAGCACCGGCGCCACGGTGGCGACGGCCTCGGCCGGGGTTTTGGCATCGATCACGACCAGATCGGCCGGGTTGCCCACCGTGAGCCCATAGTCCTTGAGGTTCATCAGCGCCGCCGAGCGGTGGCTGATCATGCCGAACAGTTCGGTCAGCCGCGCGCGATCGCCGACCTGCAGCACGTTGGCGTGGAGGTTGGCCATGCGGATCAGGGAACCGTCGCCAAACGGCGTGAACGGGTTCAGCACGTTGTTGCTGGAAAGCGAGCAATTGCAGCCCTCGGCCACGAACAAATTGGCGTCGGCGACGCAGCGCGGCACATTGTGGTCGAGGTGCCGGGCCAAAACGAACAGGTCGGTTGCCGGCAGCACGGTGACGGCGACGCCGACATCGGCGAGCCGCCGGGCGATGGTCTTCTGCGCGGCCGGCGGCAGGCCCGCGATCTTGGTGGCATGGCCGATGGCGACGCGGCCGCCGAGGCCGCCGCGTTCGGTGAGTTCGGCGACCAGATGCGTGTCGAGGCTGGCCGGATCGTGGCCGGAATCGATGTGCATATCGATGTCGACATCGAAGCGCCGCGCCAGTTCGAAGATCCGCTCAATCTGGCCGCCATGGTCGACGTCGTAGTTGGGGGCGGCGCCGATCACCTTGGCGCCCATCTCCAGGGCTTTGACGAGATTGGCCTCGGCCGCCGGCGCCGTCGTCATTCCCTCCTGCGGAAAGGCGCAAATCTCAAGGTCGACGGCCCAGGCGTACTCCTTGGCCAGCACCTGCAGCGCCTCCACGCCCTTGACCCCCACCGGGGCGTCGATCTCGGCGTGGGTGCGGATCCGCGTCGCCCCATGCTTGAGGCAGCTTTCAAGCGTCGCCTTGGCCCGCGCGTAGATGTCCTCGACCGTGAAGCTCGGCTTCACGGCTTGCACCCGCTGCATATGGTCGGGACGATTGCGCTCCGGCTCCGGCGCGCAGCGCTCGATGATGCGCGACTTGTCCAAGTGGATGTGGGTTTCGATCAGCCCGGCGCAGCAGAGGCAGCCCTCGGCATCGAAGCTCGGCGCGTCGGCGGCAAGCGCCGGGGCGATGGCCGCGATCCGGCCGCCGGCAAAGCCGATATCGACCACATCCGGCCCATTGCCGGGCTCGGCCAGGCGGGCATTGCGAATGACGAGGTCGAGCATGGATCGCAAACCTCCCCTGATGGCGCGCGGGTGTCGTGGCCGGTGGGCGGGCAACACTAGGGGCGCGATCGGGTGAGAGGCAAGCCCCGCCGCGGCGGGCCATTCCGTTTGCCGCCGACCGCGCCTACCATGGGGGGAAGGGTCGGTGGCGTGGAAGGGGTCGGCGTGAGGAGAATTGAGCTAGTGCTGCGCCGAAATCTGCCGGCCGGCGTTCGCCACCTGTTGCGCCTCGGCCGGCATCTGGTGGTGCGCGGCGCCACGTCGCCGCCGATTCCCGCCGCCCTGATGCAGGATTGTCGCGTCGCCGCCTCGCGCTATGACCTCATCAAGCTGTTGCCGGCGGGTGGGCGCATCGTCGAGGTCGGCTCCTTCAAGGGCGCGTTCGCGCGCTCAATCTTGAACAGCTGTCGGCCATCGGAGCTGCACCTCATCGACCTCGACTTTGCCCTGCTCGACGCCACTCTCAGGGATGATCCGCGCGTGCGGCGGCACCGGGGCCGCTCGCACGAGGTGCTGGCGGGCTTTCCCGACGAGCATTTCGATTGGGTCTATATCGACGCCGACCATTCCTTTCTTGGCACGCATCGCGATGCCGAGGCCGCGGCCTCGAAGGTCAAGCCGGGCGGCTATCTGGTGTTCAATGACTTTGCCCACATCGACCCCTATCTCGGCGCCTACGGCGTGCATCGCGCCGTGGTCGCGTTCGCGATCGCGCACAACTGGCCGTTTCGCTGGTGGGCCTACGAGGGCAATGGTCTCTACGACGTGGCCCTTGAGCGGCCGTTGCCGGCTCGGCCCGCGGCTCCCGCGGCTTGAGCCGCAACCGGCCGCCGCGTCCGTCACCCTTTTGAGAATTGGTTTGTCGTCGCCGGGCGGCGAGGTGTAGCGTTCGCGGCGGTGGAACCCGGGCGCCACGTCTCGGGGCGATGCACGGCAGAAGCGTTGAGGGGTGCACCGCCCGCACGCGCGAGCCAAGGAGGAAATGCGCGATGCCGGTCGGAGCTCGCCTGCGGTCTATCCTCCTCGCGGCGCTGGTCGCCGTTGTGCTGCCGGCGGTGGCGGCGGCCCAGGGCCTGATCGCCAACCTGCCGCGCAACGAGACCCTGATCCTCGAAAATCCCGAAGGCACCATCAAGAATGCCGGCTGGTTCAACATCTGGGCCATCAATGCCGGCAGCCAGTCGAATGGCCTGCAGCAGGCGGCGCTGGATACGCTCTGGTACATCGATCCCAATCGCGGCCTCGATGGCGTGTGGCAGAACTCGCTCGCCGCCGAGAAGCCGATCTACAACGCCGACTTCACGGAAATGACCGTCAAGTTGCGCCCCGGCATCTATTGGAGCGACGGCGTCGAGTTCACCTCGGCCGACGTCGCCTACACCGTTGCCACCCAGATTAAGCACAAGAACATGCGTTGGAGCGCCGCGCTCGGCCTCAACGTCGACAGCATCGAGACCCCCGATCCCACCACCGTGCGCTTCAAGCTGAAGAAGCCCAATTCCCGCTTCCACGCGCTGTTCACCGTGCGCTGGAACGCCATTTGGATCATGCCCAAGCACGTGTTCGAAAAGGTCGAGGACCCCGTCAAGTTCGATTTCAACAAGCCGGTGTCGCTCGGCGCCTACGTGCTTCACAACTGGGATCCCGACGGTCGCTGGTACATCTGGCGACGGCGCGAGGACTGGCAGCGCACGACGCTCGGCAGCTACGGCAAGCCGGGCCCGACCTATCTCGCCTACGTCGATCCTGGCCCGCCCGACAAGCGCGTGATCGCCCAGATGAACCACGAGCTCGACGTCATCCACGACGTGGCGCCGGAGGGCATGTTCACGCTCGCCAAGCAGTCCAAGAGCTCGGTCGCCTGGTTCAAGGGCTTTCCCTATGCCCATCCCGATCCGACCTTGCCGGCGCTGATCTTCAATGCCCAAAACGAGCTGTTCAAGAGCCGCGATGTACGCTGGGCGCTGGCCCTGCTGATCGACATCAAGGCGGTGTCGATGGCCTCCTACCGCGGTGCGGCGACCATCTCGGCGATTGGCGTGCCGCCGACCGGACGCCACCCTGAGGCCTATCATGAGCCGTTGCAGGACTGGCTGCAAGACTTCGAGCTCGACACCGGCAAGCGCAAGATCAAGCCTTACGATCGCGGTATCGGCCAGCAGATCGCCGACATGCTGCGGCCCTCGATGGGCGATCAAATCCCAAGCGACCCCAAGGCGATCGCCGCCGCCTTCGGCGCGGGCTGGTGGAAGACCGATCCGCAGGCGGCGGCCGAGCTGATGGAGAAGGCGGGTTTTAAAAAGGTCGGCGCCAGCTGGCACACCCCCGACGGCAAGCCGTTCACGGTTCGGGTGGTGGTCGAGGGCGAAGCCCGGCCGGTGATGACACGCGCCGGTTCCATGATCGTCGAGCAATGGCGCCGCGCCGGTATCGATGCCAAGGTCGACGTCGCCCAGGGAACCTTGGTCACCCGGCGCGCGGCCGGCGATTTCGACGCGCTGATCAGTTGGAGCGTCGAGACCTGGGGCGGCCACCAGGACCTGTCGTTCTTTTTGGACAGCTGGCATTCGCAATTCGTGGCGCCGCCCGGCACGCCGCAGCCGCCGCGCAACTGGCAGCGCTGGTCGCACCCCGATCTCGACAAGCTGATCGAGGCGATCCGCAACATCGGTTTCGATGATCCGAAGGGGCTCGAGCTCGGCCGCGAGTACGTCAAAATCGCCGTGCGCGAGATGCCCACCATTCCGCTGATGGCCTACAATGTGTTCACGGTGATGGATACCACCTATTGGACCGGCTATCCGACCGCGGCCGACCCCTATACCGATCCGGTGCCGAACTGGGCCAACTCGCGCGCCATGTTCGTCAGATTGAAGCCGAAGGGCTAAAGCATCGAGGTCATGACCGCCGATGCCTTCCTATGCCACGTACCTGGCGCAGCGGTTCGGCCAGTTCCTGCTGGTGGTGTTCATCGGCATCAATCTCACCTACATCATCACCCACGCCACGCCGATCGATCCGGTTGAGCAGTCGATCGCCGCCGTCACCTCGTTCGGCAACACCTCGCCCGAGGCGATCGCGGCCATGCGCCAGTCGCTGCGCGAGCTCTATGGCCTCAACGGTGCGCCCAGCGAGCAGTACCTGGCGTTCTGGCGGCGCATTGTCACCGCCGACTTCGGGCCGTCGCTGTCGGCCTTCCCGACGCCGGTATCGAGCCTGATCGCCCGTGCGCTGCCATGGACCATCGGCCTGTTGGCGACGGCGACGGTGCTGACCTGGGCGCTCGGCAACCTGTTGGGCGGCCTCGCCGGTTACTACCAGGACAAGATCAGCCTCAAGGTGCTGGCGGTGATCGCCATGGCGCTGCACCCCGTGCCCTACTACATCGTCGCTTTCGTGCTGCTTGTCATGTTCGGCTATCTGTGGCCGCTGTTGCCGATTGCCGGCGGCTACGCCATCAACATCGAGCAGGGCTTCAATCTCGGCTTTGTGCTGAGCGTGCTGAGCCACGCGCTGCTGCCCGCCTTGTCGTTGATATTGGTCGGGCTCGGTGGCTGGTTTCTCGGCATGCGCGCGCTCACCGCCAACATCGTCGGCGAGGATTATGTGGTCTATGCCGAGCTCGCCGGCGTCGACCGGCGCCGCATTCTCGGCTCCTACATCATGCGCAACGCGCTGTTGCCGCAGGTCACCGGCCTTGCCCTGTCGCTCGGCGCCATCTTCAACGGCGCCATCATCACCGAGCAAGTGTTCGGCTATCCGGGGGTCGGCGCGCTGCTGGTGGCGGGGGTCTACGCCGGCGACTACGGCCTGGTGCTGGGCGTGGCGACGGTGTCGATCATCGGCGTGTCCGCCGCCGTGCTGATCATCGATCTCATTTATCCGCTGATCGATCCGCGCGTGAGGACGGTCTGAGCCAATGCTGGCAACCGTGCGCGACCTATTCAACTACAATCGGCAGTTCCGGCTCGGCGCCATTCTGGTGGCAGCCGTTGCCGGCATGGCGGCGCTGTCGCTGGCCTCGCCCTACCCGCCGCTCGATACCTTCGTGGTTGCTCCCGACCTGCCGCCGAGCCTGGCGCATCCGTTCGGCACCACCTCGCGCGGCCAGGACGTGTTCTGGCACTTAAGCTTTGCCATTCGCAACACCTTGCTGTTCGGTATCGTCGTGGCGCTGATGAGCCGCGTTCTGGCACTCGCCATCGGGCTGATCGCCGGCTACAAGGGCGGCTGGCTCGACCGCCTGCTGATGGCGATCAACGACACCTTCATCGCCATCCCGCTGTTTCCGATCCTGGTGCTGGTCTATTTCGTGCTGCGCGAGGCCATGTCGTGGGCGGTGCTCGCCGGCATCATGGCGTTGTTGGGCTGGGCCTACGACGCCCGCCTGAT
>Ga0126384_10002984_pt1 | contig 10250 bp, 7 predicted proteins | sample PanSoiMetPlot_36_FD_92543 | JGI IMG/M metagenome (GOLD analysis project Ga0126384, IMG submission 92543) | Tropical forest soil microbial communities from Panama - MetaG Plot_36 | ecosystem: Environmental > Terrestrial > Soil > Tropical forest > Bulk soil | place: Panama | collected 2016-02-17 | reverse complement strand
TTCATCGGCGATCTCCCTTCACGGCTGTCCTGTCGGGCCGGAACCTGCCGTTCGGCAAACAGCATGGCAGACGCGGATACCCGCTGCAGGAAGTGTCGATTGTCCGGGATTCAACGATCCACATGGCACGCTCACCGTACCCAGCCCGGCCTGCGGTCGAGCAGCTTCGCCAGCCGTTCGTCGTGCGGGGCGAAATGCTCCTCAAGCATACGCCGGCACGTGGCATCCATCGACGGCCCAGGGCGCGCGTTGGCAGCGGCGAAACCAGGCTCAAAGGGCGACAGGCCCAGGAACTCCAGGAGACGCCGGTACTCCTGCGCCGGCCGGCTGAAGTAGTCAGCGCTGTCGATCACGTGCACCCGCGTACGCGGGAAGAACTCGAAGACCCGCTCAAGCTGCTCCGCGTACTGGCCTCGGTGGCGGTAGGAGTGATGGCGGTGCGGGAAGCTCTCATAGGCGGGGTCCGCCCGCATCCGCTCGATCTCACCGGTCAGCCGGTCATCCTCCAGCGCCAGCGCCCGCTCGAAGTCCTCGCGCTCGTAGCCCCGGGCCAGCTCGTGCTTGTGCGCGGAGAAGGCCCGCTCCACCGGGTCGCGGAGCATGGCGACCAGCTTCGCCTGCGGCATGTCATGCCCGAGCCGCTCTATCGCCTGCGGGTGGTACAGGTAGTAGCCGCTGGCCTCGAAGGCGACCGGAGCGCCATGGCCCGCCGCCCTGCGGCGGGCCATCTCGGTCACCGGGAACTGCGCCCGGTACCACTGGGCTCCCCGGTAGTAGTTCAGGTCGAAGTAGTTGACGCCCTTGTGGAACGTCGGCGGCATCACCTGGGGATGGGCCGCCAGCGCATGGAACAGGGAGGTGGTGCCGCAGCGCTGCGCGCCGATCAGGATGAATCCCGGCTCCATCCGCAGGCGGGCGGTCGCCCCGCTCACCCGGGCGTACGCGCGCCGCCCGAGCTGCGTGAGCGGCTCCGGGCCGGCGGCCCGGAGGCGTGTGGCAGCATCCCGTGCCCGTTGGGTCAATGCCAGCCCCATCGCCGCCGCAGGTCGATGCCGAAATCGCTCTCGACCCCGGCGATCTCCGCGTCCAGCTGCTCGTGCATGTAGGCGACATCCTCGGCCGACATCTCCGGCCGGTCGTCGCCCAGCGGCTGGTACAACAGCCGCTGGACCACGGCAGACCGCTTGAGGCTGCCCACCAGCTCGGCCCCGTCGTGGCGCCGCACCCAGTTGGCGCCGCGCTTGGCGAGGACCGCAAGCGGAAGCCACCTGGCCTGGCTGGCCGGAAGCTGGGCTCGGAGTTGCCCGGCGCTCAGCTCCTGCCGGGTGACGCCGAGCCAGTCCGTCGTGGCGTCGAGGAAGGCCTGCGGGTCGGCCTGCAGGTCGTCGAAGAGGGCGACATGCAGGCGCTCTTGCTTGAAATATTGCAGGTAGCTGCGCAGATGGGTGGCGTAACGGCCCTCGTCGACCAGTTCGGGAGCGGTCTTGGTGGAGTCCCGGAAGGTGCGCGCGGCCAGCCCGTGCTTGCGCAGGTACAGGTACCCGGAAAAGGCGCGGGATATCGGCTCGCGCAGCGTGACCATGATCTTGATATCCGGGCCAAGGCAGGTGTGGATGCGTTCCGGCGCCTGCGGGCAGGACAGGTAGTCCGGGCAGATCTCACCAATGACCTTGTGGCCCCCCGCCGCGCCGCGGAACTGTGCGCGGTACCAGCCCGGCCCGCGATCGTAGTAACGGTTGAAGAAGTAGAGATCCTTGGCCTGGCTGAGATAGACCTGCGGGTGGCCGATGAGGACCTCGTGCAGCCAGGTGGAGCCCGACTTACTCGGTCCGACGTGGAGGAAGTTCGGCAGCAGGTCTGGCATAACACCCTTTCACGCCATGCCGCGCCGGAACAGGCGTGCCGCGCGCAGGAGGTGACGAGGATCGATACGGGTGGCGGCCTGCACGAAGGCCATATAGGGGTAGGGCGACATTGGCCATCGCACGACCGCCTTCGCCGCGTAGCGGATGGCTGGCCCCCGCTCGCCCAGTGCGGACCGCGCGAACGCGATCTGGCCGAGCATGCGTGCGTGACCGCGCGGCGACGCCGCGATGTCCGGGTGCTTGGCCAGCAGGTATTCGAGGGCCAGGGCGGTGTTCTCCGCCGCGCCCTGATAGTAGGACTTGCCGTCCTTGCGGATGTCCGCCAGCGGCCGGGTGACGATGCCGACCTGGCCGGCCCGCGCCGCCCGCAGCACCCAGTCGTAGTCCTCGCCGTATCCGCGCGGCAGTTCCTCGTCGTAGGGACCGACCTTGGCGAAGGCCTCACGCCGCATCACCAGGGTCGAGGAGTGCAGTTCCTTGACGCGATTGCGCAGCAGAAGCTGGTAGCTGACGTGCTCCGCGCGACCGGGCCAGTCGACGACCTTGCCGGGGAGCCGCAGCCTAATACCCGAGCCCACCACCAGCAAGCCGGGCTCGTCACGCAGGCGCTCGACCTGGCGCAGCAGTTTGTCCGGGTGCCAGATGTCGTCATCGTCGCAGGTCGCGACGATGCTGCCGCGGGCCAGGTCAAGGCCGGTGTTCCGGGCACCGGCCAGCCCCGGTGAGTGGGTGTTGGCCGCCACCATCACCCGGTGCTGCGCGGTGCCCAGCTCCGTGAGCTCCCCGTCGGGCGGCTCCTGGTCGTGCACCACCAGGCACTCGATCTGCCCGGGATAGGCCTGGGTCACCACCGCGGCGATGGACTCGCGGACGAGCTCAGGCCGGCTGCGCGTCGGCATGATCACCGACACCAGCGGCCAGCCGTCGGTCTCCGGGGCTGGCGCGTCAGTCATGGGCTTGTTGTTCCTCGGCCGTGCCGCGCGCGGTCGCGATGCCGTAGCGCAGCATGAGGGGCAGGCCGATCGCCGTGACGACGAGACGGTCACGCCGGGACATGCTGGCGCGCCAGGACTCGTCGGCGCGCAGCGTTATCTCCCCGTCCCGGAAGCGGGACGGATTTCCGGAAAGGCCGTGGCTGGTGCCCAGCACGACTCGCCCGTCGCCGATGTGGGCCAGGTGCCCTGGGGGAGCCGCCAGGCCGATCCCGGCCAGCGCCGCCGCCACGGCTTCCCGTGGGTGCCGGACGAACTCCTCGTAGCGCATCCGGGTGACCGGAAGGCCGCACCGGCGCAGCAGCCCGGCCTGGCTCTGCACGGCCACCCACCGGGCGGCCGCGACCGCGGGCGACAGATGCGACATGACGTCCGCCTCGCGGACCGCGTGCGGACGGGACACCTCGCGCTTGCCCAGCGAGTAGGCGACCCCTCGGACGTCCCTGACCAAGTGGATCACCCGGACGTCCAGCCCGGCACGGGCCAGCGCCAGCGCCTGGACGGGCCACTTGCTGGCATCCACCACACAGACCGCGCCGGCGACCGCGGCGATGGCGCGGTAGAGCGTCGCATAGCTCGCGCCGTAAGCGGTCACGTCGTCGCGGAACCGCCGGCCGGCCAGCGGCATCGCAAGCAGCCGGGGCATGAACCGCTGCCGGGCGACCCGCCCCTGGAGCTGGTGGGTGGCCGCGAGCTGCTGCTCCTGCCACCCGCCGAACGCGCGGTCACCGACACCGGACCAGAACGGGCACTGCGCGAAGGCCGCACCGCACCCGCAACGCTCATCCTCGGCGGCGGTGCGCCGGTATATGTCGATCAGTTCGCCGACATTGACGAAACCGGGGAGCTCGCCGAGGGCACGCTCCAGCAATGTGCTTCCGGAGCGGCCGGATCCGGCGATATAGACGACGATCGGCGCTTGCCCGGGCGCGCCGCCGGGAATGCCAGACTCGCCGGTGCCAGTGTCCGTTGCAGCAGCTTGGGACCTGGCCAGCGCGGTCACGACGGACACCCCCATGTCGGTTTTCGGGCACTCGTCCCGCTTGAAGAACTTTACTGTGCTTCTCGCCCGGTGTGGCGGGAATCCTGGTAGATCGTTTTGGAACGGAATAATTGGCTCTTCTTGAACGACAAGTGAATGCCGCCGGTATGGCCTACCGTACTTCCCGCGCCAGCGCCGGACCCCGCGCCGCGGATGGGATCCGCGTGAGGGCGGCCTCAGGGGGCGACGGTGGCCAGGCTATAGGGGCCGATCTGCACCTGCCCGGTCCCCGAGGTGGTCGTCGCGGTCGTCGAGGACGGGCCGGTGACCAGCGTGGTGACCGAGGGCGCGGTGCGCTGGGTCACCTTGAACCCGCCCGGGAACAGCGAGGACAGGTTCAGGGTGACGGCCTGCCCGGAGGCGTTCACCAGGACAAGCCCGCGCCCGGACGGCGTGGTGACCGCCTCACCGGTCAACGCGGGGGCGCCGGTGCTGCCGAGCGTCGGGCCGCCGGCGAAGGCGAGCGGCTGGGACTTCGACGCGCCATGGAAGGCGGCCTGGATCTGCGCGAGCGTGGTCCCGGCCGCGGTCAGCGCCAACGGGACGGTTTGCGGCTTACCAGGCCCGAGGCCGTCGGAGCCGCTGAAGATCGCGCCGCCGTGGGCGTTGCCGATCGACCCGCTCAGGCCGATGTACTTGAAGACCGGGTTGGCCAGGAACAGCAGGGTCTCCTCGGCCACGTACAGCCCGTGCAGCCACGTGCCCTCGACCGCGTGCCCGGGTGTCTGGTCCTCCATGTTGTAGGCGGTCAGCCAGACCGGGAGCTTGCGGGCGACGATCAGCTTGAGCTGATTGGACTTGAACGTCTGGTAGCGGATGTACGGCTGGGCGAGCACGGTGGCGGCGGGCCCGGACTGGTAGACGCGCTGGATCTCGTGCACCGAGACGACGTCCTCCCCGTGCAGGGCCGGCAGCACGTCCTGGTCCCACGTCTGACGGCGCTGCGACACCCCGGGGATGAAGTTGGGGTCCGCGGCCACCGGCGCTACCTGCACGCCTGGGAAGTTCCTGTGCAGGGCGGCGATCCAGGTGTTCATCTGGCTGGCGTAATCGGCGGCCGTCGGGAACCGGGTGGCATAGTCCTGCCCGTGCGGGCCGAAGTTGACCGCCCCGGTGAGGTACAGCTCGTTGCCGAGCTCCACCATCTTCACCGGCAGCCCGGCCTGGGCCGCGGCGCGCAGGAAGGCGATCTGCCCTTGCAGCATGGTCGTGTTGAGGCTGTCCGTGCCGATGGCCCCCTGGTAGGTCAGCACGTTCAGGACGAACATCGGCGCCGAGCCCGCCGCGCTGAGCCCGACCTTGAACACGCCGATCTTGTCGTTGACCGGTGTCGGCTTCTCGGAGGGCCACTGTCCGGGCTGGAACCAGCCCTTCTGCCAGTCCCAGTAGTTCGCGTTCGTGCCGCCTGGGTAGCGCAGCACGCCCGGGCCGAACTTGCTGAGCACGGCGTCGAGCTTGGTGTCATCCCAGCGCGGCCCGGTGACGTTGACCGCGTTCAGGCCGAGCAGCGCCGGCGTCACGGTGCGCACCGTCCCGGTCAGCGACACCGGGATGGCCTGGGCGCCGGCCTGCCCGGCGGCCGGGCTGGCGAGGCCGGCCGCGCCGACCGAGACGGCGGCCGCGGCGGCCAGCGCCGCGACGAGGGCCCGCCTGGCCGGTGTGCGGTGCCGGGGCCGCGCCCTGGCCGGATCGCGAGCCGGTGTGCGCCGGTGCCGCGCCCGGGCCGGATCAGGAGTACCCGAGCCGGGCAAGCAGCGGCCCGATCTCGTGCTGGACGTCGCTGATCTGCCGTTCATCAAGGGTCTTGCGCCACCTTCCCACTGAGTCCGGTTTTGCCTTGGATAGCCCGGCCCGCAGCGCGTCCAGGCCGGTTGGCGTGGTTGCAAGGAACCCCGAGAGCAGGTCCGCCGCGCGCATCGGGTCAGACACGACCGATTCGTAACGCACCTCGATCGATTTACCAGCGGGGAGGGTAGCCAAGCCGGCCAGCGCGGCCTCGGTGAACCGGCGCCAGCACCAGGCCGATCGCGCGATGTCGGAAACCGCGGCGAACTCCTCACGGCGGTCGGGTTCCACCCACCACCGCGCCGCGTTGCCCCAGAGCTGGCCGCCCCGCCCGCGCCTGCCGGAGCCCGCGGACTTGGCGTTCAGCCAGGGCTGCTCGGAATGGGAGACCGCGGCGTCACGGCCGTCCCGGATGATGTGTATGAACTGCGCGTCCGGCATGGTCTCGGCCAGGAACGGCACGACGAAGCTGTTCTCCGGGTTCTTTTCGGCGAACCGGCAGCCGCCGTGGAGCCCGGCGAGCAGCAGTGCCGAGTAAGACAGCCGGAACACCGTGGCGCACCGGCGCTCGCTCCATGAGCCGTCGTACACGCAGCGGGCCGCGGCCTTGGTCAGCCGGGGCTCGAAGTGGTAAGAGACCTCCGGCATCCGGCCCAGGCAGCCGCCCAGGAACGTGGTGCCGGACCGTGGCGCGCCGATGATGAAGATCGGCCGGTGCAGCCTGGGGTCCAGGGCGTGTGCCGTCGGCCGCTTGCGCAGCGCCGGGTCCCTGCCACGGTCGCGGACGTCGGAGGCGAGGCCGAGCACGCCAAGCCGCACCATCTGGGCAAAGCCAAGGCCCGACGGCGGTGGCGGCGGCTGGCTCCGGGCTCCGTGCCGTGGGGTAACTGCCATGCTGCGACCTCGTCTGCGTGCTGACCGGGCAACGAGCCCGATGCTACCGGTGGCGTGTGAACCGCACATGCGGTTCGAAAGGGACGTAAGCGGTACCGCAGGCGAAGGCTAGTGCTTGCCGTTTTGCCGCGCCCGGAGCTGGGCTACCTCACCCACGAGCGCCGGGATCAGCCAGGCGCCCGGAGCGCCGAGCGGCGCGCCGGCCTGGGCCTGCCGGTCCACGAGATACCTGGTGGCCACGTCGGCTAGGTACAGGGCGGCGGTGAGGCGGGCCTGCGTGGCGCCGATCCGGAACGGGGCGAGCAGCGGCGCGGCTTGCTCGAGGCAGTCGGTCGCCGCCGCCAGTGGATCCCGGTGCCGCGGGCCCACCTCGCTCTGCAGCCAGTAGTGCAAGGCGTCGAAGCCAACGGGCACGCCGGTGACGAAACGCTCCCAGTCCCATAGCAAGAGCCCGCCGGTGGTGCTCGCCATGTTCCATGGAGACCAGTCGCCGTGCCAGGCGCCGAAGGTCAGGCCTGCACAGCATCCGGTGGCGGTGAGCGCGTCCAGTATGTCCAGCAGGGCCGAGCGCTCCGGCCCCGGGTCCGCGGCGCCCAGGCGTTCCCGGAGTTGCCGGAGGTACGTGTCGCCGGTGAGCGCCCCCCGCGAAAGCCCGCCGACCCGCGCCACGGTATCCATGGCGGCGGACAGCTGGGCGGCCGAGAGCACGCGGCGGCGCTGCCAGACCGGAAGCGGGCTCAGCGCGAGCACGTCCATGCCGTGCCATTGATCGTGATGGAGCACCCGCGGCACCGAGATGCCATCCAGGCCGACGCGTTCGAGCCAGGCGAGCGAGGCGCTCTCCGCCCGGACCAGGTCGCGGGTGAGGGCATTGAACCCGATCTTGACGAAACCGGCCGGTTCCCCGGTCGTGGTGTGCAGCTGGAGCACTGGCTTGCGGTTGGCGCGTGCGGGCCCGAGGCGGATGCTTACCCTGATGTCGGGCGAGAACACGGTCTTGAGGTAGGACTCTATGCTCTCGGCCTCCGGCGGCGCGGTCACCCTGACCCGGACGCCGAGCAGGGTCCCGCCGAGCCCGCCGGCCAGCCCGAGCGCGAACGCCGCGACGCCCAGGCGCGCGGGCAACGACCTTGGCTGGCCGTACTGGCGCAGCGCGGCCGCCGCGGCGCGGGGTACCGCGGGCACGAGCAGCCGGGGATGGCGGACCCCCGGGATCAGGACGAAATCGCGTCCCTCGGACCGGGCCGCGCCGCCCCGTGCCCGGGGCCGCACCGCCCCGCTGATCTGCGGCCAGCCATGGGCTCCGCCGTAGAGCGTCATCTCAGCCGTGGGCGGCCACAGGAGCTCACAGACCTCGCGGAGGTACGCAAGTCGTTCCCAGTCGTCGGCCAGGCGCAGGGGCGGCGCCCCCGTACCAGCCGCGGCAGGTCTCGCGTCCCTGACGCCGTCCATGATCCCCATAGATCACATCCTTAAAGGACAGGTATAACGCGACCTTAAAAGGCCCGTAAACTTCGGCTCAGGTGTCGCAGTACTACAAACCAGGCACATGATGAGCACCCCGCTGGCGACCGGCGGCCGCAGGCCGGAGTGTTAAGCATAGCGGAACGCCGCGACAAGGCAGGGTAACCGCCAGATGACCGGCCACAGCGGGGAGACCTGCCCTCCAGCCCATTCCGCCGCGGCGGCGAGGCCGGCCGACCCGGCCCGGCTAGTTGCATGGTCACCTGATCCCTGCCTCATAACGCGATCAGCCGTGTCTCACCCGAGGTTGGTCGACGCCCCCCTTTATCGGACGCTCGAGGTAGGGGTAATGGTTCACCTTATGGCGGCATGAATTTTGAATTCCGGCGCTTCCCGTCGGTCACCAGTTCCGGCCAAGGCTTAGCCGGGACTGGATCGACGACACTCCCGGCATGGCCGACAGGCGCAGGACGCCGCGGAACCGCCAGAGCCCGGCGGCCTCCACCAGGCAGCCAGCGAACACCCCGGCAGCCAGGCCAGTCAGGCCACCGCCAAGCACGGCCCGGACCGCGAGGGGCACGGCGCAGAAGGCAACCGCAGACAGCGCGGCCGCCACCAAGGTCCCGCGCCCGAAGGGCTGCAGATGGATGGACGAGGCCAGCTGGCCCATCGGCATCAGGTTGGTGACGATGATCGCGATGGCCCAGCCGATCGCGGCACCGGTGATGCCGTACCGCGGGATCAGCACCAGGTCCAGGCCCACGTTCACGCCTACTGCCAAGAGCCCGTTGAGCAGGCTCCAGCTACTGCGGCCCGTGGTGATCAGCACCATGTCGACCTGGCCGCAGGCGGTGGCCAGCAGCATGGTGAGGCCGAGGATGAGCATGACGTCGGCGCCGGCCCGGTAGGAGTGGCCGAACACGCTGAGCACTTCCGGCCCGTAGACGATGGCCAGCAGGTACAGCGGCCAGGTGAGCAGCACCAGCCAGGCGGTGGTCACCTGGTAGACGACGTTCGCGCTGCGCCGGTCGGCGATGGCGAACAGCTCGGTGAACCGCGGTTGCGCCGCCATGCTGATCGCCATGTTGCCGAGCTGCCCGACCACCAGGAACCGGGTGGCCGCGGTGTACACGGCCGCCGCGGCCGGGCCCATGATGATCGCGACAAGAACGATGTCGATCCGCTGCAGCGTGATTTTCGCCAGGCTGGCGATTCCCCGCGGGGTGGTGAACTGCCAGAAACCACGGGGGTTGGCGTTCGCCAGCCGCCGCTGCTGGATCCGGCGGCCCGCCCGCTGGGCGCCCTTGATCGAGGGCACCCGGGTGGACAGGGCCAAAAGCGCGGCGAGCTCCGGCGGGACGTCCGGGATGCCCCGCGGGCCCTTGTCGGGCCTGCGCCGGATCCGGCGGATCCAGAGCCAGGCGACGACCGCCGCGGGCACGTAGGGCAGCGCCCACAGCGGCGCGAGCAGCGCGGCACTCCCCGCCAGCACGGCGATGGCGATGCCGGCCAGCTGCGCGACCGAGCGGCCGATCTTGTCGATCATGACCGTGGGCAACATGTCGCGGTAGCCGCGCCCCACGCCCAGGTAGGTATCGAGCAGCGCGGCGAACGGCAAGGTCAGCGCCAGCGCGCGCAGCGACTGCGCGACCGCGGGCGCGCTGACCGCACCCGCTTTGCCGAGGTGGCCACTGAGCAGGACTTTCGCCAGCGGTTCCGCGACGCCCAGCATCAGCACGGTGAGCAGGATGGATGCCAGGATCACCGGGATGACCGCGGCGCGGATGATGGCCGGGATCCGCCGCTCCTCGCCGAGCGAGCGGAGCCGGGCGATGAAGTAGACGAGGCCGACGTTGGCACCCAGGCTCGCCACCGCCTCGACGATCAGGAACGCGGAGATGGCGGTGAAGAAGGCACCGGCGATCGGCTTGCTGAACGCCCTGGTGACGAAGACCGTGACGCCCAGGGTGGTGGCCGCGGAAACGCCCGCGCCGATCAGGTTCAGGGTGCCGCCCCGGGCAACCTCGGCGAGCTGGGCCGGGCCGCCCTGGCCCGCCGGGCTGGCCTTACCTGCTGGGCCGGCCTTTCCTGGCGGGCCGGCCTTACCTAGCGGGCCGCGGCCGTCGGGGCGCGGCCTGGCATCAGGGGGTCGCCTGGGATCGGGGCGTCGCCTGGGATCGGGGGGCGGCCTGGGATCGGGGGGCGGCC
>Ga0126384_10002983_pt1 | contig 10253 bp, 9 predicted proteins | sample PanSoiMetPlot_36_FD_92543 | JGI IMG/M metagenome (GOLD analysis project Ga0126384, IMG submission 92543) | Tropical forest soil microbial communities from Panama - MetaG Plot_36 | ecosystem: Environmental > Terrestrial > Soil > Tropical forest > Bulk soil | place: Panama | collected 2016-02-17 | reverse complement strand
CTGCCGGCATGGAAGGCGGAAGGCCGTCCGACAGAAGCCGGCGAGGTGAAACCGCCCAGGCGCACGTTCAATGCGCGCATGGATACAAGCGCCGTGGCAATGCTGAGCGACGTGCAAATAGCACTCAACGATCGGAGCGCCCAGGTAGTCGACGCCCGCTCGGCCGGCCGCTTCGCCGGCAGCGAGCCGGAACCGCGGGCTGGCCTGCGCTCCGGGCACATGCCAGGTGCGCGCAACGTGCCCTCGACTGAAATCGTGGAGAACGGACGGCTGGCGTCGCCCGAGAAAATTGCCGCCGCGTTCAAAAAAGCAGGCGTCGATACCGACAAGCCAATCATCACCACATGTGGCTCTGGCGTCACCGCCGTCATCCTTGCAATGGGACTAGATGCCCTCGGCAAAAAGTTGCCGCGCATCTACGACGGCTCTTGGTCGGAATGGGGTGGGCGCCCCGATCTGCCGGTCGCAAAGGACTAGGCGGCCCCGCGGGCTGTTTCAGCGTAAAATTTGACTCAGGAACAGCTTGGTACGCTCGTGTTGCGGGTGCGTGAAGAACCCCTGCGGTGTATTGGCTTCGACAACCTGGCCTTCGTCCATAAACACGATGCGATTTGCCACCTGGCGGGCAAAACCCATTTCGTGGGTCACTACAAGCATGGTCATCCCGTCTTTGGCGAGCTCCACCATGGTGTCGAGTACTTCCTTAACCATTTCCGGATCGAGTGCTGAGGTCGGCTCATCGAAGAGCATGATCTTTGGGTTCATGCACAGTGCGCGCGCGATAGCAACCCGTTGCTGCTGCCCTCCTGACAACTGACCCGGATATTTATTGGCCTGTTCAGGAATCTTCACCCGCTTGAGGTAGTGCAGCGCCACTTCTTCGGCATGCTTCTTCGGCAATTTGCGCACCCAGATGGGCGCCAGCGTACAATTGTCCAGCACTGTCAAATGAGGAAACAGATTGAAATGTTGAAACACCATGCCCACTTCACGCCGGACCTCATCGATCTTTTTCAAATCCGCGGTCAGCTCCACACCGTCGACGAAGATGCGGCCAGCCTGATGCTCCTCCAGACGATTGATGCAGCGGATCATCGTCGACTTGCCAGAACCGGACGGTCCGCAAATGACAATGCGTTCTCCGCCCATGACCTTCAGATTGATATCCCGCAACACGTGAAAATCGCCGTACCACTTGTTCATGCCGGCAATCTCAACGGCAATCGAGGTATTGAGCTTCGCCGGCTTGAGAAGTGACCCATGGTTTCCTGCGGCGTTCATGGGTTGTCCTTAACATCGATCGGCTTTTGCGAGACGGGCCTCCATGGCGCGCGCATAACGCGACATGCCGTAACAGAAGATCAGATAGAAGATTGCGGCCACCGCATAGCCGGTTGTACTGGTAACCGGGGTCGCCCATTTGGGATCGATGCGCGCCACTTCGATCGTGCGCAGGAGATCGAATATGCCGACAATGAAGACCAGCGTGGTGTCCTTGAACAGGCCGATATAAGTGTTCACGATGTTTGGTATCGTCACTTTGAGCGCCTGAGGCAGGATGATTAGACGCATCATTTGCCAATAACGAAGGCCAACCGCCATGGCTCCCTCGTATTGGCCTTTCGGGATGGCTTGCAGGCCTGCGCGCACGACCTCCGCCATATAGGCCGACGCGAATAGCGCAATACCGACCAGAGCACGCACCAATTTGTCGGGCGATAATTGCTCCGGCATGAACAGCGGCAACATGACACCAGCCATGAACAGCACGGTCACCAGCGGCACGCCGCGCACAAACTCGATGTATATGACTGATAGCGATCGGACCACTGGCATGCGGGAACGCCGCCCGAGCGCTAGAAATATTCCTAGCGGCAGCGACACCACGATGCCGACCGCGGCGACCACGATCGTCACCAGCACACCACCCCAAAGGACCGTGTCCACCGGCCGAAGGCCGATCGTTGACCAGCCGGTAAGCAGAACGAACGATGATATGGGCAACACCACAAAGAAATAGATTGCGCCGAGGTCGTGCCGTGGTGCGTTGAGCCACAGAAGCCAGGTGATGCCCACTGCGAGCATCAAGAAGAAAGCATCCACCCGCCACCGTTCGGAAATCGGGTAGGAACCGTAGATGAAATAGGGCAGCCGCTCCCAGACGAAGGGCCAGCAGGCACCGATCTCGCGGTATTGAACCGATTCGAGGCACGCGTCTCGGTCGCTGCCGTTCCATACCGCGTCAATGAACAGGAATTTGACCAGCTCCGGAACAGCCCATGCCAGCAGTAGGACGATCAGGATGGTTAGCACGATGTTGAATGGCGTCGACAGAAGATTATCGCGCAGCCATCCAAGCGCGCCCGTCATTTTCGTTGGTGGCGGCTGTGGTGCGATGGTGGCGCGCCGTACGAACGCTATCTCGGCAAGATCGCCCTCAGTCATGGTCAAAAGGAAGCCCTCACCGCTCCGCCAAAGCCATGCGGCTGTTGTAAATGTTCATCAGGAATGAGGTGACTAGGCTGATCACGAGATAGACCAGCATGGTGATAGCGACAACCTCGACCGCTTGACCGGTCTGGTTTAGCACGGTGCCGGTGAAAACCTGCACCAGATCGGGATAGCCAATCGCCACCGCCAGCGAGGAATTCTTGGTTAGGTTGAGATATTGGCTGGTCAGCGGCGGAATTATCACCCGCATCGCTTGTGGCACTACGATCAGTCGTTGCGTCAGCCCGGGCCGTAATCCCAGTGAATAGGCCGCTTCTGTTTGACCGCGTGATACCGCCAGGATGCCAGCGCGGACCACCTCCGCAATAAATGCGGCGGTGTAGATCGAAAGACCGAACAGCAGTGCGACAAATTCAGGAAGCACCTCAGCCCCGCCAGTGATGTTAAAGCGTCCGGCCCGCGGAAATTCGAACCCAAGCGGCAGACCGGCGAGAAGAAACACAGCGATAGGCAATCCGATCACCAGCGCAAGCGTAACCATTAGCACCGGCGCTTGCCGGCCGGTCCGCTCCTGCTGCTTGCGTGCCCAAACACGAAACACGATCGCGCCGACGATGCCGGCGAGCAAAGCCATTTCCACCGCGCCGAATCCATTTTTGAAAATCGGCGTGGGCAGAAACAAGCCACGATTGTTGAGAAAGGCACCGCCACCAATCGCAATGCTTTCGCGGATATCGGGCAGTGCCTTGAGCACCGCGTTGTACCAGAACAGCAATTGCAACAGCAGCGGAAGATTTCGGATAATCTCGACATAGCAGCCGGCAACTTTCGCCAGCAACCAATTGCTCGATAGCCTCGATATCCCAACGATGAAGCCGAGAATTGTCGCGAAGACGATGCCGATTCCGGCAACCAGCAACGTATTGAGCAGGCCAACCCAGAACGCCCGGCCATATGTCGAGCCGCGCGACGAATACTCGATAAGAGTCTGGCTGATATCGAAGCCGGCTACGTTGTTCCAGAATCCGAATCCGGAAGCGATGCGGGCGCGAGCGAGATTCTCGATTGCGTTGCTGGCAGCGCCATAGACCAGAAAGGCAACAACGGCGAATAGGGCAATCTGATAAGCAATGCTCCGGACCTTAGGGTCGTTGTAAAAGACAACAGGCGCGGGACGCGGCAGCGTCGGCAGGTCAGTCGACATTTCCCCCTCGTCGGACTTTTATCGACGCTAACTCCCCCGACGGATTTGCCACGGCTTCGCGCCGGCGGCTAGTCACTCAGCTCCGATCAGCGGATCGGCGGCGCATATTGAATGCCACCCTTGTTCCACAATTTGTTCAAACCACGCTCGATTTTAAGCGGCGAGCTCTGCCCCACATTGCGCTCGAATGACTCGGCGTAATTGCCGACCAGTTTAACAATACGGACCGCCCAATCCTTGGTCAGCCCGAGCTGCTCGCCGAAATTGCCCTCGGTTCCGACAAAGCGCTTGATTTCCGGATTTGTGGATTTCAGTGCCTCATCGAGAGTTTTCTGTGAAATATTCAGTTCTTCGGCATTGAGCATCGCGAAAAGCGTCCACTTCACGATGTCAAACCATTGGTCATCTCCGTGACGGACAACCGGGCCAAGTGGTTCCTTGGAAATAATCTCAGGCAAAATGATGTGGTCATTCGGATCGGCGACACGCAGCCTCTCCGCATAAAGGGCAGAAGCGTCGGTAGTGTAGGCGTCGCAGCGGCCGGCGTCGTAGGCCTTCACCGCCTCATTTGCAGTCGCAAAGGTCACGGTCTTGAGCTGCATCTTATGCGCTCCAAAAAAATCCGCGAGGTTGAGCTCTGTCGTCGTGCCCTGCTGCACGCAGACGGCTGCGCCGTTGAGCTCAAGTGCGGAATTCACCTTCAGCGTCTTTCGCACCATGAAGCCCTGACCGTCATAGTAATTGACACCGGTAAAGTTGAGGCCGAGCGAAGTGTCTCGCGACGACGTCCAGGTCGTATTGCGCGCCAGGACATCGACCTCACCCGATTGCAATGCGGTGAAACGATCCTTGGCCGACAAGGGCACGAATTTGACCTTCTCAGCGTCGTTTAGCACCGCAGCTGCGATCGCCTTGCAAAAATCCACGTCCAGGCCGGTCCATTTTCCTTGTGCGTCGGGAAGCCCGAAGCCGGCAAGCGTTCCGTTTGCTCCGCAATTGAGTATTCCCCGATCCTTTACCGCTTTCAGCGTCTGAGCGGACGCGTTATGCGCAGCGACGGCGAGTAGCAATGCAAATATCGTTGTAAATCGTTTCATGTGACTGTTCCTTCAACGCTCGTGCGGCCTCTCGGGATGCCGAAAATCCCGTGGCCGGACCCGTGCCCGGCGGGTGACAACTATGGGTTTCTTGCCCTCTTGCCCTATTAGCCCCTAGCTTCGGCATCACAGAACGATCGGGTTGCCGGGTCAAGGGGTTGACGCTTGCGTCTTATGCAGACGTATATGTCTCGGCTGCGTTTTCGCGCGGCTAACTCCGAAAAAGGTGTTCCTCTCGCATGACGAAGAAGATCAAGGCGCCGATCAAACCGGACACCCGGCTCGTCACGTCTGGCCGCGACCCGGAGGCTTACTACGGCTTTGTCAATCCGCCGGTCTATCACGCCTCGACCCTGCTCTATCCATCTGCCGAAGATCAGGTTGCCCATCGCGCCCGCTACAATTACGGGCGCCGTGGCACGCCTACGTCCGAGGCGCTGGAAAATGCTTTGCGCGAAATCAGCGGGGAGGCCTGCGCCGGCGTCGCACTGCTGCCGTCAGGGCTCGCGGCAATCTCGGCCGCACTCCTCGCGACTACCCGCGCTGGTGATCATGTCCTAGTGCCCGACAGCGTTTACCGGCCGACCCGAAATTTCTGCGACGGCGTATTCAGACGGCTGGGAGTGGAAACGACCTATTACGATCCAGTCGTGGGTACCGGGATCGCCAATATGTTCAAGCCGAACACGCGCGTGGTCTTCGTCGAAGCCCCCGGTTCGCAAAGTTTCGAGATGCAGGATATCCCGGCCATCGCTAGAGTCGCGCATGAAAACGGCGCGGTCGTCCTGATGGATAATACCTGGGCAACGCCGCTGTATTTCCGCGCCTTCGAAAAAGGCGTCGACATCGAAATTCAAGCCGGAACAAAATATATCGGGGGACATTCCGACCTCATGTTCGGCTACGCATCGGCCAACGCAGCGGCATTGCCCTCGCTAAAAGATACCGTCTATTCGATGGGTCTGTGCGTCGGTCCTGACGACATGTATTTCGCTCTGCGCGGCTTGCGCACACTTGGTGTGCGGCTGGCCCGCCACTATCAATCAGGCTTGCAGGTCGCCCGATGGCTCGAACGCCGGCCGGAAGTTTCGCGCGTGCTGCATCCGGCGCTTGAAAGCGACCCAGGTCACGGAATCTGGAAACGGGATTTCGCCGGCGCGAGCGGCTTGTTCAGCGTTGTGCTCAAGCCAACAAGCGAGCAATCGGTACATGCTTTTCTGAACGAGCTGACACTGTTTGGTCTTGGCTATTCGTGGGGCGGCTTCGAGAGCCTGGTGATCTTGTTCGATTGCACCGATTACCGGACCGCAACCAAATGGGCACCGGGAGGACCGACGATACGCTTCCACATCGGTCTGGAAGATCCTGAGGATCTGCTGGCCGATCTTGAACGTGGATTTGGCGCGATGGCTCGTGCTTCAGGCCGACGCGCGCGGTAGTCCGGGGACGCGACGCGGCAAAAACCAAGGCCTATGCAGCCGCCGCAGTGCTACCGCTGCGCATGACGAATTGCAGATTGCGCAAATACACGAATACGCCGAAGGCCTGTCCAATGATGAAAACAGGATCCTTCCGGTAAAGCGCGTACCCGAGCAACATCAATCCACCGCCGATTGAAAAGACCCAGAAGGCAGTCGGCACCACGCTCTTGCCGGCACGTTCGGACGCGATCCATTGCACCACAAAACGCATAGCGAACATCGCCTGCGCAACATAGCCAACTAATATTCCCCAATCTGCGGTGCCGATGAATACATCGTGCAGATAGCCGCCCACGGCATTAGCGATATCGACCAGCATTTGCAGCTTCCTTCAGTGGCGCGTGATCTTGTTCGAAAACCGGTTCCCGTGCCCGATGCGGGTCGAGGCCACGCATTTGGCGATCGCGCGCTAGTCGTCAATTTCCGGAATTCGTTTCTTGCGGCGGATCAACCACCACACCCCGGCGAGATCCAAAATGCCAATCCATAACCGGTCCCACATACCATAATTCGACACACCGTGGGCGCGCGGTCGATCAACGACGTCGACATACCCGATACAGTAACCCTCGCGGCGGATCAGCGCCGGGAGGAAGCGGTGCAGACCGTCAAAATATGGCAACCCGAGAAACATGTCGCGGCGAAACGCTTTCAGCCCGCAGCCGGTATCGCGGGTGCCGTCGCGCAACACTGCGCTGCGCACCCTGTTGGCAATACGCGATTGCAGTTTCTTGAACCCACTAGCCTTGCGGCCGACGCGCTGCCCCGCGACGAGACCAACGTGCGGCTGGCCCTCTTCCAGTGTGAGCACGAGCGCGGGGATGTACGCAGGATCGTTTTGGCCGTCACCGTCAAGAGTCACCACAAGGGGCGCGCGCGCCGCGGTAACACCAGTGCGTATCGCTGCCGATTGACCGCAGGACCGCTTGTGGCGGACACGACGCAGCCACGCATGCTGTTTCATCAGCTGATCGAGTTCTGCGCTTGTGTCGTCATTCGAACCGTCGTCGACACAGACGATCTCGAAGCGCCATTGCCCGCTCAGTGCGTTGGCAATTTCCGCCACAAGTGGAGCGATATTGCCGGCCTCGTTGCGCACGGGCACCACGACGGAAACCGCCGGATCGATCGTCGTCATGGTGCGATGTCTTATGGGGTCAGAAGGCCGCGGGCAACCGCCTTGGTCCGCCTGAGCGAAGGGCCCGGGTATTGATGGATTTTGCCGTCGGGCCCGATCGTGAACGCGAGCCTGCGCTCCGCGAAATAGCGCCGAACCATCATTGCGCCGGCTATCCCCACCAGCGCGCCGGTAAGCACGTCGCTCGGATAGTGTGCGATCACCATCGGGCGACTAATCCCGACTAATACGGCAAAAACCAACAGAATTGTGCGCGCGCGTGGCCAAAAGGTGCCAAAAGCCACCAGCACGGCAAAAGCCGTCGTAGCATGGCCGGACGGCATCCCGGCGTAAGCAGGTACCCACGCGAAGGGACTGAAAAGAAGCGGATCAAGACTGCCGCCGACATATGGTCGCGCTCGTCCGATCATTCGCTTGACGATGGTGGCGAACAGGCTCGGCACGGCGATTGCCGTAAACAGAAATCCGATACGCACCATGATCGTCGCCAGAACGCGTTGCGAAAACGGCGTCAGCACGCGAGGTAATGCTGCAAGCACCAGGAACAGGATTCCGAGCGGCCAAAGAAACCAGCCGGACTTGCCAAATTCTGTGATGTCATCAAAAACAGAGACTATCCAGCGGGGCACGCGACCGACTCCCCGGATAACCGCGGCGTCCATCGTCAGCATCATGACAAGCACCGCGACGACGATGCCAGCCATGACGGCCAGCGCGCGACCCCCAAACCAAGGGATGCGCCGCTCGTTTAGGCGCGCCGGCCGGGTCAAGAGAGTCATCGCCATCATGAGATTGGGTACGCAACGCCGCAGCGCCGATGCCGTCGGGCCTTCCGTACGATTGAATCCGTTTATGATGCTCATTAGCTCGCCTGTGATCGGAAGATGGTTAGCGATACCGGCTTTCCAGCGCTGATATTATAACCCTCCACGCGGCGCACGAGCGAGTAGCGCAATCCAACTGACTCCGCACGTTGGACAAAGCTGCGCTCGCTGCGAGAGTCGATCAGCGCGAAATGGCATGCTTTCGAGCGCAGGAAGTCCGCCGCACCCACGCCGTCCGTGAATCGGGTTTCTGTTCCGAGGAGAAACACCAGGCTCGGCTCCTGAAAGGCGAAAGTCGAGGCGACATGAGGACGCTCGCAATCGGTTGCACGGATTTCATCGGCGATCATTGCGCTCGGAAATAGCGGCGGTAACAACGGAAATGTAACGGCGTATACGGTGATAGCAACAAATACTGAAGCCACCAAGGCACGCAATAGCGACCGTTCGGCGCCGTCCACTGCATAAAGCCACCAGGCAAACAAACCGAAGATCACAGCGAGCGCCGAAAACGGCCACGCGATCAGACCGAGATCGCGGCCGAATACGATGAATAGCACCAACGCCCCAATTGCGATGGCTGCTGGAAAAAGAAGCCAGCCGACCGTGCCTCGCACCATCCAGCGCTGCCTGGATTGGCCGTGAGGCGCAAGAATGCCGGCGATCAGAATAGCAATGGCGGGATAAAGGGGCAGGACGTAGTGCGGCAGCTTGGTCATCACCACTTCGAAAACGAGCCACGATGGCAAAAGCCACGCGAGCAAAAAGCGAGCACCAGGCTCGTGGCGCGACTTCCACACGATCGGCGCCGCCAACCCCGCCAGCACCGCGCCGGGCCAGAACGTCACCCAAAACAGCAGAAGGTAGAAACCGGGCGGCGCCCCATGCGTTTCCTGACCGCTGGTGACTTTGTCTACCAGGTCGTGGCCGATGGATTGCACGACGAAACTTGCGCCGGACTTTGTCATGATCGCCAAGAACCATGGCGATACCAGAAGCAACAGCCAGACAAGACCTGTGACGGGACGCAGTGACAAAAGCCAGCGTGGCGAGCGGTCAACAATGCAGAGCGTTATGGCCGAAAGCCCGACGAACATCAGGATCAAAGGGCCTTTGAGGAGCACGCCGGCGGCGATCGCAGTCCAGAGGATTGCCGGCTCCTGCCAACCGATTTTGGCCGGAGGTTCGCGGTGGCTTGCGAGATAGATGCGAGCGAATGCGCCCATGGCCGCGACCGAGCTCAACAACAACATTGCATCGGTCTTGGCGAGGCGCGCCTCGACGCCGAGCAGGACGCAGCTTGCCATCATCAAGGCAGCAAGAAGCGCGGCACGGCGGGGAATGAAGGCAAGCGCGGCCCAATAGGTCAGCAGAACGGCAAAGATCGCGCCGGCGAGCGAGGGCAGACGATAGGGCCAAATGCTCGTGCGTGCCTGCGGCACGCCAAGCGTCTCAGCCGCTTTCACCGCCGCAGCCTGGAGCCAGTAAATCCCGACCGGCTTCTTGTATCGAACCTCGGTCTGAAAACGGATATCGACATATTCACTCGTTTCCAGCATTTGCTTTGTGGCTTGCGCAAAGCGCGCTTCGTCGCGATCAACCGGCGGTATCTGAAAAAAACCCGGTAGAAAAACGAGCAGCGAAAATGTCACGAGCAGCGCTACCGCGCGCCGATGCGAAGCCACGCCAAAATCCAGCGCTGTTGAAAGTCCGCGTTTCAAATCAATCGAAGGTTGTGCTTCGCCGGTGGCTGTGCTCACGCTATCGGGCCTTGATTGCGAAATTTGTTCGGACAATAGGCCCAAGCACCTGCTAAGTCATTGGCCGCCATTGCACTCGAACTGTGACGCTGTCGACGGCACCACGCGCATCCATCACCGTAAGCCCGACAATTCCAAGACCGTCAGGGTGGGAAAAATAAAGTGCCAGCTATTAGGCATGGCCAAGGAACTAGCGGATCGCCGTGAAGTCCATTTTTTCCAATTCCCGGTAGTGTCCAGCACATGCCTAAGGCCAGTGCCCCATGACATTGAGCATGCCGCGCCCCCAAAATTGATG
>Ga0126384_10002982_pt1 | contig 10254 bp, 9 predicted proteins | sample PanSoiMetPlot_36_FD_92543 | JGI IMG/M metagenome (GOLD analysis project Ga0126384, IMG submission 92543) | Tropical forest soil microbial communities from Panama - MetaG Plot_36 | ecosystem: Environmental > Terrestrial > Soil > Tropical forest > Bulk soil | place: Panama | collected 2016-02-17 | reverse complement strand
GGCGGTGCACAGATCGAGCTGCTGCTGAGACTTCTTTAAAAAAAGATTACAAGACCTGATGGTGGACGCGGTCTTTTCACCGCAAAGTCCGCAGGTCGGCCGCTATTCAGGCGAGTCGCGGCGGCGTTGGCCAAGTGACGATTCGGTCCGTCTGTCATTCCATTGGACCCCGCTTGCGTAGCAATAGCTCTCAGCAAAGACGGGAGGGAAGTACATGCACTACTCAATTCGAGGTGTGGAGCAGCAAATACGGCGTACCCGATTCCCGGCACTGTGGCTCACTGCTGTAGCGATCATCCTCGCGGCAGGATGCGGCGGCGGCACGTCGAGTACCAATGGAGGCGCGACGAAGGTGGTGACAGCGCCAAACGCATTGCCCTGCGATGATTCGCTCGGCTCGGCGTTCAGGCCCGATATCTACACTGCCGTCACCCTCGTCCACCTCTTCAGACAGGGCGATCCTCTGGCGCTTTCCGGCGCGCTGGCGACTCCGGGGGCGCCCGTTGCCTCGAACGATACGTGCCTCGTGAAGCTGAACGTGGGACCCGGCAATCCAGGACCAGACGACGCTCCGTCGACCTCGCCCGGGATCGGGATGGAGGTGTGGCTGCCCGTCGCGACTTGGAACGGGCGGATCCGCAGCGTAATGGACGGGGGTTGGGCCGGCAGTCCCGACGTCAGCTCGCTGACGACCCTCAGGTCTGACGTCGGCGTCTGGGCAACCGAGAGAGGTTACGTCAGCTCGATCATCGACGGTGGCCACAGCAGCAAGCCCGGCGTGAGCACGGGCTCGTTCACCTTGAACCCCGACCGCTCCATCAACACCACGTTGTTAGCAGATCTGTCCACCCGTGGTCTCCACGAGATGGCCGTCAAGACGAAGGCGCTCGCGAATCTCTTTTACGGCACGGCGGCGGCCTATTCATACTTCGCCGGATGTTCGAGCTCCGGGCGCGCTGGCTACTCTCTGGCGCAGAACAACCCGACGGACTTCAACGGCATCCTTGTAGAAGACCCTTCGATAAACCAGACGCAGTTCTTCTCGGCGTTGGTCTACCCCAGCATCGTGACCCAACGTGACCTGCGCGGCGTCCCGCTCACCGTCGACCAGGCGAACCTGGTCTCGCTCGCGGCCCTCAACGTGTGCAGCACCGCCCTGAACGGCCAGTATGACGGTTACTACAGCAATCTCAGCGACCTCGTCGGATGTGCCTACGACCCCTCGACTGATCCGCTGGTGCTTTGCATCTCCGATGGCGGGACGAACCCGACTCCGGCCTGCCTGAGCAGGGCCCAAGCTTTGGCAGTGAACAAGATGTGGTATGGGCCGACGGTCACTGGTGCCGTACCGTCTCCAGCCGCGGACAACGGATACAACCTGGTGCGGACGCCGGAGCACCTGTGGTGGGGCATCCCCCGAGGCGACAACCTGAGCGCGACGGCTATCCCGAGCGCGCAACTGCTGAGCATCTTCACGGACCAGATCGCGCTCTCGCTGCAGGACCCCATCCGCGGCTCGGGCCCGCCAGTCCAGTTCACGAACGCAACCGGAAACGGCATGGACGGCTGGAAGCACCTGAGCTACTCGCAGTACGCGACCGCTTTCGTCCTCGGCAAGCTCCTCGGCCCGGCGTTCGGTAACATCGACACCGACAATCCAGACATCCGCGGGTTCCACAACAGCGGCGGAAAGATGATCACTTTGCAAGGCCTAAACGACACCCTCGTCGAGCCGGCGAGCACAGCCGATTACTACCACCGCTCCTCGTCCATGGTCGGCGGATTCGAGAGGGCGCAGCAATTCCATCGCTTGTACTATGCCCCCGCGCGCGGTCACTGCGACAGCGCTGCACTCGGGTTGCCTCCCGGTGCGACCCCAAATCCGCCGGACCTGAACCAGGCAGCGCCAAACAGCGGAGACATCGTCCGGACCGAGGTGTTCGACGCGCTCGTCGCGTGGGTGGAGAACGGCACAGCGCCAGGCACGTTCACGGCGACCTCGGCTGACCAGACGGTCACTCGACCGGTGTGCATCTACCCGGCGGAATTGACATATCTCGGCGGTGATACAAACCTCGCTTCCAGTTATTCGTGCGAGTAGGAGGTGGGCTCGTCAAGGGAGTCAACGAACATAGGCTGTCAACGTGTACAAAAGGAGCGAACATGAAATCGAGCATCTCGCGCTTCATCATTGTCCTCAGCTTGTTTGCCGCGCCGGTCATCGGCTGGACAGAGGATCAATCACTCGGGAACGATGAGGGCGAAGGCCACAGATTCCGGGTGACCAGCACCACATTCTCCGACGGCGGGACGCTGCCGCAGAGCATGGTGTGGGATCAGTGCACGCCTTATCCGGGCGGCGGAAATAGATCTCCCGAGCTGTCCTGGACTCACGCCCCGCGCCATACCCGCAGTTTCGTCGTGGTTTGCTACGACGTCACCGCATCGTTCACGCACTGGGGTTTGTACAATATCGCTCCCACGACCACCGCGCTTCCCGAGAACGCAGGGACTCCCGGCAGCACGTTTGGACTTCAGGCCCACAACGACTTCGGCCGCAACAACCTCGAGTACGACGGCCCGTGCCCGCCGCCGCAATTGAATCCGCCAGTGCACCATTATGTGTTCACGGTTTACGCGCTCGACACTGTGCTCGCGCTGCCCTCGTTCCCCGATTTCCCTCCCGGCGCCGAAGCCCTCTTTCAGGCGTTGATCCAGGCTGGAAGGCACGAGCACATCCTGGCATCCGCCAGCATCAGCGGTTTTTTCCCGAGCGGCCAATAGCCTTGCAGCGCTTTGATAAAATCAGTTTCAGGCCTACGCTTGCTCCCGCAATTCCCAGGAAAAGTCGTAGAACACGCGCAGCTGATTGCCGTCCAGATCGGCGACCCTGAACTCGCGCAGGTGCCACGGTTTATCCTCCGGCTCGGCAAGGATCTTCGCCCCAGCCTCCCGCCACCGATGGTACAGTTCGTCGACTTCGCGCTTGCTGTCTAGATTCAGCCAGACCATGACCGCCCCGCCACTGCCGTAGTGTTGGCGGAACGGTGCATTCGTCAGAAACATACGGCACTCGCCCTGCGAGATGCCCCCGATCCCGCCCTGGTCGTCACCCCAGTCGAAATGGAACCCGAGCGCATTCACGTAATACTCGGCTGCCTTCTCGACGTTGCTGACCGGAATCTCTGGAACCGCCTTCGGAAAGTGCGTGAGCATGGTCTCCAACTTACGCCAATTCGACACAAGACGATTGAGAACGAGCTGGCCGCTGCAGTGCCTCGCGCGCCCTCGAGGATGAGCCGGCTGCTCGCACAATGTTCCCTGCCGAACGGTCTATTGTCCTGAGAGTACTATTGACATTTCAACAGAACCTCGTACTTGGGACCGAGCCCGTGAGGGATATCCGTGATGCGCGTCTTGAGAGACGAGTCGGCGAGCGTCGAGCCAGGCCGAGAAGGGCAAGAACGGCATCCGGGGATCGGCCTCGAGCCCGGAAGCAACTTAAGGACCGGCCGCAGCCACGCGCCTGCGATTGTGCTGGCGGCACTCGCGGCGTTGGCTTTGATCGTGAACGCGGGGCTCACCGTCTCGAATGTTCGGCGAGTACGGGACGCGGAGGAATGGGTCGTCCACACCCATCGGGTGCTGGACACGCTCGGCGCTCTGTTGTCCAGCGCGGTGGATGCCGAAACTGGCCAGCGTGGGTTTCTCATCACCGGACGCGCGACGTACCTCCAGCCCTACAAAACGGGCCGAACCGCTGTCCAGCAACGACTCTCCAGGTTGCAAGAGCTGACTCGTGACGACCCCTCGCAACAGGAGCGGATCGATGCGATCCGGCTGCTCGTTGCGGCGAAGCTCGAAGAGCTCCAGCGGGTCATCGATGTCTTCCAGGCGGCGGGCGGCGGATTCGACGCGGCGCGCGCAGTGGTGCTCGACGACGATGGCAAGCGCCTGATGGATGCCATTCGAGCCAGGGTGGCGGAGATGGAGGCAACCGAGAACAGTCTTCTCGAGGTTCGCGCGCAAGCGGCGACGACGGCGACCCGAACCGCGGTCGTCACCAGCCTCGTCGGGCTTGCCGCGAACCTTGCGCTGCTGGCTGGCGCTTTCGCGGCGGGGCGGAGCCGGCTGCGCGAGCGGGAGCGCGCGGCGGCATTGCTGCACGCAGAGAAGGAGCGGCTCGGCACGACCCTGACGAGCATCGGCGATGCCGTCGTCGTCACGGATCCCGAGGGACGCATCACGATGATGAACCCGGTCGCGCGCTCGTTGCTCGGTTGGGGCGACGATGCCCTCGGCAGGCCGCTCGACGAAGTCTTTTGCATCGTCAATGAGGAAACGCATGGCGCGGTCGAGAGCCCGGTCCGAAGGGTCCTGCGAGAGAACAAGGTCGTAGGCCTCGCCAACCACACCGTTCTCATCCGGCGCGACGGTAGCGAGGTGCCCATCGACGACAGTGGAGCACCGATTCGAGCTGCCGACGGAACTGTGATCGGGGTAGTGCTCGTCTTCCGCAGCATCGAACAACGCCGTAAGGCGGAGCACGAGCTGCAACGACGGGATGAAATTCTCCAAGAGCAGGACCGCCATAAGGATGCATTTCTCGCCACCCTCTCCCACGAGCTCCGAAACCCGCTGGCCGCCATGCGCAACGCCGTCGCATTGCTGCAAAGAGCGGAACCGGGGACCACGAGATTCACGCGCGCCGAGAACATCATCGACCGACAGGTCACCCATGTCGCGCGCCTGGTTGACGACCTCCTCGATGTGTCACGCATCACACAGGGGAAGATCCGACTCAAAAAGGAGCGCATCGATCTGGCCGAGATCGTGCGCCAGACGGTCGAGGACCATCGGCACCTCTTCGCGCGGGGGAAGGTCGAGCTGGAGTTTCGGCCCGGCGGGGAGCCCTTATGGGTCAACGCTGATCGAACTCGGATGTCCCAGGTGGCCGGGAACATTCTTCAGAACGCGGCCAAGTTCACGACCGCGGGCGATCGCGTCTGGGTTTCGGTGGCCAAGGAAGACGGCCGCGCACTGTTTCGCGTCCGAGATACCGGCGCCGGCTTCGACGCTGCGACGCTCGCCAATCTCTTTCAGCCTTTTTTCCAGTCGCAGACCACGCTCCATCGCAGCGCTGGCGGCCTTGGACTCGGCCTGGCTCTGTCAAAAGCCCTGGTTGACTTGCACGATGGTGCGGTGAATGCGACGAGCGAGGGACGGGGGAAGGGCGCGGAGTTTTCGGTATGGCTCCCACTCGCCGCCAGCGCCGCGCTTGATGTGGCGTCTGAAGCAAATCGGCCTTCCCGCCATCGGCTGAGCATCCTGGTCATCGAGGACAGCGAGGACGCGGCATCGAGCCTTCGAGACCTGCTCGAGCTGGAAGGTCACGACGTGCGCGTCGCTGAAGACGGGATTCATGGCGTTGACGTGGCCCTGGCGGTGCGCCCGGACGTCGTCGTTTGCGACCTCGGGCTTCCGGGAATCGATGGCTATGAAGTGGCCAAGCAGCTTCGGGCGGCGGGACTGCCGGCGGTATTGCTCGCTCTTACTGGCTATGCGTCCTCGGACGACGTGCTTCGCGGACAGGAGGCCGGCTTCCGCTATCACCTCGTGAAGCCCATCGAACCGAAAAACCTTCTCGACATCCTTGCGCGTGTGTGAGCAAGCATCACCTTGTGACGACTTTTCGACGCTGCGTGCACGAAGGCCGTTCGCCCCTCATCGGAGAAGCTGATCGGAGAGAAGCACGAGCCCGCTGATCGGAGCGAGTAGCCCAAGTGCGGTGCCAAGCAGGTAGCTGCGAAAACGCACGCTCGAGAGCGCGAGGGCGTAGTTTAACTGAGGCGCCATCCAAAGGAGGAGGCGGAGGAGAAAGATCGTTCGCACAGGGTGGCCCTCGAGATGCGACAAAATCCGGCGCGCAAGAGAGAAACGGATGGCAGCGAGTGGCTTGCCGCCAATTGTGCGGACGACAACGAAGCTGACACTCACCGCGGCCAGCGCGCCCGCAAACGCGAGTACTCCCCCGGTCGCGCGACCGTAGGCGACAACTGCTGCGGCGACGAACACCGCGCCGGGGACGTGCACGAGCTCTCCCAGGCAGAAGATGAGCACGAAAACAATCGGGCCCCAGAATCCGGCAGCGGCCGTGACAGCTCGAATCCGCTCAGTCGACAGATACGCGTTGAGCCCCGTCACCCGCGCGACCACGAAAAACCCAACGACGAGCACGGCGAGCAGCACCAGCCGCCACCAGCGAACGCGGTGATCGACATCTGTCATGTTGACCTCGCGACTGCGAATCGCCAACGGAATTTCTACCTCACTTACGCTGATGCGCTGGAGCAATTGCGCCCGGTACAGCGGGAGCCCGCTGGTTAATCCGAAGAAACATACTCGTCGATCACGTGCCAGCGCCCCGGGCGTTGCTGCGCGCGGCGCCCTAATGCTGTCGTCTTTTCCCATCCATTTCCGATCTTCTTAGGTAGAGGCCCAGCGCATCAGCTGGGCTTACCAGTCCAGGAGGAGACGAAAATGAGCAAGGTGAGCAGCGAAGAGAAAGCCCCCAATCGCGAGACGTTACGTACTCTCTCTGCCAAGAGCTTGCAGCAAGTGGTCGGCGGGATTACGCCGAGCATTCCGATCCCTCCCCCCTAAGCGAGACGGATTGCGCTTCATCGTCGTCGACGACGTGGATGCCCGGTAGACTTCCTGCACAAGCGTGCCTATTAGAAGCCTCGATGGACCCGGTTCGAGAAGACCCTGCGCAGCTTCTATTGTTCCTCTCGGGCACTTCCATTTTCGGAGGCCTCGAACCGGCAGTCATCGATCAGCTGGTGCCACTTCTCAAAGAGCACCGCTACCCGAAGGGCGGCGTCGTCTTCACCGAGGGCGACACTGGCAAGTCCATGTACATTGTTCGGTCGGGAGAATTGATTGTGCAACGCCACTGCCCCGACGGAGCTCAGGCCCGGCTGTTAATGATGCGACCGGGCGATCACTTCGGCGTGACCACGTTGACCGAAATGGAGCCGCGCCCCTTCAGCTGCATCGCCGAGAAGGACTCGGTGGTGTACGAGCTGACGAATGCCGACCTGTATCAGCTCTACAAGCAGAACCCGAAGGCCTATCTGCTCGTGCTCCAAAACATCAACCGCGAGTTGTGCCGGCGCTTGCGGAAGGCGGCGGCTCGGATTGCAACACTCGAGGAGCGAATGCACGAGCAATCGCAAAGCGCCAAGGAAAAACAAATACCAACTTCTGAACGGCCTACTTCCTGAATTTTCGACGTCGAGGAGCTCGGGCTGAACGGGCCATGAGCGACAAAAATGTAACACCGTCGCCGCGGAAGCATTCAAGGATGTCGGAACTCTTTTGGCGGCCTCACCGGTAGCTGTGCTTGCGCGGTGATTCTCGCGATGAGCCGGGAGCGGTTCGCGCTGGCCAGTGCGCCCCACGACTCGCAGACGAGTTCTGCCGTCAAGCGACTAAAATGTCGCCGCTGCGAAATCAGTAATACAAAAGCGTAGGCTGCCGTCGCGCTGAACAGCGTGCCTCACTCGCATTTTCTCGAGCGAAACGGCGACTTGCGCGCGTAGCGAATCGCCTGGCGCAGACTTTGCTTTCTCGCGCAGCCAATGACGCTGTCCTCATCCTCATAGCCGTGAATGCCGCCTTTACCGTTCCTCTCACCGTATTGGCCAGCCTGCTGGTCGGCGCCTTCGTCGGGACAGGCGGATTCACCTTCGTCTCGGCAAAGGGGGTTTCCTATCTCTCGGAGGATCCCGCGGTATGCGTGAACTGTCACATCATGCGCGAACAATACGATGGCTGGCGGCAAAGTTCTCACCACGCCCAAGCCACCTGCAACGATTGCCATTTGCCGCAGGACAACATCGTCCACAAATTCTACGTCAAGGCGAGCAACGGCTATCGCCACTCCAAGGCATTCACACTGCAGAACTTCGCGGAGCCAATCCGCATTGTACCGTCCAACTCCAAAGTGCTGGAGAACAATTGCCTTCGCTGCCACGCAGAGATGATCGATGCGATTACCGCCCACGGAACGCTGGGTGTAGCGGCGACCCCGGCTGGCAACGTCGACGTGCACGGTTGCGTGCGATGTCACGTGGACGTGGGACATGGGCCACGCCGATGAACAGGCTCAATGTGACAGTTCCCGCTGATTCTTCGCTCAAGCCTTTAGGAGCTTGTTGATGGATGACAAACCAGGTCGCTTCAAGTCTCGACTTCCGCTGTGGGCCGCGATCATCGCCGGCGCCGCCGCGCTGGCCACTGCGCTCGTGATGGCGCTTTATTCCAACATTTCAACGCGTCAAGCCGAGGCCCGCGAGATCGCCTTCAAGGTGCTCGATCTCGACGAAAGAAGCATCGACCCGGCGCCGTGGGCGAAGAACTTCCCACGCCAGTTCGACGGATATCAGCGCACGGCCGAGCTCACTTTTACAAAGTACGGAGGGGCGGGACCCAATCAAAAGCCCATCAGCAAGTTGGAGGAAGATCCCAACCTGCTCATGATCTTCAGCGGCTATCCGTTTTCGATTGATTACAACCGGCGCCGTGGCCACGCCTACATGCTGACCGACCAGAAAGTGACTGGTCGCGTCACCAAAGCCAAACAAACCGGCAGCTGTTTGCACTGCCACGCTTCCAACGCAGTCGCGTTTCGAGAGGTTGGATTAAAGAGGGGCGCCCCCGGAACTCTCGACGAATCGCTGACCAGCGCCCACGGCCAGGCGCAGCTCCTCGAGGGATTGGACGGCGTCAGCAGGATGCCCTACGACCAGGCCGCCAAGCTCGTCGAGCACCCGGTTGCGTGCCTCGATTGCCACGACCCCAAGAACATGGCGCTCCGGGTAACCAAGCCCGCCTTCATTCGCGGCATCGCTGCCCTGGCCAGCGGCGAGGGGCTTGTTCCTCACTTGCCCTCGATCGAGAAGTGGCGGCAGGGAGATCGCGCGCGGCCTTATGATCCCAATCAAGACGCCTCTCGTCAGGAGATGCGCTCGTTTGCCTGTGGTCAGTGCCACGTCGAATACTACTGCGGCCCGAAGACTACCCTCTTTTTCCCCTGGAACAAAGGTCTGAAGGTGGAGCAAATCGAGGCTTATTACGATGAATACAGATTTCCCGACGGCCACCGCTTCTTCGATTGGAAACACCCAAAAACCGGCGCCGAGGTCCTAAAGGCACAACATCCAGAATTCGAAACATGGAGCCAAAGCCTCCACGCTCGCGCCGGCGTATCCTGCGCCGATTGTCACATGCCCTACGTTCGGGAGGGCGCGATCAAGATCTCCGACCACCACGTGCGAAGCCCGCTGCTCAACCTCTCCAAATCCTGCCAGACTTGTCATCGCTTCCCGGAGGAGCAGCTCAAGGCCACCGTTTTGGCCATTCAGGATCGGCACCACGCGCTGATGATGCGCGCCGAAGATGCGCTGGTACAGCTCATCGGCGCAGTCGAGAAGGCCCGCAAGTCGGGCATGGATGAGGCGGCCCTGCAGCAAGTCTTCGACTTCCAGCGCAAGGCACAGTGGCGAGTGGATTTCATCAATGCCGAGAACTCGATGGGCTTCCACGCGCCACAGGAGGCGGCCCGAATCCTCGCTGAGAGCATCGACTACAGCCGCCAGGGCTTCGTCTCCCTCAGCGCGCTGCAACTGTCTGCGAGTCGACCGAATAGTGCTCCATCGACGAAAGACAAGTCTGGAATTCTGGGCCAAACCATTCCAACGCCGTCGGGCTCCGGAACATCTGCATCATTCGAGAAGACGGCGTCCCTGGTCCGAGCCCCCAACAACTAGCAGGCTTCTCGGCTTTCGAGCCGCAACGCTTCACTCGAAGCGGACCTCCGTGGCAGCGGGGACGAGGTTCATCATCTCGAGCTCGTCATTTTGAGCGCCCGCGCAGTGCGAGCCAATACGCCAGTCCGTTCACATCCGAGAGCGAGAGCGCGACGAACCACTGTTGCGCAGAGCTGTCGCTCGTTCCCAGATCTCGTACGCCCACGCTGACGCCGATGCGATCCTGCAGCAGCGCCACGTTCGCTTGCAGCCCCACGCTCGAATGCGGTGGACTGCTCCATTGGTGAACAAATGCGGGCCCAACACCCAATGACAGTCCCGCGAAATGCGCCGTAGGCCTGATGCCGAGCGTGGTGAAGAAACGGTATGGAGAAAATTCGAAGCTCACCGGCTCAATCACCGAAAGTACGGAAAAGTACCG
>Ga0126384_10002981_pt1 | contig 10255 bp, 5 predicted proteins | sample PanSoiMetPlot_36_FD_92543 | JGI IMG/M metagenome (GOLD analysis project Ga0126384, IMG submission 92543) | Tropical forest soil microbial communities from Panama - MetaG Plot_36 | ecosystem: Environmental > Terrestrial > Soil > Tropical forest > Bulk soil | place: Panama | collected 2016-02-17 | reverse complement strand
TGCGATTGTACTTGCTATTAAATTGACGGCAATCCTGCAGCTTTTAACTCGTGATTCAAAGGCGACAGGTCCTGATTCTTAATCACATTCCAGCTTTCACTCGCGCTCTTTGCATCCTTCACTGCGTCAACGACGGCACTGGCTGCCTGAGTTGTTGGCATTGCGTCCACGCCCTCAAAAATATTTAGCAGCGTTCGCAGCCTCGCGGTCGCGCTTGCCAACGTAACCGCGGAGCCGCCTGCGGGAGGCCCACCACCGCCCGGTGGTCCAGCGCTTCCTGCCAACGCCTGCAACTTCTCGTTCACCGCGTCGACGCGCTTCCTGAGATCACCATCGGGAATCTTGGTTCGCTGCTCCGTCAGTTTCGCACGAGCCGATCTCACTTCTGCTGAGATCGAGTTCAGCGTCAGCCACTCATCGTAAACCTGCTTTGACAACTTGAACTGCTGCGCCAGGTAGGCGTCCGGCGCCGCCAAACCGTCCGGCCGCATCTGCAATCGCGGATCCATCTGCACTGTAAGCGGCTGTGAATAGCTCTTGCCATTCACGTTCAGCACTACTATGTATCTGCCCGGCAGCACCCACGGAGAGCTCGCCGCCGGCGGCGTGTTCTGATAGATCGCAGCGATTGGATACTGCGGTTGCAGCCCCGGAATCAGCGTGTAGTGCAAGTCCCAAAGAAAGCGATGCATGCCTGGACTGGCAGCTAACTTATGCGGCGGCCTCACCCAGTAAGGAGGAATGGCCAGCATTGGATCGACAGCGGGAACCGGATCGGCGCTGGAAAAGCGCCGCACGGTCTGTCCAGCCTCGTTCTTAATTTCCAGGGTCACGTCGCCGGCGGCACCTGGACGGAGAAGATAGTCGATCATCGCGCCATCAGGTGGATTGTCGCCGCCGGGTTCATCCGGAGGCAGCGGCGTGTCGGTGTTCATGTTCCAACGCACCCGCAGCGCCGTCTGCGGACGAAAGAGAAATCCCGGCCCGCTCACCACATTTTGATCGAGTTGTCTGAGCGGCGTGATGTTGTCAAGAATCCAGAAGCCGCGACCGTGCGTTCCCACACAGAGATCGTCATCCTTGACGATCAGATCGCGCACCGAAGTGGCCGGCATGTTCAGTCGTAGCGATTGCCAATGCTCGCCATCGTCGAACGAGACATGCACCGCGCGTTCAGTGCCGGCAAACAACAACCCACGACGTCCCGGATCTTCGCGCACAACGTTGGTATTTTCGTTTTGTGGAATCCCGTTCGTGATTTCCGTCCAGGTAGCGCCACCGTCACGTGTGCGATAAATGTGCGGGCGCAGGTCATCCAGTCTCAGCGTGTTGATGGCCGCATAGGCGGTCTTCTTATCAAAGTTGCTCGCTTCAATAATAGATACTTTGTTGAATGGCTTGAGCTGCGGCGGGGTGACGTCTTTCCAGTTAGCGCCTCCGTCAGTGGTTACATGGATCAAACCGTCATCGGTGCCGGCCCAGATCAAATTGATGTCCAGTGGTGACGGCGCTACAGCGTAGATCACACCGCGACGTACCGGCTGGGCCGTCGGCAGCGAGCGATACTTGCCAATGCTTGCCGGGATCTCGAACGTCTGGCGCGTCAGATCAGGGCTGATCTGTTCCCAGCTTTGGCCACCATCTCGTGTCTTCCAAAGTGTGTTGCCGGCGAAGTAGAGCGTATGTGGATCTACTCGTGAGAATACTACCGGCTCAGTGCGTAACATTCGAAAGTCGCTCGAGGCCAGCGGCTTCGGCAGAATGTTTTGCACCTGACCTGTACGACGATCAAAACGCGTGAGCTTTCCGCCATAAACAATGTCGGGATCGAGTGGATCGGGAACCACATATCCATATTCCTGCGCGCCGACGGGTGACCACTCGCGAAAAGTGATGGCGCCGTTGTTACCACGACTCGGCACGCAAGCTGACCCGCTTTCCTGTTGACCGCTGCACAGCCGATACGGAAACGCGTTGTCGGCATTGACGTGATACATCTGCGCCGTGGGTTGGTTGTACCAACTGCTGAACGACTTTCCTCCGTTCACCGTGATTACGGCGCCCTGATCGCTGGCGAGCAAAATGATCTCGGTGTTGTTAGGATTGATCCAGACGTTCTGATAGTCATCGCCTCCCGGCGCGCCGCGAAACGCGTTCCAGGTTTTGCCACCGTCCACAGATTTCCAACTAACCGTGCTCGCCACATAAACTGTGTCCGCATTTCTTGGATCGAAACGCGGCACGGAGAGATCTCCACCACCTATGCGGCCGGCGGGACGTGTGTCCGTTGTTACCACGCTCCAATGATCTCCGCCGTCGTCTGTCCGGTAGAGATTGACGGCGCCCTGAATTGCGACCGAGGCAATCAGACGGTTGGGTGAGCTTGGCGCAATCGCCAGGTTAGTCTGGATGATTCCATCCGGAAGTCCGCCGCCGAGCTGGCGCCAGGTCTTGCCGTTGTCGGTTGATTTGAAGATGCTGCCGCCGCTGCCATTCCAAACTCCGTTTTCCCAGGGTCCCTGTCGCGCTTCCCATAACGCCGCATAAGCGACATCGGGATTAGCCGGATCAATTAGCACATCCGAGGCGCCGATGTTTTCCTCTTTGTAGAGAACCTTCTCGTAAGTTTGCCCACCGTCTGTCGAGCGGAATATGCCTCGCTCTTCGTTCGGCCCATACGGATGTCCTGCGACTGCAATCAGAATGCGATTCGGATCGCGCGGATCGATGGCGATTTGGGGTATCTGTTGCCCATCGCGCAGACCCAGGTGTGTCCATGTTTTTCCCGCGTCAGTCGATTTGTAGATGCCATCGCCGACCGAAAGGTCCGGACGCTGCAGTCCTTCACCACTGCCGACGTAAATGATGTTGGGATTCGAGGGAGCCACGGCTATTGTTCCAATCGATCCGGTGGGTTGATCGTCAAAGATCGGCGCCCAGGTGCGGCCGAAGTCAGTCGTCTTCCACACGCCTCCGTTCACCTGCGCCATATAAAAGACACTTGGCTGTGAAGGGACGCCGGCAATCGCGCGCACGCGACCGGCACGATGTGGTCCGATTGAACGCCAGCGTAGCTCCTTGAAAGCGTCCTGATTGAACGACTGAGCGAAAGCTGTAACTGATCCCAGGATCGCCAAAAGCGGTACCAAAGCTGAAGCTGCCGTGACGCGAAGAAGGACGCGCTTACATAAAAGTGTGCTCATTTTTTTGATCTGCTTATAGACCGTGGGCGGCAAAATGGAGAATAACGCGCCAGTATATGGCAAATTCGAAGTGGTGAGTAGAGATTGTCGGTCTATATTCCCATCCGCAGAACTCCTATGAGCGCAATGTGATTAATAATGGCCTAGCGAACAAGGTCCTGAACATATGATTTGGAGGAACCATAACTGACGATCGCTACATCAAGATCGGCGTTCTCGTAAAGATTCAGGGTCCGGTGAATAGCTCCTATGATCCAATACGTCTCGTTACCAAATGCCCCGCCGCCGAGCAATGTTAGGAAAACTCTTTTGTTCCCATTTCTTTTAGCGTTCAAAATTGCAGTACAAATCGTCGCTTCATAGGCAGCCTCAAGGACCAGCCGCGCGAACTCGGCCCAAAGACTACGCGGATGATCCGAATAGGCCACAGGCAATGCAGAGCAATAAGTCTGTGTGACTAAATGTTTACACTGGTTAAGCGTCACCTGAGTGTCCCACTGAATGCCAATCCTGAGTTTCTCCCGAAGTCTATCTATCTCACTCTCGCTTGAAGTTCGGAGCCGTTTCGAGATCTCAATCAACCCGTCTTGCGACGCAAGAGCGTAACCATTTTGCATTTTCCAAAGTCGGCCCGCTGAATTTTCCAATGCTGATCCGACGTCTGCAAGGCAGTCGATTTGGTTACTTTCGGATTGACCGATTTGACCATCTACGAAAACAAAGTAATTTCGATAGATCGTCCCGGCACCAGCCGCAATGGCACAGGCTGGTCCCTGCGTACGGTCATGTTCATAGATTCCAACGCCCTGCTCAGGCGTTATGTTCTCAGACACCATTTCAAGGAGATTGAACTGCGATGCTACCTGAAATAACGCACCGGTGTTCGACTCGTCCACGTGCAGATGTTGGACGTCAGCAATAACCTCACGCACCGACAATTTCCCGGCTGTAGACCCACTCGCACGCACACGTTCTCTGAGTTCGGCTAAAGACGGAGTTTCCAATTCGCCGCAGATCCACACTTTCTCGTTCACGAGGGATTTCAATGTCCTAACGTCGACACGAAGATTGTCCCGAACCTGCCGTGGCGTTTGTTCAACAAAGCCAGTCAATCTGTCAAACCAAGTCACGAGTTTGCTTCTCCGAACCGCACGACGTTCATCCTTGATCGTCCATCCAAAGAAGCGTACCGCGAATGGAAGATCGGATTCGACGAAAATGGGAGTTATGTCGATACCGCTGATAGCTACAGGTGCATCTGAAGAAACTTCAAAAACACTTCCCAATCAGACTGGATTGTTCCGTGCCCGCCTTGGTGCATGTAATAGCTGAGCGTACCGCCGACGAGCTGGCTGTCGGGCGGCATTTGATCTGACTCCAGGCCTTGCTTGCCCAAGAGACGATAGGTGTCACTCGCAGCGACTGCTGACAGGAACTCGCCTTTTGGATCAGACCAGCCGTCCTGGTCGCCAGTTTGAAGTAACAACGGCCGAGGTGCGATGAGCGCAATCAGCATGTGGGCGTCAACGGGAAACTGGTCTACGTGATCGCCGAACTTCTGATAGTTGGTGGCGAACCAATACGGATATCTTGTAGGCGTCGTCAGATGCTTGATCGTCTCGCCGTAGTTGCGCCGGCTAAGAGCCGCGCCACCTTCGCCCGAACAGCTGGCGATGACCGCAGCGAAGCGCGAATCGTGTGCGCCCGCCCACAGCACAGTTTTGCCGAGGCGTGATATGCCGAAGATGGCGACGCGTTTCGCATCCACGCCCTTGTCTGTCTCAAGATAATCAAGCGCGCGGCTTAAGCCCCAGGCCCATGCCCCAATCGCGCCCCAATCATTCGGTGCAGGCTCAGTCTGACCGGGCTTGAGATACAACGAACGCAGGCTGTATGGAAGACCGCCCTGAAAGTCGGGTTCGATATCACCGTAGTAAACTGTGGCCACGCCGATGCCTGCGTCCAAAAACCGCCCAACGTCGAGACGGCCGATGGTTTGTCCTTTCGGAGCCGGCACGCGTTTCTTATCTCGGTTCCAGACCTCGCCGGGCTTGATACCCGGATCGTCCACCGTGCTTGAGTTGGCGGCAAAACTGAGATTCAAAAATAGTGGCACAGGCTTGGAAACGTTGGCGGGCACATAGATGAGCAGATCCATCTTCGGCCCAGACTTGTTCTTTGAGAAGTAGATGGTCACTTGTCTACGAACAGCCTTGCCATCAAGCGCAGGCGTGCCCTTGTCAAACACGTCGAAGCTCATGTCCGCAGGCCGGCCGGGACTGCGACCGAACTGGTTCTCTTCAAACAAGCGGAGGATCTCCGGCCGGCGTTGCTTGTACCACGAGTTCGCGTCGCGCACTTTCTTTCCATTGGACATCACCAAAGGATCAGGCAGCGTGTAAGTTCCCACTAGCGCTTCGTCGTAATTGGCCGGAATGCCTGCCACGTTCGTGGGCGGCCCGTTTTGCGACTGAACGGTCAGAACGCACAGTGACAGCAGGAGCAATAAAAGAAATATGATGGGCGCATGCGTGGACATAAATACCTCTCATCTAGCCCGATGGATTAAGTACGGCGTTGGCTCCATAGGAGCCCAATATTTATAGCCGCCGATTAATTAAGTACGGCGATGGCTCCGTAGGAGCCCAATATTTATAGCCGCCGAATATTAAGTACAACAATGGCTCCGTAGGAGCCAAATATTTATAGCCACGCGAAAGATAAGGTTTTCCGCTCCATAGGTGCGAAACCAATCTCGCAGCGGGAACGCCAACTGCATATTGCGCTCCTGACGGAGCGCCGGAATTCTGATAACGACGCGGCTATAAACATCTCACCCTCTAACGGGGTGAAGATGAAACTAACGTGACCGGGCCGATCAGGCCCGATTCCTTTAACGCAGGAGGCGTGCCCAGACCACCCGCTGGTGGAGCGGGTACGTTTAATATCTTCTTATCCGCCGCCACCGAACGATCACCAACGATCCGATTGGTCCATTCATTTGTAACTTTAATCTCGAGTTGATTGCCGCCGGGCTTCAACGCCTGCGTTACATCTACTCTATACGGTAGTTTCCAAAGCGTACCCAAAGCGCGGCCGTTGATCGAGACCTCCGCGAGATCACCAACCGCCCCCAGGTCGAGAAGTATTTGCGCGCCCGACCGAAACCACGCACGTGGCGCCTGAAGAGTTTTCGTGTAAGTAGCCGTGCCGGAAAAATATTTCACGCCTTCGTCCTTGTTCGTCGTCCATGATTCCAGTTGTGCGAGTTGAAGCCCCGTCGGCGCTCCGAGGTTCGACGGAAAACGGATTGTCCATGGCCCAGCGATGGTCGCAAGCATCGTGTTGTTTGAGCGCGACAACGTGCGAGAGGGCGATGTGGTGGCTCGGCGAAAGACCACGAACACCGACTCGCGCGCAGATAGTTGAAGCGGCACTGTGGTACGGCCTTCGGCGCTGCTATAGTCAGCCTGCTCGATCGCGCCCGTGTCACCGTGCCAGAGTTCAGCCTCTTTGCCGCTCACTCGGAAGCGCACGTCAACCTGTTGAGGCTGGTCACTTCGATTCACAACGAAATAGATATCGGAGTCCGAAGTGCGGCGATGAACCCACGCCACCGAAGAGTCCAAGGCGCGGCTATACTCAACATCCTTCGGCAGGCGCAAACCAGTAAGCACTTCGGCAGGAGAAAGACCCCACACCACTAGTCCTTTGCCAAACTGCTGTTTCGTGCGACTGATGCCGTCCAGGTCTCCCCAAAGTTCACTCGCTATCGATTGAATTTCTGCATCGGATTCCGGATAGCCGGTGAGACTAGGCGATTTGACGGGGCGCGGGCCCAACACCGTAGCACCGCCCGCAACCAACTCGCGGAGTTTACGTAAGACCGGCACCGTCATGCGATCAATTTCAGGCAACACCAGCAAGCGGTAACTCATGCCGTCGGGCAGGACAAGCCGTCCTTCAGAATCCACAGACATGCGCGTGAGCAGCACGTCCGCGTTGATGTAGTCGTAGTCGTACCCTTCGGGCGGCGCCGGCTTTAGACCTGCTCCCCAGAATGGCATGGTCGCCGGCGCACCCTCGTTCAATAGATAAGCGACGTCCACCACAGGCAAACCTTGCTGCAAAATGAAAGAGTTGCGAGCGAGGTAAGTCATGAAGGGCTCAGCCTGTTCGGCCCAGGTGATGTTCCGGTTGATGTGGGTACCAACCATCGTATTGCCCGGCTTGGTGTCGAGCGGCTGATGCGCGGACGTGTGAAAGACGATGCGATTAACACCTTGCGCAAACCAATAGTCCGCGACCTTCTTTAGAGTGTAGGGAGATTCATAACCGCCGCCGGTAAACGATTCCGTCGCGACCACGTTCTTTCCATAAACGTGGGCCGCCGAAGCCGCGCCGCGCACGTCCTGGTAATACATCGCTGTCGGATGCAAGTCGCGCATCCAGAACTCGCCCATCGGAATGTCTACGTGTTTCTTGTTCAGCAGCGTGTCTTCCGGAATCTCCAGAGATACGCCCGCAGCTTCACCGTAGGTCTGCAGACCTTGCTTGTGCAGAAATTCTGTGGCCATACCGTAATGGTTTTCGGCAAACATATCGGCCAGCGTGCGGCGAAAGTCCCACAGGAAACGATCGCTAACCTCCGCGCTCTCAACCACGCGACCTGCGAGTACGGGAAGATAAGGCGTTGGGTCATAACCGCGACGCTTCTGAAACTCGCCTATCATCTCGTCCGTCCAGTTCTGCGTTCCTGCTTCCCAGCTATCAAGCAAGACGTAGCGCAGGCTCTTACTGTAGAGGGGTCCCAGCGACTGTGCGAGCGGATCAGTGTAGCCGCGCAGATACGCGGTCAGGTGTTTCGGACTGAGCTTGTCGACTTCATAACCAAGCGCTGCGGGCACTGCGGGACGATTCTTCGCGCCAGTAAGAGAGTAGCCCAGTCGCAGGATGGTCCAACGACCAGAAGGCACTTCCCAGTTGAGCTTGCCGTCCTTGTCCATCTTCGAGGTCAGGTCAACGATGTCTCGACGTGGGATTGTCGCGGACGCCGGAAGCAGCGGTGTGGGCGTCGACTCATACTCGAACAAGTGACTGAAGGCGGCCTTATCTTCCCAGCGATGCACGCGACCGCCTGAATGCAGCACAGCCTCGGTGAGAACGTATTCCTTCGCCGGTAGCGATGCGGCTTGGGAGATTACCGCGGCGGGTGTCAAAGCAGCGCCGGTTAATTCCAAACGGTAGAATCTTGCGCTCGTTTCGGGGAACGCGAACGTTCGGACTGTGCCTCCACGATAACCTTGAGTACCGGGAAGCTGCACCAGCACCCGAAAGTTGACACCGTCATCGCTTGCTAGCAGACGTCCAACCGGAATGCCACCACGTGCGGCAATCGAGAAAGCGCGCGCTTTGAAGGCGTCGATAAACTCAAATTGAATCCACGCCTGCTTGCCGTCCGTGGGCGCAGTAATCGTGAGCGCGGTATTCAAGTCGTCGTCCCAAAGCGCAGTCGCGTCAATTGCGCCCGCGTGCGTGGTCACACGTGGATGCTTCTCCTTCATGTTTAGTTCATCAGACGGAGTGCGATACGCTATAACCGCGCTGTCGCCGTAGTAAGTCGGGTCGCGTGGCGGAGTAGCGCCCGGTCGTGGAGTACCGGGAATCAGGTTGCGAATGGGACCGTTGTTGGTTGGTGGCTGTGGCAGTTGACCATTAAAAATCTTCGGGCCTTCGACGTTGGTCTCGCTCCAGACGAGTTTCTTCATCGCCTGTTCGGGTCGCACCCATGGTCCGCCCGTCTCACTCCAGCCGCCCGAACTGAAGATAGTCATCTCCAGGTCGAGCCGGTCAGCTTCCTGGGCCGCGTGACGAACTGCAGCGAGCCACTCTGGCGTGCCGAATACGATCTTCTTCTCGACAGCCTGTCCACCGCCAGCGTTGACATCGGCTAACTGAAAGCCTGCGATCCCAACGCGCTTCATCCATTCAAGGTCTTTTGTGATTCCTTCCGTGGTGACATTGCTTGAGGTCCAATGCCACCAGGTTCTTGGACGCGCTGAATCCGGTGGGTGATGGAAGCCTTCTGTGAGCGGATCAGCCGGAGTTTGCGCGAGAGCTGCAGCACCTAACGCCAACAACCCGGTAGCAACAGCAGCGGTAATGAGCGCTGTTGAGATTCGCTTGCTCATGTCACACGTATGATCGCTCTTCACCGGTTGACGCCGGAATTAAGCAGCGCGAAAGAGGACAGGAACTTGTCGGCAGTCTTTGCATTCAGGCTGTCCGTCGGTTGAGCAATAACCGTTTGATAGACTCGCCGTTTGATCAAAAAAACTCGGCTGCGAAATGTGTAATCAGGGCTGGCGCCAAGGATTTCCCTTCCGTGATAGCTTTGCAGGGTGGTTTCCGATTCGCTTATCAGCTTTGCGTTAACTGCTTTTAAGAATTTATCACGGCCGAGATCCAGTTCCTGTTTCTCGTCGAGGTCGACGGGGTAATCGGTGATGCCTAGCATGTACAACTCATCATTTTCCTGGGCCAGCCACATGTCCGTAACGATCTTACTTGCCGATGTCGACTGTTGCTGTTTAGTTGGAGTAATTGGAAACAGGAGCGAGCAACTGTTGTCAGGTGCCGTGAATTTCTGCCATTGCTCGTCCCGGGCTAAGCAAATTCCCACTGCGACTCCCGCGCAAGCGAGGAGCAGGAATACGCGAATGATCATGGATTCTTCTCCTAAAATGAGTTGGGCGGATTCGGTGACTCAAGAATCCACGGAAGGACCGCCGGATTCTATCACACCGAGAAACCTCAACAGCGCCGAATCCCACCAACGGGAGTTGGTGGATAGTTCAGATGCTTTCTATCAAACACGCCCACCTGCTCCCGAATGCCACCAACGGGAGTTGGTGGATGCTTCCGGTCCTTTCTACGGTGGCGACAGTTTGGCCCACTAGAAAGGATCTGGACAACTGCCGCCGTGGTGAGATCCTGGTCTTGAGAGAGGTGCCGATTGGTAGAAAGGATCTGAAACCATCCACCAACTGCCG
>Ga0126384_10002980_pt1 | contig 10255 bp, 4 predicted proteins | sample PanSoiMetPlot_36_FD_92543 | JGI IMG/M metagenome (GOLD analysis project Ga0126384, IMG submission 92543) | Tropical forest soil microbial communities from Panama - MetaG Plot_36 | ecosystem: Environmental > Terrestrial > Soil > Tropical forest > Bulk soil | place: Panama | collected 2016-02-17 | reverse complement strand
TCATCACTCCACTTGATTTCGAACAGACCTATGGGTTTCGCGGCGGTCATATTCATCACGGCGAAATGTCGCTCGATCAGCTTTTTGCGTTTCGTCCCTTAATCGGCTGGGCCAGCTACCGCACGCCCATTGCCAATCTCTATCTCTGCGGCTCCGGCACGCACCCAGGCGGCGGTATTACCGGGGCGCCGGGATTGAACGCCAGCCGGGAAATAATTAAAGATCTGAAGCGTCGATGAATCTCTTTCGATTAACACGACTTGCCACAACTGAAGTCATTCTGTTTTTTGCGCTGTGGCTTGTTTACGGGATGACGATCAACTCGCGGAACCTGAACGACTTCAATCTGCAGCAGGCCGGTATCGAAGCGATGGTTGAACGCCATCACTTCTATCTGGAGGGCTCGCCGACTCAACAGCTTCAGGGCATAGGCGACACATTCATCTATCAGAGCCACATTTACGCAAATAAGCATCCGGGACAATTCATGGCAGGAGCCGTGGTCTATTTTTTTCTGTACCAGATGGGGCTGCGCTACGCGAATCATTACCTGCTGGTCGCCGCTCTGGTTACGTTTTTCACGGCGGCGCTATCGACGGCTGCGGGTGGTGTTGCCGTTTTCAAGTTGTCAGCGGGCCTGTCAAATGGTCACTCGCGACGATGGGCAATCCTGGCCGCACTCGCCTTCGGGTTTGCAACGACCGCCTTTCCCTATTCCGGTATCGCTCATCATGATGCGATCGCCGCCGGATATCTGATCGTCGCTTTTTATCTCGTTTTCAGTCTGTCGCAAGGTGGTGGTTCTCAAAAAGTTAGGTTCTTAAAGGCATCGCTTGCCGGACTGTTGTTAGGACTGACAATTACAACCTCGATGCTCCCCTTCTTCATGGCCGTGACCGTGGGAATTTATTTCCTGACGCTGCGCCGGTGGCAGCTGGTCGCGCCATTTGTCATTTGCGTTGTGCTTGGCCTATTGCCGATGCTCATTTACGACGCGGTGAATTTCGGCAACCCGTTTCTGCTGGCGGCGATCGCGAATTACAAATTTACTGGCTACGACCCGGAAGCCTTTTTCCACTTCGATTGGAGCAACTTCGTCGAGAAGATGAATGTGTATGCACAGTTCATCACGCTATATGCTCCCGTAGTCTGGCTGGGATTGCTGGGGTTATTCTTTTTGCGGAGACAACACGCGGGCGCGAAATATACCACGATTATCGCCATCGCTTTGCTGGTGGCCTATGTCACGAATATCCAAGGCCTGGGAACCTGCACGTATGGACCGCGTTATCTTCTTCCCATAATGCCCTTTGCATGCCTTGGTTTGGCTGGCTTGTCAAACATCGGAAGATGGAAACGAATGACGTGGGGGGTTGCGCTGACGCTTTTGGCAATCGGGGCGTTGGTAAACTTTGTCGGCGCGCTACGCGGTGCTATGTACTGCAACCTCGCTCGGTACGCATTCCCGCCATATCTATCAGAGATTCAAGCCGGGCAACTGGGCTCGTTTCCGCTCCTGCGGTTCTTGCTGCCGGTGACGGCAATGTTTTATTTGCTGCTGCTTGTGACCGTGATTCAAAAGCGATTACGCAGGTCAAGTGTCGCGCAACATGCCTGATCACTTTCGTGATAAGTCCTCTTTCGCGATCTCTTCGGCAATCACGTATCGCGGCCGGCCTTTTACTTCTTCACAAATCCGCGCAAGGTATTCGCCGATGATCCCGAGGCTGATCATCAATAAGCTGCCGACAATCAATTCGAGCAGGATTACGGTCGCGAAGCCCACGAACGCGTGGCCGATCAGCTTCAGATACAGAGTCTGAATGGCTAATCCTACCGCGAAGACGAAAAAGATGACTCCCATCAGCGTGACGATGTGCAAGGGCAGGGACGAGAAAGTGGTGATGCCGATAAGCGCCAGCTTCAGTCGTTTCAGGTAAGACCAACTTGATTTGCCCGCATGCCGCTCAACGACCTCGAAAGGAATTTGCACGGTCGTAAAGCCCATCCAGGCCGTCATTCCCCGAAAGAAAACGTTGCGCTCGCGCATTTCAAGCCAGGCATTGAGCGCCTTTCGATTCATTAGTTTGAAATCAGACGCCCCCTTTAACTCGAAGCCCGAAAGCTTGTTCAACAGCAAATAAAAGAGGAGTGCGCCGGCCTTGCCAGTCAACGATTCGCGACCACGTTTGCTTTTGACCGCCTGTACAATGTCGGCGCCTGTGGTGCGCCACATGCGGATCATATCAGGCAGGAGAGACGGCGGATGTTGCCCGTCACCATCCATGACAATCACGACGTCACCGCACGCGCGTTCCAGGCCGGCGCAGAGCGCCAGTTCTTTTCCGAAGTTTCTACTTAACCGTACGGCGTGAATATGGTTATCGGACACGGCCTCGTCGGCGATGATCTGCCAGGTGTCATCGGGCGACCCATCGTCGACCAGAAGCAATTCGTAGCGACAACCGCATTGCTGTAAGGCAGTCCTCAAATCAGAGATGAAATCACGAAGGTAAGCGCCTTCTCGGTGAAGCGGGATGACCAGAGAAATCAGATTAGTGTCGGCCTTGTCGCTCATCGGGGACTCGAAACGATCAGAGTTGATTTCGTCAGGATAATCGGACCGCGTAGCTGCTTCGAATGCTTTGCAGAAATTAATGGCAACCTATAAAGTTTCCCGCCATTGATCGGGCAGAGTGTAACCCAGCCCATGTTCAAGCAAAAACATTTTCGCGTTCTTCTCTGGTTGGGCGGCGTTGCTTTACTGTTTGCCGTGTATATTTCAGGACTTTCCCACAATCCGCCGGGTTTCTACGTCGACGAATGCGCCCTCGGCTATAACGCCTTCCTGGTTGGCCATACTGGCGCGGGCGAGTTCGGTCCGCGATTCCCCCTGTACTTCGAAGTATTCACAAATGGGTTTACAGCTTACGTGAGTCCGGTGCACGTGTATCTATTGGCGGTTACGTTCCTGATTTTTCCGGTGACGATTTTCGTAGCGCGAGTTTTCGGAGCGTTGTGGATGTTCATTGCATGCGCGCTCCTGGGGCTGTTGGCGAGCCGAATCTGTTCACGCGGTGGCACCAACCCTCGGTGCCGCTTGATTGGAATCATTGTTGCAGTTTCAGCACTGCTAACGCCGTGGTTATTTGAATTGAGCAGGCTAGTTCTTGAGGTTAACTTTCTTCCGTTTGCGCTCAGCGTCGTTATCGGCGCCGTCTACTTTGCGCAAGTCTCCGACTTCTCGCGCTGGCGGCAGGTGATCGCTGTCGCACTGTCGCTGACTCTCTTGAGCTATTGCTACACAAGCGGACGTCTGTTGGGGCCGCTGCTGGCTCTGGGAATGTTATTGTTCGCAACCAGCAAACGGCGATTTGGCATGATTGTAATCACGGGTTTGATTTATGCGATTTCGCTAGTCCCGATCCTCGTATTCAATCGCCATCATCCGGACGCCTTGATGCGACGTTTGTATGAGATTTCTTACATTCGTCCCGGCGTTTCGTGGAGCGAGATCAGTTCGCGTTTCATTACTCGCTATCTGGAAGACCAAAGTTTGGCGGGTTTGCTTCTGACCGGAGACTACCACCCGAGGCATCACGTGCAGGGCTCAGGCGGCGCCGTGCTAATTGGAAGTTTTATCCTCGCGATTATCGGTCTGCTGATAATCATTGCTCGACGCCGGCGTGAGCGCTGGTGGTGGTTTGTGGTGTATGGCCTGGCAGTCTCGATCATTCCGGGCGCTCTCACGGTCGAACCATTTCATGCGTTGCGCCTCGCGGCATATCCAGTTTTTCTGCTCTTGCTGATGGTGCCGGCGCTTGAATTCCTTATCGGAACCAATGTTCCTTCGATTCCTTCGATCAAGGAGCGATCCGCTGCGAACGGCGGCATGCGGCTTTCACCATCGCTTCGGTTCAGCATTTTGGCTCTTCTTTTGCTTCTTACAGTCGTTCAGGCAACATATTTTCAGGCAGTTTTTAGGAAAGAAGGGCCTAAGCGCGAATTCGATTTCGACGTTCCTTACAAATCCCTTTATGACACGGCCGTAGCGCAGCCTACCCGGCCAATCTACCTGGAAGACGGCCGTTGGGGTCCGGCCTACATGCATGCGTTTTGGTACGCGACCGTCGAACACCGGCCAACCAGCGAATTTATCCACCTTCCGTCCGGCGGGAAACCGACTTCTGGCGCGCTCGTAATCAGTTCCGAAGAAACCTGCCGGAATTGTGAAATTGTCCAACGGAATGGCGTGTATTTGCTATACCGCGCGAAGTAACAGAATGTGCGAAAAACGCGGCGTTTTTGAGCACATGAAGCGGATAGATTTGTGGAAGAATAGCAAATAAAATAGACGTGTTTTTGCGAACTTCGGTGCCCGTAAGATCGTAAAGATTATCAGTTAAAAGTCTCGCCGTTTAGCGACCAAAATGAAAGGAAAAATATGAGCGCTGTCATGCAGCCGGCCACTCCTGATTTGCGGAGTGAGCTAATCAATTGGAAGGAACGCCTCGAAGCATCCGCGCGGAACTCAGCCGACACTTTCTCTCTCGATCGTTTGTTGCGGGAAGTGAACGCCGCAATCCATGAATTAAGTCATGATGGTTATGGTGTGTGTCAGGTATGTCACGAACTGATTGGGCAGGCCGCAATGAATGCCGATCCGTTAGCAAGGTCCTGTCTTTCATGCTTAACGCCGAAGCAGCTGAACGAGCTTAGTGAGGATCTGGATCGCGCGTGGGTGATCCAGGGCGAACTCCTGCCGCAACAGGATTTCAAATTTAACGGCTGGCAGGTTTCCTACCGCTATGAACCAGCCGGCCCCGTCAGCGGGGATTACTGCGATCTAGTGAGTACGGAGACAGGCGATCTCTATTTTCTGATCGGTGACGTCTCAGGCAAGGGCGTGGCAGCATCATTCCTGATGGCGCGGTTGCATGCAATCTTTCGCAGTCTGATTACTGCTGGTTCTTCAGTGCGCGAACTCGTCGAGCGAGCCAATCAATTGTTTGCGGAAAACACAATGCGGCCTTATTACGCCACACTTGTCTGCGGCAAAGCCAATCAGAGTGGTGAAATTGAGATATGCAACGCCGGCCATTGCCGGCCACTCTTGCTGAGCGGTCAACAAATCACGCCGATCGATTCCACGGGACTGCCGATAGGCATGTTCGCTGGCGAAAGCTACTCCACCAGCCGCGTTACCTTGACCAAAGGTGATCGTCTGCTGCTGTACACTGACGGGTTATCGGAAGCCTGTGACAGCAGCAATTCGGAATATGGCGACCAAAGGTTAGAAGCTTTGCTTCGCGAAGCGCACGAACTAAAGGGAGGGAGTCTCGTGACGCGTCTGGTTGACGATGTGCGGGCCTTTTCGTTGCGGCAATCGGTAGCTGACGATCTCACCATCATGGCGATTGAAAGCGTAGGCCATTCCTAGGCCCTGATAGCACAACGAGCCAATTCATTTTTCACGGCTGAAGTTCGCCCGGAATCGTCCGATCACTGGTTCGGATTGTAACCGGCGGCCGTATTAAGCACATCCGCAACCGGTTGAAATACGCCCTGATTGAGAGCTTGGCCGTATACCCCTCCGGTAATGAAACCGCCACCCCCGTTCCAAGGCGAGGGTGAGCCAAATTCTCCCTTCAGAGCATCTTTAAAGATGTCCTTGCCCTCCTTAATGAGCTCCTCGATGGGTTTGCTGTAATCAAATTTCTTGTGCAGTTGTTGGTCAACCAACTTTTGGAGTTGCTTAAGTAAATTCCCGAGATCCGCATTGGGACAGGGCTTCTTTTTCTTGTTCTTGTCGTTCTTAGGTTTGGGATTTTTGTTCCTTGCCAGTCCATCTGGGTCAAAATAGTTTATCGGATCACTCGCCGAGTAAGCGTACAGATTAGTGTCCTCACCTTCGAAGAGAATCGGGTCTTTGGTAGTCCACCGCCCGATCTGCGCGTCATAATCACGAACGCCGAATCGAACCAATCCGGTCTGTGGATCATACAAGCCGCCGGCAAAACCGAATGGCTGAAATCCCGGATTGGTGTCCATCAAGACCACACCGAACTCGTCATAGTTCATTTCCTGTGCGATGGCTCCGGTGTTCACGTTGACGACCAGTCGCGGGCTGCCAAGCTGATCGCTGATGATCCGATAAACATCCACGGTGCCCTGCGAAAAGTCTCCCTTGATCATGAAGTCGGGCACATTCCAGCGGCTACCATAAACAAATTGGCTAACGAGGTTGTTGCTGGCGTCAAGTTCACCAACGACGCTGATCTGATTCTGATAAAGGAACCCTTTGGTCTTGATTCCGTTGACTTTCTTTCCAATGCGCCGGTTCTGGCCGTCTATGAGGTAGTCGATCTTTGTGCTGTCCGGCAACGTAACCGAAAGCAGATTCCCGAGCACATCGTACGTGTATTGGGTCGTCTGCCCACCATTCGTCTTACTCTGTAATTCGCCATTGGCGTTGTAGCTGTACGTGTTATTGCCGTACTGCGTCAGACGATCCTGGGCATCGTAAGTTCCGTTCGTGGTGATGCTGCTGGCATTAACCGCGGTGCGATTGTCATTGCTGTCGTAGGTATAGGTGACCGATGGCTGCGCAGCGTTGTTCAGGGTGACCGTGCTCAATCGGCCAGCCTGGTCATAGCCATATGCGAACGGCGTGGTAATGCCGTCAGCCGTCTCGACTTTTTGCGTAATCCGGCCCAGCTTGTCATAGCTGTACTGCACGTCGTACAGCACGCTGTTGTTGTATTTCGCAGTGTAGCTCGTGCGTTCGGCGAATCCATTGTAGTTAATCGCGTCAGTGCTGTTGCCAAGAGTCGTGGCGGTCAATAGTCCCGTCTGCGCATCATGGGTAAGAGACAGAGTGCCACCGGTGATAAATGAACTTCCTGCGGAGGTGAGCAGGCTGTCGTTGTCGAAGGCAAAACTGATCGTGTTGAAGTTTCCAGCTCCGTCGAACACCCTTTCTGAGCTGACGCGAAGCTGACTGTCGTAGTTATACGAGACTGCGCCGGCAATCGGCCCAGACCAGCTGTACTTGCTCAAAAGGAAGCCCGTGTACAGATAGGAAAGTGTCGCACCGCCCGGCGCCGTTACCGAAGCTAAATTCCCGGACGTCCCGTTGTAGGCATAATTGTATTGACCTGTGGGAACCGTGAGGGTGTTCAAACGGCCGGCCGCATCGTAAGCAAAGTTCAAAGTCAGCGCATCCGGGCGAGTGACCTGGGTTAGCTGACGATCCTGATTGTAGCTGTAAAGAGTCGGAGTGCTCCCGCCGCCGAGACTCGGTGCGGTATACGAGGTAACCAGGTCGAGAGAATTGAACGTGAACGTGTGTGCTGGTCTCCCCGGTGGTGTGATAGAGGTCAGGTTGTCGTTAGCATCGTATGCATAACTGATGGTTCGGTTATCCGGCAATGTTTGTTGGGTTACGCGTCCCGCCGCATCGTAAGAGAAACTAGTCGTGTGGCTCAACGGATCGGTCGCAGATACGAGGAAACCTTCGCCGTTGTAATTAAGAGTAAACGATCGTGCCGATCCACCACTGCCAAAGACAAAGCTAACTAAACGACCGCGCGCATCGTAGCCGAAGCTAATCGGATTCAGATTCGCAAATTGGAACTGAGTTGGACGGCCGAGCGCATCGATTGTAGCGATCGATTGCCTGCCGACGGGACTAATCGAATTGAAAGTCTTTGTCGCTGCGGTGTAGGTGCTGGTGTAGGGATTACCGTTGAATGCAAAGTTGTCTGTTTGCGAGGTGAGGCTCAATAGATCATTTGGATTTGAGAGGGTCACAGTCCTCGAGGAGGCAAAACCGGTAGCCGCACCGGGCAGCGATACTGTCTCAGAGGTTGTCAGCGGGGCTGCCATCTTCCACCGTGGATCGGGACCGTTTGTCTGGTTGGTCGCCGTGGCATCTGGATCGTTGAAGGTATTGATGCCATTGCTGCGGACTGTCGATTTGGACTGCAGCCCGGCAGCGTCGGTATTGATTAGCGTTTGTTGGTTTGGAATTGACAACTGAACGTCATATTTCTTCAGCCTCCCCAGCGGCGTCGTGAGCGTCGTAGTGTAGTTTAGACCCTGGTCAGTGCGCGCGAGCGTCTGGGTGGAATTTGTCGGATCCGTATCCTGAATGAGCCGCCCCGTACTGTCGTACGTAAACGCATGCACCCCGCCACGGGGATCGGTCTCGCTGGTCATTAACCCGCCCGCTGCGTAAGCGAAATGGTAAGACTTACTCGCCGGGTCAGTGATGCCGGTGATCAGTCCATTAGCATCCAACGACAATGTTGTTTGCTGATTGTAGGGACTGAAAATCCCGGTCGGATTGCCTGAGCCATCGCGCTGGATGGTGGTCACGTTGCCGTCCCCGTCGGTGACGGTCACGAGCCGGCCCGCGCCGTCGTAACCGAAAGCATAGATAGTTGCACCCGTAAGAGTGTTGACTGTGCTCAAGTGCTTGCCTTCCGGCGAAAACTCATACAACTCGGTCCCGTCTGATGAAGGAACCGCAATCGCGCTAGCCGTGAACCCAGGTAAAAGCGGTTGCACGCGTCGAACGCGCAGGTTGTTGCCGTCGGCGATGTAGAGGCTCCTGTCCACACCGAAAGCTATGCCAATGGGATTTTTGATCGATCCACCAGTAGCTGGTCCACCGTCGCCCGAAAAACCGGGGCCACCATTACCGGCGACGGTCGTGATGATGCCATTCGGTCCAATGCGGCGAATCTTGTGATTGCCCCAATCCGAGATGTAGATGGCGTTGTCTGGTCCCCGCGAAAGCGCTTCCGGACTGCAGAGCCGGGCGTTCGCCGCCGAGCCACCATCGCCGTTCGATCCGCAGGTTCCGTCGCCTGCCACGACCTTGATGATTCCATCGGTACCGACCCGAAACAGTTGATTAAGTTGACCGTCAGAGAAGTAGACGTTGCCATCCGGCATGGGAGCTACGCCCCAGGGAAATGCCAGGCACGCCTGATGCGCCAACACACCATCATTGCTGCAGCTTTGCGAGGCCGGATTTCCGCTGCCGGCTATAGTCGTAATGATGCCGTCGGTGCCTACGCGTCGCACACGATGCGCGTCACCGTCGGTAATGTAGAGCGTCCCGTCCTGCGCGATCGCTATGTGCTGGTTGTGAAACAGCTTCGCCTGGGTGGCCGGGCCCTCATCGCCGCAGGGATCAGTCGCCGGATTGTTGCAAGGTAAGCCGTTTCCCGCCACCGTGGACATGGTTCCATTCGGATTAACCTTGCGCACGCGATTCGCGCCGGGATCGGCGATGTAGAGACTGCCATCGGGTCCAAAGGCAACACTGACTGGGGAAAACAGCAGGGCTTGAGTTGCAGGTCCGCCGTCGCCGCATGCCTGTGTGTTATCCGGGCATGATACGCCATGCGTACCGGCCACGGTGTTTATGATGCCATTTGGATCGATTCGCCGTACTACCCGGTTCCCAGTATCGGCAGCGAAAACGCTTCCGTCAGGGCCCACGGCGACGCCTTGTGGCGAGAACTGGCCGAATGATGTCTGCGTTGCAGGTACACCATCCATAAAAAAGGAGCCTCCGCCTGCGGAGGTAGTAATGATTGAACTAATACTTTGCACTGTTCGCCGCTGGCCTGTGCCGTAATAGAGTACGTGCTCAACTGGATCATAGAAGTGATGTACGCTGAGCATCCATCCTCCCAGGCCCAATCCTTCAGCAGTGAAGTTTCCGAGATAGGTTTGATACGTGACTGGCAAGGTCACTTCCATTCTCGTTCGGTTGCCGATAATGGTGGTGCCGTTACCGTTGTAGCCGAATCGTTGGGTCGCGTCATAAACGCCGTCATAAACATTTCCAACGGTGACCGTCGCCAGTTGACGACCTTGCAAAGTCCGGCCATAGGCATCTTTGCCGTCCCACGTGAATGTGGAAATTTGATTCGGTTGGGCAGGAAAGCTTTGGCTAATCGCCTGACCAGCCACACTGATCGATACATCGACGCGCTTCGGCGTGCCCGGTATCGTCGCGCCGTTAAGGGGAATGTTGACGGTGCGGCCGGCAATCCGGCCCGGATGCTGGTCGCTGCTGTAACGTAAGTAGAAGGGAGTGCCGGTGATCTTTACCACTTCTCCGAGTGTTTGCGTACGCGCCCAGATCATCGAGCCACCGTTTTCATCGTCAGCCTGTGGGCTTTCTTGATCGCATTCGCAGATCGGGCAGTCTTCGCAGGGATCGTTCGGAGGACCG
>Ga0126384_10002979_pt1 | contig 10256 bp, 11 predicted proteins | sample PanSoiMetPlot_36_FD_92543 | JGI IMG/M metagenome (GOLD analysis project Ga0126384, IMG submission 92543) | Tropical forest soil microbial communities from Panama - MetaG Plot_36 | ecosystem: Environmental > Terrestrial > Soil > Tropical forest > Bulk soil | place: Panama | collected 2016-02-17 | reverse complement strand
AGCTGGTCCAGAAGATGTCGGTGATGGGCAACCGCGAAGCTACCGATTATTTGATGGAGATTCTGAACAAGTAACGAGAGGACATTATGCAAAAGCTCATCGTTCTTGCCATCTTAATTGTTTCCTGTTTCGGCACAGCGCAGGTTGCGCGGCTCGAAGGGGCGCAGACTCAGCTTGCGCAGATTCGCAACGCAAAGCTGGAGACTGTGTCTGCATCCGGAAATCTGCAACAGCAAATCTCAGACTTCGCGGCTCGCCAGACCGGGGTCGCCTGGATCGGTTATGTCGTTCCTGCAGTCGGCGGGAATCGCACTATCTGCTGCTTCGATGGAGGTTGGCAGACAAACGGCTGCTGCGGCACATGCCGTCTGGAATCAGAGCACAACACTTTTTCGGGCTCACGCGACGATTGCGATGACGTCGAAACCAGGAGCCTCACGGTGCTCTATCGCGTGGCGGACAAAAAGATCAGCACGCTTCGCCTATTCAGCGAAAACTGCGCGGTCGATGCCGGCGGAGTTCCCGTCACGATAGTGACGGGAGCGGACCCAAAGCAGAGCATCGTGTATTTGAGCGCGCTTGTAACGAAGGACGGTGACAGCCATCTCAGCCGGCGCGCGCTCGATGCCATTGCCGAGCACGCAGACTCATCGGCGGACACCGCTCTCGATCGCTTCGTCGCTGCAGACTATCCCCTGAAGATTCGCGAGCACGCCGCCTTCTGGCTCGGAGTCGCGCGCTGCGAGCACGGTTACGCAACGATAAGGAAACTCATCGAGTCTGATCCCGACGATCACTTCCGCGACAAGCTGACCTTTCCGCTCAGCCAGAGCAAAGAGCCGCAGGCTGAGGAAGAGCTGATTAAAGTAGCCAAGCAGGACTCAAGTTCGCGCGTGCGCGGACAAGCGCTGTTTTGGCTCGCGCAGAAGGCGGGGAAGAAGGTGGCGGGAGTGATCAACGACTCGATCGACAATGATCCCGATACGGACGTGAAGAAGAAGGCAGTATTCGCTTTATCGCAGCTTCCCGATCACGAAGGCGTGCCTAAGCTCATCGATGTGGCGAAGAACAATAAGAATCCAGCAGTAAGGAAACAAGCTGTGTTCTGGTTAGGGCAGTCGAACGATCCGAGGGCGCTCGATTTCATTACGAGTGTTCTGACGCACTAAACTGCGGGTATGCACGAGCCGCATAGAGACTCAGCGTCTGCTCTCTGCTTTTTCTTTATACCTGTTATCCTGAGGCCCTGTTTTGGCCGAAGGACCTCCCGAAATGCATCAGCCGTAAACGCTGCATCCTGGCTTTTCCACGAAGAGGTCGCCGAAAAGCCCGGAAAGGACCTCGAAACCTGACACATCGCGGGAGGTACTTCGGCCAAAACAGAGCCTCAGAATGACAGATTTAAATTTCGGGCTTAACCAGCCTTCGCTGGCTTTGCTATCACGCCCTTCTGCAAATGTTCCAGCAACGCCCGTTGCGCCCGCGTTGGGTACCGATACTTCAAGCGGACGACGCCAATACGACGCTGGATGCGTTTGTCACTGATCTTGACGAACCGACAACCAACTGTATTGCTCGCCGCCATCTGAGGCACGACCGACACTCCCATACCGGCAGACACCATGGCAAGAATCGTCGCGAACTGCCCGCTCTCAAAGACTACTTTGGGATTCATGCGCGATTGCCGACAGGCCTGCAGCGCGTTCTCTCGGAAACAATGACCTTCTTTAAGTAGAAGGAATGGCTCGTCACGTAAGTCGTCCAGGGTCAGGGACCGACGCGTTGCAAATGGATGCTTCTCCGGCAACACGGCGAAGAGCGATTCCTGCATCAACTCGTTACAAATCAACTCATCGCCCGCCACCGGCAGAGCCAGCAAAGCCAAATCAATCGTTCCCTCGTGCAGGCGCTCCAGCAAGGTTGGCGTAATTTCTTCAACTACGCTGACGGAGACGCTGGAATGCTGACGCGCAAAGCTGCTGAGCATGGCTGGAAGAAGATATGGCGCGATCGTCGGAATCGCGCCCAGGACTACCTCTCCGCTCTCTACGCTGGCCATCTCACGAATCTCAACGCGTGCCTCGCCTATCTGACGCAGGATCGCTTGTGCCTTTGGCAGAAATGCCTTTCCGAATTGGGTCAAACGCGCAGAGCGTGGGAGACGGTCGAAAAGCTTCGCGCCTAGTTCGTCCTCGAGCTTATGAATCTGCTGTGAAAGCGATGGCTGGGAAATTCGTGTCGCCTCAGCGGCACGCGTAAAGTTGCCGGACTCGGCGACGGCGCAAAAATAACGGAGCTGGTGAACTTCCATGAAATCCAATCTACCGATGTGTTTTGCCTATGGCAAATCTAGCAACGATATGTTGGATGAATCGCGAACCTGGTCTTTAATCCCCTGAAATCTAAAAGAAAAACGCGCTGCTCGCGAGAGCACGCAGTTTTCTCTCACCCTTATTGCTGTCCCTGCGGCCTTGTAGTGAACTGTCGGATGTCGCTCGCAGCTGCAGTTCCCGTTCCTTGTCCCTGGCCAGAATCAACCGCGAAGTAGTAGGTCGTATTCGGCTGCAGACCAGTGATACGCACTCTATGGCGGGTCTCGTTGGCGCCCTGTGCGTATGGAGCCTGTGCCGTCTGGCTCAGGTTATTCGCGTCCGTACCGTAGCGCACGACGGAGCTGGCACCGGCGCTTGTCATCCAGGTTACGACTGCCCAGGTATCGCCTATGCGCGGCACACTGGGGGTCCGGGTGATCTGTAAGTTGCCAGTCGATGCTTCTTGTCCCGCTTGCTTAGTTGTGAACTGGCCCACACCGCTGCTCGCCGTGGATCCAGACTGCTGGCCCTGACCGGAATCTACTTTGAAGTAATACTTGGTGCCCGGTTGCAGGTTATCCATGCGGACACGATGATTTGCCCCCTGCGACGAATCCGACTTCTGATAGTCTTGCTGCGCGGTCTGGCTCAAGTTGTTCTGATCGGTTCCATAATGGAGCACGGAGCTCGAGCCTTCATTCGTTGTCCATGCCACTACTGCCCAGCTGTCGCCTACGCCCTCGACAACAGGTCCATTTGTGATTTGCACTTGATTTTGCGCAAGCCCGATTGTGCTCATGGCGAAAGACAGGGCGAGCGCGAGGATTCCTTTCCTCATAGCGTGCCTCCTGAATGAAATCATTCCGAGCTGGCGCCCGGTTCTCCTGATCGAAACTTCAAAGGATTGTTTACTTAGATTTGACCGAAGCAGGCACGGGTGGTCAGGAATCGAAAGCTGCCGGCCGGCGGCAAAAAAAAAACGGAGCTGCTCAAGCAGCTCCGTAGCGAGAGGAGAGGAAATGGTTATTGTGGCAGCACAAAGTGCCCGCGGCGGTTCTGGTGCCAGCACTCTTCGTTCGAGTCCGAGCAGAACGGCTGCTCTTTGCCCACGCTGTTGGTGGTGATGCGATTGCCGGAGACGCCCTGCTTCACGAGCGCCTGCTTTACAGCCTCGGCGCGGCTCGCGCCTAAAGCCAGGTTGTATTCTTCCGATCCACGCTCATCGCAATGGCCGACAACCTGGAACGCCGCCTCGGGATGTTCTTGAAGGAAGTTGGCGTTTGAGGCAATCAGCTGTGACGTTTCGTTATCGATCTCATATGAGTCGAACGCGAAGTACGCATCCTTGACATTGCGATCGAAGAGCTCACGCAAGCTAGGCTGGACTACAGCCGCCACTGGTGGAGGCGGTGGAACAGTCACCGTAAGCCGGGTAGTGGCATCAGAGGTGCCGCCCGGACCCTTGGCAATCACGCGATAAGTCGTGGACTCCCCCGGATTCACGCTGACCGAACCGTTCAGATCAAGCGATCCAAGCGATTCGATCGTCACATCGGTGGCATTCTTCGATTCCCAGGTGAGCTTCGCCGACTCTCCCTTGTTGATCTCCTGCGGCGAGACGCTGAGTGTAACCGTCGGCTGCGGCGGCGGTGGCGGAGGCTCAACTTTGGCCACGGGCTTTTTGGCGCAGCCGGCGATGAGAAGCATTGCGGCTGCGAGAGTGAGAACAAATACAAATATTGGTGCGCGAGACTTCATAAACTTCTCCTTTTGGATCACACAGACCCATTCGGTTGCTTTTTTGGCGCGAAACTACAGCCTAAAGAACAACAATTCAGAGATGCTGGATCAGCAGCGCAGGCTACAACTTAAATGCCGCGTGCCCGGTAACTCCAAAGTGGTACTTCCGGGCTTCGAAGTCGTCCAAAGATCCTGCAGGGCCAAGAGCAGCCCAACGAAGAGAAACGCGCTTCCACCAATCAATGCGTTGAAAAGCGCCGCCGCACGTTGCGCGCGAAGCGCAGTCATGGGCCCGTGCACGACGATGTAGGGAACATGCACGACCGGCGTCATCAAGAGCGCAAGGATTGTGAGACTCGCGACAAGCAGGAGCCCAACAATGATTAGCCGCGAGTTCATGGAGAGAGTATCCCGCTATCGGAATGTGGAATCAATCTAGAGTTTTCTGAACCAGGTGACAGGAGGCGTAGCACTTGGGTGAACACCCTACGTGTCCTTCTGCGCATCCTCTTCAGTTTCATCATCTCCGGGCACGTCCTGCCAGTGCGCACCACACGCACTGCACTTCCACGCATCGCGGCGGATTGGAAGTGGCGCTAACAGCCAGGCCGTGCTGAGTGAACTGCCACGATCCCATCCTTCAAATTGGATATCCAGCGATCCGCACTTCGGACACTTGGGCTGCTCGAACGGTTCTGCTCCGTCTTCCGTGGGGATCGCGTGCGGAATAGGCTGCGCAAGAATTTCCGCGGCGGCTTTCGCATCTTCTTCTCTCACCAGTAGACGCATGTTGCCGATCATGTTTGACCAGAACCAGTCCATGCGCACGGTGTTTTCGTCCGCAAGAAAACAATCGATACCTGCGGATTGCAACATACCGCGAGCGATCGTTGCCTGTTCAAGATCACGAAAGCGCGCAACCGCAACCAAATTTGGATGGTCGGGTTCCGCCGCAGGCGGTTCAACCTCGTATTCCACGTGTCCTCCACGGCGTTCAATATCTGCCTTGAGAACCTCGCGAGCAGTTTCGCTAAGGTCGTTGGCCGCCTCGAGCAGCTTGTCGAGTTCTTCATCGGTCATTGCAGCGTAGAGTTTTTCGAGGCGCTGCCGTTCTTGCGCCAGATCCATCTTGGTCATGGGAGAGCTATCTTACACGGCACAAGCAGCGTTCTGGCTTCGTGGCCGGCAGCCGATTGTTCGTGTCTCCAGGGTGGTTAGTGAGGCATCAATAAATTGAACGCATTCGGGCGGATTGAGATGCGCACCGGCAGCCGCCACAGGCATTCGCCGTCGGCTTCGCAGTACACACGGCGGTCTTCGTGACCGGGAATTGCGCGGCACATGATTTCGTGGGCGTCGATGAGTTCCACTCCGGGAATGCTAACTTGCAGTCCGAAAAGGGCCGAGAGCAAGTAAGCGGGATAGGAGAAACGAACTCCGCCGCGGAAGACGATCACGCGCAAATCGTCGCGGCTAAGGTCGGCGCCCTGGGCGAACTTCTTGAGTGGTCCGCCGAAATCGTGGATGCGCACTGCCATCACTTGCGCAGTGCTGATCTGCTCCTGGGTGCCGTCGACACGGGTTACGATCATCTCATAAGGCGCATGGCGGTAGGTGATGAATTCCCAAAATGAATTCGCTACGTAAGCTGCAACTCCCCATCGAGCTTTGGCCTCCGAGGAGAGAGAGTAGACCAGCAGCGCATCCGGTCCTACGCCGGCCATCACCGTAAAGTAGCGATGACGCTTGGGAGGCTGGTCGTTGCAGTGCTCAATCATGCCGGCGGCGATCGTCCTCGGAACGTACTGCAACTGTTTTTGAATCGCCTGAATCGGGTCGCGCGGGATCTTCAAATCGGCAGCCAGTGCGTTAGCAGTGCCTAGCGGAATAACTCCGAGTGCCGCTTCGGGATGACCGATCATGCCCTGCAGCACGTCATGAATCGTGCCATCGCCGCCGCAGGCAAAGATTGTGTCGTATCCCGCCTCGACTGCTTCTCTTGCCTGTGCTCCAGCTTTCGAGGGGCCGCGTGATGGCAGAATCTTTGTCTCGACTCCTGAACGGCGAAGCTCATCGGCCGCGGCTTCGACCTGATGCACGCGCTTATGCCGTCGGAAGCCGGAGAACGGGTTGTAGATGAGTAAGGCCTTCTTCATGTCGAATCAGATTGGAAGGTGCGCAGCTTCGGAGCCCCGAAACTTACTGCGTGTTAGCATCGAAATTGCCAAGTTTTCTAGAGGAGAAGTGTTCATGGAAGCATTGCCCGCCACATTTGGTTCCCGGCGCAACGAAGACATTGCACTCGACATGATGAAGTTCATCGCCTCCACTACACAATATGGGCGCGGTACGACCACCCCAGGGTTCACGGGAACCAGCTCTCCCAAACCTGAAGACTACGCCGCGCAGTTGATCGAGTTATACGGACGCTGCCTCAACGCTGTTCAAGGCAAACGCTAAAGTCCAACGCAAATAGACATTCTGCAAAAGAAAAGGCCGCGACGTAAATTGCGGCCTTTTCTTTTGACTCAGATTGTTCAACAGCACAGTAGATTACAGATTCGTTACAGCACGATTCTTGTAGAGACGTCCGCCAACGGCGGACTGCTTCTCTACCATACAACCAGGGATGACTATTTCTTCTTTCGGCCCTTGCTTGCTTTTTTCTTGCCACCACGGGAAGCCGATTTCTTTCTCGCTCCGCCCGAACTGCGACGAGCCGCCGATTTCTTCTTCGCGGCTTTTTTCTTTGCTGGTTTCTTCTTCGCGGCTTTCTTGGCAGCCTTTTTCTTTGCGGGACTCTTCTTCTTCGCTGCCGGACGAGCAGCTCCTCCTCCGCCGCTCGGTGCGCCAGCACCGCCGCCAGGAGCGCTTCCCGAAGGCTCTGCCATCCCACCGCCACCGCCTACGCGAGGAGCCATCCCGCCACCGGCTCCGCCGGCCAGCTCTTCTTCCTCTTCTTCCTCGTCGTAGCCTTCCTCCATGGACTCTTCGTCCAGGCCGGAATCGCCGTAATCGTCCATTTCGTCTTCACTACGGCCATAGAGTGTCTGATCGTCGAAGCTCATTTCTCCTCCTGAATTTGAGCCCATCATGACAGCGATGAATGCTCGCGCACAAAAATGATGCAGGCGCGGATTATAGCAACTCATTCTGTTTCGGTGTCAAATTGAATGCGTGTGCGCGGAAAGAAGTTCTTGAAAAAGTCTACAGGAGACTTACTGGAGACCAGCCGAGGCACGTTCGGCGTTGGCGGCGCGTTGTGACGCGTCTGCTCCGTTAGTTTTGGCAGAGGTGCTGTTCTGGGAAGCAGACTTGCTGGCTGTGGCTTTGTGGGTTGATTTGCCAGCGGCGTGGGCTGAGGAGCGGGTGGATTTCCGGCGCGTGGTCCGGTGTCGCGTCGGACTATTAATGACCATCGACTGCGTTCCGACCACCGGCTTATAGATCACCAGGATTCGTCCGCGAGCCAGGTGGTCACCTTTCAGGCCATTCCAGCGGCGGAGGCGGTCGGCGGGAACGCCAAAATCGTCGGCTACTGAGGTTACCGTATCGCCACTGTGTACCTTGTAATGAGTGGGATGCTTGGAATATGCCGTTGGCGCTCCGGGTATCTTTCCCGCCGTTACCGGAATAATGATCTTGCTCTCTGCCAAAAGACGCTCGCCGGGCAGCTGATTTACCGCCTGGATCGCATTTGGCGTAGTTCGATACTGCCGCGCAATAATGTCCAGGGTATCGCCGGGAGCCACGTGGTGATATCGCCACGAAACGCGCTTATCCATTGGAATAGCGGCGATGGACTTCTCAAACTTCTCCCTCGTTCCTGCAGGGAGACGCAGGTCGTAGACGGCATCTTTCGGAGTGGTCAGGCGGAGCAAGCTGGGGTTGAGTTCGGTAAGCCGGTCGAGATCGGTATCGACGCATTCCGCAACCAGCCGCAGGTCGACCGGATAATCGATTCGGATCGAGTCAGTTTCCAGCGGAAGCGCCGGCTGGATACTGTCCAATCCGTATTGTTTCGGGTTCTTTGCCATCACGGTAAAGGCGAGAATGATGGGTACGTAGTTCTTCGTTTCCTTTGGCAATACGTTGCGTCGGTAGAGTTCCCAGAAGTCGGCATAACCAGTCCGCTTCACCGCCTGCTGAACGTTGCCTGGACCAGAGTTATAGGCAGCTATGGCCAGATACCAGTCGCCAAACTGGTTGTACAGATCTTTCAGGTGGCGGGCAGCAGCACGCGTGGCTTTTTCGGGATCCTGACGTTCGTCGATCCACCAGCTTCGGCGTAGGCCATATCCCGCAGCCCTGCTCGACATGAACTGCCACATTCCCCGCGCACCTGCTCGAGACAGGGCAAGCGGCTCAAAGCCAGATTCAGCTTCGGCGAGGTAAATAAGGTCCTGAGGAACGCCTTCTTCTTTCAGGACGCGTAGGATCATGTCGCGATATCGTCCCGATCGCGCTAGGGCGCGCTCAACTGTTCCATGTCCGCGGGTAGAGTAGAAGTTGATGTAGCCGGCAACGTAATCGTTGATGATCAGCGGCAGATCGGAGCGTGTTTCCTTTACCTGCGCCTCAGCCCGGGCCTTCACGTTTGGGTCCGCCGGAAAGGTTATGTCGTTCGCTTCGTCGATCGGTGCTGGCTGAGCCTTTTGCTGGGTGAATCCATCGCCAAGTTGCAGCGCGGCTACTTCTAGCTGATTGACACCCTCTGTTATCTTGTCCAGCTCTCGCTGCAGACGCTCGTCGGAGCGTACGTCGATTTCCGCCTCGAGTAATACGTTAACCGCCTGATCGAACCGTTGCTTCGCGGCTTCCAGGTGCCCAGCGGCGTAGTCTTGCTGCCCTTGCTGATATTGTTTCTCGGCTTGCTGCACGATCCGATCAACAGGATCGAGGGAGGCTTTTTGCGCGACAGCAGGAGCAGTCGGTTTAGGCGGAGCAGGCTGGGCTTGCGCAACTAGAGTCGGAGCTTGCGCCTGGGCGACGGGAGTGGTGCGAGGTTTTGTCTTTTGCGAGGTTTCGCACGCGGTAACAAGCAGCGTAATGACGACGCTAGTGGCCAGCAAAACGCACTCCCGACTAATCATCTTCATAGGCAGCGCAACATTAATCAGCGCAACATTAATCTCAAACCAGCTTCAACTCCCTTCAGAGCTGAACGGTTAGACGGCATCAAAGCCTCGGCGCGATTTCTGAGACGGCAAATTTCCAGGCGCTTGATCCCCAGTACGGAAGGGGAAAAGCCACCGTCAGGCCGAGATGCGCTGGCCTGCCAATAGCCTTGTAGAGTATAGCTGGTCTGCTTTCATGCGTTTGTAACTTCAGACCGTGTACTTCAGACAGTGAACATGGGTGAGAACCACTCAAACATAGACAGGAAAGGCTAAAAAACCGCAGTAAATACCTTATTTTCAGATGCTACGGCTAGGCACAGCACCAATCATTGTGCTGCGTTTCGACGTCCCAGAATTACCGTCCGATTCCTAGTTTGCGGGGACAAGTCTTGCCTTGCCCGTCACGCGCTTCTGCTGCCTCGCTGTTGCTGGCTGGCAGGTGGTCATCCCGACGGGTTCGGGGGCATAGCCATTGCGGCGTTCAAACAAGTAAGTCCGCATTGTGAAGCATAGATTTCGGTCCTGCATGTCTTGCCAGTAGGTTCGCGGGATCGGGCGGCCCGGAAGAACAAACGTGTTCTTCGGTTGTGCAGGGGGGATAACCTCAGGCGTGTTTACGACAGCTTCTTCGACCTTGGCCGTTGGGACTTGCGTTAGGGCGGAGCTGACCGCCTGATCGGCAGCTTGCGCAAAGCCTATAAGCAGAATCGGGAGAAAGAGGCTCATAGCGAACTCCTTCCTGCGAGAAAGTATAAGACAAATCCTGACTGGAGTTCGAGCCCTTCCTGCTTTGCAAGCGCTGACCTTGCTTGCTTCCCGCCCACCTCGGCCGGCTGCCAACAAGGACTGTTCAGTCGGCCGAGGTCGTTATCTGCGACTGTTACCGAACTGGCTGGACGGCTGGTACCAACAAGCCGATGAGCACCGCGATGATTGCGATCACGACGAGTAGACTCATAGCGCCTCCTTGAACTGAAACTTTCTGTTCCTCTTCCTTCTTGTCATCAGAACGCCCTGCAGGAAACCGCAGATGTGAGCGCATGCCCGACGCTGTGCATAACGGCATTACCGTCGTGAATTACTT
>Ga0126384_10002978_pt1 | contig 10260 bp, 6 predicted proteins | sample PanSoiMetPlot_36_FD_92543 | JGI IMG/M metagenome (GOLD analysis project Ga0126384, IMG submission 92543) | Tropical forest soil microbial communities from Panama - MetaG Plot_36 | ecosystem: Environmental > Terrestrial > Soil > Tropical forest > Bulk soil | place: Panama | collected 2016-02-17 | reverse complement strand
TGTCGGTCTCGTGTTCGGCTTTGGCCTTATGCAATACGGGGCAGGTTCCGCGATTAGCGTCACGGGTGGCCAGCCCAGTTTCTCTACCGACCTCTACCTGAGCGGTACGACCTTCTTCACGCTCGGCCTCGGCGATGTCGTCCCTCGTACCAGTCTGGCTCGTACCCTTGTCGTCTCCGAAGCGGGCTTTGGCTTTGGATTTCTCGCCGCCGTCATCGGCTACTTGCCGTTCATCTACGGCTCGTTTTCAAAACGCGAAGTCGACATTTCTCTCCTCGATTCGCGCGCTGGCACGCCGCCGACCGCCGGTGAACTCCTTCGCCGTCACAGCTACAAAAATGGCCAGGAAGCGCTGCATGATCTCCTCAAAGATTGGGAACGGTGGTGCGCCGAACTGATGGAGAGCCATCTCTCCTACCCCGTTCTCGCTTACTTCCGCTCGCAGCACGACAATCAGTCCTGGGTCGCTTCTCTCACAGCAATTCTGGATACCTGCGCGCTCGTTTTGGTCGGCGTCGAAGGTGCTTGCCAGCGCCAGGCCGAACTCACCTTCGCCATAGCTCGTCACGCGGTGGTGGATCTCTCACAAGTCTTCGGTACGCCACCACGTGCGCTTCCTAAAGACCGCCTCCCCGCCGCTGATCTCCGCCGCATTCGCTATACTCTCGCCCAACACGGCATGAAGTTGCATGACGGCGAAGACGCGGACCGCCAGCTTACTGAATTTCGTGGCATGTATGAACCCTATATCTTTGCCCTTGCCAGTTACTTAATGCAGCCCCTGCCTGGCTGGATTCCTTCTGCGAGGGGAAAGAAAGATAACTGGCAGACAACTGCCTGGGGCCACGCCGCTGGAGTCGTGGAAGCCGAACACGCCATTGCCGGGGACGATCATTTTTGAGATTCCGCGTTCTTATGTGGCGCCGGGCTTTAGCCCGGCATCTTTAGACTGGATTATTTCGCGACCGAGGAGCTGGAATGAAAGCGATCCAAGTTCAAGAATTCGGCGGTCCCGAGCAGCTGAAATTCGTTGAAATTCCCACGCCCAAACCCGCCGCGGGCCAAGTACTTGTCCGCATTCGCGCAGCCGGCGTCAATCCTTATGACACTTACATGCGAGCCGGCACCTATCCCGTCAAGCCGCCACTCCCTTACACGCCCGGTTCGGACGCCGCCGGAATCATCGAAGCCGTCGGCGAAGGCGTCAAGAAAACCAAAGTGGGAGATCGCGTTTACACTGCGAAAACGGTGACCGGTGCCTACGCTGAATACTGCCTCGCTGAGGAAAATCAGGTTCGCGCATTGCCTGCCAATATCAGCTTCGCGCAAGGCGCGGGCGTCTTTGTCCCTTACGCAACGGCCTACCACGCGCTGTTCCATGAAGCGAAAGTCCGCGCATCCGAAACCGTTTTGATTCATGGCGCCAGCGGCGGCGTCGGCACGGCTGCAATCCAGATTGCCCGCAATATCGGCCTCACCGTTTTTGGCACGGCAGGAAGCGCAATGGGCCTCGAACTCATAAAACGCGAAGGCGTCCCTCAAGTTTTCGATCACAACAAGTCCGGTTACACCGAAGAGATCATGAAGGCCACTGGCGGCCGCGGTGTTGACGTCATCCTCGAAATGCTTGCCAACGTGAACCTTGCCGCTGATCTAAAACTCCTCGCTCAATATGGCCGCGTCATTATCATCGGAAATCGTGGCGAAATCGCAATCAACCCGCGCGATCTGATGGCCCGCCGCTCTTCTGCGCGCGGCTTTACCCTTTGGGCTTTGACCGAAGCTGAAACTGCCGATTGCTTCGAAGGCATCGGAGCGGGTCTTGCTAACGGCACCTTGCGGCCTATCGTCGCAAAAGAGCTCCCGCTCAAGGATGCTCCGCAAGCCCACAAAGACGTACTCGCTCCCGGCGCCACCGGCAAAATCGTCCTTACTACTTAGCATTCTCTTTTTTTTAAGCCCCGTCTTCTGAGACGGCCCTTTTATGTCTTCGCCGGAGAATCAAACGGCATGCACTGCTTTCAGCAAAATCCCCGCCGCCGCCCCACCCAACACCAACCATGCCGAATTCACCTTGAATCGCAACAACACAACTGCAATCACCGCAATCACAATGGAAGGTACGTTCACTAGCGTAACCCGCGCAAATTGCCATCCCACAAACGCCATCAATGCCAGCGCCGCCGCATTCACACCATCCAGAAACGCGCCCGCCATCGGCGATTTCCGCAACCTCGGCAAAAACCTTGCCGTCACCACGACAAACAAAAACGCAGGCAAAAACATCCCCACGGTAGCCAGCGCCGCGCCCTTCCATCCCGCGATCACGTATCCCACAAACGTCGACACTGTGAAGAACGGCCCGGGCGTCCCCTGACTCACCGCAATGGCATCAATCAACTGGCTCTCCGTCAGCCAATGCAGCCGCTCCACCAAATCCGCTTGCAACAACGCCAGCAAAACGTATCCGCTTCCAAACAAAACCGCGCCCACTTTCAAAAAATATAAAAATACTCCAACCACTGACGGCAACGAAACACTCGACGCAGCCGCTCCGCCCTGCGCAAAGAACGTTGCCACGCCTTTCGCTGTTTCTGTCCTGGCCGAAAATCGTTCTGCAACGATCCAGGCGACGCCAGTTCCAATCAATAGCGCCACAGCCGACACGTGCATCGCAGCAAGAATCAGCGCCACCACCGCCAAAAATGCGAGTTCCTTCGACTTCAGCGCGGTCCGCGCCAGCAACCACAGCGCTTGCGCAATCAGCGCCACAACCAACGGCTTTACGCCGAACAGCAGTCCTCCAATCTGCGGTACGCTTCCATATTTCTGATACGCCCACGCTAGTACACCAACCAGCAGCGCCGACGGCAAAATGAACGAGCATCCAGCAACGAGCAGCCCTGCAAAACCTCCGCGCAACTCCCCTAAATAAATGGCCAATTCCGTCGAGCTCGGCCCCGGTAACAACCCTACCGCGCCCATTCGGTCCACAAAATCTTCGCGCGACAACCACTTCCTCCGCTGGACAAACTCCTGCTCCATCATCGCGATGTGTGCTGCGGGCCCGCCAAACGCAAGAAATCCCAGGCGCAAAAATGCGCCCGCAATCTCAAAAAGGCCGCCGGGTTTTTCCGGAAACACTTCACTCATGGGAGCAAGGATTATGCCTCACGAGAGCTTCCCAAATGTTATTTCCTTCGCTTGGCCTCTTTCATCCCACACCGTATAATCAACTCTTACCTGTGGCGCCTATGGCTTTTCTGTATGAATTCATCTTCTTCTCTCAAAGTGGTGTGAGCCGTTATTGGCACAAGCTCACCGACCGCACCTTCACGGGCGTATACCACGCCAATGCCTTCGACCTCGCGATGATGATTCCCTACTTCATCATCCTCATCATCCTCGCGGGGTACGGCCTCCACAGATACTGGCTCGTCTACGATTACTACAAATACCGCAAGAACGTTCCTGGCCCGCCTCCAGCAGTCAAAGAATGGCCCCGCGTCACCGTCCAACTTCCAATTTTCAATGAGCGCTACGTGATCGAACGCCTCGTCGAAGCTGTTTCCCGCTTTGATTACCCGCGCGAGCTTCTCGACGTCCAGGTCCTCGATGACTCCACCGACGAAACCTGCGAAGTCGCAAAAGCCTGCGTCGATCGTCACGCCGCGCAAGGCATGCCCATCACCTACATTCATCGCACCAATCGCGAAGGCTACAAGGCAGGTGCGCTCGAAAACGGGCTGAAGACAGCTAAAGGCGAATTCGTTGCCATCTTTGACGCCGACTTTATTCCCGAGCCCGATTTTCTGCGCCGAACCATCCCTTACTTTGTAAACAGTGAAGAAGCCAAGAACATCGGCATGGTCCAGACCCGCTGGACATACCTCAATCGCGACTACTCGCTCCTCACGCAAGTCGAAACGATCTTGCTCGACGGACATTTCGTCGTTGAACACGGCGCGCGCTCCCGTCGTGGCTCCTTCTTCAATTTTAACGGCACTGCCGGTGTCTGGCGCCGCGTCGCAATTGATGCTGCCGGTGGCTGGGAACACGACACACTTACCGAAGACACCGATCTCTCTTATCGCGCCCAGCTTCTTGGCTGGAAATTCCTCTATCTACCCGACATTGAATGCGCTTCCGAACTCCCCGTGGACATGAACGGCTTCAAAGCCCAGCAAGCACGCTGGGCCAAGGGCCTGATGCAAACGGCCAAGAAAATCCTGCCCAAAGTTTTCAAGTCCGATGCCCCCTGGCACGTCAAGGCCGAAGCCTTTTTCCACCTAACCGCGAATATCAGCTACCCGCTGATGGTTCTCTTTTCCGTCGCGCTCCTCCCGGTGATGATCGTTCGCTTCTACCAGGGCTTGTTCCAGATGCTCGTGATCGACCTGCCGCTCTTCCTCGCCTCAACCTGTTCCATCTCGAGTTTCTATCTCGTCGCGCAAAAGGAAATTCGCCCGAAATCCTGGTGGCGTACATTTTTCTATATGCCCTTTGTCATGGCCGTCGGCATCGGCATCTCCATTCGAAACGCGCAAGCCGTTCTCGAGGCCATCGTCGGAAAGAAATCCGAATTTGCCCGCACCCCAAAATTCAAAATCGAAGGCAGGAAAGACACTTTCGTCGCCAAAAAATACAAGAACAAAGCAGGCTGGATTCCCTACGCAGAAGTTTTTCTCGGGGTCTATTTCGCCGCAACCGTCGTCTACGCCGCCACCAACGAAAACTACGCGACTATCCCGTTCTTGCTTCTCTTCGTCTGGGGCTATCTCTACACCGGCTGCATGTCCCTCGGCCAAACCTACTTCGCCCATCTCCGCTTTGGCGTAAACGCCCCCGAAATGCGCCCCGCCGCCGCCGGCGCCCCCGGCTTCTGAGTCGTTCGCCTGTTTTGCATGTGACTGTCGTATGCGCGTGTACTACCCGAACACTTCATTCATCAATGCGCGCAGGCTTGTCCTTCATCTTCGGAGAAAATAGGGGCCTCATTCTGTCAACTTCAGGTGGCCCTGTGGAAAACAAGCCTTGTCCAGCTTGCGGCTGGAGTAATCCTTACGGGGCGATTTCTTGCCTCCGCTGCAATCTTCAATTTCACTCCGTTCCCGCGGTTCCAAGGTCAAGCAAGAATCTAATCGCTACGCTCTTGGCGGCTATATTGGCCGTTTCCGGAATTGTTCTTTTTGCAGCGATGAAATTAATGAGTTCCAGGGTAATCGCGACACAGCCCTATCGAGACTCCCTGCGCATTGCAAGGGAATCCAAAGACGTGCAGAACCTTCTTGGTAACGAGATTAATGCCGACTCATTGGTGTTTGGTCTATCTCTGAACAAGTACGGATCCCAGTTCGTCGAGTGGAGCACTACTCTCTCCGGAAAGCGAGGAAGTGGACATCTCTATGGGGTAGCTAACGAAGTCAATGGAATTTGGGAGTTTTCGCGCCTGGCTATGGTCCCCGAATCTGGAGGAAACAGAGTCGATTTATTGCCTGCTCCACGGCCTTTGTCACTCCCTGCCGTTCCCGAGAAGAGACTGTACCTCATCCCGGTTGCTCTTGACCCTTCCGAATCGCTCGATTGGGCGCCGGCCTTTTACTTGGCGAAATTCGGCGTCAAAGCCAGAGTACTTCCATCTCTACAGGCGGATGGATCTCTCATTAACGTCGATCGTCAACAACTCGATTCCGAGAAATGCGTGGACTATTTACAGAAAAAATTTGCCGAGATTGCTCGAGATCCATCCTCGATCCTCATCGCCGTGACTTCGCGTGACATTTTCATCCGAAGCTTTGGCTGGCCTTACGCGGAAAATTTCCGGACCCAAGGACGCTTTGCGGTCGTTTCTTCAGCTCGTTTCAAGCCTTATTCTTTCTTTGCAAAAAGGAATCCGGAATGGCTTGCCTCACGTCTTCAGAAGATATTGACCAAGAATGTTGCAATGCTTTATTTCGATCTCCCAATGAGCAGCGACTACACGAGCCTGCTGAGCGGCGGCGTTTTGTCCGGTCAGGAAGTCGATTTCATGAGTGGCTCTCTAATTGGGGCGGCAAGGCGATGGGTTCCCTTTGGTCAGCCGGGCGAACCGGGGATTACGATCTACTCGATCCCTGGCAAGCCGATCCAATGGAAATTCGTCAATTCGAATGAAGCTTTTTCGGATGCTTCCGGCCAGGTTTTCAATACTGATCTTGCTTTAGGTATTCTTTCGGTGCGGCAGACAGACTTTCAGCTCGAAGGAGACTTCCCGCTGCGGTTTGTCCGGGTCTACCGCAATCAAGATGAGCGCTCGCGATCCTTTGGCATTGGCGCCTCAAATTCCTTGGACGTTCTTCTAATAGGCCAAATGGGCTCCTATGTCGACTTGGTCCTTGAGGACGGCAGCCGCGCGCATTTCCAACACACTGACTCTTCGGGTCCGAATGATATTTATCGGGCTCGAACCGGAGATTACACAACTGCAGTCTACCAGGACGACCTATGGACCATTACGAGAAAGGATGGTTGGAAGCTGTATATGCCGTATCGGCCGAGGGCGCTCCCCCAGTATGTTACTGTGCTCACCGGTTTTTCGGACCCTTCTGGCCACATGTATCGCATGGAACGCGATTCTTTTGGCGCCTTGCTTTCCGTGACAGCACCTTCGGGCCAATGGCTGCATTTCGAACACGACTCACAACACCGCGTCCAGCGTATTGAAGCCTCAACTGGCCGCGTGGTCAGTTACGAATATTCATCTTCAGGATGCTTGTCGCGCGTCGTCGATTCAGAAGGCAATTCGGTGAATTACGTCTACGACGACAAAGCGCGCTTGTTGACCATTTCCAGAGCACAAGATGCTCCGATTCTCACAAACACATACGACGCTCGCGACTACATCAAGACACAAACAATGGCGGACGGGGGCAAATTCGAATATCACTATGTGCAGAGCAATCAGCGGGCTCCAGGAGGGATGGAGCCCGATTTGGTTACTACTCCAAATGGTCTTCTCACCTATTTCCGGTACGAATCCGGTGCTTACAAGCAATCCCTTCCGATGCGCCCACCTGACTGACGAAAGAAGACTGCTATGTGCATCATTGAGCGCAACTCGTCGCCAATTTTTGCAGCGACGTCACGTTGATCCGAATTTCGCTCGAATCCTCAATCCGGATCCCTTTGACCGCGACTTTTTCCCCTCGATGGCTTGCCGGATTAAAAACACTGACTCCCAGCAATCGATACCGTTGGTCGCCGAGCGGTCGAGCCTCCGCTTGCGTCACCGCCGCAGAAGTCGTCGACTGCGCCGCACTTGCAGCCGGTTTGCTTCCGTGGGTAACAACCCATTTGTCCCCGGCGTCTGCTTCTAGGCAACCAACCACCTCAGCGATTTCCAGAGCTGTCCTTTCCGGTTTGCGCTGTTCCTGCGGCGAAGGGCTTTCCTTATTCTCCTGATTAGACAAATCCTCGCCGTCGACGCTGTATTGAATAAACGGTGTAAACATCTCGTCCCAACTTTGGTTCATCCCGCGGAAGTACACCTCTTTTTCGGGCGCAGGATTATGCATGTTCATCTTCGAATTGTCGTAATGGGCCTTCACCACCATTTTGCTTCCCGCGGGCAACTGGAGCGGTGTCTCCAGCTCGTATGCCATTTGCCACCGGTGATCGTACTTCGGCACGCTGAGCAAAACCTGCTCACGACCGTCCGGATAAACAACCGTGTACGTAAAATCCTTGCACCGGTGATGGGCGTGCGGCTGAAACTGGTAAATTGTCACCGGCTCCGGATAGCCCATGATCCCTGTCAGCTCATAGTTCTTTGCGAACGGCGGAATCGGGGGAATCGCAACCGCCGTCCCCTCGGCTTTGATCCCCGGAGTATCCGTCAGCAGTTCCTTGCCATTGGCTAGGATAGTCTCTCCACCGCCATTCACCCGGAACAACTGGTGCGCCGGCCGTTCCGGTGTAAACCAAAGCGCAATCTTCGACCGATCCGTTTGAGGCTTCCCCGTCGCCTCATAGTGGATGTTGAAGGCGACATACATGTTCTTGCCACCCTTAAGCAACTTGGCGCCGTTTTCCCCGTACATCTCGAAAGTGCTGCCAGGAGTGTAGATCGCAAGCATGTCTGGCTTCACCGGAATCGAAGGCGTGGTAACGGCCAGCGTCTCAAACCTTTCTCCTGAAAAGCCCATCTGTTTTCCCAGTTGACTCAAGTCGGAAGGAGTCATGCCATCGGGGAGCGCGACCTCGGTCAGCGCCATATGGTGCACGACAGCTGGATTGCTGGGTCTGGTCTGACTTGCCGCCACCCAGTGATCCTCTAAAAACGGCACTTTCACCAGCACCCTGACGTACGGAATCGCCCCCGTCGCTGGCACTTGTACATCTACGGGAAGCGAAATGACGAGGTCCGGTCTCAGTCCCTGGGGATGGGTCCAACCGTCTTCGCTTTTCTGCGGCATGATCATGCCCGCGTCACTTCCCTTTGGCGCTCCTCCATTGACCCAATTTACGATTGTATTTATCTCTTGTTGGCTCAGCCGCGCTTCATTGCGGAACTTCAGGCTTTTATTCAGATCAGCCGGCCACGGGGGCATCTCGCGCCTGGCAACTTTTTGTTTGATCAGCTCGGCGCGAGTTTTCACCGCTTCATATGAAGTCAGCGGCACGTTTGACGCCAGTTCGCCCGCCTGATGACACTTCGTGCAGTTTTTGAAGAGAATCGGCGCCACGTCTTTCGTAAAAGTGGGTACCCTCTTGCCGCTCTCGGATTTTGCCCCGGGCAGCACGATCGCGATTAAGGCACTCACCCCAACCGCTTGCGTTGCCAAGCTAACGACACGACTTCGCAAATTACCGCTCTGAACGGCCATTTGGTTCTTCCCCAATGTGGACTCTTAATTTGACCTGCCGCACAAGATGTTCGAGCCTACCGTCGTCAAATCTTCTTCGTCAATAGTTCGCGAAACTTCGGCTTCCGCTCAATTTCGGCTACAATCCATCATTTGTACCGTCACGGCTAACTCTGGCCAGGAGACCGAATGATTTCTTCACGGCGAATCCGTACGTTTTCAACCCTGCTCTTGCTTCTTGTCTCTTCACCATTTGCAGTCGCGCAGCAACGCCGCGAACGTGAGCCAAACTCAGTCTATTCCTACCGCCGCGCCGTCCTCTCTTCTCACTGTGAAGGGCCGCTCGTCTTGTGGGGCTTCACTGGCCGCGAAGAATTCTCCCAAACCTATGTCTTCGCGCAAGAAAACAACTTTTACTACCTCACCGGCCACAATCAGGAAGGTGCCGGGCTCATCCGCCTTCCGTCAAAGAAAAATCCGAATCCAGCTGAAGGGCCGCGCGAAATTCTCTTTTTGCCGCCCAAAAATCCCAGCAATGAAAAATGGAACGGCGTTCGCATGTCTCCCAGCGACCCGGGAATAGAAACCGTCACGGGCTTCGCCAGCGTAAAGCCCTTCCCCGAAATGCGCGCCGAAGTCGAAAATCTCGCGAAGTCCTACTCCACCTTTTGCACAGTTCTGCCCTATCATTACGAAAACGGCGGCTATCCTCACTAAAAAGCGGTCGTCGACTGGCTCGAGCAAGTCGCGCCTCAAATAAAGCTGAAAGACATTCGCCTGCAAATTGAATCGCAGCGCATGATCAAGTCTCCGGAAGAAGTCGCCTTCCTTCAGAAAGCCATTGACCTTTCTATCGATTCGCACATCGCGGCGATGAAGATGATGCACCCTGGCCTTTACGAATATCAGATCGGCGCCAAAATGACCGAAATCCATGCAAACGGCGGATCGGAATCGGAAGGCTACGCGCCAATCGTTGGCGCTGGTCCCAACTCCACCGCGCTTCATTACGACAAGCTCGACCGCAAGATTCAGGATGGCGACATTGTCGTCCTCGACGTCGGCGCACAATTCTCCGGCTACTCCGCGGACATCACTCGCACTCTTCCCGCCGACGGCAAGTTCACGCCGCGCCAGCGCGAAATCTACGACATCGTCCTCGGCGCGCAGAACGCAGCCATCGCCGCCGCAAAGCCGGGCATGGATCTTTGCAAGGATGGCAACACCAGCCTCTACAAAATCGCCTATAACTACATCAATTCACATGGAAAGGATTTGCACGGCGAGCCGCTCGGCAAGTACTTCATCCACGGCCTCGGCCACGCCATCGGCCTCGACGTCCACGATCCCACCGAAAGCTGCAAGCCACTCCAACCCGGCATGGTGTTCACCATTGAACCCGGCATCTACATCCCCG
>Ga0126384_10002977_pt1 | contig 10261 bp, 6 predicted proteins | sample PanSoiMetPlot_36_FD_92543 | JGI IMG/M metagenome (GOLD analysis project Ga0126384, IMG submission 92543) | Tropical forest soil microbial communities from Panama - MetaG Plot_36 | ecosystem: Environmental > Terrestrial > Soil > Tropical forest > Bulk soil | place: Panama | collected 2016-02-17 | reverse complement strand
TCCAGCACGGCGATGGCCTCGCGCGGCTTGCCGGTCGAGTGCAGGCTGACGGCGTAGGTGTAGACGAAGCGCGCGTTGTCCGGCGCGCGCGCGGCCGCGCGCTCGATGTGCGTGAGCCCCTCGGCCGTCCGCTGCGCCCGCACGAGCGCCAGGCCGAGGGCGTAGTGCAGGGACGCGTCGTCGGGTACCGCCGTCAGGCCTTCGGCGAGCACGCGGCGCACGTCGGGCTCGCGCTGCTCGGCGCGATAGAGGTCGGCGAGGTTCACGTAGGCCGGCACGAACGTGGGGTCGAGCGCGAGCGCGGCGCGGAGCTCGGACTCCGCCGCGGTGACGCGGCCCTGGGTGGCGAAGTAGGTGCCGAGGTTCGTCCGCGCTTCCGGCCGGTCGTCGTTCACGCGCTGCGCGGCGACGAATTCCGCGGCCGCCCGCTCGTAGGCCGCGCGAGCGCTCGCGGTGAGCGTCTCGGGGCGGACGACCGCCATGACACGGGCCGCCTCGATCCTCACGTGCCGCGACGGGTCGCTCAAGAGCGCCGTGGCCAAGGCGCTCCGCTGGTCGGGCGACAGCGACTCGAGCGCGGTCACCGCGGCCCGGCGCACGAGCGGATCCGCGTCGCTCAAGGCCTGTTTCACCGCGTCAGAGCCCGCCGGCGTGCGCGCGAGATCGCGGGAGAATCTCGCGAGCGCGGATGCGCGGACGATCGCGGGCTCGCGCGGATCGCGTGAAATGGCGGCCAGCTCGCGCACCGACGGCCCGGCGCCTGTCTCGGCGCCGTGAAACGCCTCCGCGAATCGCTGGTAGCCCGCCGAATCGTGTCCGTACCAGGTGCGCACCGCCGCCGCCGCCCACGCGGGCTTGCGATCGGCGTGGCAGCGCGTGCACGCGTTGGGGACGCCGAGCGCGACCGACTGATCCGGACGCGGCACGCGCAGGCTGTGGTCGTGGCGCGGATCGATCAGCATGTAGCGCGTCGCCGGCATGTGGCAGCCGGCGCATGCGGCGCCCGGGCTGCCGGGGCGATGGAAATGATGCGTGGCGGCGTCGTACTTCGCCGGCGCGTGGCACTGGGCGCAGACCTGATTGCCCGGGGCGCGCGGCTTTCCGCCGTGGGGCTCGTGGCAATCGCTGCAGGTGACGCCGGCCGCGTGCATGCGGCTCTCGAGGAAGGATCCCCACGTGTAGACTTCGTCGCGCTGCTGCCCGTCGGGCCAGTAGAGCGGCGACGTGAGCAGCGCCGGCAGGTAGTGATCGAGGAACGGCCGACCCGGGGCGTAGTCCGACGAGATCTGGCCGCGGCGCGCGTGACACTGCGCGCACACGGAAAGCTCGACCGCGGTCGCGCGTGGGACGTTGCGCCGGGCGTTGCCCGAGCTCGGGTCGATGGCCCACTGCACGCCGCGCCGCTCGCGCAGGAGCACCGTCAAGCCCTTGCCGTCGTTCGCGTCGTACTTCCGGCCGGGGCGCGTTGCCCCGGCCCAGGCCACGTGCCGGGAGCCCGGGCCGTGGCACGCTTCGCACGCCACGTTGATCTCCGACCATGTCGTCGCGTAGCGTGCCGCGGCGGCATCGTAGCCCTTGCGCACGTTCGTCGAATGGCAGTCGGCGCACATGTAGTTCCAGTTCTGCTGGCGGCGCGTCCAGTGGAGCTCGTCGCGATAGTCGATCTTCTCGTTGGGGTAGAGATGAAACCAGCGCTGGCCGCCCGCCTCCCGCGGCCGCGCGTCCCACGCGATCGAAAGCGCCTGGAGACGACCGCCCGGCAGCTCGATCAGATACTGCTGCAGCGGCCGCACGCCGAACGTGTACGTGATCGCGAAGTCGGCGAGCTTGCCATCCGGCCCGTCGGTGCGGACCATATAGCGGCCCTCGCGCCGGAAGAACGTCGACGTGATCCCGCCGTAGACGAAGCGCCGGTCGGCGAAGTCGCCGAGCACGGTGATCTCGCTCGCGGCCTGCATCGCCCGCGCGTGATCCGACTGCACCCACGCCGCATGTTCGGGGGCGTGACAGCCCGCGCAGGCCTGGACGCCGACATAGGCCGCGGCGGGCTCGTCGCGGACCGCCGGGCCGGTCAGCCACAGCCCCGCGTAGCGCCACACGACCAGAGCGCCGGCCGCGAGCACCAGCAGGCCACCTGCAACGATCGCGGTTGTTCGCATTGGATTCGAATCGAGCTGCGGCGCTCGAGCGCACGGCACTTTACGATCGCAGCAGGCGGCAAAGCAAGCCGGCACCAATAGGCGCCATAGGCCAAAGGTCTCAATAGCCCCCGCTTCGCGCGTGGGGTGAACATGCCCCGCTATGAAACGTCCGCCGGCGCCCCGACGATCGATGTTCAGAGACCTGCGTCCGGGCGCCGTCACGGGGCTGATCGTCCTCATTGCAGCCTCGGCCGCGTGGGCCCAGACCGATCCCCTGCCGTCCTGGAACGAGGGCACCGTCAGGCAGGGCATCGTCACGTTCGTCCAGACTGTCACCGATCGCGCCAGCCCGATGTACGTGCCGGCCGAGCAGCGCATCGCGACGTTCGACAACGACGGCACGCTCTGGTCGGAGCAGCCGATCTATGTTCAGTTCGCCTTCACGCTCGATCGAGTGAAGGCGCTCGCGCCGAAGCACCCGGAGTGGAAGACGAAGCAGCCGTTCAAGGCGGTGCACGACGGCGACATGAAAGCGCAGGCCGCCGCCGGCGAGAAGGGCATGCTGGAGCTGCTGCTCGCGACGCACACGGGCATGACGGCGTTGATCACGACGATGTTCGTGCTCTCTGCCTCACGCTGGGACGAAAGTCCAATATGATGGCCGCTCTGACATTGTTGGCTGGGACCCGAGGCGGATGAGACGAGCGATCGTCGCGGCGATGGCGCTGGGCGCGGCGCTCACCGCCGGCTGCGGCACCGCGGAGCGGGCGCAGACGGGGTCGGCGAGCGCGCCGACGACCAACGTGACCGGTGTATGGACGGGCAGCGCGGCATCGCGAGGCTCGCTCGTCCCGGTCACGATGACATTGGTTCAGAACGGCACGAGCGTCACCGGCAACATGAGCGTCGGCGGCTGGTCGGAGCTCACCGGCGGCGTCACGGGGTCGATCCAGGGCGAGCTCTTGACCCTGTCGCTCGCGCGCCTGTCGCTCGGCGAGCTCACCGTCAAGCAGGACACCATCACCGGCCAGGTCTCGGCCGGGCTCCCGGTCAACCTCCGCCGCTCGAAGTAGAGCCGCTCGCGCGCCTGGTGTCGTGTACCATACGGGCTTCGGAACGGTAGGGCTTCTGTCGAGCCCAAGCGCCCTGACCTGAAGGTTGGCAAAGGGAGCCTGATGAATCGCTCGCTACTAGGAGCCTTAGCACTGCTCGTGGCCCTCCTGATCGCGGCCCCCGCGCCGGCCGCCGACAGCGTGTCCAGCGTGATCGACGAGAACCAGCGGCCGCTCAACGTGCTGCTGCTCTTCGCCTCGCCGAGGCTCACGCCGGCCCAGATCGCGATCGACGAAGCCTTCCGATCGACCTTGACGTCACGCGTGTCGGCGCCCGTCTATTTCTACACGGAGTACCTCGACCTGACCCTGTTCCGGGGCGACGAGCCTCGGCCCGAGCTCCGGGAGCTGCTCACGCAGAAATATCACAGTGTGAAGCTCGATCTGGTCGTCGCGGTGGCCAGCCGCGCCCTCCGGTTCGCGGTCCAGAATCGCGCCGCCCTCTTCCCGGGCGCGCCGGTCGTCTTCGTCAGCGTCGACCGGACCGCGCTCGGCGACCTCCCGCTCGCCGACGACGTCACCGGGATCTGGCTGAACGTCGACTGGGCGGGCACGCTCGACGCGGCGCTGCGCCTGCAGCCCGAGACGCGCCGCGTGGTCCTGATCACGGGAACGTCCGCGACCGACCGGGTGTGGCTGGATGCGGCCAGGCGTCAGCTCGGCGCGGACCGTTATCGGCAACGAGTCGCGATCGACTACGTGACCGATCTCTCCCTCGAGCAGGTCCTGCGGCGCGTCGCCGGGCTCTCGCCGGGGACGATCGTGCTGTTCGTAGGCTTCTCGCGCGACGCCACCGGTCAGAACCTCATCGGCGCGGAAGTCGTCCGTCGAGTCGCCGCGAGCTCGGGGGTGCCCGTGTACGGGCCGGGCGAGACGTACATCGGCGGCGGCATCGTCGGCGGCCAGGTCGTCAGCTTCCACGGACAGGGCGTGCGGGCCGCCGAGCTCGGCGTGCGGGTGCTCGCCGGCGACCGTCCCCGCCCCGCCGACGGTGGGGTGAACGCGTACGTGTTCGACTGGCGTCAGCTGCAGCGCTGGGGACTCGACGCGGCGCGGCTTCCGCCGGGGAGCGAGGTGCGCTTCCGGATGCCGTCGCCGTGGGACTACTACAAGTGGCCCGCGCTCGGCGGCCTCGCCGTGGTGACGCTACAGGCCGCCCTCATCGTCGGTCTGCTCGTGAACCGGCGCCAGCGCCTCCGAGCCCAGCAAGCGCTCGCCGAGCGCCTGCGCTTCGAGACGCTCGTCTCCGAGCTCTCGGCCGCCTTCGTCACCGTGCCCGCGCGCGAGGTCGGCGGCCAGATCGAGAAGGCGCTCGAGCACATCGTGCAGGAGCTGGGCCTGGACCGCGCCGTCCTCGCCGAGCTCGGCGAGCGGCCCGACGTGATCGAGGTGACGCATTCGTGGACCCGCGACGGGGTCCGCGCGCTCTCCGGGGCACTCGAGAGACGGGCGTACCCGTGGATCGGGTCGCGGCTGAAGGCCGGCCATGTCGTGACGCTGGCGAGGCTCGACGATCTGCCCGAGACGGCCGCGATCGATCGCCGGAGCCTGACCTCGATGGGCACCCGCTCGATGGTGGCCGTCCCGCTCGTCATCGAAGGCGTCAATGGCGGCGCGCTCGCGTTCAGCTCGATCAGCGCGGAGCGCGAGTGGCCCGACGAGCTGGTCACCCGTCTGCGCCTCCTCGCCGAGCTCTTCGCCAACGCGCTCGCGCGGCGCCGGGCCGCGAGCGCGGCGCGCGAGAGCGAGGATCGCTTCCGGCTGCTCGCCGACACCGCGCCGCTGATGATCTGGATGTCCGAGCCCGACGGCCGGCGCACGTATTTCAATCGGCGCTGGCTCGACATGACGGGCCGGCAGCCGGACGAGGACTTGGCCGACGGCTGGATCGACAGCGTGAACCCGGACGACCGCAAGGGCGCGCGCGAAGCCTACGATCAGGCCATCGCCGAGCGGCGAGCCTTCACGATCGACTACCGCTTGCGGCGCCGCGACGGCGAGGATCGGTGGATCCTCGACCACGGCGTGCCGCGGATCGGCGAGGACGGGAGCTTCGTCGGCTACGTCGGCTCCGTCATCGACATCACCGCGCTCAACACCGCGCTCCAGGCTGTGCTCGAGAGCAACGCGCTCCGGAGCGCCATCTTCGGCTCGCTCTACGGCCAGGTGGCTGCTATCGACCGCGACGGCGTGATCATCGCCGTCAACCATTCGTGGAAGCGCTTCGCCGAGGACAGCGCGGATCCGGCCCGCGGCCTCGCGGTCGGCGCCAACTGTCTGGAGATCTGGCGGACGGCGGCGGCGGCCGGCGATCCCGACGCCTATCGCGCGCTCGAGGCCGTCACCACCGTCCTCAACGGCAAGAAGGAGGACGTCCGGCTCGAGTACGCCTGCCGGTCCGCGGACGGCGAGCGCTGGTTCGAGATGGCCGTCGAGCCGTTCCGCCGCCCCGAAGGCGGCGCCGTGATCTCGTACATCGACATCACACGCCGGCGCAACGCCGAGGAAGAGGCGCGCCAACAGCGCGAGGATCTCGCGCACGCCCAGCGCGTGACCACCCTGGGCGAGCTCGGCGCCTCGCTCGCCCACGAGATCAATCAGCCGCTGGCCGCGATCGTGACGAACGCCCAGGCGGCGATCCGCCTGCTCGAGCGCCAGGGCGTGGCCCACACGGACGTCTCGGAAGCCCTGACCGACATCGCCGCCGACGCCCGCCGAGCCTCGGCGATCATTCAGCGCCTGCGAGCGCTGTCGCGCAAGGAGCATGTGGCCCAGGCAGGGCTCGACCTCAACGAGCTGATCGACGACGTCGTGAGCCTGCTCCGGCACGACTTCCTGCGCAAGCAGATCACCGTCCTGCGCGTCTTGGATCCGCTCGTTCCCCCGATCGCCGGGGACCCGATCCAGCTCCAGCAGGTGATGCTGAACCTCCTCGTCAATGCGGGCGAGGCGATCGCCCAGACCGACGGCGGCCGCCGCGACGTCGTCATCACGACGGCCTACCGGACGCCGGGCCGGGTCGAGATCACCGTGCGCGATTCCGGAATCGGGGCCAGGCCGTCCGAACTCGTCCGGATGTTCGAGCGGTTCGTGAGCACCAAGCCCGGAGGGCTCGGGATGGGTCTGGCGATCAGCCGATCGATCGTCGAGGCGCACGGCGGGTCTATCCAGGCCGCCGCCAACCCAGATCGGGGGCTCACCTTACATGTGGAGCTCCCTTGCGAACAGGGTGTCGCGTCGCGCAACGGATCCACGCTTCACTGAGCCGATCGGCTCGCCTCTATACGACCAACAACGCATTGGCGCGGCCAGAGCGCTCGGCGATAGTGATGCAATCCGTGGCGCAAGTAGACTGTCCGCAAGCCCGGCACGAGAGCGAGGATCGGCCGACGCCGGCGGCGTCGACGACACCGCTGGTCTACGTCATCGACGATGACGCCTCGCTCCTGCGCGCCCTTCGCCGCCTGCTCGCGGCGGGCGGCTTCCGCGTGTGCACGTTCTCGTCGGCCGAGGAGTTCCTGGAGTCGGCCGCCGCGACGCCTGCCTGCCTCGTCCTCGACGTACACCTGGGCGGCCTCAGCGGGCTCGACCTGCAGGAGCGGCTGCTCGCCGCCGGGCGGCGGATCCCGGTGATCTTCATCACCGCCCACGACGATGCGGTCACGCGCGAGCGCGCGCGCCGCGCCGGCGCCGTCGACTACCTACGGAAGCCCTTCAACGACGAATCGCTGATCGCCGGCATCAAGCGCGCGCTCGGCGACGCCTGAGCGCCCGGCGGACCTTCGAGATCGAGTGGAGCTGAGGGCGGGGACGGAAATCCCGCGGGAGCGCGTGCGGTTGCCGCGCGCTCCCGCGGGGGTGTGGCGATCCTACTTCTCTTTGACCAAGAACATCCCGCGGCGGTTCTGCGCCCAGCAGGCTTCGTTCTTGTCCTTGCAGACCGGCCGCTCCTCGCCGAACGAGACGATCGTGATCCGGTCGCTCGCGACGCCCTGCGCCACCAGATAGTTCATCGCGGCCTTCGCGCGGCGGTCGCCGAGCGCCAGGTTGTAGGCGTCCGTGCCCCGCTCGTCGCAGTGCCCCTCGATCAACAGGATCTGGTTCGGGTTCGACGAGAGCCACTTGGCGCTCGCGTCGAGGATCTTCGCGTCGGCCGGACGGATGTCGGCCTTGTCGAACGCGAAGTGGATCGGCTTGAGGGCGTCGTTGGCCATGTACTCCTTCGGCGGTGCCGGACGCGGTGTCGGCGCGGCGGCGACGGGCGGCGGCGGTGCAGGCGCCGCCGGCGGCGGCGCGGGGGCCGGGGCCGGGGCGGCCGGGGGCGGCGCGGGTGCGGGTGCCGGGGCCGCTTCGCGGGCCGTGGCGACCGGCCGCTTGGCGCAGGCCGCGACGAAAAGGAGCCCGACGATCATCGTGGCGAGAATTGAACGATCAATGAACGTGCGCACGGTTAGCCCTCCGCTCCTTTTCTGCACACCACTTCGGTGCTGATACACGTATACGGCCCCATGAGCCCACTCAATGGGACGTTGGTCGGATAGAGTCGCGACCCAGGGCGAGAGGCTACCACAAGACCAGAACGGGCGCTCGGTGATGGCTGCGACGCGGTAAACTCTTGACGCTCTCGGCAACGCGAACCTTCTCGGGAGGGGCCGATGCGGGCTGACAAATCACGTATCTGCGCGCTGGCACTGGTGTGGGCACTCGGGCTCGCAGGCTGCGCCGGCAGCGGATCGTCGACGACGACCGCGCCGATCGCGATCACGGAGTTGGCCAGCATCGCCGGGAAATGGGTCGGGCTGCTCGAGGTCGCCGGCTCGCGCGATCGGGACGACTACGTCGAGGTGACCATCGCGCCCGACGGTACGTATCGGGCCGCCTCGGCGCGCACGATCGGTGTGATGGACGCGCGCGGCACGGTGAAGGTCGCCGACGGCCGGCTCCTGATCCAGGGGGCGAGCGGTGGCAAGGGGACGGCGGTACTCTACTCGCAGCCCGGGCAGCCGCCGCGCCTCTTGCAGGTGAACGGCACGTCCGGCGACGGACGCCCGTACATCGTGCGTCTGCGGCCACAGTCTTGAGGCGTCGCCGGTAAGAAGACGAGACGCCGCCGGTAAACAGGGCTCGACAGAGCATGAGCAAGATCTCGACGGACCGAGCGTCCATGATGATTGCAGCGGCGCTCGTGTGCGCCGGGTACTTCTTCGGCGCGCGGGTCGGCTTCGCGTTCACGATCCACCCCTCTCCGGTGTCGACACTCTGGCCCCCCAACTCGATCCTGCTGGCCGCCCTTCTGCTCACGCGGCCCCGATTGTGGGCGGTCATGCTCCTCGCCGCGTTCCCGGCGCACCTCGCCATCCAGCTGGCCAACGGCATCCCGTTGACGATGATCCTGCTCTGGTTCGTCAGCAATTGCTCGCAGGCGCTGATCGGCGCCACGTGCGTTCGCCGCCTCACCGGGGGCCCGATGCGCTTCGACGATTCGCGCCACGTCGGCGCCTTCGTCCTCGGCTCGATCGTCGGCGTGTTCCTGTCGTGCTTTCTCGACGCCGGCTTCGTGGAGCTGGTGGGGGGCTGGGGCGAAGGATCCTTTTGGCAGATCTGGCGCGCGCGCTTCTTCTCGAACGTGCTGGCCGAGCTGACGGTGGTGCCCGCGATCGTCGCGTGGTTCCAGGTGGACGCGCGGAGCCTCCGCAGGGTGTCGGCGCGCTCGCTCGCCGAAGCGGCAGGCGTGGCCGTCGGCCTCGTCGGGGTCAGCGTGCTGGTCTTCATGTGGCAGGACTCGGGGCTGGGCGGGATCCAGGCGCTTCTCTACGCGCCGGTGCCCTTCCTGGTCTGGGCCGCCGTACGGTTCGGCTCGATCGGCACGAGCACCGCGACCATGGCGGTCGCGCTGCTCGCGACCCGCGGCGCGATGAATGGCGTGGGTCCGTTCCTCGGGAGCGCTCCGGCCGACAGCGCCCTGTCGATCCAGCTGTGTCTCATCTTCACCTCCATTCCGCTCCTGCTCCTGAGCGCCGTCATGCGGGAGCGGCAGCGGGCAGAGCGTGCGGCGGTCTTCAACGAGGAAAGCCTGAAGCTGGCGCTCGACGCCGCGCAGATGACGATCTGGGACTGGAGCCTGCCGGCGAGCGACGCGACTTGGCGGGGGGAATCGAGCTCCGCGCCGTTCGGCGCCATGCTGCGTGTCGTGCACCCCGACGACCAGCCGGCGGTCGCCGACGCGATCAGCGCGGCCATCGAGAAGGGCGCGCCGTGGGACGTCGAGTTCCGCGTGGTGTATCCCGACGGCAACGTCCGCTGGGTCATGGGCAAGGGCGAGGTCTTGCGCGACGAGGCCGGACAGCCCACGCGGCTCCTCGGCGTGAACGTCGAGATCACCGACCGCAAGCGGGCCGACGAGGCGGTGCGCGCCTCCGAGGAGCTTTTCGCCCGGGCGTTCCGCTCGAGCCCGGACGCGATGGTGATCAGCCGGCGGGCGGACGGCCGGATCATCGACGTCAACGATCGCTGGGAGGCGCTCTTCGGCCACGCCCGCGCGGCCGCGGTGGGACACACGATGGCCGAGCTGCCGCTCGCCGCCGGTCCCGAGGACCAGGCCACCTTGCGACGGCTGATCGAGGCGCCGGGGCCCGTGCGCGACGTCGAGGCCCGGTTCGCGACCCGATCGGGCGAGCTGCGCGAGACCATCATCGCGACCGAGACCGTCGAGATGGGCGGCCACGCGTGCTTCATCACGACGATCCGCGACATCACCGAGCGCCAGCGCGCCGAGCGCGAGGCGCAGGAGCAGCGCCAGCTCCTGACGCACCTGGGCCGCGTCGCGGTACTCGGCGAGCTCTCCGGCGCTCTGGCCCACGAGCTCAGCCAGCCACTGACCGCGATCCTGTCCAACGCGCAGGCCGCCCGGCGCATGCTCGCTCGGCAGCCGGTCGACCTGCGCGAGATCGACGAGATCCTGGAGGACATCGCCAGCGCCGACCGGCGGGCCGGCGAGGTGATCCGGCG
>Ga0126384_10002976_pt1 | contig 10261 bp, 11 predicted proteins | sample PanSoiMetPlot_36_FD_92543 | JGI IMG/M metagenome (GOLD analysis project Ga0126384, IMG submission 92543) | Tropical forest soil microbial communities from Panama - MetaG Plot_36 | ecosystem: Environmental > Terrestrial > Soil > Tropical forest > Bulk soil | place: Panama | collected 2016-02-17 | reverse complement strand
TCGTATTGCAGGAACATACCGATCGTGGCGATTTCCTCGGCAACATAGAGGGGATGCCGCACAAAGCGATATGGCCCGGTGGTCACCAGTCGTCGGCTCTCGGCCATGATCGAGAATGACCGGCCAAGCTGCGATAGTGCAATCAGCGCCCCAGCATTCCCGATCATCGTGAGCAGGGTCGAAATGATCTCTTCCGTCAGTGACAGATCACGCCGCGGAAACAGCAGAACCGCATAAATGAGAAACGTGCCAGTCAAGGCCGAAATCCGTGGTTCCAGTCCACTGGATTTCCCGGTTGGCGGACTCCGCAGGATTACAGCCGAAGCCGCCAGTAACATAAATGCGATCGTCGACAACCGCATTGCGATATGGATCACAAAAACAAAATCCACGGATTGCGCGCTCAAATGCGTGAGTGTTGCTAATTGGGCCACTGCGCATAACAGCACCCAACCCAGGAAGGGCAACCGCATCAATAAGTCATAGATGGTTGTCATCGATCGAGATATCTGTTTTGACAGTAGGCGATGAGCGAAGCCAACCCGCCCCACATCAAGGAATAGATAAAGAGATGCAAAGCGATCTCATATTCGGAGGCCCGCCAGGAATAGTAGAGACAGAAAATCCCTACACCGCCCATTATGGCCGACAGAACCTGACTACTCAGGCGCATAGTTAAAGATGCATACATGTTACAAGTTACATGATCCAGCCGCATCGCACGTTGGGATTGTAGGGTAACAAGATTGTGCAGTTACGGTTAAATTGATTTGTAAAGCCTTGATCCAACCGATGCTAATATTGTATGTACCGACGACGCCGGAGCCCTGAAGTCCTGTGCCACCATCGGTGGAACAACCTGTATTGTTGGTAAATGTCGTTGCGGTTGCAGTTAACGGTTGAAAGGCTCTAGTGGCCGTTTGGATCATGCCGGTCGATCCTTGGCAGGGTGCTGTCGTCGAGTTGATTGCGCCGCAACGTGATGCAGTATCGACTGCGACGTGCAGGAGGTTGTCGACCCACACGATATAGGCGGTCTGCATGATCCCAAAAATGAATACAAAAACCGGTAGGGCCACGAGGGCGAATTCTACCACCGCAGCGCCGTGATTGTTTTTAAGGAATTTCATCTTACTGAATCCTAATGGTAACGGTTGAAGTATAGTTCTGCGTCGACGCCCACGAGTACACAGCATCCGGCAGAATCGGCGTGTAGGGGTAGTTGGCCGTGACACTGATGCATTTAGGCGAGCCGTCAACACACGCCCCAATTGAAGCTAGGCATACGGTGCTGGTGCAAAACGACGGGTTTTGGGCAGCATCGTTCATCGCTGCCTCGATGCCGCTGAGGCAAGCCGAGGTCAATGACGCGCACTGCCCATTGATGTTGATGACAGCGTGCGCCGCACCCGCTTGCGCAGCGGCATTGACCGTCATCCTGACGAACATCCCACCGCCGAGATCGGTGATCCCGAGCGTAAAGACCAGGAAAATCGGAGCGAAGATCGCGGCTTCGACCGCGGCAGTACCATCGCAGTTCCGACGAATTTTTCTAATCATTTTCCTTACCGTCTATTGCCAGAGGAAAGGTGTGCCAAAGCTGATCGTGGTGGTTGTGGTGCCACCGATCCCATTGCCGGGCAGACACCCGTTCGAGAAGCTTGGTGTACCACCGACATCGATGTATTTCGCAATGATCCCGACGCAGCCCTGGATCGGCCCGTTGCCGCCCTCGGCAAACGTCTGCTTGGACAGATAAATCAGGCCCGAGAGCGTGCGGGTGCCATTCCCATTGAAGCTGTTGGTGGTGGTTGGATTCGCGAGGCCGCTCACAGTCGATGTAGTCGCTGCCGGGTTCTGAACGAACAGCAGACATGACGTTGGCCCAGCCGTGCTGCTGCATTGTGTTCCGAAATTGTTCGTGGTGCAGGTTGTCCCGGTTGACGTGCCGGGCGCGCACAGCGAAACGGTGCCGCTTGTGATGCCAACAATCGCATAGGACTTCGTGCCGAGGCTGTTAGCTCCGTCACCATTGGTTAGGAGGAAGGTAACACCTGCGGCATCCGATGTCACAGTGGCTTGGTTGCTCGATACACAGAACCCGCCACAACCGCTGTCGCCACCAGCAATCCAGTAGGTGCCAGTCGGGAAATTTGTGGTGCCTGCGCCCAAGAGGTTTATTGAACAGTATTTCCGCCCGGCAATCGGCGTCATACCGGAAATCCAAGTGAAACAGCCCTCAGTCAGAGTGAAGGTTGCACCAGAGCCGCCGCAGGTATCTATCGCCGTAACCGGGCTGCTCGGAAAGGTGGCATACGCGCCGGGATCGGTTACCGCAGTAATTGCCGTGACTTTACCACCCGAGACAGTCGCTTTGAATATTGCAGGCGAACTGGTCGCGGTATAGTAGGTGCCGCCCGAGACCGTGAACGTGCAGGTTCCGTTGGTATAACCAGAACCTTTGTTCGTGATTGCCACACCACCCGTTTGCACGCCAAGGGGTGTGGTTTTGAATAGGGCGGTGATTGCCGCGGCGTAGGGGTCAACCGTTGCTGTTCTCGTGAAGACCTGGGATGCGGGCAATGCCGTAGTCGGCGGATTGAATAGGAAGCAATGTGATGACGGACAGCCCGTGCTGCTCGACGCAACAATGAGATTCGAAACGTGGATACTGGACGGTGCACCGTTGAAGGTGATCCCGCCGAGTGCCGTTCCACTCACGTTTTGATCGAGGCCACCGTCTATCGCGACCCCGCAATTGGCTTCCAGATTGCCGTTGCCATGAACCAGCACAGCCGCGGGATCGTTTGCTAGGGCAAGGATACAATCCGTGCCCCTCGTTGTTGTGGTTTGTTGTTGGGCATTCGCCCGGACGATAGCCCGCACCTTTAACGTTGGTGTCGGAATCGCCTGGACTAGCTTGCCGGTTCCTGGCTCCAACGAGATTTTCGTTGTCAGCCAAGTCGCAGTATCTTGCGTGATCTCAACGACTACGCAAGGTGACGTCTTCGCCGCTTGAGAACATGAACTAGGAATTGGGCGAGCATCGATAGATCGCACAGTCGCGCAATTATCGGAACCTGACCAAACAAGGCACACGTCCGCAGTCGGAATCGTGTAGCCATTGGTCAATGCATAGTTGGCGCCAACCGTTTGATAGGCCATGCTGTTGGGGTTAGTTGGAAAATCGGCTATGTACTGAGCAGCCGCGCTTATGGCAGCCGCGTCCGCGGCCCCTTGCATCTCGCGCATCCCGAGGTACCAATGTCCTACCTCGACACCGAGACTGGCGAAGCCGAGTAGCACCGGCAGCACGATTGCTGTGACAGCCGCAACCGCACCTGCTGAGCAGGTGCGGAGATTGCCGAATTGTTTTTTGAATTGAGTAATCATGGGGCACCTGCGCTCACGTGGATTGCCCGGAACACTTCGATAAGGCGCAGGATTACTGGCGTCCCAACGACCATCAAAAGACATGGCAGGATAAAAAGCAGCATCGGAATTGCCAGCAACACGGGTAAGCGCGCCGCCCGTTGTTCATACCGTGCCTGACGGGTTGCTCGCATTTCCGCGGCAATCGTCCGCAGTGACTCGGCAAGCGGGGTGCCAAATTTGAGTGACTGCTTGAGGGTAGCTACGAGGCTGCGCAAATCCGGCAATCCGGTTCTCTCGACTAGATTGTCGAGAGCGTCACCAAACTCCGATAACACCCGCATTTCGGCCGATGTCGTCGCGAATTCCTCGGCGACATCCTTGTGCGATCGGCGCAGTTCTCGACCGACTGTCTCAACTGACTGGTTAAGGCTCAGCCCGGCCTCGGCGCAGATCACCATCAGATCGAGGGCATCGGGCATACCCTGTTCCAGCCGCAACCGACGCCGCTTGATCATATGGCAGAGAACAAAATCCGGCAGTCGCCAACCCAACATAAAGGCAGCACCAATGCCTGCCAGACGAAAGATCATCGCGCTCGTAAGCAGATGCCCTAATTCCAGGCCGATCCACACGAGCCCAGCCAGGATCACCGCACCGCAAACTTTCATGGCGATGAAATTGGAGAGAATGCCTCGGCCCTTGATACCGGCTGAGACCAGCAGTTTGAGCAAACGTTCTTGCTCGACAGTACCGATAAACGGGCTCGCCGCAATCGAACTGCCAAGCTGGCGATACCATCGCGTGCCACCGGCCCGCACCGGGACTGCGCCGCGAAACCCGTCTAGCCGAAGGCGCTGCAATCTGTCCCGCTCGGCGATTCGCCAGCGATAAAGACCGGCCAGGAGTGTTGCGGTAACAGCCGTGACCAGCACCCAAATTTCGGCAGTATGACTCATGTTCAAAGGGATCATCGCAATGCCCTCCTGACTATCCAAACCATTGTGCTCAAACCCGCGACGAGACTGAGGAAAGCGACGCCAACCATGAATCGCCCGCGCGGATCGATAATTAGCGATTCAGTAAGATCTCGGTTCATCATGTACATCAGACCACCGACCACAAACGGCAGAGCCGCCAGTACTGATGCCGATGCCTTGGCTTCTGCTGACAGTGATTTGGCCTTTTCGCGCAGCGCTTTACGAGCGCGAAGCACACCACTGAGATTGGCTAATGTCTCCGCGAGACTCCCGCCAGTTTTTTGCTGCAATGCCAGTGCCACGACCAGGAACCGGAAATCAGGCACCCGAATCCGATCCGCCATTTGGTTCAAGGCGTCGATTATGTGGACACCGATCTTCACCTGATCGAGGGTTTGCCGTAATTCACTGCCAACTGGATCGGCAATCTCCTGACTCGCTACTGCCAGTGCCTCATTGACTGGTAGCCCGGCTTTGACGGCGCGCCGGATCAGATCGAGTGAGTCCGGGAATACCTCAAGAAATTTTCTGCGATAACTGGATTGCGCGAAACGCACTACCAGAAATGGCCCCGCTATCGCTGCCGCAAAACTGAGCGGTGTCACCAGTGAGGCGATGCCTAAAACGCGACTGGTAAAAGCGATCACCAGAATCGCTGAAATTGATCCAGCGATCAACAGATGCAGAACCCCAATTCGGTTGCCTGCCGCTTCAAACTCGATGTCGAGCCGTGTCACGGCGTTGCGCAGAAATTGGAATAGGACGGTCGGAGTTTGTTTGACCTTGCGAGCCAATGACAGCGGTTCAGGTTCTCTGTCACCCGTGTCCGCGGTGACACTGGCCAAACGTTGCTGGACAAATTGCTGGCGGCGCTCGCTCCGCGCCACCAACACCCATATGATGCCGGTAAAACCGGGCAGGAGCAGTAGAAATTTCATGTCAGCTTACCGTGATTAGTCCGGTGGTGATGCCAACCGACGAAAGCACCTGCTTTTCGAGGCCGTATTGCGCGGCCTTGGCGGCGAGATCCGGCCGCAAGCGGCTCGGGGCAAAGGTGCCTTGAATGATTCCGTCGCGGTTTTCGCCCTGATATTGGAAAGTGAAGATGTCGCGGGTGCTGACGATCTCGCCCTCCATGCCGCTGATCTCACAGACCCGCTCGATGCGTCGGATGCCATCGCGCATCCTCTCTATCTGGACCACGATATTGATGGCGCTGGCGATCTGAGCCCGCAGTGCCCGTAACGGCAGATTGGCGCTCGCCATCAGCACCATGTTTTCGAGCCGGAACAGGGCGTCACGCGGGCTGTTGGCATGGATTGTGCTCATACTCCCATCATGACCCGTATTCATGGCCTGTAACATGTCAAAGGCTTCGTTTCCCCTGACTTCGCCGACGATGATACGATCCGGCCGCATACGCAGAGCGTTACGGACAAGCTCACGTTGCGGGATGTGACCGACACCCTCGATATTGGGTGGTCTGGTTTCCATCTGGACCACGTGCGGCTGTTGCAGGCGAAGCTCCACGGCATCTTCGATCGTGATAATCCGCTCGTCGGTATCGATATGGCGTGACACCGCATTCAACATGGTTGTCTTGCCTGAACCCGTGCCGCCAGAGATCAGGATATTGACCCGGCAGCGCGCGGCAATGTCGAGAAATTGCGCTATTTCGGGCGAGATGTTCCCCTGCTGTACCATCGTTTCGAGCGTGATATTTTGCGTGGGGAATTTGCGGATCGAAATGGTACCGCCATTGAGAACCAGTGGTGGCAGAACAATGTTGACCCGACTGCCATCCGCGAGACGGGCATCGACCATCGGGCTGGATTCGTCGATCCGGCGACCGACACCCGTCGCAATGCGCTGCGCCACATTTACGATATGCTGGGCATCGCGGAAGCGGGCCGGGGTCTTTTCGAGCTTGCCGCGCCGCTCGACATAGATATCGAAGGGTCCGTTGCACAGGATATCGGTAACCGTGTCATCCTGGAGCAGCGGTTCTAGCGGCCCGAGGCCGACCATATCATCAGTTAACTCGGCAGCGAGATTGGTTTCCTCGGCCTCGTTAAGCTGAACCTTTTTCTCGGTCGCAATCTCGCTGACCATTATTGCGATTTGCGCCTGTAATATACGACGCGAGACTCTGGCAGCAGCCGCAGGATCAATCCGCTGCATTAACTCATCGCGGATCTGATCCTTTAGCTCGACGCGGCCAAAATCGGCTCGCAATCCCAATCCCAGAGACTCGCCGGGTGTATCCGGCACCAGCGCGATTGCGCGTGACTCAGATGTAACAACCCGACGCCCAAATGCGGGTGGTGAATTCATGATTTCGCCCTCCACGAAAACCATCCACGACGCCGGGCGCGCCCGGAAATCTCTAATGCGAGTTCGCCAATCCCATTGGCGAATTTGCCACGCTTATTGGCGGCGATCGTGGCGTGATGCGCTGCTGGCGTGACCAGGCTCGGCAGGAACGGGACAGTGCTTGTCGGCTTGGCCTGCAAGGTGTCGCCGATTTCCTTTAGGCCCAGCCCGTGATTGCCAGCCTCGCCGACGCGATTAACAACGAAGATGCTCCGATCGGCATCGTCGCCGAGCATCCTTTTCAACCGCACGGCATCGCGCATTGACCGCATGGTCTGATCGACCACGATGATTCGCCGATCGGCGATTTCCAGCGCCCGCCGATATGCCGGTACCGGAATACGAGGCACGTCGGCAATGACGTAATGGAACGCTCCCCGCAGAACCGTGAACAGCATATCGACTGCCGATGGCGTGAACTGCACATGTTCGTCGATTGGTTCCTCGCCGCCGAGCATGAACAGCCGCTCGCCGTGCTGCGTCATGATCCGCTCAAGCAATAGCGGGTCAAGGCGCAGCGGATTCGCGAGAGCGTCACGCAAGCCGGGTGTCGTGGGGACATTGAATAGGAGAGTGCAGTCGCCATGCTGGATATCGAGATCGACCAGCGCGACCCGGCGAGACTGCCGATTGGCCAGATGCCACGCCAGATTGGCAGCCAGGGTGGTTGAGCCGACGCCGCCGCGGGCACCGATAAACGCCACCATTTTCCCGAGCTTCATGGGCGCACGACCCATATCACCACCACCGCAACCGTTGGTGGTCTTCGGCGCGAGAGCTCTGGTCAGCAGTTCGCGAGTGAGCGGCTTGACGAGGTAATTGCCGACCCCGGCATCCTGCAAATCGCGATATAGGGCGACATCATTGCGATCGCCTATTGCGATCACATTGGTGCCGGGCTCGCAGACATCGGCCAACATCTGGACTTTCGACAGCGGCAACTCGATACCGCTGATGTCCACGAGCAATAGGTTCGGCGACCGCTGCTCGCTGAGGTATTCAATGGCCTTGTCAATGCCGCCGCGGATGACCTGATTGCGGCCGGGGAGCACCGCGGCGTCCTGTAGCAATTGTTCGGTCTGCGCGTCGACGAAGGCAATCACTGGTAACCGGCCTGCAGCGATTCTAAGTACCGGCTCGACCGCCGTGCTCGGTGTGAGCAAGTTGATCTCTGTGGGTTCGATAGTCATCGCGTCCATTGTCTGTGACCCATTATCGGTTTAGAAAAACTATTCCTGTGTGATAGTCTCTGTCGTAGGCTCGTGGTCGCGATTTGGTTTGCTGCCACGCAGGATCGTGACCGGGGGTGGTTTCACTGCGACTGGCTTTTCCTGAGCCGCACCGGTCAATGCTGGCGACACGTCACCCGCCCACGTTGGCCTGATACGACCGTCTACTGGCTCATGAGCGACCGCCTTCATGAAGGATGGCGCAGCTGCAGGTGCGGCGAATGCCAAATCGGTTGCACTGCGCAAGGTCAGCGACAGTTTCCCAAGTTCGGTTGCGACGTTGATTTCCTCAGCCTGCTCGGCAGTGACTTCCAGGGTCACCGTGCGGCCGAAATTACCAGCGGCCGGATTGACGGGAACCGCGGGCCGACCGGGTGTCGGTACCTTTTCAGGCTCGTCAATCGCCAGCACGCGAAGGTTCTCGACCACCGTTTCGCTGACCGATCGCCGTGTCAATGGCGCTTTGGCGTCATTGTCGCCCTTGAAATTCTGTGTCAGGACAACGTCGACCCGATCGCCTGGAGTGAGCAAACCGGTGCTGGCCCCGCCAGTCGCCACCGGAATGGCAATAGCCCGCTCTCCTGGTGTGAGCACGGTTTGCAGAAAATCGCGGTCGCCGGGTTTGGCGATAGCAGATTGCAGGATCGGCTCGCCCGCGGGCAATTCATGGCGCAATACCGCGCCATAAACACTGGCGCGGACTTGGTTCTCAAGTGCGGGGTTGGCATCCAATTGGGAGGCACTAGGCCGCACGACTTGACCCGGTTTGGTCTCAGTGACTCCCTGCCAAGTCACGTCTTGCTCGCGCAATAATGTGCCTTGCGGCAGCGGCATCGTGGCGGCGAGAATGTACGCCGTTGGCCCGCCTGCACCGTTCTGAGACAGTATATGTGTCCCCGCAATTGCGGCGACGACCAGTGACCCAACGAATAGTGTAGTTATGAGGGGTTTTGTGCGCATGATTTCACCCTATGAAAGAGTGGAAGGGGGTTTGAAAGAACAGTGTCACACCGCCAGCAGTGGCAATTGCGACACCATACGGAACATACAGTTTTGATTTTGTTTTTCGTCTTGCGGCGAACACCACAATCGACATTATTCCGCCACAAATACACATGAAGACTAGGAACGAGTACAGATCGCGGTAACCGATCAGCAAAGCAGCCGCGGCTATCAGCTTGGCATCGCCGCCGCCGATATATCCCAGCGCGAACAGCACAAACCCAATAGAGAGAACTGCGAGGCTGGTCCCTACTGTGTAAAGAGCGACACTAGGATCGCCGATTGCAACGAGGCGAACGAGCGCGAGTAAGGCGATTGCAGCAACCAGCAAATTTGGAATTCGAAAGGACTTAACATCGCCATAGGCGGCGACAATAAAAAGAGCAATGCCTGCGAGTGTGATTATGGTTTGCAAGATAATAGCTCCAACGGAGAAAGTCCGGGTGGCAGACGCAGGAATTCACCCGGCGTCCGCCCCTCCCGGTGCAGGCGCAGGCTTAGGCCAGAGCCGCCAGCGCGGCGGAGATGGTGCCGAAAGCTCCCGCGATTTCCGTGCCAAGCAAGGTGACCGCGCCCACGCAAACGACGGCGATCAGGCCGACCAGCATTCCGTACTCGACGAGGGCCGCACCCTCATCGTTCTTCACAAAACGAGAAAACGTCTTACGCATAACACATAACCCTCAGAGGTTGGTGAAAATAACAGGGTTGCACCTGTCGCGAGTATGTATCCCACAAGAACCCGTCAAAGGACAATATAATTCAGGCTTAATGAGACGAGTGTTTGCATAAAATGTCAGGTATTAAGGTAAAGTTTTTTAACAGTTTGGAGCGTGATGTTGTTTACGGTCCGTGCACCAGACTTATCGCAGGAACTATACTTTTGTACGAGGGCTAATGCTAATTCAGCGAGGATGTCGGCGGTGATGTCCGGGTATAGGTGAAGGACATCCCTTGCGTTCCATTGGTAGGCGACGATCCCAGCCAGCGGACGCCGAGAATCAAGGGGAATACTGAGAGCGAGGCCGAGGTGGGGGCGACTCCCGCTAGCGGAGACAAGACGTGTTTTTGCCGCGATTGAGGTGGAGTAGACTACCTTGGCGATAGCTCCCGCCCGCAATCCGAGCCAGTCTAATCACTCTGTCGGGAAAGGTATTCGATCACCTTCTTATGTCGTGATCCATTAGGCGCTTCAGGGTGAAGCCCGACAAAAAATTTGTCGATGTTCAAGCGGCGAGTCCGAGCTCATGAAAGACGCCTTGCATTGCAATGGCTATGGTGTGGTAGTGGAGATCGATCGGTTTT
>Ga0126384_10002970_pt1 | contig 10271 bp, 6 predicted proteins | sample PanSoiMetPlot_36_FD_92543 | JGI IMG/M metagenome (GOLD analysis project Ga0126384, IMG submission 92543) | Tropical forest soil microbial communities from Panama - MetaG Plot_36 | ecosystem: Environmental > Terrestrial > Soil > Tropical forest > Bulk soil | place: Panama | collected 2016-02-17 | reverse complement strand
ATGCTTCTCGTTTTCGAGGACGTGCACTGGGCGGACCAGGCGACGCTGGAGCTCATCGGCTTCCTGGGCCGCCGGGTCGAACGCATGCGGGCGCTGATTGTCGCGACGTTCCGGGAAGAGGAGCTGGCGGCCGCGGGACCGCTGACGGTCTTGCTGGGTGATCTCGCCACCGCGCCGGGCGTCCGCCGGCTGACGCTGGCCCCGCTGTCGCGGGATGCGGTCGGCCGGCTGGCCCAGGGCACCACGGCCGACGTGGACGAGCTCTACCGGACGACCGGCGGCAACCCGTTCTTTGTCACCGAGGTGCTGGGCGCCCGGAGCCGCGGTGTCCCGCAGACGGTGCGCGACGCCGTCCTTGCGCGCGTCGCCAGGCGCTCGAGCGAGGCCCGCCAGGCGCTCGAGGCCGCCGCGGCGATCGGAGCTCGGGTTGACCCCGCCCTGCTCGGCCGCATGATGGAGCTGACGGGGATCCCGCGATGGAGCCTACAGGAGGCCGTGAACGCTGGGCTGCTGGAACTGCAGGGATCCTGGCTGGCGTTTCGGCACGAGCTGGCCCAGGCCACCATCGCCGGCGCGACGCCGCCCGAAGTGGCGGAGCGTCTGCACGCGAGCATACTGTCCGAGCTCCAGAAGGGGCCCGTCGGGCCGGACGACCACACGACGCTGGTGCGCCACGCCGAGGCTGCCGGCGACGACACCGCTGTGGTCGAGCTGGCGCCACTGGCGGCAGCACGGGCGGCGGCCCTGGGCGCGCACCGCGAGGCCGCTCAGCTCTACGGAAAGGCGGTGGAGCGCACAGTCGACAAGCCGGCGCGCGCCGCGGAGCTGCTCGAACGCCGGGGAGAGGCGCGCTACGCCAGCCGGCAGATGGCCGGCGCGATTGAGGACCACCGGGCCGCCGCCGGCCTCTGCCGCGAGCTGGGGGACCGGCTTGGTGAGGCACGGAACCTGGTCCGGATCTCCTATCTGGCCCTGGCGGAGGGCGACCACGACGCGTCTGGGGGAGCGCTGGACGCCGCCACGGGCCTGCTGGAGGGGCTGTCACCGTCGCGCGAGCAGGCCATAGCCTACGAGCTCAGGGCCCGTGTGCTCTTCATGTCCAACGAGCCGGGGGCCGGAGAGGCCTGGGCGGAGCGGGCGGCAGCGCTGGCGGAGGAGCTGGGCGAGGCCGAGCTGGCACTGGACGCGAGGATCACGGCGGCCGTGTCCCGTTTCATCGCGGGCGACGACGCCGGCCGGGCCCAGCTGCGAACGCTTCGCGAGGCCGCGCTCGTCCGGAACCGGGGCGACATGTGGGCGCGGGACACCTACGCTCGGGTTACCTACTACCTCGCCTTGATCCCGATGCTGCGCCGCCGCTACGACGACGTCGACCTCCACCTGGAGGAGGGACGGCGCTACGCGGACGAGCATGAGCTGGAGTACTGGCAGAGCCTGATCGCCAGCGCCCGGTTGATGCGCTCGCTGGAGGCCGGTCGCTGGCGGGAGGCCGCCGAGCAGGCGTCGCTCACCCTCGGCGCGCGCGATCCGACATGGCGCGCCAGGCTCCTGGCAGTGCTCGCGCTTGGCCGCATCAAGGCCCGCACCGGCCAGCCAGGCGCGGACGCCTATCTCGACGAGGCGAAAGAGGTGGCCGGCCGCGACCGCACCGCTGGCGGGCTCGTGCCGCCGGCGCGAACCGAAGCAGCCTGGTTGGCCGGCGATCCCGTTCGCGCTCGGCAGGAGGCGGAGCGCGCCGGTTGGGCCGACCCCTGGTCCGAAGCCGAGCTGGCGTTCTGGGCGCACCTGGCCGGCGCCACTGTGGACGCACGGTCCGTCGCAGCTGAGCCATACCGCCTTGCCATCGCCGGCGACTGGGCTACCGCGGCAAGGTGGTGGGAGGACGCCGGCTGTCCGTACGAGATGGCGGTCACGCTGGCCAGCTCAGGCGAAGTGGCGGCCGTCCGCCGTGCGATCGCCGTCCTCGACCAGCTGGGCGCGGCCCCCGCCGCCGCATACGCGCGGCGCCGGCTGCGCGAGCTTGGCGTCACCTCGGTGCCGCGAGGTCCATACGCGTCCACCGCAGCCAACCCGGCGGGGTTGACCGCACGAGAGCAGGAGGTGCTTGAGCTCGTGGCGACGGGTCTCGCCAACGCCGAGATCGCAAGCCGGCTCTTCCTGTCCGAGAAGACCGTGGAGCGTCACATGGCCGGCATCTTCGGGAAGCTCGACGTCGGCTCCCGCGCCGAGGCCGTGCGCGCGGCCACCCGCGCCAGGGCGCTGACCCCGAAAAATGAGGTTCGCGGTACCGAAATCTGAGGGTCCGTCCCCGAAGTCCGGTCGGGCGGATCACACCTAGCGTGTCCTCAGCGGCAGGAGGGCTGCCGCAGCTGTTCAAGGAGGACACGTCCCATGGTCAGCACCAGGTCGTCCCGCGGCTGGGCGCTGGCGCTCACGTCCACCGCGTTCTTCATGTCGGCGCTGGATCTGCTGGTCGTCATGACCGCGCTGCCGGCCATGCGGCACCAGTTCGGGGCCGCGCTCTCCACGCTGCAATGGACGGTGAACGCCTACAGCCTGGCCTCGGCGGCTGGCATCATCACCGCCGCCGCCCTCGGCGACCGCTACGGCCGCCGCCTGGCGTTCGTCGCCGGTCTGGTCCTGTTCACGTCGGCCTCGGCCGCGTGCGCGCTGGCTCCGACCGCCGAGGTCCTGATCGCAGCCCGCACTGTGCAGGGCGCCGGCGCGGCGCTCCTGGCGCCCACGAGCCTCACGATCCTGGCCGCCGCCTTCCCAGTGGAGCGCCGTAGCGCGATCGTCGGCATCTGGGGCGGCCTTGGCGGCCTCGCGATCGCGGCCGGCCCGCTGGTCGGCGGGGCCGTGACGCAGGGGCTGAGCTGGCACTGGATCTTCTGGGTCAACGTGCCCATCGGCGTCCTGGCAGCGGCGCTGTCGTACCTGCGGCTGGCTGAGAGCCGCGGGCCTGCGGCGCGGTTGGACGTCCCGGCCGTCGCGCTGGTGTCCGGCGGCGCCCTCGGCATCGTCTACGGCCTGGTTCGGGCCTCCGAGCTAGGGTGGAGCCACCCCCTGACCGTCGGGTCTGTCGTTGCGGGCATCGTGCTCATGGCCGGGTTCGCGGCCTGGGAGCGGCGGGCGCCAGAGCCGATGCTGCCGCCGCGGCTGTTCCGGAGCCGCGCGTTCGTCGGTGCAAATGCGACGACGTTCCTGATGTCGGCCTCGCTCCTGGGGGCCGCCTTCCTGATCTCGCAGTACCTCCAGGTGGTCCAGGGCAACTCGCCGCTCGCGGCCGGCCTGCGCTTCCTGCCCATGACCGCGACGCCGCTCGTAGTCGCGCCGATGGCGGGCACACTGTCGGACCGAGTGGGCCGCCGGCCGGTGATGGTCGCTGGCCTGATCCTGCTCGCGGCCGGGCTCGTCTGGTTCGCGCTGGTGGCGACGGCGGGCGCCGGGTACGGCCAGCTTGTGCTGCCCCTGATCATCACCGGCGCGGGCGTCTCGATGCCTTTCGCGACCGCACCCTCAGCGACGCTGAGCGCGGTCTCCCCCGCCGACATGGGCCGTGCCTCGGGCGCCAACGGGACGTTCCAGCGGTTCGGTGGCGCCTTCGGCATCGCCGTCGCCACGGCGGTCTTCGCGACTCACGGGCAGCTGGGCACAGCGGCCGGCTTCGCGGACGGCATGCGGGCGGCGCTGTTCGCCGCGGCGGTGCTCGCGCTGGTTGGAGCCGCCTCGGCAATGGCGGCGACCCGCCGCCGGGTCACCCCGGCAATTGATCGAGCGTCCGTAGGAGCCAGGCTCGCCTCGCCCGGGGGTGTGTGATGGCACCAGGACCGCGATGCTGCCAGCGGCCGTGCCGACGGGGCTTCGCGGTCATCCATGATCTCGGAGAGCAACGAGCTCGGCCTGGTGGAGCTCTGACTCCCTACGGCTGTCGCATGCAGGCGGGCGAGGCAAGTCCTCGCCCGCCGGATGCCGTTCCAAAGGTAGATTTCGCCACGCGCAGAAGCAGTCGCCAGGGCTTGGCGCCTGGAGTCCAGGGGCAGCGCGGGAACTCGACGGCATGCTCAGTGTGGCCTGCGGCGGCAGCGACGCTGCTAGCCGCGAGGGCCGCGTCGAGGTCCTGATGACCGGCCCTTCCGAGTTGGACGCTCCCACCCGCCTCCGCCGAGGCAGTCGTGGTCGACCTCGTCGCCGCGGCGCCGCGGAAGCTGTACTGGTGACCTAGGCCGCAGTGCCTTAGGCCCGGCTGCTGTCGCGCTCGACGCTGCCCGTCGCGGTGGGCCGTCATGACGCTTATCTCACGTGGTTCATCCCCCACGGGCGTCGGCGGCGAAGAAGTCGGCGATCGCGGCAGAGGCGTCGAACGCCTCGTGAGTGCCACTGGGCGAGAATCGGTTTGGCTCCACGGGCCAATCATGCCCGCCCCCCGCGATCACCTTTGTCTCGACCAGACTGCCACCGCTGCAGCGCCAGATGGTCGTGGTGGTAGGCCCCGACACCGTGGTGGAGGAAGAGGTAGGACAGCCGTCGACATCCCTCCAGACCTGGATTACATCGCTGAAAGCGGCGTACTTCTCCAAATTGTGTAGTGACATAGGCGACCCGCCTAGGAAGGGGACAAGCGGGTCAGCGGTTCCCTGGATGGCAAGCACGGATACCGGCCGGACGGGCATACACCCGGTGTCTCGAGCACTTCCATCGAAAGTCGCCATGTTGCCCGCCACCGGCGCGATAGCCGCGATACGCGACCCAAGTTCACATCCCAGGCGGTAGCTCATCATTCCGCCTCTCGAGATTCCCGTGACAAACACGCGGCCAGGATTGATCTGGTCAGTCGCCTCAATATGGTCGATCAGGGCGGCGATGAATGCGACATCGTCCAGGCCTGGGTGGTGGCAGCAGCCATAAGCGTCCCATCCGTCGCTGTAACCATCCGGATATGCCGCGATCCACCCCAAGCGGCGCGCCTGTACATCGAAGGCGGTCCTCGTTTGGACTTGAAGCCCACTGCCTTGGGACCCGTGAAGGACGATGACCAAGCCCGGGGCACGGGCGATTCGATTCGGTCGATAGACCCGAAACTGGCGCTGGAGACCGCCCGGGTCGAGCGTCGCCAGTTGCGTCTGCCCATCCAGCTGGGCGATGGCAGCGGCCTCGGCCCGGCGATTGTTGTCGATCGACTGGAGAACGACGACATCCAGGGCTGCAATCGCTACCAGCACCACCACCGCCAGGATCCGGACCGCGATGAGGGGCTTCGTGACAACTCTGGACTCCCGCCACTTGCTTGCCGCAACCGGCTGCAAGAGCCAGGCCGCCGTACCGACGTACCACGGCGTCGCGATCAGCAGTGCTGTTCCTCTCGTGTAGTCGATCATTTCGATTGCGAAGGCTGCACCAGCAGCGGCGAAGGCGAACGCAATCGAAAACGAGGCCTGGCCGTGCTCACCCGACCGTAGCAAGGCGCCACCTACGAGCATCGCAGTCAGTGGCGGAGCCCAGACGAACGCGGCTCGTGCGGCCTCCCGCCACACGTTCCACCACTGGGAGTCCGGAAGGCTGGGTAGGATGCCCAGCGATGTTGTGGCCGCACCAAGCATTGCGAACACACCAAGGAAACTCATCGACAGCCAGCTCCGGCTGACGACAAGACTCAGGCAGATGCCAAAGAACAGGAGAAGGGCGCCTGGGAGGCAGTAGCCAAGGATGTCGTACGGCAAAGTGTGATAAGAAGTCGGTTCGCCAAGGCGGCTGAGCTCTTGTCTGCCGTGAGGGAGACCCCACAACGCCAGAAGCAGAGCGCCCCACTGCACCATCGGAACTGCGAGGCTGGCCAGGCCGGCGATGACGCGCAGGCGTGCGTTACGACCAGTCAGGATCCTGGGCGACATCGACCCACTTACGCTCGTAAACCTCTCCTCTCTGATCACACAGTACCTTGCCTGAGACTCGCAGCCTGAGCTGGCCGGTGCTGCGGCTTCGTTGTGGGTATCGAGGGCTCGGACAGTTCATGGCGTTACGCGATTGTCGAATCGTCGTTCCGCAGGTCTCGTCCCGGCCTCGCAAATCCGTGCCGGCGGGCTATTGGCAGACGGCTCGCGGCCGCCCATCATCTCGACGTCACCGGCGCCAGTTCCAGTCCATCCTCCCGGAGGCCGCGGGCTGAGCGATACCGAAGGTCTCGCGCACGCATCGAACGAACTCCGATGCAAGCTCCTCCGACGGCTCAATGAGATGGTCGTTCTCCGCCGATACGGCCATCAGAAGACGGCGACAGAACATCCTTACCAGCACGCCACCAGCTCGGGTATGTACGACGGAACGGCGGTCCCGTCACAGGTGTATCCGTTCCGGAGGTGCGCAGTGAGATGGATGTTGGGCGTGGCGACAGCGATCGTGGCCACGCTGTCACTTACAACCCCGGTGATGGCCGGGGGCTGGGCAACAACACTGGTGGACCCATTACCAGACCGCTTTGAGGCCGGCCACGCATACACGGTCGGTTTCTGGATCCTGCAGCACGGTTCTCACGTGTCGCAGATCACCCTCAGCAACCCAGGCCTCCGGCTCGTGGACGGCAAGGGCCAGACCCTGATCTTCAAGGGTGTGCCGTTGCCAGAGGGCGGTCACTACGCCACCGCGATCGTTCTGCCACACGATGGCGATTGGGAGCTTTTCGGGATGCAGGCTCCGTTTGCGGATTACCGCGTTGGCGTCCTCGGCATCCCTGGCCGGGTCGTAGTCGGTCCGACCCCACATCCGCTCGACTTTCCGCCAGATCCGAGCTGGTCGACAGTGAAGCCGCCGAGCGTGGCCGGTGAGGTCGTGCCGCCGTTGAAAGCGGTGCCGGCGAACCAAGGTCTGAAGCCGTCGGCATCGTCGCCCCCCATTCCCTGGGCGCCGCTCGGGATAGGAGTTCTTTTCGGCCTCGCATCGGCGATTTTGGGGTCAGCTGCCGGTCGCACGGCGTTAGGCCGACACGTCATAGGTCGCCTACGGACCCAGCGCTTATTGCGGGCCCCGGTCAACGCTCGCCAGCGCTGAAGTTGTCCACCCCATGGGGCCGGGATTTGGCCGGGGGCCTCACGGTCACGGGCGATCCCCTCGACCCACGGGCGGTCCTTCACGCGCACCGGGGTGCTCAACACGGCGATGAACCGCGACATCAAGTGGCGCCGTTGGTGTCGGCGTGGAGGCCCCGCACGTGCGGGCCGAGGAACAGGAGTTCCTGACGGGCGAAGAGTCCGAGCGGCTCGTGGCGGCGCTGGTCGGGCAGGAGTACGAGCTGCCCATGCTCATCGGGTTGTACTGCTGGGCTGCGGACCACGTAGTACCTCGCGTTGCGGCGGCGGCACGTGGACCTGGAGGCAGGGGAGCCGCGCGTCTTGCACGGACGTGCACCGCAGCCGTCAGGACGAGCTGCGCCAGCATCCGGGGAATGTGACCGGCTTCGTGTCCGCCAGCCGAGACTTTTGTGTCCGCCTACCGCTCCTTGGTGGCACCTAATGTGTGCGTGAGCACATAGTGAGCAAGGCGTTCACCGCCGATTATGAGTCGGCGGATTCGGGCGGCGCGGGCTCGAAGATCACGACCGCTGTGTCGTGCGATCGCAGCGCGGCGTACCGGTCCAGATTCTTGTCGTAGTGGGCCCAGCGTGCCCAAAGTCGGCGTCGTTCGTCCCCGACGGCAGCCCGGGCGCGGATGGTACGGGGTCCGTCGACGAGATCGACGGTGGCGTCGGGATGCGCCTGGAGGTTCAGCCACCACGCAGGCTCAGGTTCGCCCCAGCCGTTCATGGCCATCGTCACAAGGTTGGGACCGTCCTCGAAGTAGCCGAGGATGGCAACGCGCTCGGCGCCCGTCCGTCGACCAACCGTCCGCAGTCGCAGCATCCCCCACTGGTCGCCAGTCGCCCTCCGCAGGCCGGAGCGGCCTCCGCTGATCCGGTACAGCGCTCGGTGGACACGCCAGGCGGACCGGACGAACCAACGTGGCGGGACGCGTATGGCTCGCGGGGGATCCGTCGCCACGGAGCCATTCTTGCATGGCGTCGCGGAAGGTGCCTAACGGCGGAGGCGCGAATCTCGAAGCGGAAACAGGCGATCATCGAGCCCCACTCGGCGGGTGCCGTTTCGAATGCTGGGCAACCTCGGATTAGCGCTTCGTCGCCTGCGCGGCGGGACGCATCGGCTCGCTCCGATGCATTCCAGACCGCTGGGGTCAAATTGGGGGTCAGGCGCTGGAAGGTCGAGCGAGTTGCCATGGCGGTGCTCTCAGTGGGAAAGTTCACCCCGTCAATGACCGACGGCTTGGCGTAAGGCGAGACGGCATGCGGCGAAGGTCACCCAGGCGACTGGGAGACCCGACTGCTCGCGCGGTGGATACGATCCGACGGGTGGACGATCACGTCGTCGGTCACTGGACCAACTCCTTGCCTCGTGGAGCGGCATAGGTCGTAGCGCTGATGCCCCGGGACGATCCAGACCCTGAGATCCCATTGGGGGGCGGCAACATGAACTCAGTCGTCCGGGTCGGTGATTCGGTCCGCCGCCGGCTGGGCACCTGGTCGCCAGGCATTCACGCGCTCCTGCGCCACCTGCGTGAGTCTGGCTTCATCGCAGCTCCGAAGGTGGTCGGAATCGACCCTGAGGGCCGCGAGATCATGCGCTACATCGAGGGCGAGATCTGCTCGGATGCTGACCCACGGCTTCTCTGGACGGACGGAGCGCTGGTGGCTGCTGGGCGGATGCTCCGGTCATTTCACGATGCCCAGCGAGGCTTCGATGTGCCGATGAACACACAGTGGAACTCGATCGGGCGCGAACTGCAAGGAATCCCTGAGGTCATCTGTCACAACGACTTCGCGCCGTACAACTGCATCTGCCCGGGCGGCGAGATCGTGGCCATGATCGATTTCGACCTGGCCGCTCCAGGTAGCCGCGTCTGGGATCTGGCCTGGTCGGCGATCAACTGGATCCCGCTGTTCGATCCGCAAGACAATCCGCGCCAGGGGTGCGATCCCCCCGAGTCCCTGCGCCGCCTGCGCCTACTAGCCGATGCGTACGGCCTTGCGGACCTGGGAGCGCTCAGCCGAGCGATTCGACGCCGCATCGAGCACCTTCTGGTCGTGTCTGACGAGAGAAGGGTGGCCGGCGATCCCTGGGCGGTGCGGACGGAGTCACACATACCCTTCTGGCGCCGCGTCCGAGATTTCATCGAGGCGAACGCCGAGTCCTGGCACTGAACCCGTATGGGGATGTGGCGTGAGCGGATTGGTATTCGGAACCCGGAGGGAGAGCGATTCGAACCCCCGGAGGCTCATCACCTCGACTGTTTTCAAGACAATGAGGGCTTCGCCGGATTCGAAATCGCCCCGATGGTGCCTCTACCCAACGGTCGCAAGACCGTTGGAGTACCGCCCTGGCACCTGATTCAAAGGTCAGCACTGACCACGGAGCCGGCGCCCACCGACGGCTGCTGCTCACTCGGGTATCCGCCGGCACGGAAAGCGAGAAATCCGCCGGACGACGGCGTCCGGCAACCGTCTTGCCACTGCCTGCAGAGTCGGCGATAACGGTCCGCAAGCCAACTCAGAGACCCACGACGAATTCCTGAGCCGCACGAACGCCACAGGATCGCCGGGCCGCAGCCGCAATTCCGATGCAGTCGCCTGGGAGACTACAGACCAAGGCGGCACCTCAGCCGCGCAATTACCGATCTCAACCCAGGAGGAGCGACCCGATGATAAGCGCTGGTTACCCGGTCCAGTTCTCGGTGGACTACCCGGACCGTTCCCTCGATCGCCTGACGACAGCCTTCCGGATCGTCATCGTCTTACCGATCGCCATCGTGCTGGGCACACTTGCCGGCACCATGTGGCAGTCGGGTGGCCACGAAGGCTCCACGGTCCTGGCCGCGGGCGCCGGACTCCTATTCCTGGGCCCGCTGCTGATGATCCTCTTCCGGCGGAAGTATCCGCGCTGGTGGTTCGACTGGAACCGCGAGCTGCTGCGCTTCTCCAACCGCGTCACGGCCTACGTCGCGCTGATGGACGACCGCTATCCGTCGACGGACGAGGAGCAGGCCGTGCACCTCGGCTTCCCCTATCCCGACGCGCCGCGAGAGCTTAACCGCTGGCTGCCACTGGTCAAGTGGCTCCTCGCTATCCCGCACTACATCGTGCTGTTCTTCCTGGGCATCGCGGCGTTGGGGGCGGTCGTCGTGGCCTGGTTCGCCATCCTCTTCACCGGGCGCTACCCGAGGCCGCTCTT
>Ga0126384_10002969_pt1 | contig 10271 bp, 7 predicted proteins | sample PanSoiMetPlot_36_FD_92543 | JGI IMG/M metagenome (GOLD analysis project Ga0126384, IMG submission 92543) | Tropical forest soil microbial communities from Panama - MetaG Plot_36 | ecosystem: Environmental > Terrestrial > Soil > Tropical forest > Bulk soil | place: Panama | collected 2016-02-17 | reverse complement strand
TACATCATCGCCTGGGGCTCGAACGTGCCGCAGACGCGCACGCCGGACGCCCACTTCTTCGTCGAGGCGCGCTACAACGGCACCACGGTGGTCGCGATCACGCCGGATTACGCCGAAGTCGCAAAATTCTCCGACCTGTGGCTTCACCCGAAGCAAGGCACCGACGCCGCCCTCGCCATGGCCATGGGCCACGTCGTGTTGCGCGAGTTCTTCCTCGATCGGCAAGTTGCGTATTTCCAGGACTACTGCCGCCGCTACACTGATATGCCGATGCTGGTGTTGCTGCGGCGCGCGGGTGACCGGCACGTGCCGGACCGCAACTTGCGGCAAAGTGATCTTGCCGGCGCGCCGAGCTCCGATCGCGCCGCTTGGAAGACGGTCGCGATCGACGACAAGACTGGCGGCCTGACCGTACCGCAGGGGTCAATGGGCTATCGCTGGCCCGGTCAAGACGCCCCGAAGGGTCGGTGGAACCTCGAAGCAAAGGACGGTGAGACCGGCGAGGATGTCAGCCTTCGCCTCAGCCTGATTGAGGATCACGATGCGGTGGTTTCGGTTGTGTTCCCCTATTTCGGCGGCCACCCGCACGAGCGCTTCCCCGAAAACAATCAAGGTAGCGATGTGATCTGCCGAAACGTTCCGGCGAAGCGGGTGAGGCTCGCCGGCGGCGAAACGCTTGTTGCGACGGTGTTTGACCTCGTCTGCGCCAACTATGGGCTGGACCGCGGCCTGGGCGGTGCGTGTGCCACAAGTTACGACGACAACGTTCCCTATACGCCCGCCTGGCAGGAGGCGATCACGGGCGTGCCGGCCAAAATGGTCCTGGCTGTGGCGCGCGGCTTCGCGCACAACGCTGAGCAGACCAACGGGCGTTCGATGATGATCATCGGCGCCGGCTTGAACCACTGGTATCACCAGGACATGAACTATCGCAGCATCATCAATCTGCTGATGATGTGCGGCACGATCGGCGTTTCCGGCGGGGGCTGGGCGCACTATGTGGGGCAAGAAAAACTGCGTCCGCAGACCGGCTGGAGCATGCTGGCCTTCGCGCTCGACTGGACGCGGCCGCCGCGGCACATGAACGGGACCTCATTTTTTTACGCCCACAGCGATCAATGGCGCTACGAGCAGCTCAAGGTCGCCGAGCTGTTGTCGCCGCTCGCCGATGCTGCCGCCTATCGCGGCAGCTTCATCGACCTCAATGTCCGGGCCGAACGAATGGGCTGGCTGCCGTCGGCCCCGCAGCTCGCCGTCAATCCGCTGACGCTTGCGGCCGAGGCGGAAGCCGGCGGCGTCCCGTTGCAGGATCATGTCGTTGCAGGTCTCAAGAGCGGTCACCTGCGCATGGCCAGCGAGGATCCGGACGATCCCAACAACTTCCCGCGCAATCTCTTCATTTGGCGCTCGAACCTGTTCGGCTCGTCCGGCAAGGGACACGAATATTTCCTGCGCCATTTCCTCGGTGCCCGTCACGGTTTGCAGGGCAAGGACCTCGGCGAGACTGGTGGTACGAAGCCGGAGGAGGTTGCCTGGCGCGATCCCGCGCCCGAGGGCAAGCTCGACCTGGTCGTCACCCTCGATTTTCGCATGTCTACGACTTGTCTTTATTCCGACATCGTCTTGCCGACGGCGAGCTGGTACGAAAAGCACGATCTCAACACGACCGACATGCACCCGTTCATCCACCCCTTCACGGCGGCGGTGGACCCGGTGTGGGAGTCGCGCAGCGACTGGGAGATCTACAAGATCATCGCTCGGCGCTTCTCCGAGCTGGTGCCGGGCCACCTCGGGATCGAGCGCGACGTGGTACTGACGCCGATCCTGCACGACACGCCGGGCGAGCTTGCGCAGCCATTCGAGGTGCACGACTGGAAAAAAGGCGAATGCGATCTCGTGCCTGGCATGACCGCGCCGCAGATCACCGTCGTCGAGCGCGACTATCCCAATACCTACCGCCGCTTGACCGCGCTTGGGCCGCTCGCCGACCGGCTCGGTAATGGCGGCAAAGGCATCGGCTGGAAGACTGAAGAGGAGGTGCGTGAGCTCGGCGAGCTCAACTCGCGGGTCGACGGCGGCGCGTGTGCGGGTCGTCCCCGCATCGAGACCGATATCGACGCCGCCGAAGTCGTCTTGCATCTTGCGCCGGAGACCAACGGCGAGGTTGCCATGAAGGCCTGGGCGGCGCTCGGCGAGAAGACGGGCCGCGATCACACTCACCTGGCGCAGCCGCGCGCGGTCGAGAAAATCCGGTTCCGCGACCTCCAGGCCCAGCCAAGGAAGATCATCTCGTCACCGACCTGGTCGGGCATCGAGAGCGAGCATGTCAGCTACACTGCAAGCTACACTAATATCCATGAGCTCATCCCCTGGCGGACGCTGACCGGCCGCCAGCATTTCTATCAAGACCACCGCTGGATGCGGGACTTCGGCGAGGGATTGGCGCTCTACCGGCCCCCGATCGACACGCGTACCATCAGTGGCGTGCGAGGCAAGCACAGCAACGGCCTACCGGAGATCGTGCTCAACTTCATCACTGCGCATCAGAAATGGGGTATCCACTCGACCTATACCGACAACCTGCTGATGCTGACGCTATCGCGCGGCGGGCCGATCGTCTGGATCTCGGAGACCGACGCGAAACAGGCAGGGATCGTCGACAATGACTGGATCGAGCTCTTCAATGTGAACGGCGCGATCGTCGCGCGCGCCGTGGTCAGTCAGCGCATACAACCCGGCATGTGCCTGATGTATCACGCGCAGGAGAAGATCGTGAATGTCCCGGGCTCCGCCATCACCGGACAGCGCGGCGGCATCCACAATTCGGTTACGCGCACGGTGCTGAAGCCGACCCACATGGTCGGCGGATATGCCCAGCTCTCCTACGGCTTCAACTACTACGGCACCATCGGCACCAACCGCGACGAGTTCGTTGTCGTCCGTAAGCTCGCCAAGGTCGACTGGCTCGAACAGCATTCGCACCCTGTCCCGGGGCTCGCCGAGGAGCAAGCGTCATGAAGGTCCGCGCCCAGATCTCAATGGTAATGAATCTCGACAAGTGCATCGGTTGCCACACCTGCTCGGTCACCTGCAAGAACGTCTGGACCTCGCGTCGCGGCATGGAATACGCGTGGTTCAACAACGTTGAGACCAAGCCGGGCATCGGCTATCCCAAGGACTGGGAAAATCAGGAGCGCTGGCGTGGCGGCTGGGAGCGCCGCAAGAACGGCAAGATCGTGCCGAAGCAAGGTGGGCGCCTAGCGATCCTCGCCAAGATCTTCGCCAATCCCCGCCTGCCCGACATCGACGACTATTACGAGCCGTTCACCTTCGATTACGAATTCCTGCACAAGGCGCACGAGTTGCCGACCGCGCCGGTTGCGCGCCCGATCTCGCTGATCAGCGGCCGCACAATGGACAAGATCGAATGGGGGCCGAACTGGGAGGAAATCCTCGGTGGCGAGTTCGACAAGCGATCCAAGGATTACAATTTCGAGGCGGTGCAGAAGGACATCTACGGGCAGTTCGAAAACACGTTCATGATGTATCTGCCGCGCATCTGCGAGCACTGCCTCAATCCAAGCTGCGTCGCCTCCTGCCCCTCCGGCTCGATCTACAAGCGCGAGGAGGACGGCATCGTGCTCATCGACCAGGACAAGTGTCGCGGCTGGCGCATGTGCGTATCGGGCTGTCCGTACAAGAAGATCTACTACAATTGGACGTCTGGGAAAGCAGAGAAGTGCACGTTCTGTTACCCGCGCGTCGAGTCCGGACTGCCGACGGTGTGCTCGGAAACCTGCGTCGGACGCATCCGCTATCTCGGGGTCGTGCTTTACGACGCCGACCAAATCGAGAGTGCAGCGAGCACCGAGGACCCGCGCGACCTCTACGAGGCGCAACTCAAGCTGTTCCTCGATCCGAACGACCCGGCTGTGGAAGTTAAGGCCCGCGCCAATGGTGTGCCCGACGCCTGGATCGACGCAGCCAAACACTCCCCGATCTACAAGATGGCGGTCGACTGGCGAATTGCCTTCCCGCTTCATCCGGAATACCGCACGCTGCCCATGGTCTGGTATGTGCCGCCGCTGTCCCCGATCCAATCGCACGCCAATTCCGGTGCCATCGAGACCATGGGCGAGATCCCCGACGTGCGCTCTCTGCGCATCCCGGTGCGCTATCTCGCCAACCTGTTGACGGCCGGTGCCGAGGCCCCGATCGTTGCCGCGCTCGAGCGGCTGCTCGGCATGCGAATTTATTACCGGCGACGCCAGCTCGGACAAGGCAACGGAGAAGCCGTACTCGATCAAGTGGGCCTCACCGTCGCCAAGGTCGAGGCGATGCACCGTTACCTCTCGATCGCCAACTACGAGGACCGGTTCGTGATCCCGACCAGCCATCGCGAGCACGCCGAGGATGCTTACGGCTTGCGCGGCTCCTGCGGGTTCACCTTCGGCAATGGCTGCGATTCCGGGCCGCCGCACGCGACGCTGTTCGGCGGCAAGATGGGACGCCGGCACTTGGCGCCGGATCGGCCGCTCGATACCTGAGGAGGCGTGCATGATTGTACTGCGGGCGCTCGGCGTGCTGCTCTCCTACCCGCGGGAAGACTTGCGTCAGGCACTGCCCGAGATAGCCGAGACCATCCGTACCTCGCCGCTGATCGCAAAGCGCCAGCGCGAGGGTCTGATGGTTCTGATCGACGAGCTGGCCTCTGCCGATCTGCTGATGGCAGAGGAGCGTTACGTCGAGCTGTTTGACCGAGGACGTGCGACATCGCTCAACTTGTTCGAACACCTCCACGGCGAAAGCCGCGACCGCGGCGACGCCATGGTCGAACTGAAGCGCCGTTACCAACGCGCCGGATTTGAGCTCGCGACCAAGGAACTGCCCGACCACCTGCCGGTGGTACTCGAATATCTGAGCTGCAGAAGCCCGGCCGAGACAAGCGACATGCTGCGCGACTGCGCCCATCTGCTTAAGCGGATTGGCGAGGCCCTGATCGCCCGGGAGAGCTCCTATGCCGCCGTCGTGCAGGCGCTGCTCGTGATCGCCGGCGAAGCGCCGCTCGACACCGCGCCGGGAGCCGGCGTTGCTGCCCGCGACGACACTACCGACTGGGATTGGTTCGAGCAGCCGGCGTTCGGGGGAGAACCATGGTTGGGTGGAACGCGCACACCACCCGGCCCTCACGGTGACCGGTAGCTTGCAAGGAGACAGTCACATGCTGTCCGAGCACTATGTCAATCAGTTTCTGTTCGGCATCTATCCTTATATCTGCCTAAGCCTTCTGCTGCTCGGCAGCCTGATCCGTTTCGATCGGGAGCCTTACACCTGGAAGAGTGATTCCTCGCAATTGCTGCGCGCCGGACAGCTTCGGCTCGGCTCGAACCTGTTTCACTACGGCATCATCGTCGTGATCCTCGGTCATTTCGCGGGGTTCCTGGCGCCCGACTGGGCGACCAGATGGGCGCTCGATGCCAAGCAGCACCAACTGTTGGCCATGGTCGTCGGCGGCATCGCCGGCCTCATCGCCATAATTGGCCTCTCGATCCTGATCCACCGGCGTCTCGCCGATCCACGCATCCGTCTCAACAGTCGATATTGGGATTTCGCAGTGGTGACGATGCTCTGGTTGCAACTCGCCCTCGGCCTGCTGACGGTGCCGCTATCCGCTCGCCACATGGATGGCACCTTGTTCGAGACACTCGTCACCTACGTCAAAGGCATCGTGACGTTCAACAGCGGAGCGGCTGAGTTGATGCTCGCCGTGCCGCTGACCTACAAGCTGCATATCCTGCTCGGCTTCACTATCTTCCTGATTTCGCCCTTCACCCGCATGATCCACATCTGGAGCGGCGTCGGCGCACTGGCCTACCTGTTCCGGCCCTATCAGGTGGTGCGCACGTCGGGCACATCGCGCAAGGACCCCGTGCGGATATGAGCGTCACCGTCAACGGCGTGGAGGTCGACGCCGGCGGCTGGCCGAGCCCAGAAGTCGCCGCCATACGCGAACTGTTGCGTCAACGCGCGTCGGCGCTCGGGATGCTCTCGGCCGCCGACAGCGAGAATATCGAGGGTGCGATCGAGCGCCTTCTCGCGATCGAGGTCCGCGTCCCGACGCCGACCGAAGCCGAATGCCGGCGCCATTACGAGACGCACCGGAAGGACTTTCACAGCGGTGACCTCGTCCAGGCACGCCACATTCTGTTCCAGGTGACGCCAGGTGTCAGCATTCCCGAAATCCGCACTTTAGCCGAGCGGACCCTGGCGGAGTTGCTGGCGGAGCCTGCGCGCTTCGCGGCGCTGGCGCGCGAACGGTCCAACTGCCCCTCCGGCCAGCAGGACGGCAATCTCGGGCAAATTGGCCGCGGCGACACTGTGCCGGAATTCGAGCGCGCTTTGTTTCAGTTGGCGCCGACCGGAATCCTGCGCCAGCTGGTGAAGACACGTCATGGTTTCCACATTGTGGCGGTCGATCAACGCATTCACGGTGAGATGCTGCCGTACGAAGTCGTGCGGGATCGCATCGCGGAGCGGCTGAAGGCAAATGTGGAGGAGCGGGCACTGCGACAGTATGTGGCTTTCCTGGCCGGCCAAGCGGACGTTCGGGGCGTCGATCTCAAGGCTGCGCCGACACCGCTCGTGCAATAGCTGAAACCGGACTGTGCACTCAAGGCGCCAAATCCAAGGGGCTCCCCGTCATGAGGCTTCGTCTCGAACACGGACGCCGCGACGAGCTCAAAACCCTGCATCCGGCATATTTTGCTTTGGTCATGGCGACAGGAATCGTATCAATCGCCACCTACCTGCACGGCATCCCCCTCCTCCCGAAGCTGCTGTTCTGGCTCAATGCGCTGTTTCTTGCGGTATTGTCGGCCGCGACGGTCGCGCGCATCCTGCGCTACCCGCAGGCATTTGCCGCCGACATCCAAAGCCATAGCCGCGGTGTAGGCTTCTTCACGACCGTGGCGGCCACTGCCATGTTCGGCACCGAGCTGGTGCTGCTGATGGACGCGGCTCAGATTGCGGCGGTGTTTTGGGCAGCTGCTGCGGCACTCGGGTTCGTGACGATCTATGGCGTGCTCGCCGTGCTTACCGTCAAGCCGGACAAGCCGAGTTTGGCCGAGGGCCTCAATGGCGGCTGGTTGGTCAGCGTTGTGGCCTGCCAGGCGGTGGCGATGCTGACGGTCCTGGTATCCGCCGCTGGCATTTTCGGGGATCTTGAGCGCCCGTTGGTGTTCGCAGCGCTGGTCCTATGGCTTGGAGGTGGTGCGCTGTATTTGTGGATCATGACGTTGATCTTCTTCCGCTATACGTTCGTGCATATGGCGCCGGAGGATCTGGCACCGCCCTATTGGATCAATATGGGGGCGGTGGCGATCTCCACTCTGGTGGGCGCCACCTTGATCGAACACGCCGCGCTCTCTCGGGATGTCGCCGAGATCGTGCCGTTCGTGACGGGCTTGACTTTGTTCTATTGGGCGATCGCCACGTGCTGGATCCCCATGCTGCTGCTGCTCGGCGTCTGGCGATATCTCATCTGCAGCTTACCGCTCGCCTATGACCCGCTTTATTGGGGTGGAGTATTCCCGTTGGGGATGTACTCGGTCTGTACCTACCACTTGGCAAAGATCCTGGCGGCCCCGTTCCTGCTCCCGCTGTCGCAGCTGTTCATGGTCGTCGCCGTGCTCGCCTGGCTGGCGACCTTCGCCGGGCTTGTCGATAGCCGGCTGAACCACACGTGGCGCGCACAATCGTTTGACTAAGGCGTGGCACGTCGCATCACCCTGCCAAGTCCTGCATGGTGCCGTCACCAACACGATTGGGACAGCTCCCACCGATAGCAGTGGGATGAGACCATCCTGCGATGTCCACCAGATGCGTGTGGGATTCGCGAACCGCCACCGCTGCCGGAAGCAGCCGATCGAGATTAACTGTCGATGAGGTCGTGACCAACCAACACGTCGAGTGTATTGCGGCGGGGCGGGAAGCCGCCCGCCAAAACGACGGCCTGGGGAAACGAGGGGCACCTCATATCATCACCAGTTCGGGGGAGGACGCCGCCGAACGCTCAGTGTTATGTCGGTAGACCCGGCTTTTTGGAGAAACCGCAGTGCATCGCATTGATCTCAGCGATGATCGTCGAACGGCCGAGGGTGTGCTTGCGATCGAGTCCGATGAAATTCGCGATGTGCTTGCTGAGCTTACCAAGGCCAAGCGGCTCTCTAGCGTGGTGCGCAACCTAAACCGTCTCATGTATAGTCCGGCCGACCAGGTGCTTGGCCGACGTGCTCTGCGTCATCTCGGCTTTATCGATGACTGAGCTGGTATTAACCATGCGCACGGTTAAGGTCTGAGGCGGAGAAAAAGCTAACTGCAGTCCGGTTAGTCGGTTGGGGCGCCTGTGGCCTGACCCAATCCTGGCTTGATCGCGATGCTCCGCGGCGACATCCAGCGACAGTGGAGCTGACAGCCTGCAGCGTCCGCTGGTAATCCGACCCGGCCTCTCGCTACGACGATTGTTGCGCGGCAGGGATGCCAGGCGATCGGAGGTCGAAGCCTCCTCCATTGGGTGGAGGAAAAACGGCGCCTACCTACGCGCGTAATGAGCGGGTCAGAATACGCTCGATCGTGATTGAGATTAGGAATTCTCCGGGATGCCTTCGATGACGCACAGAGAGGTCGACGTTGGGGTCATCGAAATCAGGCGGAAGCCCGATTGCCCGAACAGGGCGGCGAACTCATCGCCAGTGCGCTCACGCCCGCCGTTGAGCACCAGCATGTTTAAGTCCATGAACTTGCCGCGCGCGGATGAATTGGGCGGGCCAATGACGTGTTCCAGGACGATCAGCGTTCCGCCTGGCTGCATTGCTCTGCGGCAGGAGCGCAGGATGTCGACCGAAGCCGTGTCATTCCAATCGTGCAGGATCCATTTCAGCAGATAGGCATCGCCGCCCTCAGGAACACCTGCAAAGAAGCTGCCACCTACGGCTTGACAGCGGCCTGCGACCCCGAAGGCCTCAAACACCGCTGCTGCCCGCGCGATTACGTGCGGCTGGTCAAACAGCGTGGCGTGAACAGACGGATGGGTTGCCAATATCTTGGCAAGTAGTGTGCCGTCCCCGCCGCCGACATCGACGACATGCGCGAACCGACCAAAGTCGCATGCCTCCACTATCGCATCCCCAAACTGTTCAGTGCGGGCCGCCATGGCGCGACCGAAGATTTCGCTCTCGTCGGCGTGTGTCGCCCGATACTCCCACACCCCGGTACCATGGACGTGGTTGAACGCGGTGTCGCCGCTGCGCACTGCGTACAGGAGATCGCCCCACGCCCGCCAATAACTCTTGCCGCCGACCGATTTGGCCATTGACGCGTGCGTCCCGGGGACGTCTCTCCGAAGCAGCTCGCCGAGCGGCCTCAACTCAAACCGACGCTGGTCATGCTCGTGAAATATCCCGACCGAAGTGAGCGCACGCATCAATCGATAGAGTGCCAACGGGTGCGTGTCGGTCACCGCAGCAAGTTCGCAGCTGGTTTTCGGGCCAGACGTTAGCCTATCGGCCAGTCCAAGGGTGACGGTAACATGGATCGCTTGGCTGACCTGGAACCCGAGAATCAGCTCGAGCAAATCGTCCCTAACGTCGCGCCTTGTCATGTCAGGATTTCCGCGGTGTCTAAATAGCGTCGCGTCGCGAGCAATCGGGTTCATTTGCACTGCTCACTTCGATCCAATGTCCTTGACGATCGGCCACCAAAGCGTCTGTTCAGCCTCGATGAAGCGAACAATGTCGGCGGTGGACATTGACTGGAAGGGCGAGCCGATTTGTTCAAAGCGTGTTTGAAGCTGCGGATCCTGCAGCACCTTGCGCAGGTCCTCCCTCAGCTGCTGAATGATGGTCTCGGGCGTCCCCTTGGGGGCGACGAGCGCCTGCCAACCGACCGCCGTGAGACCGGGGACCGTTTCGGCCGCAGTCGGCAGGTCTGGCATTGTTGGCAGCCGCTCGCCGGACATGATCGCAAGGGCCTTGAGGTCCCCTGAGTCGAGGGCGCCCTTGAGACCAGGCCGGGCCTCGATGACAGCATGAACCCGGCCGCCCAGAATGTCCCTGATCGCCTCGTTGGTGCCGCCGGTCGAATAGGGCAGCACGGTGAATGGTGCTTTCGACAGCTCCACCAGGAGACGCGCCGCCAGGTACGGCAGTGTGCCGGCGGGGTTGGTGCCAATAACGATGGTGTGTGGATTCCTTCTTGCGAGCGCGATCAGCTCG
>Ga0126384_10002968_pt1 | contig 10272 bp, 8 predicted proteins | sample PanSoiMetPlot_36_FD_92543 | JGI IMG/M metagenome (GOLD analysis project Ga0126384, IMG submission 92543) | Tropical forest soil microbial communities from Panama - MetaG Plot_36 | ecosystem: Environmental > Terrestrial > Soil > Tropical forest > Bulk soil | place: Panama | collected 2016-02-17 | reverse complement strand
TTCCGCGATGGGGCTCTGGTTGAAGAGTCGGGACCGAGTCCCATCCTGCAAATCCTTGCTGCGCGCGAAGGTTCCGAAACGGTACGGAGCGCAAGTGGCGACTGAGCGGCAACCCATGGAATCAGCGTCCGGCGAACCGTTGGTCGAAGATGTCGATTATTACATCGAGAACAGCCTCTATGTATTCACTGAGCACTATCTGCTGAAACGCGGGTATTGTTGCCAGTCAGGGTGCCGTCACTGTCCTTATGGGCTCCGAAGTGGGACTCATGAGACAAAATAAAAGGGCGGCTATTGAGACCGCCCTTTGGTTAAGTCGAAGCAGTTGTTTAGTGCTTCATGTCGTCGCTCTTGGCAGAGGCTCCGACCTTGATGTGGTCCTTCACCTTCGCGCCGTTGGCATTTTCCTTCGCGATACGGACTGCTTCTTTGCGGTCCTTCGCGGAGTTGGCCGTACCGGTCAGCTCGATGCCACCCTTCTCGTCTGAACTGACGCTAACGCCCGAAAGATTCGGGTTGGCCTGCAGGGCCGACTGAATCTTGCTTTGAACGCTACCGCTTGCGCTCATATCGCTCTGGGGCATTCCCGAACTGGAACTCGAGGTGCTCGGAGCGCTGCTGGTCGATTGACTCGAAGAGCCGCTGCTCGAAGGATTCGCGCTCTGGCCGGTTGAGGTGGAAGGAGACGCGCTCTGTGAGCTGCTGGGAGACGATGGAGCCGAGCTTGACGACGGAGAGCTTTGATCTGACTGCGGCAGAGTTGAAGTGCTGGAACTGCTCGAGGATGAACTGCTCGGCGATGCACTCGACTGACTGCTGCTCGGCGACGTGCTTGATTGATCGCTACTGCTGGAACTCGGCGCAGCCGACGTCGACGGTGAAGAGGACGGAGTCTGGCTACTCGAAGGTAGCTGATCCGAGCTCTGCGGTTGTGCCGACGTAGGATTCTGCGACGTGCTCTGAGCAGCAGATGGAGATTGCTGTTGGTCTGGGAAGGTCTTCGGCGTTGTTTGAGTCTGGGATGCGCTGCCTTGCGCCAATGCGAATCCCGCGCTCATCGCGATTACCATTCCGAGCCTATGTAGATTCTTCATTCAATTCCTCCTGCTGATATGGTGAGTGATTAATGCCTGCTCAGATCGAAGTGCGCTTCGTCAGCGCCCCTATAAGCAAAGTTTTAGTGACGGCAGGCCGCATGGGTCGCAATGAGTGAGATGGCTGTGGATAATCTGCGGTTGACTCATATCCGCAATTTTCGAGAGTTGCGCGGTTCAGCCTGCTCGGATCTAGTGCACCATGCCGATTCGGGAAGAACTAAGAGGACCTTAGTTCCTTGAAAGTGACTGAAGACATTACGGTTGGAGTGATCTCTGACACTCATGGGCTTCTCCGTTCTGAGGCCTTAGACAAGCTGGGTGGAGTCGACGCCATTGTGCATGCCGGAGATGTGGGCGACCCTGAAATTCTTACGCGGCTCGGCCAAGTTGCGCCTGTGACAGCCGTCAGAGGGAATATCGACACAGCGGCATGGAGCAGAAATCTTCCCGAAACGGAACTTATGGAAATCGGTGGCGTAAGTCTGTACGTGCTGCACAACGTACAGGATCTCGACCTGAATCCATCGGCTGCGGGTTTTGCTGCGGTAATCTTTGGCCACTCGCATAAACCGCTGATCGAAATGCGAAAAGATGTGCTCTTCTTCAATCCAGGAAGCGCCGGACCGCGGCGCTTCAGTTTGCCGATCTCCTTGGGGAAGTTGCTAGTTCGAAATGGAGAGGTGAAGGCGGAATTGATTGAATTGAAAGGGTAGAGACGCCCGTCGCGGCGGGCGTCTCTACTTGAATCATTAGTCTACTCGAATAGTTCCCGAACCGGTGCTCACTTGCAGCAGAGTGCCGCCGCCGTTCACTGTTCCTTCGATATGGTTTTTCTTGAGGACGCCTTGCATGGTGACTGGATGATGGACTTCAACATTGCCGGAGCTGCTCTGAGCATTGATATTGAACTTGGCATCGGAAGGGAGTTTCACCTCGACCTCTCCTGAGCCTGTGTGAATACGCCAGTCGGAAGCCATCTTGCCCTGCACATCCACGTCGCCGCTGCCCGCTCCCGCTTCGAGGCCACCAGAGACGTTGCGCAGATGAATGTTTCCGGATCCGGTTTCAGCGCGAACAGAACCGCTAGCGGTTTGCTCGAACGTAATGTCGCCCGATCCTGCGCGTGCGTCGAAGCCGCCAGCAATACCTGTGGCAACGGTGTTTCCGCTGCCGGTCTCAGCATAAGTGCGCCCCTGTACGTTTTTGATTTCAAGGTTGCCGGAGCCGGCATTGGCGCGCACTTCGGCGCCGATGCCACTGATGGTCACGTTGCCCGAGCCGGTGTTGGCACGTACCGGCCCACTTACGTCACTTACACGCTGGTTGCCGGAGCCAGTGTGCGACTCCACCGACGTGTCCTTCGGGACGGTGACGTCATAGCTGATCGAGACATTGCGGAGAGCCTGCTCCTGAATACGTCCGAGCCGGATGTTATTTCCATTTTGTTCAATCGGCGGATTTTGTTCGAGCCGTTTCACCCGTTCCTCGGCAGACAGGCCGCCGCTGAACCAGGAATTGCCTGCTCGAATATGGCCTATCACGAGTACGGAGCTGGAATCGCCGGAATGTACGGTGATGTCGCCAGAGCCACTCTGGACATCGAGATCGACGTGCCCACTGACTTTCAACGTGCGCTCAAAGTGCCCCTGTACTTCTGCGAATGCTGCAGAACTGAAGGTCGCAAAGAGTACGACCGCGAGAATTTGAAGTTTCCTGTTCATAGATGCCTCGCAATACTGCCAAATTGGACTGCGGAGGTATGAATTCGTGAGCGGATGGACCGCAATGAAAAGGACCGCAGAGCCTATCTACGGTCCTTTTCGGGAAACCCTACTGCAGTATTACTTTATCGTCCTTCTTCAGGCCAGCGAGCAGCTCTGTCTTGGCGCCGTTGGAGATGCCCACAGTGACCGAAACCTTTCGCTTGCCGTCTTTGCCTTTAGGATCCGGAACCTCTACTTGGGCTTTCTTGTCCTTGTCGTAGATGATGGAGTTTTCGGGAATGATTAATACCCCTTTGTGTTCTTCCAGAATGACCTCGGCGTTAGCAGTCATGAGAGCTTTTAGTTCGCCACCAGAGTTGTCGATCGAGACGCGCACCTGGAAGGTGGTTACGTTGTCCTTTTCAACACCCATAGGAGCGATCTTCGTGACTTTTCCGCTGAAGCTCTTGTCCTTAAACGACTCGACTTTGATGCGAGCAGGCTGTCCTAGATAGACCTTGCCGATATCGCTCTCATCCACTTTGCCGTCAACGTAAACCTGCTTCATATCGCCTAGAGTCATTACCAGTGTCGCGGAAGAGCCTAATACCAGAATGGAACTGACAGCATCGCCGACTTCGACGTCGCGGGAAAGGATGATGCCATCGATCGGAGCAACGATGGTGGCATAATTCAATTGCTCAGCCGCGCGAGCTAGAGAAGCTTTGTACTGCGTTACTTGGGCTTGAGCTTGCTTTACCTTCGCCTGATTCACGATCAACTGTGCGCGCGCGATGTCACGCTTATTGACCGCCATCTCGTAGTTGCGCTGAGCATCATCGAGGGCAGACGCCGAGACTACGCCTTCAGAAGCCATGCTCTTAGCCCGCTCATAGGCACGCTGCAAAGTGGGAACATCAACTCCGGCGGCGTCGACCCTTCCCCGCTCCACGTCGGCTTCTGCAGCACGAAAATTCGCTTCGGCAGCGCTGAGCTGAGCTTCGTTCTCGCGCACTTGTGCCTGGAGTTCCTCTTTGTCGAGCTCAGCCAAAACCTGACCTTGCTTGACGCGGTCGCCGGCATCAACAAACAGCTTCTTCACGATGCCGCTGGCCTTCGATTTAACTTCAACCTTAGTAATCGGCTGCACCTTGCCAGTCGCAACCACGCTCTTAGCCAGGTCGCCCTGCTCGACGCTTGCGATCTTAGTCGGATCGATTTTTGTATTACCGCTGGCCGCTTTGGAGACGACTCCGCCGATCAGGAGCACAACGACTACGGCGCTTCCGATCCACCAAAGGCGCCGTTTCCTCTTCTTATGATTAGAATTGCCGTTTGCCACTTATTCCTCCACCCCGTTGCTCATGGCTTCATACGCGCGTAATCGGCCACGAGTTCCTCAATATTTTCCTATGATTTAAGGGTGCCCGCGCGGACACACAAAAGGCAATGCACCTTAGACCTGAAAACGGCCTAAATGTAAGCGGTGCCTAAGAAATTAACTTTAAGATTTTCTTAGGATTGCGGGTTAACACGGTCGCGAAGGTGCGTCAATGGGAGCTTCCGCGGCGAAGCCTAGGTACCTGCCGATGCTAGACTAACCAACGATGGCGCCTCTGGTGCTCCTCCGCATCCTGACGGTCGTGCTGCTGGTGGCTTTGAACGCTTTCTTTGTGGCCGCCGAGTTCGCCATCGTGAGTCTTCGCGACACCCGGATCCAGCAGCTGATCGACGCCCGCCGCACAGGCGCTCGGACGGTCCAGCGTCTGCAGCAGCGTCTCGATGACTTTCTGCCTGCGGTCCAATTCGGAGTAACGTTAGCCAGCCTCGCCCTGGGCTGGATTGGCGAGCCTGCAGTTGCGCAACTGCTCCTGCGGCCTTTGGCGGGACTGCCTCACGCAGCCGTCTACGCACACACAGGAGCGGTGGTAATTGCCTTCATACTCATCACTTACCTTCACGTGATTCTGGGCGAACTAGTGCCAAAATCTCTGGCGCTACAACGAGTAGAGCAGGTAGCTCTCTCGGTCGCGGGCCCAATGGACGTGTTCATCACGATCTCACGTCCACTACTGCATCTGATGACGCGGTCAGCGAATGCTGTGCTCAAACTCTTTGGCTCGCGGCTGATGCGTGAAGGTGGAATGCACTCTCCGGAGGAGCTGAAGCTGATTCTTACCTCGAGCCGCCGGCTTGGACTGTTGCCACCGCTGCAAGAAGAGATCATGCACCGTGCCCTTGAGCTCGAAAACATGACAGTGCGAGAAATCCTCGTGCCTCGCCAAAACATGTTTTCGCTGCCTGCCGACATGGCGCTCGAAGATGCGATGGCACGAGTTGTGGAGGATCAGCATTCGCGAATTCCCATCTACGATCCCGCTTTGGGTAAGGAGCACATCGTCGGCGTGCTCTACTCCAAGGACCTGGCACGGTTCATGCATCTGCGGATTTCGGCTCGAGCGCGCCCGCTACCTCCGGAAGTGACGCTGCGGGTGCGTCACATCATGAGGGATGTGCTCGTAGTTCCCGAAACAAAACTCGTGATCGATCTGCTGGAGGAGTTTCGTCAGCGCAAGCGCCACCTCGCTATTGTAGTCGACGAATACGGGACGACTGTTGGTCTCGTCACCGTCGAAGACGCACTCGAGCAGGTGGTCGGTGAGATTGAAGACGAGTTTGACGTCACAGTTCAACCGCATTTGCTGGATACCGGAGCGCTGGTTTTGGAGGGCGGAGCGAACGTCCGTGATCTCGAGTCTCACCTTCAGATCCGTCTTCCCCGGGATGAGGGTTTCGAGACTTTGGGCGGCTTCATCATGTGGCGACTGGGACGTTTGCCACAAACCGGCGATTCAGTGGAATACGAGGGACGTTGCTATAGCGTGCTACAGATGCACGAGCGTCGGGTCGTGCAGGTAAAGGTCGAAGCGGTCACCACGCCAGAACCTCAGGTTGAAGAGCAGCCTTCACTTTTCAATGAGACATAGACTAGCGTCACAGATAGCAGCATGATTCGGCTGATTGCATCGCGCCTGCTCTATACGCTGCCAGTGCTCTGGCTCGTGGTGTCTGTTGTGTTCCTGCTAATTCACCTGGTGCCAGGGGATCCCATTGTGGCAATGCTCGGCGAGGGCGCCGCGAGTGCCGACCTGCAGGTCGCACGCCACGCTTACGGACTCGATCAGCCCATCGGCAAGCAGTACCTGCATTACTGGAATGGCGTGTTACATGGAAGGCTTGGGCAATCAATTCGCCTCAACCAGGAGGTCGCACGCGTAATCTGGGATCGTTATCCATATACGCTCAGGCTCACGATCGCAGCGCTGGTTGTCGCGCTTCTGCTCTCGATTCCCGCCGGAGTAAGGTCGGCGCAGCGGCGCGATCGTTGGGACGATCGTTTGCTTAGCGTCGTGAGCCTCTTAGGATTGTCGTTTCCCAATTTTGCACTTGGACCTATTTTGATCCTGTTTTTCGCAATCAAGCTTGGATTGTTTCCCGTTTCTGGAGCGGGCACGTCGGAGCACCTGGTGCTCCCTGCAATCACGATGGGTGGAGCATTGGCTGCGATTCTTACTCGGATGGTCCGTACCGCAATGCTTGAAGAGCTGAGTCAGGACTACATCCGTACCGCGCGTGCAAAGGGTGTGAGCGAAGGCAAGGTGGTGTACAAGCACGCCTTGTGGAATGCCATGATCCCCGTACTTACCGTTGTGGGACTGCAATTTGGCTCGCTTCTCGCTGGCGCGATCGTGACCGAGACGATCTTCTCGTGGCCGGGCATCGGCCGCTTGACCATTAGCGCAATCAGCAACCGCGATTATTTTCTTGTCCAGGGATGCATACTGGCCATTGGACTCACTTACATCGCAGTAAATCTCTTGACCGACATGTTGTATGCCTTAGTGAATCCGCGCATTCGACAGTGAAGTGTATAAATCACTTGCGAAACGTCATCATCAGCATCATGCCGGCCTGTTCCAGGCAATCAATCACGCGGAATAACGCAGGAGCCACATGAAACCGATGAGCCTCTTCTCTTAGGCCTTGTCGCTTAACGATGTCCGATAGCTCACATCGAGAAAGTTGATGAGCTTGATGGTTGAGATATGAGTCAGGTCCGGTTAAGTGATCGAGAGTTGAAAATCGTTGAAAAATTTGTGGGTGCCGATAGATGAACTTCTCGATCGTGCGCAGCCGACTCTTACGATTCGGCACCGACACCACCAACATTCCATTTGGAGTAACTAGAGCGCAGAGGCGAAACAATAACGAGTGAATGCCCGGAACAAACTCGAGAACCGAAAGGCATAAGACGATGTCGTAGCAATCTTCCTCATATTCGCCTCTACCAGAACCGCTATGAAGCCACTCCAGATTGACCTGCTTGCCAAAGCCGGACAGTTGCTCGCGTGCCGCGTCGATCATCGCCTGCGAGTTGTCAACTCCTGTGACCTGCAACCCGAGGGTAGCTGCGTCTTTGGCAATGACACCGCTGCCGCAGCCGAAGTCGAGGAGTTTAATCGTCTTTGCGGGACGATTAAGTTTCAGCACTTCTTTGCGAATAGTTTCGCCTACGATTTGGCGTCGTTGCTGGTAAGTTGGACTTTGATAGCGATCCAAAGAGGCAGCTGCTTGCTTACTGAAGAAGGTACTGGCAAGAGTGTCAGGATGAGAATGCGCCATTGTTAGCTAGCTAACCGACCATCGGAGAGGCTGCCTAACATCTTCCTCGGATCGCTTCATTTCAGGCGTGACGCGAGTTCCCGTAATAGCCCTTCGTGAGTTGCGGATGATAGCCGTAGTAATACGATCCGGCCGAGCGAGAACTGACATCGTTTACGACAATGCCCAGTACCGGCACGCTTGCCTGATTCAACACGTCGCAGCTGCGAGCGAGAGCATCACGCGATGTTTGCCCCGAGCGGATCACAAGCAGCACGGAATCAGCTTGACTGGAAAGGCGAACTGCATCTGTGACCGCCAGCATCGGAGGCGTGTCGAGGATTACATAGTCATAGCGTGTCCGCCACGATTGCATGAGCTCCTGCATCTTCGCGGAACCGAGCATCTCGGCGGCCATTGCTTGCGAGGATCCCGCGGCGATGACAGATAAATTGCTGAGCCGATTTAACTGTTGAATTGCACGTTGTTCATCGATGGAATCCGACAGAAGCTCGGCGAGGCCTGAGTTATTTGCGATTCCAAATTCCAGATGAACTCCGGGCTTGCGAAGGTCTGCGTCAACCACCAACACGTGCTTCCCTTGCTGCGCAATCACGACTGCAGCATTGGCAGCCGTCATTGTTTTTCCCTCGCTGGGAAGCGGACTTGATATCAGCAACGTCTTTAGTTCGGGAGAAGCCAGCAAAATCGAAGTTCCAAGAGCCCGGTAAGCCTCCGCTGTTGCAGATCGAGGCTCGGCTAAACAGATGACTCTTGTTGGGTCATCGAGTGAAGTACTAAGCAATCGCGGAGTCGGATGATGTTGCGGAATAATCGCCAATGAGGGCATAGCAGTAAATGACTCGACTTCCGCGGGATCGCGAAGAGCGCGATCCATGCTCTCGCGAAGTCCCACTACGGCGGCACTAAGGAGGAACGCAATAAACAAACCTACGGACGCGGTTCGCGTGGGGTTTGGAGATACCGGAAGACCTTTTGGCTGCGCCGAATCTATCAGACGAATATTCGTAGATCGCAGGCCGGCAGCAACGCCTGCCTCCTTCATGCGTTCTTCCAGATTGTCGTAGAGCTGACGGTCGGCATCAGATTCCCGTTTTAGTAGTCCGTACTGAATCGTGCTTTCTTTCAAGCGGTTGGCTTCGGCAGTTTGTGCTTCGAATGCTGAGCGCAACTTCCGCTCGCGACGTAAAGAAACCTGGTATTCGAGTTCTGCTCTGTCCCGCAGCCGCCGGAGCTCGGTTTGAATACTTGCGTCCATCGCACGGATGCGATTGGTCAATTCGAGGACCTTCGGATGGTTTGGTCCATAGGTGGTCGTTGATTGTGCGAATTCGTTCTTCAGCTCTGCTTCGCGGATATAGAGGTTTTCCAGTGCTTCGCCGCTCTTGCCTTCGGGCAGACGATCAAGGCTGCCGGCTGAGATCGCCTGAAAAGCAGCCTCTCTTCCCATACGGTCCTCTTCGGCGGCGGTCAGTTGCTTATTCAGGTCGTCAAGTTTCGCCGTGACCACATTCTGCTTCTCGTCGACCATGATGATGTTGTGTTCGCGCTCATACGCAACAAGTTTCTGTTGGGATTCCCCAACCTTCGTTCGCAGTTCGCTGAGTTGTGTGGAGAGGAATTTGGCTGCGCGATTCGCCGCTTCGTATCGCGAACGGATGTTGTCGTCGATGAAGGCATCGACGAGGGTGTTCACGATTGTTGCGTTCAGGTTGCGGTCTCGACCGGTGAAGCTTACCTCCACCACTCGCGTGTTCTTGATCGGTTTCACTGACAAGCCGGAGAGCAGAGCTTCCACAGCGATGCTCTCTGGATCAGCATCTTGACCGGAAGGGAAGTGGCGGTTTGCGTCGCGCATAAACTGAGCGTTGTGATCAAGTCCGAGTTTGCTAACAACGACAAGAGCTAACGTTCGACTTTCCAGGACACGAATCTGTGTTTCCAGGCTGACGCTGTAGTCGTCCGTGTCGCCGAGTGCAGAAGCGAAGGTCTTGTTGAGTGGGACACTCGCACTGCTGTCGCGATCGATCGCGATATTCCCCGTGGAACGATAGAGGCGCGGCCTGCTCAACGCGTACAGGAAACTGATTGCCAATGTCAGCGCGAAGCAGGCCGCAATAATCCACGCGTGTTTACGTAGGAGGCGAGCGACGCGCTGTACCGGATTTGTGGGACCAAGACGAGCAGATGCTCGATAGTTGAGATGAGGAAGCGGCGACTCCTGGACTGAAGTGTCAGGCGAGGTCCACTTTATTAGCCCACGCGAATCCATGACGGTGTAGTTCCCTTGGCAATAGTTCGCTCATCTCGGATAGGACGCAATTGAAGGCGGAACTACACCCATCTAGGTCCTGGATTCCGAGGACCGAAAAGGTACTCTTGTCTATGGATTTATTCAAGTACAGACTTTGAATGCAGTCAGGGCCAATTAACCCGGAAGTATTAACTCATCTAATTCCAGGAATTGGCGTAACACTGGATCATCGCTCTCGCTCATGCCCTTCATAGTTCCGAAATAAAGTGCCTTACCTTCATGCAGGAATAGTACCCGGTCGGCAAGTTTATGGGCGAGGCGCATATCGTGGGTGACTACGATACTCGTAAGTTTTAACTGGAACTTGAGCTTTTTGATAAGGTCGCCGAGCAGTTGGGCCATGAGCGGATCGACCATCGTGGTCGGCTCGTCGTAGAGAATGCATTCCGGTTGAGCGGCCAATGCGCGCGCAATCGCGACCGAACGCTTCATGCCCGTTGAGAGATCAGAGGGCAGAAGATCGCGCATTGCCTTG
>Ga0126384_10002966_pt1 | contig 10273 bp, 13 predicted proteins | sample PanSoiMetPlot_36_FD_92543 | JGI IMG/M metagenome (GOLD analysis project Ga0126384, IMG submission 92543) | Tropical forest soil microbial communities from Panama - MetaG Plot_36 | ecosystem: Environmental > Terrestrial > Soil > Tropical forest > Bulk soil | place: Panama | collected 2016-02-17 | reverse complement strand
TCGCGCTGTTCTCCTTTTTCGTGGACGCGACGACCACCGAGATCTACAAATGCACGGACCGCTCGGGCAACGTGACCTATCAGAACGAAAAGTGCCCGACCGGGAGCCAGGCCGGGCGCGTTGATATTTTCGACAACAATTGGACTGCGAGCCGCGCCGAGAAGAATGCGGAATGGCAGCGCAATGCCGCCGACCGTCGCGTGGTTACCGGCATGCCGGCGCACTGGGTGAGGGAAGGGTTTGGTGACCCGGCCGAGATTCGCGAGACGACCACGGGCGGTGCGAAAGAGCTCTGGGTCTACAACCTGCCAGGTAGCACCCTCCAGATCGGGATGCTCGATGATCAGGTCCAATGGTTCCGTGAGACACCGGCGCCTTCCGCCCCCGGTTTCGCGCAGGCACCGTCGCCAGCTGCACCGAGCCCGTCGGCAGCCGCTTCACCGAGCTCGCCAACCCCACGGAAGTCGGCCGCCCCGGCGACTAGCGCGTCGCCACGCCCGATCGATATCCTTCAGGCGCCGGACGCAATGCGCTCGCTCGACCCCGCGCTTACGGGCGAGTCCGCCCGCAAGAGCGAATCCCCGCGCCCAGTTGAAGTCCAGCGCTCGGCCGAGCCCGCGAGCGAAAACGCTGCTCCGCGTGCCGTGGAAGCACCGCGAGCGACCGAGGCACCGGCCGTAGCCGACGCCTCGCGCCGAATCGCGCGTGGACGCGATTGCCGGGAGGTGCTAACTGAGCTCGGAAAGCCGGACAGACAGCGCGAGATCCCGAGCGAAGGGGGATCGAGCGCAATGACCGAGTACCTCTACGAGCCGAGCGGGAGCGCAGATCCGACACGCACGCGCATCCTCTGCGCCAACGGGCGAGTCGAAGGCGTCGACCGCAGCGTCGCGCATTAGCGGCAAGCGCAAGCGGCACCCGCGGCTTCCTAGCTAGAGCCTCAGCTGTGATTTGCGGAGCGTCGGCCCGCGGGCGCCGCTCGCTCAACGCTCGACCGCCACGCGCTGCGCGCGCGTGGGTTCCCTTCCGTTGCTCGGTCGGCTACTGATCCGCCTCGATCTGCTTCTTCACTTCTTCGGTGAACTTGTTGAATTCGGTCACTGCGTCGTTGCCAGATTGAATGGCATTGGTCGACAGTGTCCGGACGGTGTCCACGTATTTCCGAATGCACTCGCCATACGCCTTGTTGGTCTCGTTGAAGTTCTTGATTTGGGCACTCGTCGCCTTCTTGCCCGGGTAGACGGGCTGCACGCAATTGTGAGGCGGTATTGACGGCATGCCTTGGCCAGCTGCCGCGGGCGCCGCAGCCGAAGGCTGCGCCTGCTCGGGCTGGGTCTGTGGTTGCGCGGGCGGCGTTTGTGCCAGCGATGCAACCGCTGCGGGCGCTATCGCCAGTACGATCAGGATGGAACGGAGATTCATGAGCGGGCCTCAGGAAGAAGAACGCGCATTCTAAGCCCCGGCGGGTCGTCGCGGAAGCGGTTGCGGAGCGGGGCTCGTCTCTACGTTCGCCGAAACCCGATCCAGATCTCAGAAGTGCGTCAGCATCGCGGCCATGACCGCGATGCCGGCGCCGACGAGATCCGCCGCGATCGGGGTGCGGGAGGAGCTGTCCGACGGTGGGCGCATCGTGAGCGCTTCGGCCAAGCGATCGATATCCACCGTGTGCACCCGCTGATCGGCTTGACCGAGCTCGCGCACGGTCTTGCTCACGGCATCGGGATCGAGAATCGAGATGGGTGAGCCGCAGTACTTGCACGCGCTGTCGTGCTCGAGATCGAGCGGCGCACCGCAGTTCGAGCACTGCACGGTCTTAACCTTGGCCTTTAGCGCAGCGAGCTCGGGTCCAGTGATCGGGCGGACGAAATTCTTCTCGAGCAGGAACTGGAAGAACGGCGTCAAGCGGCCGTGACCGAAGCTGCAGCGGTAGTACGTGAAGCGAGTGGTGTGCTGCAGGTCGTGGGTCAGGGAAAGTTGCGCCTGGCAGCGCGGACACGAGAGCAACGTGGGCAGCGTATTGCGCACCGGCGCGCGGTGCTCGTTCAGCGCAGCGAACACATCGAGCACGCCGCGCGGAGCAAGCTGCTGGCTCTCCATGGTGTCGAGCCAGATGACTTGGCAGGGAAAGCAGAAGTCGAGCTGAACGCGTCCGCTGTCGTGGCGCTCGAAGTCGAGCGTCGTCATGGCCATGCCGCAGCCGGGACAGCTCACGCCTCGTCTCCCCAGGTCTTGTTTCGCGTTACCGGCGCGTAGCGCCGGTTCTACGCGGCAGGTTATTGCCGTCACGGACGACGTGACCTAATAACAAATATATCACTCGGATTCGTCTATCGACCGCGGCCAGCTCGACTTGAGCAGCCGCGACAGAGCTCGGTCGGCGAGGATCACCCCGCCGGTCTGGCAGCGGGGGCAGTAATTGGTCTCGTTCTCGGCATACACGATGCGCTGCACTGGCGTGCCGCAGACGGGGCATGGAGCGCGGAAGCGACCATGCACCGCCATCTCCGGTCGGAATGCGGTCACTTTCTCTGGAAAATCTCGACCCGCGTCCGCACGCAGACGCTCGGTCCACTCGGTGAGCACTGCGCGCGCGGCTTGGTAGAGGCGCTCGATATCCGATGCCGATATTTTCCGAGTCATGGCGATTGGCGAGAGTAGCGCACGATGCAGGATCTCGTCGGAGTAGGCATTGCCGATCCCACTGAAAAGTCGCGGGTCGGTGAGCGCACGCTTGAGCGTGTGGTTCTCTTGCAGCAGTCGCTCCTGGAAAGCGCCGGCATCGATGGCGAGCACATCGAGCCCGCCCATGTCGAAGCCGGCGAGCGTCGCCTCGCCTTGCACGAGGTGGAGCGACGCTCGGCGCTTCGTGCCGGCTTCGGTGAAGGCGAGCACACCGGGCGTGAATTCGAACAGTGCCAGGGTGATGCGTCCCGGAGGCCGCGCACCGTGCTCGAGCCAACGCAGCCGCCCTGCAATCATCAGATGCAGGATGAGGAAGAGATCGTCTTCGAGCGCCAGGACGATGCGCTTGCCGAGATGTCGGACCCGTCGAACCTCGCGGCCCTCGACGCTCTCGATCGGCGGCACCGCAGTGCGAAGGAGAAAAGGGTTGATGAGCCGCACCCGGGCGAGGAGCTGACCGACTACTCGTCGCTCCAGCGCTTCCACGTAAACGACGATGTCGGGGAGCTCGGGCATGCGCCAGCAGGTGTCTCGACGCCGTGTTCTACACCCAGCCCAGGGCGCCGATGACCGCTGCGATACCGAGGAACCACAAAGGGTGCATGGGCGTGACAAGCCCGAGCCCCAGCGTCACCGCGGTGATCGCGTACGCAGCCCACGATTGATCGGTGGCTCGCGTAAGGACATAACCCGAGGCAAGTATCAAGCCGACCGTCACCGGAGCAAGCCCGCGCTGGATGGCAATGCGCAACGGCGCGTCGCGGAAGCGCTCCCAGGCGTGCGCGACCCCGTAGGTAAGCAAGGATGAGGGACCGGACATCGCGAGCATCGCGACCACTCCGCCCACGACGCCGGCAACCTTCCAACCAATCAGGCTGACGATGAGGACGTTGGGACCGGGGGCCGCTTGGGAGAGCGCAAACAGCTGTGCGAAGTCGGCGTCGGTCATCCAATGGTGGACATCGACGGCGCGGCGGTGGATTTCAGGGATGATAGCGTTCGCTCCGCCGATCGAGAGCATCGACAGCAGCAGAAACTGCGCAGTGAGCTCGATCAGGACCGGAGGAATCAACCGCGCCTCCACCAGGCGAAGGCGATGGACAGCGGACAGAGCGCGGCGAGTAACCAGAGCAGCGGAACGCGAAGCAGGGCGATGCCGACGAAAGCAACGACGCAAACGGCGATCTGCCAGGCGTTCTCCCGCAGCGGCCGCGCGAGCTTGAGTGCGGTGGCGAGAATCAGGCCGGACGCGGACGCCGACACGCCGGTGAAGGCGCCACGCACCGCGTCGATCTGGGCGACTTGAGCGTAAAGCGTGGCCAGCGCGAGCACGATGACGAGCGGCATCAACATCAACCCGGTGCAGGCCGCAAGCGAGCCGATCACGCCGCCAAACCGCCGGCCGATGATGATCGACACGTTGACGATGTTAGGGCCGGGGAGGAACTGCGATAGCGAAAGGACGTCCAGAAAGTCGAGCTCCGACAGCCAGCGTCGCTCATCGACGATCATCCGGCGCGCGAAGGGCATTACGCCGCCGAAACCGGACAGGCCGATCTTCAGGAACCCGAAGAAGAGAGCCGAGGCACCGACCGTGGGCTGCGGCGCGGTCACTTGCGCAGCAGCCAGAGCACCAAACTGACTAGCGCCGAGACAATCAGCCCCGACGTCAGAGGAAAGTAGAACGTGAAGTCGTCGCGCTCGATGCGAAAGTCGCCAGGCAGGCGCCCCAGTCCCAGCTTGGAAAGCAAAGGCCAGGCGAGCCCGGCGATGACCAGAAGAACGCCCAGCGTGATCAGCAGCCGCGGCATGCCGCCATTGTACTGCCGCGGCCGGACGGTTTCGGCTTATGCGCCCTTGCCGCCGCCGGCGGCGTCATGCTCGCCGCGCGACGGAAGCGTCAGGCTTCCGACCAGCGGTGCGAAGCCGATGTGCGACGAATCGAGGAGCTCGGCGTCGATCTCCGAAGGCGTCTGCGACGCGTCGTCGAGGGTCGACACGTTCGAGGGTCGCGAGCGCACCAACCGACCGAGCACTAGCGCGACGGCAACGAGCAGGACGATGGTTCCTAGGAGCGGAGCGTACTTCCAGAGCGGGGCGAGAATTTCCATATGGAACCCCTGGTGCGCGAACTCATTAAAACACGCTCGCAGTCTAGCACCGGAGCAGCTGCAAAGTGTCGTGAAAATTCACGCATGCAAAGAACTCTTACGCCTGGGTTCAACTCCCGCCAACGCGGCCGCGCAAACCGGCTCAGGCTCGGGCAGGCTCCCTGTAGAGAAATGCGACTATCGCCCCAAGGATGAGGATCAGAATACTGTCGAAGACGATCTGCTTCGTCACGACCGCGCCAGGCATTGGCTGTACGACGTAGTAGATGAGGTAGGTCGGCACGACGGTGAGCAATGCGACGGCCACGCCGAATCGAATGCCCTGAGCGAGCCATGGTTTCGCTTCCACGCCCCGCGAGTAGATCCAGACAAAAGCCCCCGAGAGCATGACGTGGGCAAGGATCATCAACGGAAAGAACTGCTGCGAGTCCGCTTCCGTCCTGAACAGTCCCGTCAGCTTGGAATAGTCATCGTGAAGCAGCTGTCCGTGAACGACGAAACTGCCGGCAAACCACGCGACGAAGATCACAATCCAGGCGATGAGGAACTTCTTGCTCATGGGTTTCCCTTTGGCGGCGAAGGCATGTTCACTGCTTGGATGTAGGACCGGAGCTAGGCGCCCCGGGGCCCGAGTCATTCTACTGCGCTCCGCAAGCAATCAAGTGGCGGGAAGCACCATCCCGAGCGGAACGTCAGCGGGCCACCACCTGAGGCGTGGGGCCGAGCACGCGCCTGAGGGTTTGGGTTATGCTCCACGGCCGATGGGAAACGCGTCGCGCCCTTAAGGTGTCACACCAAGGATCGCCCCGTATGGCCGCGGCCGATCGATCCGGGTCGGTCGCCGGGGTTGTGCTTGCGGCCGGGACGTCCAGTCGAATGGGGCGCAACAAGCTGTTGTTCGACGTTTCGGGCGAGCCCCTGGTGCGACGGACCGTCCGCGCCGCGATTGCCGGCGGGCTGGACCCTATGTTGGTCGTTCTCGGTCACGATGCGGAAGCGATTCGGGATGCACTCGCTCCCCTGCCGTGCCGCTTCGTCGCCAATCCTAACTACGCTGAGGGGATGAATAGTTCGGTGTGCGCAGGCTTCGCCGCGTTGCCGCCCGTCGTCGTCGCCGGTGTTGTGCTGTTGGCCGACATGCCGCTCGTCGCGGCGGACATGATCGGGGCGCTCGTCGCGCAGTACCGGAGCGGCGGCGCGCCACTGATCCTCTCGGACTACGCAGGGGTGAATGCGCCGCCCGTCCTGATCGATCGCAGTCTCTTCAGCGAACTGCTGAGCGAAGGCAAGGGCTGCGGCAAGCGCCTGCGGCGACTCCATCCGGAGCTCGCTGCGACGATCTCGTGGCCGGCAGCATCGCTCGCCGATTTGGATGCCCCCGAGGATTACGAGCGCCTCAGGGCTCTACTCGTAACCCCAAGTGCCACGCCTTAGCGATGCGAATTGAGCTTCTCGAGCTCGCCTCCGGGCTCGCGGCACGAGGTGAGCGGTTTGCGCTGGTAACCGTCGTGCGGCGGGAACCGCCGAGTTCCGCGCGGGTCGGGGACACTGCCTTGGTAACTGCCGGCGGCGAGGTGCACGGCTGGGTAGGCGGTGGCTGCACGCGTTCGACCTTGCTGCGCGAATCCCTGCGCGCCATCGCGGATGGCGAGCCGCGCCTCCTCAGTCTCTCACCAGACCCCGCGACGGAACAGCGCCCCGGACTGGTCGCTCTGCCGATGACCTGCAAGAGTGGAGGTACCGTGGACCTTTATGTCGAGCCCGTGCTGCCCAGCCTACGCGTGGTGGTGTTCGGCGTGACACCGGTGGCCCGCGCGTTGACGCGCATTGCGCATGCGATGGGCTACCGCGTCGACGTCGTCGATCCCGCTGCCATAGCATCCGACTTTCCGGATGCGACGCGGGTGGTCGCCGACGTTTCGTCCGCAGCGATTGCGGCGGACGCGAGTGTCCTCGTGGCGACCATGGATGAACGAGATCTCGACGCGATCGAGACTGCCGGCGGGCTCAAGCCCGCCTATCTGGGTGTAGTCGCCAGCCGCAAGCGCTTCGCTGAGCTGCGGGAGGCACTCGAGGCGCGCGGCGTTTTGCGTGAAGCGGTCGAGAAGATAGTCGCGCCGGCTGGGTTGGACATCGGCGCGCGGACGCCCGAGGAGATCGCGCTCAGCGTCATGGCCCAGATCGTGGAGCGCCATCGGCAAAGGGCGCGCGCGGAAACCGAGCCTGCCGCGGAACGGGAGGGGCCCCGCGAAGCGATCGATCCGGTCTGCGGCATGACCGTCGCTACTGCCGGCGCACGGCACGTCGCCGAGCTGAACGGCAGCAAGTACTACTTCTGCTGCGGCGGCTGTCGCGCGAAATTTCTCGGCGATCCGGCTCGCTATTCCTCGGACCGCGTCGCGGCGCAGCGCCTATGAACGAAGAGATTCGCGCGCTGCAAGCCGCGATGGAGCGCGAAGGCTACGTGGCCGAGCCTTCCATCGCCACGGCTGTCTACCTCGCGAAGGAGATGCGGAAGCCGCTGCTCGTCGAGGGCGACGCCGGAGTCGGCAAGACCGAGCTCGCAAAAGTGATCTCGCGGGTGCTCGAGACCGAGCTGATCCGTCTCCAATGCTACGAGGGGCTCGACGCGAACACTTCCCTTTACGAGTGGAACTATCAGAGGCAGCTGCTTCGGCTGCGCATCGCGGAACGGGAAGTGCACGACCCGAAGGCGCTTGAGGAGCTCATCTTCGCCCGGGAGTACCTGCTCGAACGCCCGCTGCTGCGCGCGATCACCCGATCCGCGGGGGCGCCAGTGCTGCTGATCGACGAGATCGACCGGGCGGACGACGGCTTCGAGGCATTCCTGCTCGAGGTGCTGTCGGATTTCCAGGTCACCGTTCCGGAGCTCGGAACGATCAGGGCCACGCACGCGCCATACGTCGTGCTCACCTCGAACCGCACGCGCGAGATCGGCGACGCACTGCGACGCCGCTGCCTGTATCTGTACATCGAGCACCCAGGGCTGGACAAGGAAGTGCGCATCCTCCGTGGCCGCGTGCCCGGACTGGACGAGCAGTTCGCGCGAGCGATCGCACGGTTTGTCCAGCAACTCAGGCAGCGCGAGCTGCGCAAGCTGCCCGGCGTCGCCGAGTCGATCGACTGGGCCCAGGCTCTGAGCCGCCTGCGCCTGGATCGGCTTGACGGGGAGACGGTGCGGGTCACGCTCGGGTGCTTGCTCAAGGACGAGCAGGACTTGAGGGAGACCGACGAACAGGTCGTGGCGGAGCTCGTCGCCCGCGCGGCCGCTGACTGACGCTAACGCATGAACGGCGTCACCGGGCACCTGGCGCGCTTCGCCGAAGCCATGCGACAGCACGGCATTCGAGTGGGTTTGAGCGACGAGATCGATGCCGCGACCGCACTCCCGCTCGTCGACGTGCTCGACCGGGCCGAGGTCCGCAGCGGATTGCGCATCGCGTTCAAGGTCCCGCATGAGGCATGGACGATCTTCGATCGCCTGTTCGACGAGCAGTGGGGTGGTGCAACCGAAGTGCCTGTACCGCCCGCCGCGAATCCACGCGAGCGGCGAGGCGCGCTGCAGTGGCGTTGGGACGGAACGCGGGTGCGTCTCGAGGCGCAGTTGGTGCAGCCGACCGACGGAGAAGTGCCGGGCTACAGTCCCGAGCAGCTCCTGCGCCGCAAGCCGTTCGACAGGATTTCTGAGGCAGAGCTCAAGGCCATCGAGCGCTTGCTCGCGCGGCTTGCTCGCAGACTCGCGACGAGGCGGAGCCGGCGGCTGGTTCCGACCTCCGGGCGAGGCCTTGTAGACCTGCGTCGGAGCTTCCGGAGAGCCGTCGGGAGCCAGGGCGACTTCCTGAGACTCGCCCGCCGGGCGCGCCTCGTCGAAGAACCCCGGCTAGTGATGCTGTTCGACACCAGCGGCTCGATGGATCCGTACACGCGGTTCCATCTCGCTTTCGCCTTTGCGCTGCGGCGCGCGGTACGACGCGTGGAAATCTTTGCTTTCAATACCTCGCTTACCCGGGTGAGTCGCGACATCGCGCCAGCGCAAATCCTCCGGTCCCTCGACGTGCTTGCGTCGAGCGTCCCCGACTGGTCCGGCGGGACGCGGATCGGCCAGTGCCTGGCGGAGTTCGTTTCGACGTATCCCGAGTTGCTTGCCCGCGACACGACGGTGGCGATCGTCAGCGACGGTCTCGACCTGGGCGGCAATCCCTCGCTCCTCACCGCGGCCATGCGCGCGCTGCACGAGCGGGTCCGTACCGTGGTTTGGCTGAACCCACTGCTTGGCGACGCGCGCTACGAGCCGACCGCTGCCGGCATGCGTGCTGCGCTGCCGTATGTCGATTGCTTCGCGCCGGGACACGACCTCGAGTCGCTCGAGCGCCTGACGCGCATGGTGAATTGATACATGAGCTGGGATAAGATGTCGTAGCACGTCTGAACTTCCATCCTGAGGAGGCATTTCCAGCGCGGCCCGGTGGAGTTGCTCCACCGCAGCTTCGCCCTCGGTCTGTGCAATATCCAAAAAGGAGAGACCGATGATTCCTGCGGCATTCGATTACCATCGGCCGTCATCGCTCGATGAGGCGGTCGCGCTGCTCGCACGTCACGGCGACGGCGCCAAGATTCTCTCTGGCGGCATGAGCCTGCTGCCCGTGCTCAAGCTGCGGCTCGGTTCCTTCGCGCACCTGGTCGATATCGGGAAGATTCCCGGGCTCGACTACATCAAGGAAGACGGCGGCTTTCTCAAGATCGGAGCGATGACGCGGCAGGCCACGCTCGAGCGCTCCGAGATCGTGCGCGGCCGCTATCCCGTGCTTGCCGATGCCGTTCCTCTCATCGCGGACCCGCTTGTGCGCAATCGCGGAACGATAGGGGGCAACGTCGCGAATGGCGACCCGGGCAACGATCAGCCCGCGATCATGATTGCGCTCGGCGCGACGCTCGTCGTGCGCGGCAGCAAGGGCGAGCGAAGCATCCCGGCAAACCAGTTCTACAAGGGCTTCTACACCACTGCCCTCGGGCCGGACGAAATTCTTACCGAAATCCGCATTCCCGTACCGCCGGCGCGCAGCGGCGGAGCCTACGTCAAACTCAAGCGCAAGGTCGGAGATTTTGCTGCCGCCGCCGCGGCGGTCCAACTTACGCTCGACACAAAAGGGGCAGTCGAGCGCGCGGCGGTCGCGCTGACCAACGCGGGACCCACGCCCGTCGAGGCCGCTGAAGCGGCGCGCTCGCTGGTTGGCAAGGTCCCCGACGAGAAGACGATTGCCGAAGCGGCGCGGCTCGCTGCGGCCAAGAGTGCGCCGAGCGGCGACAGGCGCGGCTCGATCGAGTACAAGCGCGAGATGGCCCGGGTGATGGTGGCGCGCGCGCTCAAGAAGGCCGTCGAGCGCGCAGGGGGTCGATGATCATGGCTATGCACAAAATCACACTCACCGTGAACGGGACCGCGCGTACGGGGGAGGTCG
>Ga0126384_10002965_pt1 | contig 10273 bp, 13 predicted proteins | sample PanSoiMetPlot_36_FD_92543 | JGI IMG/M metagenome (GOLD analysis project Ga0126384, IMG submission 92543) | Tropical forest soil microbial communities from Panama - MetaG Plot_36 | ecosystem: Environmental > Terrestrial > Soil > Tropical forest > Bulk soil | place: Panama | collected 2016-02-17 | reverse complement strand
GAATATACCAGCGGGAGCCCGGCAACGGAGGCTGCAAGGAGAAGACCATGTTAGGAAAGGTCGGAGTGTGCATGATCCTCGGGTTAGGTCTGCTGCTGGCCACCGGCAAAGCAAAAGCCGCGCAAATTGAGGTTTATGGTGCGTGGCATTGCGGCAACGACTTCTGCATTTGGGGCACCGTGCGGGACATGAGCAACTTCGATACCAACAACCATTGGATGATTGAACGGGGGGACGCCTTCGGTAAATCTGGTCATCCTAAGCTTCGTGAATCCGCTGAAGCTGTTGAACCAGACAAACGATTCACAAACCGCGAACGGCGTACCTATCGGAATGAACTCCGCGATCGTGAGCTACTTCACCAGCCACAATATCCGAGTGATGTTGTCGATTGGCGGAATTACCTATACGAATGACTGGGACACAGCCTTGAACACAAATCCAACGCAGCTTGGGACCTACGCCGCGCAGGCGGCGCAGCGGCTTGGGGTGGGAATCGAGATCGACTACGAAAATAACACCAGTCCGAACTTGACGGCGCTGCAGTCTTTCATCAGCGCGTACCGAGCGATCTTGCCATATGACGCAACGGGCGCAAATCCTGCCGCGAGGCTGACCATCGATTTGGCGGCGGGAGATCAATACCTGGTGGCCATTGCCGCCAAAGCCACGACGGATTGGCTGAACGCTAGTTCGCCGGTCCTTGACTACGCGAATGCCATGGTGCCAAACAAGCAGCCGACGAGCGCTTCCGCAACAGAATCGAATTGGCAGCAACATATTAGTGGATACCCGAGAATCACTCCTCCCGTGCCGCCGCTTGCGCCGGCAAAAAATGACGGCAAGCCTGTATGTCGTGACCGGGAAGAATCCGGCCCCGGAATGCACCACGTTCAGCAGTTCGCTGGAAAACTCTACGGGGACCTTCGTGCAAACCGTCGCACCCATGGGCGCGGGAACAACACCGGGCTTACTCAAATATATATTCTGGGCGGCGGAGTGCCAGGGCACGCATTCGATCTGCACCACACCGCCAAACACCTGCCAGGGCGGAGTCGGCGTGGGCGCCAAGACCTACAACGTTCCCTTCCCGATGCCCGCGCTGCGGCAGAACTAAAAGACGCCGCGCATCTGCTGACAAGCTAACGACAGAGCGCCAAGAGTCACCAAAAAAGCGCCACTCGGCTTAAGTACGATTTGGTTCACCATGAGCTGGGCAGAAGCGGCGTGACTTACATTCCCTGAGGTCGCTGTGACAACGATGGTGTAGGTACCGGCCGGAGTCCCCCCGGTGGACCTTTGCCGGGAGTAGGCGTGACGTATCCTCCGCCACAAGAGCAACAAAGCATGGCGAGAACCAACGCGGAGGAAGACAGAAGGACCCGCCAGCCGCGAACCTGGATCCTGTGCAACTTGATCAAGCCGACCCCAAGGAGAATGCAAGCGAGAAGAGCAACACCTCCCCAAGGGCCGACTCTCGGTTGGATTCTCAACCGCGGCCAGGCGAGGAAACCAGAACGTTGTGTGGTCACCACCACGAGTTTGGCATCGAAGGATTGGTTCCGTCCAAGGTAGCCGAAGAAGGCGCCACGGTGCAGGAAGCTCCTGTAGGCATTTCCGCGCAGCTAAACATCACAACTGTGTTGAACCCGCCGCTTGGGGTGATCGTGACCGTGAAGTTGGCAGACTGTCCTGCACTGACAGTTCTCCGGTTGGACTGACCGAGGTGCTGAAGTCTGCGGTATTTCCGGCAGGCGGAGACACGGACTGCAAGGCTTGCACTAGGTCCAGGCGCCCATTGCCCATGCCGGAGCCAACTGGAACGGCGTGCGCCACGGCGGTGGCCGCTTTCAACTCGTTGGTGGTTGGGTCGAGATTGAGCAACAGGGCGCCCGCGCCGGAAACAAAGGGAGCGCTGAACGAGGTGCCCCATCCCGCAGCGTACGTGCTAAAGGGATATGTTGAAACAACACCCTCGCCGGGCGCAGCGACCCATACGATAGCGCTGCCATAATTGGAGAAAGAGGAGTGCGTATCTGTGTTGCTGGTGGAGGCAACTCCCATGACGTCGCTTTGGTAAGCCGCGGGATAAACAATTTCCTGCATGCCATCGTTGCCCGCAGAGGAAGCGCAGATCACATTGTTCTGGTTGGAGTAATGGATGGCCTTGGAAAACTCGAGCGAATTCGACTTCATGTCGAAGCTCATGTTGATGACGTTCGTGCCACTCTGCACACCGTAATAAACGGCATGCAAGATGTTGGACAAGTAGCCTGTTCCGTCGGAACTGAAGGCTTTGAGAGGAAGCAACTGCGCCTGCGGTGCCACGAGGTGAATGATTCCCACCACCATGGTTCCATGACCAAACGCGGCGTATTGCCCGGTATCCAGCACCGCGGCTGTCGATTGGTCAAGCACTGCTGCCGTCGATTGATTCACCCGCGCGATGTTCGAGGTGCTGCCCGAGGGAGGAAGACCGCTGTAGTCGGTCATCTCCGAACCGCCGGGCTGATTCCGCGTGAAGTCATAGCCCGGCAACAGCACTGGTTTCAACGCAGGGTGATTGGGGTCCACACCCGTGTCGATGTCCGCGACGATTCCCCTGCCCATAACATTAAAAGTGGTTTGAGCCGCGGACACTCGGACAATGCTTGCCGCCGGCTGGTTTACGTAGCCGTCCCACACGGTAGAACCGGAGTAGGTGACCGGCGTAGTATCGGATAAACTTGCTGGATATGGCGTGATTACTTGATTCAGCCCGCCCACCAAACTCAGCAATTGGTCTGCTTCGGCATCTACGATTCCTACGGTGTTGCCTAGCAGGTTCAGGAAGGTGGTCAGATCTACAGGAGTGGTAACGAGGAAGAGTTGGCCGAGTGCACCGTCCAAGCCCGTAACCACCGTGCAGTTTTGCAATAACGGAAGGCCATTGCAAAACGCTTGGAGGCCCTGCAAATCAAGGGTCGTCCGTACAATGATGCGATTGTCCGCCCTCGCGGGACTACTCGACAGCCCAAAAGCAAACAACGCGACCCACAGCCATCGCCATCTCATATTGCCTTACCTTTTTTCGAGCAAGCTTTGCGTCGCCAGCAATAACCAATAACATTGTTTGTGCTGTTCGGTTAGCTAGCCATCTGGCCCTTAACCTTCGTGGTCCACTCCAAGGGAGGAATGATCAGCAATACCCATTCATTGGGGCTGACTTCAATTTCGAGAGATACGGTTCGTTCATCCTGGAAATCAAAGGAAAACTCACCGACTTCGTTGGTCATCTTCACATCGAGGGGGCCGTTCCGGCTCTTCAGCACGACCGAAACACCGTTCAGAGGAATCTGCGCTTCTTTGGTCCTTAGGACTTGTCCCAGCAGAGTTATACGTGGGGAATTGGGAGAGCGTTCGAAGGAAATGTCAGCGGTCAGTGCCGGGGCCTCGTAGACTAACTGGCGGGTATCACATGCGAAGGATCGCATGCCGACGGGCAAGGGTTGCAAGAAGGTGTCCAAGAGGAGGCGGGCCACTCTGGTGATGCTGCGGCTGCCGAGTTGTGGGTACACCATGGACTCGAGACGTGGCCAGAGATCCACGGCCAAGCGATCGCGTTGCACGGTAGGAATGGAGTATTTGGAGACCAACTCATTGGTCAGAGACCCGGGTGCTCCGTCTGTGAAAACGATGACCCGCCCCGGAAACCGCACGAGAAGTTCCCTTACACCTCGTTCTAATTTGGCCGGGTCGGAAGCGGCGCCCGGCAGTTCCAGCAAGGCCGCGGAAGTTCGTTCTCGGCCAAGCAGCGTCAAAGCCTCGTCGATTCCTGAGGCAAGAACCCACTGACAACCCATCGTCCCGACGAGAACACGAATCGTGTCTCGCTCCGTGGTGCGCTCGCAAATGATTAACACCCTAGGCTGCATACTGACCGACAACCCCTGACTGCGGCAGATGGGAACAGGGGCTGGTCTCCTTTACTCATGACTCTTTATACTTGCGCTGTCACAGCTTGGCAAAGTGTAGGGATGGACTGGAATTGGAGCAATTCGGGTGATACTTGAATCACTTCTACGGTGAAGACCCTAACACCTTAAGGTGAGGACCCGAATCGCCTTGGGCCGAGGCCAACAGAGGGCGGCGCTAGGGACGGGAGCGGCTAGATCCAGCGAATTTGAGTGGCGTTTTGGTGATGACGAAGACGCGAAGGTTGTTGGAGCGGGGATCTGCTGGCACGAGGAAGAACCCGATCTCTTGGGGATTGTAGGCGTCCGTCGTGCCGGCTATTTTTTCGCCATCGTGAAAAGTGACTTCGGCTTTTCGGCAGCCATTCTGGGAAGTCAGGACTTGAGACTCCGTATACTCGCTATTGCCGATGAAATCCTTGGCAAAGAAGATGGCCTTCAACTCCTTCATTAGCACGTCGGTTCCTTCGCGCTGGAGAGTCTCTTTTTCTAGAAAAAGGCGGAAGCGGTCTTTCTGAGCGGAGAAATTGTAAACGTATCCTTTCAAACGACGGCCATCGAGAAAGGCCACCACGGCCTTATTCCGATTATCTAGAACGTTTGGTGTTGCCATGCGAACCCACTTCTAAGTTAACCAAATTCGCCTAACGCTTTGCCTGCTTGGCGAGATCCCAGCCTTCCATCACGACCGAGCGATAGTCCTGCTCCGTGCGGACGGCATCCTGCACGATCTCCACCAGCCGCGACTTCATTTGCCGCGCTCGAGGATCGTTAGGATCCAACCTGCCCTGGGTCTGCCAAGACTGCACTTGCGCGAGAATCTGCTTCAATTCCCCAATCAGCTGGCCCTCTCGAGTGACGTAATGTTCTTTGGCGTCATAAAGCTTATCTTCCCACGCGCGCCGGGTGGGAAAGCCCACGTCGTTGTCGAGCAGGATAGCTTTCGCGAGCGTCGCCCGATCGAGCGACGCCAATTGTCTGAGCCCCGTTTCAGCTTCTTGGACTTTGGCCAAAGCTTTGGCCATTGCGGCGCTATCCACTCCGCCCTGCGAGCCGCCGAAGTCGCCAGCCAGCCCGGTTAAACCTTTGCTCGAAGGCATGTTTTCGTCGGTGATTACCGTCTTGGGCTTGGCGGTGTTCTTTTCCCGGTCCTTGCGGGCCTGGCGCGCCACATCCGCTAAAGACGGCTGCGGTTGAGGTTGAGCTGGATCTTGAGATTGATCTTGGGCGTGGCCAGGTGTGGCAAGAAGAGCGAGCCAAAGGAGACTCGCCACGACTCCTATTGGCCGGAATGTGTTGGGCATGATGGTCTCCGAACGGTCCTCGGAATGCAGGGAACGCAAGGCCCTAGCGGTCATGTTCGCTTCTCGAAATGTAAAGCAGCCATAGGCAAAGAGTACTGCGTTGACTAAAGCGGCATTACTCGATGCGAGGCGAAGAAGGTCGCCTGGGGAAGGCTGCTTCTATTACGGGGCGGTGAGATAGGTCTTGCGGTGCCGAACCTGGTAATTGCCAGTCGTTACTTTGACGTCGATGGAACGGTAGGTGTTCGCAGTGCCGCGAGGATTCGGATAGTAAGCGAGGCGGTATTGGGTGCGAAGCTCGCGGTCGATGCGGTCGAAAATGGCAGTGAGTTCCGGGGCCGTGTCCGGGTAAAACATGGCCCCGCCGGTAGTGTCGGTCATGGTTTCGAGGGCGTGCTCGCCGGCAGTGTTGCGCCCGTTTTCGTTTTTCACGGGACGGATAACGATGGTGTAGAGCAGCACGTTGGCGCTGACGGCCTCTCTTCGGGCGGCGTCGAAATCGGAGCGGCTTGTCGTTTCTCCGGCGTCGGTGACGAGAACGATGACGCGGCGGCGGTCGTCGCCGCGATGCGCTAGCGCTCGCGAGGCCAAAAGCACGGCATCATAGATGGACGTGCCGGCTCCGGGCGGAATCTTGCGGACCGCCTCCTGTAGAGCGGCGACGTTGTCGGAAAACCCGGGCGGACGCTGCGTCACATCCTCATCGAAGGAGAAGACCGCCAAGCGATCGCCCGGCCGGACAACCTGCCGGATGAAATGAGCGGCCGCCTCTTGCTCAAACGTGATTTCTTTGTGCGCGCTCATGCTCGCGTCAATCATCAGCGCCAGATCGAGCGGCAGAGATGTTTCCGGCTCGAAGATGTCGATTTTCTGCTCGTTGCCCTCATCGAAGAGCCGAAACGCTTCGCGGGGCAGGTCAGGCGCGGGACGATGGTGCTCGTCAAGAACGCTCACTAGCACAGTAACGAGATTGACGTTGACCCTGATCCGGTTGCCCTGGACAGCTGGCTGCGAAGATTCTTCCTTGGGAGGCGGCGGTGTGGGCTGAACGATCTTGCCAGGCTCGCCAACTGGGGAGGAGGACGGCGAAGAAGTGTTCGTGCCAGAAGTGGTGCTCGAAGAATTAGCCTTGGCTTTTGACTTCTGTGCCCAGGGAGGACGGTTGGGATTGTCCTGCGTGAAGGCAATTCCACTTGCCAGGAAAACAGCAACGGCCAGGAAGACAACGCGGCACGCGTGGGGTGTCGGCATGAGCATGGGGAATTAAGATGCAGGTTTTGCTCGCGGTGTCGCCACCGGTGCGGGAGGCAGTTCGCCGTCGGCCCAGACGGCGCCATCTTCGAAATACTCTTTCTTCCAGATGGGCACCATACGCTTGAGCGTGTCAATGGCGAAGCGGCAGGCGTCAAACGCGGCCGCACGGTGCGGGGCACTGACAGCGATGAACACGCTGGTTTCGCCGATCTCCAGACGGCCCAAGCGGTGGACTACCGCAATGCGATGAATAGTGTATTTATCGTGGAGGTCCGCCGCGATCTCACGCATCTTGGCAAGCGCCATGGATTCGTAGGCTTCATAGTCGAGATAGAGCGTGGGACGGTTGTGGGATTGGTTGCGCACAAATCCGTCGAAAGTAACAATCGCGCCTTCTTCGGGCGCGCGCACATGATGGATCAGGGGAAGAGGATCAATCGGCTCGCGAACAAGCTCGATAATGTCTTCGTGAACGAGTGGCGGAGTCAAGGTCAGAACCTAGCCGCCGCTGACGGGCGGGAGGAAAGCGATTTCGTCGCCAGAACGGAGAAGAGTGTCCCAGGCAGCAAATTCCTGATTACGCGACGCCACGACGGAAGAGCGGTACCTAGCCAATTCGGGAATACGCTGCGAATAAAGCGCAAAGAGCTCCTCGATGCTGGCTGCCTCGTTGAGGTCAAGAGACTCCTCGCAATGGCCGACAACGTCCTTCAGGCCGCCGAAGAACAGCACCTTGACGCGAACCGTTTGCGAAACAGGAGGCACAGGAGAATTGTAGCGCGAGCGACGGGAAGCAGCCAGCCGAACAGTCAGCTATGGGCTTCCAAAAGTCCACAACCTGTCATCCTAAGTGGAGCGAGGCATCGGGGCTAGATCCCCTCGGAGGGTGAGCTTCGGGCGGCTTTGGCTGGTGATGAGACCGGTGATAAAGGCCCCGTGCGGCAAGCTTGAAGCTTTCAGCGCAAAAGAACTCTTCGAAACGTTCGATGACTTGACCGCAAAGCGCGGGTTGCGTACGGTGCGAGTAAGCGCGCCTCGCTAACTTCCTATGATATAGGCAGCGGAGGATCTGATGAAAATTTTGGTAACGGGTTCGACCGGCCTGGTGGGAACCGCTCTGGTCAAGGCGCTGGCGAGCGATGGCCACACCCTCTGTCGATTGATGAGGCCAGGGAGCAAAACAACGTCTGGCGCCAAAGACGGATTCAATGTGGTGTGGAATCCCGCAACGGGCGAATTGGGCGGCGCGGGCGTTGGACCGGATGCCGTCGTCAACTTGGCGGGAGCTTCGATCGCAGGAGGGCGTTGGACGAAAGGCCGAAAGGTCCTGCTGCGCACGAGCCGGATTGACACCACACAAGCGCTGGTAAGGGCCTTAGCGAAGATGAATGTGCGGCCGAGAGTCCTGGTGTCGGCATCGGCGATTGGAATTTATGGTGACCGGGGTGATGAGGTTCTGACCGAAGAAAGCAAGCCGGGGACCGACTTTTTGGCGGGCTTGGCGCAAGAGTGGGAAGCGGAAGCATTGAAAGCAGAAGTGTTGGGGATTCGCGTGGTGCTTGCGCGCTTCGGGATCATTCTGGCGCGTCATGGTGGCGCGCTGGCCAAGATGCTTTTGCCGTTCAGGCTTGGGGCGGGAGGCAGGCTCGGTTCGGGCAAGCAATGGATGTCATGGGTCACGCTGCTGGACGTCGTTGGGATGATTCGATTCGCAATCGGGAACAACGGCGTGCGAGGAGCGGTTAACGTTGTTGCGCCGCAACCCGTGCAAAATGCAGAGTTCACAAAAGCACTTGCACAGGCACTACACCGCGCCGCGCCCTTACCAGCACCTACTTTCGCCTTGCGCCTGACTCTAAGCGAAATGGCAGACGCGCTGCTGTTATCCAGCCAGCGCGTCCAACCACAGAAGCTTCAGCAATTTGGCCACTCGTTTTTGCATCCAGAACTGCATTCCGCCCTTACGTCCGTGTTGGAATAGAACCCGAGAACTTCTTTACTTTAGAACGTTCAGAGTAAGAGTGACACGGATTGTATGGCCGTTGAGTGGATCTGTGGACACCGTGCTTTCTAACGTTTGCCCATCTCTAAGAAGCAAGCTTTCGTTGGTTCTGAATGCGTGGACGATGGGTTGCCCATTCGGCTGAGACACAAGCCTCTCCCCCTCCGAGGACTTGTTTGGAAAAAGTGCCGAGCGATCAAAGATTAAACGGACCAAGAAGCGGCCGTCGTCTTGCCCCGTGACATTGCAGTCCATGTTTGATCCGACATCGATGTAGGTAGTCTTTTGATCCTTCCCGTCAACCTCGATTGGAATTCGAATACCTGTACGGAGGCTGGCGCCGTGACCGCTCGATTTTTCATCGGTGAGCATCATAAAGGTATAGGGCATGCTGGAAACCTTTTTTTCTCCGTCAAATTCTGCAAAAACGATTTGCAGTTTAACAGGGATGAGTTCCTTGGCCCGCTCCTCGGACCAAGTCTTCTCCTGGGCCTTGTCCTGCGCCCTCAAAAGCTGCAGCATCAGACCCAGGACACCGAACAAGCAGAGGTAAATAAGTTTTTTCATTCCGTTCTTTCAAAGAATCTGACTGTGTGTTGTCTTTATCAACATTCGCGGAAATCACTGAGAGCCTTCTTCCGCTAAAGGCTTGACGTCAAGGTTCGCGATCTGGATCAGTGGAACTCTCAGAGGTTCCAGCTTTGCTTCAACAAGCTCGCTCGACACCAAAAACGCGCGCACACGAGAACTCCATTGCTTCGCGTAACTTGCCAGGAAAGCTTCCTGGTCGCGGGACACAAGAATCTCTGGAGAGCGCCTCCGACTTGCCGACTCGTCTCGCAGCGGAGCATTTCTTGCGGTGGACGCTAAGGGCTTCTGTGGCAATTTTCCTCGCCCGCCCGGATTTGAAAGGGATGGGGTTTGCGTCGTTGGAGTCACCTCAGGAACAGTGGGCAGATTCGAAACCGAATTTATTGACAGAGCGTCGGCGTTGTTGCGGCGGAATTTCACAGGCAAAAACAACATGGCGACCGCAGTTGAGGCAACCGCCAAGGCGAGCCACTGCGAACTCCAGCGCGGACGTGCGGTAGCGGCCTCGTCAAGGCTGGCGCGAACACGAGGAAGAAGAGAAGGCGGGACTTCGGCATTTGCTGCGACGCGAAGGCCGGAATCCATTGCCGCAAGTAAGGACTGTTCTTCGGCCAAAGCCGCGCGGCAGGCAACACATTCCGCGAGATGTGCCCGCAAGTCCCGCAGCTCCGCAGTCAAAGCGGCGGCGCCCGTCAAATCCCTGCCGGTGACAGCAGCATCGATCAGCGCATTTTTATAGTGTTCGCATGGCATCGCAACTTCTCCGCTAATTTCTTTCGGGCGACGAAAATCCGCGACTTCACGGTTCCGAGAGGCACGCCCACCGTGGCCGCGATTTCTTCCATCGTGCAACCGTCCATCGCCGAGAGCAGAAGCACCAGGCGCAATTTTTCGGGCAACTCTTCGAGCGCTCGATCCAAGTGAGCCTGAAACTGGTTCGAAGCAGCAACATCCTCCGCGCTCATGGGAAGCTGCTGATGGACCGGTTAAGCCCACAACTGATCGCGCTGCTCACGTCGTTTCGCGGAGCGCAACCGGTCGAGCGCGAGCCGAAACGAGATACGCACCAGCCAGCCGCGGAAGCGATTGTGGTCGCGGAGTCGGTCGAAATCCTTGTAAGCGCGGAGCAGTGCCTCTTGCGCAACGTCTTCGGCATCCGCAGTGTTGCG
>Ga0126384_10002964_pt1 | contig 10274 bp, 11 predicted proteins | sample PanSoiMetPlot_36_FD_92543 | JGI IMG/M metagenome (GOLD analysis project Ga0126384, IMG submission 92543) | Tropical forest soil microbial communities from Panama - MetaG Plot_36 | ecosystem: Environmental > Terrestrial > Soil > Tropical forest > Bulk soil | place: Panama | collected 2016-02-17 | reverse complement strand
GATACCGTTGGCGATCCATTCAAAGACACATCTTCGGTGGCCCTCAATCCCATCATCAAGTTCACTACTCTGTTCGGATTGCTTGCCGTAGAGCTGGGGGTGAAACTTACATCGGAGCAAGGTCCGATATTCAGTCGCATTATGGCTGGAGTATTTTTTCTCATATCAGTCACATTTGTGTGGCGTTCGTTCTACGCCATGCGCATTGGCGCACAACAGACAGCAGACGCGAGAGAGGCGGAAGCAGCGTAAAAGAGCTACTGGCCGCTAGCTACTAGCTGCTAGCTCAAGCAGATTCTTGTCACTGATTCTCACTGGTCGGCTCTGACCGAGCGCGGTAACGTGCGTCTTGGCTTCGCCAGCAACACTCCACAGATACATGGTGGCGTAGGCTCGCCAGGGTCGCCAGGCTTCGGCGCGTTCTTCCAGTGCGCGAGAATTACTCAGGTTCAAAGCGCGTAGCAAGCCGATATCACCGGAAGGAAATGCGTCGGGTTCTCCCAGCGCCCGCATCGCTACGTATTGCGCAGTCCACGTTCCGATGCCGGGAATCTCACAAAGTTTCGCCAGGAAGGTATCCAGCTCCACAATTCGGTCAAAACTGATCTGGCCATCGCAAACCGCGCGGGCGAGCGCACGAATGGTCTCGGCACGCGCTTCAGGCATACCCGCAAGCCTGGCGTCGGCTAGAATTTCCGGTGGTGGAAAGAGATGAGTGATGCCGTCCGCGGGAGCGAATGGCCGCCCAAACATTTTTACGAGCCGGCCCGCAAGCGCGGTGGCGCCTTTAACGGTAATCTGCTGGCCGAGAATGGCTCGAACGGCAAGTTCAAACCCATTCCAACACCCTGGGGTGCGCAAGCCCGGATAAGCCTCAACGCGCTCGGCCAGTATCGGGTCAATCCTGAGACTTCGCACGATTGCCGGCCAGTCTGCATTCAAATCAAACATGGCGCGGATACGCTCAATGATGAAGAAAAGCGCGCGTGGCTCGCCAAACTGCACCCGCACATCGAGCGAGTTATGTTCCCGGTCCAGTGAAATCTCGAAGTAGCCATTTTGTCCATCCAGAGAGATAGAACGGCGATACTCGCCCAAATCCACCACTTCGACGCCAGGCGTGGCGCGCGGCGCGAGGAATGCCAACATCCCCTGCCAGTTATATGGTGGCCGAAAACGAAGATGAAAAAAATATTCATTCTCGAGTTGGACTTTCGTCTGGCGCACGAGGCGACGGATTTGAGTAGGCGTGCGATGATAAACCTTGCGAATACCGGCATTGAATCGGCGTACGCTGCCGAAGCCGGACGCTAACGCGACTTGATTCATCGGCAGCCGGGTCTCGTCGATGAGTTTCTTGGCAAAGTGCAGGCGGCGAGTCTGAGCGACAGCGCTCGGCGTGGCGCCCAGATGCCGTAGAAACAAGCGACGCAAATGTCGAGCACCAACGCCTAGTCGTGCAGCCAGTTCCTCCACACCCCCATCCTCCAGCGCGCTCTCGCCGATCAGCCGCAATGCTCTCAAGACCGTGTTGGAAGTTCCTAACCACGCAGGCGTACCCGGCGAGCATTCCGGCCGGCAGCGAAGACAAGGACGGAACCCCGCTTCAGCCGCCGCGGCGGCCGTGGGAAAGTAGCGAACATTTTTTTCTTTTGCCGTGGGAGCAGGACAAATCGGACGACAATAAACGCCGCTGGTACGCACTCCGATAAAAAATTTGCCATCAAAGCGCGCATCGCGCGACAGCCTGGCCCGCGAACATACTCGCCAATCAAGATTCATCTTTGTGTCTTCATGATAGTGGAAAACGGCGAGCAACCTGGACGTTTTCGGACCAGGCTCCCGAACCTGCGAATTCGACTTAGAAGCATCGCCAACTCGTGGTTCCCTGCCGATGTAAAGGCTCTCTTTCTGCCAATTCCTCAAGGGGGCTTGAAGCGTCCGGAAACGTCCAGTTTAAAGGGGTGCGGCGTCCGCTAGCGTCCAACTCCCATTGTTCATCAGAGCTATCTTTCGTGAACGAGTTCGATTTGATGCTCTTTGGACGATGAATAAGAGCACATAGGAGATGTGACATGAAAAAATTCTGGAGAATAATAATTATGATTGCCGCGACGTGCGGCACCGTAGGGTGGGCGACCGAAGCTCAGGAACATAAGAACAGCAACCCGAACCCAGCGCTGTTCGAGAAAGATTCGCACCCCTTTGGCACAGACATAGCAACCTGGGGCGAGCGAGTGGCGCAGTGGATTTATCAACAGCCTTTCGCAACAAATCCGGGATTCGACCAAACTGGCGCCGATTGCGCTAACCAGCAGCAAGGCCCCGTCTGGTTCATTCCGCCAATTTTCGCTGTGCCCGGCTCTCCTCGCCCGATCATTCAGCCGCCTGGCACCGCAACCCGCAATTGCACTATCCCGCATCAGAAAGCGATATTCCTGGATATTGGAGAAGATGTGAATGACTTCCCGTGTCCTGCAAGCTTCAATTTCAATCCGCCGCCAGGGCAGTCGCTCTTCGACTTCCTGATCGTTACCGACAAACCCGTGATGGACAGCGTCAATCTTCTGGAAGTGTGGCTGGATGGCCAGCAGCTCAACGACATACTCAGCTATCGCTTTATCTCAGATGACCTGTTCCTTATTAAGGGTGACGTGAGCCTTCAGGGGCCGCTCGACCCATGCATTACTGGCACGCGGCAGCCGGCAATTATCGATGGCTTCTTTCTAATGTTCAGGCCGCTTGACCGCGGCGCGCACACCATTGTGGTTCATGGCACAAACACGTTCGGCGACGATCGCTGGTTTACTTACAACTTGAACATCAAGTAGTCGTTGACGATTGAACTCAGTTTCCAGTCAGAGGTGTTTCACGTTGACGGGAGACAGAACCTGAGCACGCCGCCAGGCGAATCAGTACATTGTCCCCCCGATGGATCTGTCTCCCATCAACGGCAACAGTGAGTACATGGTGCCAAGACGAAGGTGAAAACCACAATTCGGAGCATTGCGCTGGTTGTGCCAGCACTCCTGGTGTGGGCGAGCTTCGCCGCCGCAGGGGAGCGCGGTCCGCTGCAGTCAAAACACGAAGAAACCGTTAAGAGACAGCATGGAAAGGATCAAGTGAACCGGGTGGTCGAAATCCGTTCTTACAACTTGAAGCCGGGAACTCGAAACCACTTTCATGAATTATTTGTGCGAGAGGCTTTGCCCCTTTTGCAGCGCTGGAAGGTGGATGTAGTGGCCTACGGTCCATCGCTGCACGACGACAACTCCTATTTCCTGATGCGCGCTTATTCGAGCATTGAGAGCCGGCAAAAGAGCGAAGATGCATTTTATGGAAGCGACGAATGGCGGCTGGGTCCGCGCGAAGCCATCCTGGCCAATATCGAGAGCTACACCACGATCGTGATTCGCGTTGATGAAGCCACGCTTCGTGGCCTGCGCCGAACAAACCGGCAGACACCCGATGAGACTCGGCTAAAGCAATTGAATGTGGAATACGTTCAGGCATTTATGGGTGGCGACGTCCGCTGGTATGAGGAGCATCTTGCGGACGACTTTGTGTGCATCGAGTCGGACGGTTCACTCCGCAACAGATCAGAGTTTTTGCGCCTCACCGCAAAGGGACCTGATGTGAGCGAGTATCGACTCGACCGTGTTCGCATACGCATGTATGGAGACATGGCACTGGTTCAGGCCACTGGTTTGTTTACGCGCAAAGACGGTTCGGCGGGAAAGAGCCGTTACATCGACGTGTACGTCCGGAACGGAGACAAATGGAAGGTGGTTTCGGCGCAAATTACGCGAACCTGGGATCTGGAGCGATGATCCGGAAATCATTCTTTCCGCTTTGCCAGGAGCTTGTATGCTTCCGCGCGCGTGTGTACGACGAATAAATTAGGACGCGACTTGCGGCTGAGCTCTTTATAGCGGCTGGCTAGATCAAATAGTGCGCCGCCTGCGGCAACCACGATGTGGAAAACCGATTGGCTAAACAAGCTTCGAGTGTTTGCCATGGTCGTGAGAGTGTCTTTTGAAATGCTCGCCTGGGTTACGTCTGTAAAGTCCACAATTTCGCTGAAATCCTTTCTGAAATCCGGATCGGACGCGATTCTGGCGCCGTGTCGAAGAAGTTCTTCATCTGTTAGCTTGCCGTAGAAAGTGGAATAGACAACTTTCCTGTGCGAGTCGATTTTGAGTATGACAGGCATTAATAGAGGTAATGTTTTTGAAGAGCTTTCAATTGTACATCTTTCCGGCAACTTTACTTGTCAACTCACAGGCTGTTGCGTGGAACTTTAAAGCGTGATGCGGCAACGCACCGCATAGCTGACTTGCCGATCTCAAGCTGATAACATCTACAATCACACCCCAAAAACGAGTGGGCCATGAAACTGTTTGATGGTTTGTACCTTTACGAAATTGTGATGCTTTGCCTGGGCATCTTCCTTTTTGTGGTCCTGGTGCTGGCTCTGATTTATCAACTCATGCACAGGAGAAACCTCGCGGGATTGCTCGCATTTTTTGTGCTTTCCATCGTTATGATCGGATACCCAAGCATCAAGAGCGTTCAGCTTCAGAAGGACGGGGTTACGATTGATAAGACTACCCGGGAGCTCCAGTCTGACCCCGCAAATCCTCAAACCAGGGCAGCGCTGGAGAAAGAAGTGAAACAGATCGGCAAACGACCGGTTTCCGATCCAGCAACTCTCACCCGCATAGGGAACGCTCAATTTGCCCTTGGAGATGAGAAAGAGGCTGAGGAAAAGGCGCAAATGGCTCTGGAGCGCGACCCCCATTCGGCTGAGGCCCTCGAGTTGCAAAACAAAATTACGACTCTCCACAAATTGGATTCAGCGACAACAGAATTAGAAAAGCATCCTGATGATCCCGCTGCCAAAGCGAAACTGCAGGAGACCCTTAGCCAGGCATCGCGCCAACCAACTGCAAACCCCTTGGCCCTGACCAAAATCGCCAAAGCACAGGCAGAGCTGGGTCAGCGTGACAAAGCGACTGAGAACGTCAATAAAGCGCTGCAGATCAATCCCAATCTGACGGAAGCGAAGAAAGTCCAGACAATGATCGTGGCGCGACCTGCACACTAAGTAGAGGTAGCTGATCAGCGGCCCTGCGCGATTGGCAGTCCGAAAGAAAATACCGATCCCTGACCAAGTTGGCTGGTGACTTCGATGCGGCCTCCGTGGGCTTCGACAATGGCCTTTACGATCGCCAACCCCATGCCGGTTCCCTGCACGCGGTAGCGCTGGCTCTGGCCGCGATAGAACTTATCGAAAATCATCGAGCGCTCGAGATCATCAATGCCCGCGCCGCGGTCAGCCACGCTGGTGATAAGACGTCCGTTGCGCGACTCGCTGCTGATGAAGATGGGCGCCGCCTCGGGCGAATATTTGGCTGCATTTTCGATGAGGTGTTGCAGTACTTTTTTGATCCAGGCAACATCCATCATCGCGGGCGGAAGATTATCTGCCAAACGCACCTGAACCGGATGTTCGCCGATCACATTTCTGGAATCCTCCAGCGCGGAATTGATGGCTTCACGAATCTGGTGCGCCTCCAGTTCCAGTTTTACTTCATGGGCATCGAGCTGGGCCATCTCAACGGCTTCACCTACCAGACGATTCAAGCGGTCTGTTTCCTCCTCGATCACCGCCAAAAGGTCCTCCCGCTCTTCATCACTCATCGTCGTCCCTGATCGCAAACTGGTTATAGAGGCCTTGATCGAGGTGAGTGGAGTACGAAATTCATGAGTAATGGAATCGAGCAGAGCGGAGCGCAGCCGCTCACTTTCACGTGAAGCTTCGTTGCGCATCAGCGTATCCACCGCGCCGGCGCGTTCTATCGCGATTGCGACCAGGCTGCCCAAGGCCTCCAGTGTCTCGCGTGAGAGGATGTCGCCCGCCATTCCCAGACTCCCCATTCTCTTCACACCCATGTGCAACGGAACGAAACAGCGTTTCTCCTTCTCGTAAACGATCAAATCTCCCCGGGCGGAGACATCACGCAGTTCTGTACTGGGCAGGAGTTCGGTTTCGGCGCCGGAACGATAAATCTTGTCTTTATCGGCCACATGAATCGCGGCGTGCTCTACACCAAACGTCTCCACAATGTATGCAGGGATCGACTTCAGCAGTTCGACAACGTTGTCCGTGATCAGCAACTGCTGGCTGAAGGTATAAAGCTTTTCGATCTCCAGGCGACGCCCTTTTGCTTCCCGGGTTTCGCGAAGGGCACGCTCGGAGAGCTGGCTGGCGATAATAGAGGTGAACAAGAACGCGGCCAGGGCCACCCAGTTTTGAGTATCGGCGATGGTAAATGCCCCGACCGGCGGCAGGAAGAAATAATTGAAGCAGAGCGCGGCAAGAATCGATGTGGCTACCGCGTATGACAGACCCCAGGATGCCGCCACCACGAGGACGGCCAACAAAAACGTCAAAGCAACGGTGGTGGGATTAACATGGATGTACTTGAAATAAACAAAGACGATCAGAGAGACTAGGAGCGCGCAGACCGCGGAGCGAACTAACACTTGCAAGCGTAACTTCACATCGTCATTCTAGCTCAGGGTAGAAGACCTTCAATGCAGAGGAACAGAGGAAGCAGAGGGATGGGGGAGTAGCGTTCTCGAATCGGAGCTAGCTACTTGGGAGGAAATTGAAGCGTGGCGAAAACGCCAGAACAATGGCTGGAGCAGGCTGCACCTGAGAAGAAAGCCGGCATATTCAAGCTTTTTCTCGGCTACGCTCCCGGTGTAGGCAAGACCTATAACATGCTGAGCGAGGCCATTCGCCGGCGGAAACGTGGCGAAGACGTGGTGATCGGCGTGGTGGAAACCCACGGTCGCAAAGGCATTGCGGAATTGATGTGCCAGCTCGAGCAAGTTCCCCGCCGAAAGCTCGAATACAAAGGGACAGTATTTGAAGAGATGGATGTCGATGCCATCCTGTCGCGCCAACCACAGGTGGTCATCGTGGATGAGCTGGCACACACCAACATTGAGGGCAGCAAACACAAGAAAAGATATGAAGATGTATTTGAAATTCTCGACAACAGGATTGATGTCCTCTCAACCATGAATATTCAGCATCTCGAAAGCGCTACGCCGACTGTGCAAAGCATCACCGGAATCCAGGTGCGCGAAACCGTGCCGGACTGGGTCCTGGATCGGGCCAATGAGATCGTGATGGCGGACCTCACCCCGGAAGCCTTGCAGACACGTATGAAACGCGGCGACGTCTATCCTGTCGAGCGGGCAGAGAAAGCTCTGACCAACTTCTTCCGCCAGGGCAACTTGATGGCGTTGCGCGAACTGGCACTCAAGCAGGTAACGCACTCCGTGGACCGTGGCCTGGAAAGTTATCTCAAGAAGAAGAACATCGACCAGAACTGGGGCGTGAGTGAACGCATCGCCGTCTGCATCAGCTCCAATTCAGCTTCGCAGCAATTGATCGCCAGGGGCGCACGCATGGCACAGGGGATTGGCGCTGATGAGTTCTATGTTGTTCACGTAGACACAGATGACGAGGAGGGAGAAGAGGCCCGTCGCTCGCTGGCCGCCAATATACGTTTTGCCGAAAATCTGGGCGCTAAACCCATCCGGCTACAAGCCAAGGACATCGCCAAAGCCGTCGCTGACTTTTCACGCGAATATAAAATCACCCAGATCATTTTCGGACGTTCCGCGGTGCGTGGCTGGCAGCAGTATCTGTATTTGAACGCGATTCAACGTTTCCTGCGAAATGCCCCGGCGGTTGATGTTCACATTGTGAACCAGGACTCAAGATGAGAAAACCTACCACGGAGACACAGAGGCACGGAGATTTGGGATTATTGATTTCTAACTTTGGGTTTGTATTTTCTGGTTAGAAGGCAATTTGATTTGAATCGCTCTTGCTCTTCTCTGTGACTCCGTGTCTCCGTGGTGGATTTTGAGATGGCTGGAAGAACCAAAATCCTTGTTGTTGACGACGAACCGCAGATTACCCGCGTGCTGCGCACCAGCCTGTCTACGCACGGATATGAGGTCACCGTGGCCAATGACGGGCCGTCGGCGCTGAATGCCTTCGCCGACTCGAACCCTGATCTGGTCATCACTGATTTATCCATGCCAAAAATGACGGGCATCGAATTAACTGAAAACATTCGCGATCGATCGCAGGTGCCGATTATCGTCCTCTCCGTTCGAGGAGAGGACAAAGTAAAAATCGAAGCACTCGATAAAGGGGCTGACGACTACGTTACCAAGCCGTTCAGCATCAACGAACTGCTGGCGCGCATCAGGGCAAACCTGCGGCGTGCGAATCAGTCAAAAGAACCTGAATCGTCCGAGCCAATCCAGATTGGTGATTTCCATATTGACCTGCAGACCAGAATCGTTTCCGTAGCTGGAAAAGACGTGCATCTCACTCCCAAAGAGTTCGATCTGCTGGTCTATATGGCGAGGCATCCGGAGAAGGTGCTCACCCATAGCGTGCTGCTCAAAGCCGTCTGGGGCCCGCAAAGCATCCAGCAGCCGGAATATCTGCGCGTCTTTATCAATCAACTGCGAAAAAAGATCGAGCCGAACGACACACCGCGCTACATCCTCACGGAGCCCTGGGTGGGGTACAGATTCAGGCCTGAAAAAAGCCAATGAGCATTGCTTGTTCGTTTATAAAGAATTAACGCACTCCTTATTCAATCCTTACGACTTTCTTAATCTAATACTTTCTGGGTAATGCTCAGGAGGCAATCAGACCCATATGATTTTCAGAACTATTAAGCCGTTACTGGTAGAAGCGATTCAATTGAAAGAGCCCGCAGATGTCCCCGTTGAGGGCGGCGTTCTGCACGTTAAGCCGGGCGAATGGTTGTTGCGAGACGCCCAGGGAAATCTTACGCGCTGTGACGATATGAGTTTCAAATGTTCCTATGAACCTGTGGACGGCCGCACCGGGCTGGAGTTTCTCTCTGAAGGTAAACCGTGCGGATGCTGACGAGTCAAGTCGTCGAAGGAAATATGAAACAGCTTAAGACCGACCAGGAAAAATACGATGCGCTCAAGACTCGTCTGCGGCTGAGGATGCGTTATATCCGACGCATGCTCGAAGCTGACCTCGAGCCGGTGCGGTCGCAATCTAAGCAGAACCAGGAGAGCAGATCGTAAGGCGAAAATCGTTTATTTCAGCGCCAACCACTGTCTTTATAAAAATTTAATGACTTCCTTAGCCTATCCTTACACCGCATATTGTCCACTGGGAGTGATCGCATTCCGGTGCGTGAACCGGGATGTGGAGGCTCCATGGTCTCTATTATTTTTTTCATCATTATTGTTGTCTCTGAAGCGGTGCTGTTGTTCTTTCTCCTCGGTTTCGTCCGAGCTTATAGAGGAAGATCGCGGCGTACTGAAGATGTTGAGTCGCCCGAGGGTCGCTCATTACCTTCCCCTGCAAACCATTCTCTTCCTCTGCGTAAAGACGCAGCAGCTCGCCACGATTCCGTCCTGAAGGCTTAAAATCCAAAAATGTCAACGTCCAAAAAACTTGCACTTTTCGCAATCCTGATACTGTGGCTCATTGTTGTCCATCAGCTCATTCCGGCTCAGAGCACAACCGGGCAGCAGCAGGTAATTGCAGATTCATCTGCGGGATCCAGTGCCAATACCGCAGCTGACGTAAACAACAGCTCTAATGCAGAGCTGTTGAAAGAGCTGCAGCAGATGCGCACTCGAATCGAGCAACTTGAGGCTCAGCTCAAGGCTCAGTCCGCTCGAGCAACGGAATCCTCCAGCCAACAGGCACAGCCGGCTGTACAGAATGTCTCGTTGACCGCCAGTGCAAAGCCTGCGCCGGCCCAGACAGGCGATCGGGCCCAACCGCAAAAGCCGGAACCTGCAGTGCCTTTTGCCTATGCTGACTGGACCTGGCTCAACGGTACTCCACGCAACAAAGACGCAGTGTGGGACTCCAAGTTTTTCACGCCGGAAATCCGTTTTGACACGCATTTCATCCATAGTTTCAACAATCCACGTGACGATAGCATGGGAGGCTCGACCGAGGTCTTTCGCTCGAACGAATTTCAGATCGAGCAAATCAGCTTTGGCGGCGACTTCCATTGGCAGAATGTCCGCGGCCGCGTTTTAACCATGAATGGAATGTTCGGTGTGACAACGCCGCGCAATGATGCCAGCGTGGGCCGCGGTCAATGGGACCTTCGTGGCGCATACAAATATGTATCGGAAGCTTACGGAGGATACCACTTCGACGTAAATCACGG
>Ga0126384_10002963_pt1 | contig 10278 bp, 11 predicted proteins | sample PanSoiMetPlot_36_FD_92543 | JGI IMG/M metagenome (GOLD analysis project Ga0126384, IMG submission 92543) | Tropical forest soil microbial communities from Panama - MetaG Plot_36 | ecosystem: Environmental > Terrestrial > Soil > Tropical forest > Bulk soil | place: Panama | collected 2016-02-17 | reverse complement strand
CACGGAAAAGAGCCCAAAGGCGAGCACGGCGAGGATGTAACGGGCGAGCAGATCTTTTTTGAAGATCGACATGTTCAATAAATTTCAATATTGAAGGTACACTCTCTCTTCACCAAGTCAAGATAGGCGGGGCAGATGACCCGTTAAGTTTTGGTTGCGCGTTTGCCGCAGAAAATACAACGCGTGGGGTTGTCGTGATGAAGTTTGGCGCAGCCGACACTTTGCGCGCCTCTGCTCCTCACATAAACTTCCGCAGCCGCCAACATCCCTATGAGCGGGGCTGTGAAATAAACCCACAATGCATGCCAGTGATGTGCGGGCACCGCAGAGGCGAGGGTGCGCGCGGGATTCATACTCATGCCAGAGATGGGCGCTTCGATAGTGATATAGGTCGCCACTAATATTCCCGCGCACAAGCCAGTGAGCTTATGAAAGCGGGCGTTGTTCGAAACGTTGAGAATCACCGTCATTAATATGAAGGTAATTGCGACCTCGGCCAAGAATGCCGCAATGCTTCCCGCACCTCCCGGCATTGTCACAACGTAGTGAACCGAGGGGTGCGATGCCCACGCGGCCAGAACCGTGGCCGCAAGTAAGGCACCCAGCAGCCCGCCGATGAATTGAGAGGCAACATAGAAGACCGCATCCCACGCAGAGACCTTGCCGACCCTGAAAAAAGTAAGGGTTGTGGACGGATTGATGTGGGCGCCGGATTGTTTGCCCCAAGAGAATAAATAATGGCGATGGCTGAAGTTCCCATGGCGAGACCCATTAGAAACCGGCGCGAGAGAGGATTTGGGATCGCTTGATGAATTGGCGAGGCCCGGTGTTCGAGGAAGGTGCCGAAGGTGAAAGCCGAGATCATGAAGAGAGCTAAGCAAGCTCCTTCGATTAGGTATTCCGGCCAATGGCGTCGTAAAGCATCGAGCATATGCTCTCACTAAAGTTCAATGTTCGGACTCGTTTCCTTGAATCTTGAACATGGAACCTTGAACTATTTTCGCTGAAGCACATCCGTGCGCGAGTCAATTCAGCTTGATGACGTTCTTGATTCCGCCGCTGCGGCCTTGAAGCAGATCGCGGTAATCTTCCATCGGGAAGCGTCCCGTGATCAGCGACTTTACAGCTTCAGGCCAGCGCTTGGCAAAAGTCCCCACATCTCGAATGGAGTTTTCGAAGGCGTCGCGCCCAGCATTGACGGTGCCGAAAATCACCTGGTTCTTGAGCACCAAATTGCGCATCATGAGATCGGTATCGACTTCGATAGGTCCCTTCCTGCCCGGGACTCCGGTGAAGATGAAAATCCCGTTGGTGCCCAGATACTTCATCATTTCAAACGACAAGCTCGAAGCGCCGGTTGCTTCGTACATAAGATCGATGTTGCCGATATGTTGGGGTACTATGGCGGGAGAAAATGCTTCCGAGGAGATATATTTTGCGCCGATGGATTCGAGCAATATAGATTTGGCATTGGGAGCGGGCTCTCGCGAATAAACGTAAGTGTCGAAATCAGAGTTCACCAATGCCATGGCGCCAAGCAGGCCGACGGGCCCTGCTCCAAGTACAAGAGCTCTATGGCGATATGTCGTGGCCTTTCCCGGCGTTGTGGGACAGCTCCAAGGCAAACGCTGCTGCACTTGCCAAACCTGCGTCAGCCCCTTTTCGGCGATGGTAAGCGGTTCCACCAGAACAGCGACGTCGCGCAGTTCCTCCGGGACCGGATTCATGTATTTTTCGTCATCGACGACGAACTGGGCCATAAAGCCATGTTGCTCCTTAATCCCACGTTCTTTGAAATCTCCGGTGAAGCAAAAGTCCTGTCGGTCGGCCCTGCAAGCGACGCAGTATTCATGGGGGCAAGGACGCCGCACCATGGGAACAACGAGGTCGCCAGGCTTGACTCGCGTAACTTTCGGTCCGACTTCCGCAACTTCACCCAGGGATTCATGCCCGATAACCAAATGGCGCGAGCTGTCCGGCAGTGTGCCATATTCAAAGGAACCTATTTCCTTGTCGGTCCCGCAAACACCCGCCTCCAACATGCGAAGCTTGACATCGGTGGGAGATGAAATATGCGGTTCCGGTTGATTGATGATCCCGACTTCTTTGCTTTCCGGCGTCACAGCGATGGCTTTCATGAAGGGTTCTCCTATTATTGGTTTGGTGCTACAGCAGCTGAATCGAACTACTTAGAAATTGATGTCAGCGCATTAGATGCCAGGTCACTGCAATTCGGTGCGCCGGGATCGCAATTGGTGGCTAGTGAGGCCCTCTGGAGGCCGCAATACAAGTTTTCGGAGCAAATCTTCGCGCGATTGCTCCGTTAGGAGTGCGCGCGTGGCTTCGACCGTTTTCTTGTAGGTTTCCAAGAAGGCGGCGCAGTCGGGGCAAATCTCTAAATGGCTCTGAAAGGCGACGAGAAGCGGGGGGCTTAGCTCAGAAGAAAGATAGTTCCCGATTAACGCAATTTCGTCCTCGCAGGTTGCTATTTTCGTACTGATCTTGAACGTCGATTGCGCGGTGCTTGACGCAGGCCTATCCCCAAAACGCTTATTCATCATTACTGAGATGGCTCTACGGCGTAAAAGGTTACAATTATTTTTCCACAGGAAGTTCAGGACTATTTGCGAAATTCAGGCAGAGCCCGTCACTTGAGCTACTGCAAACGTTAATTACCTACTATTGCTAGCTTCAAGACCCACTAATGGTGAGACGCTCGCAATGGGCGGATTTTTTAAGCTGCGGACGGGTTCGGTGGTGGCTTGTAAGTACAGTTTTCTCAGCGAGGCCCCGGCAGCTTAAATCGTTCGCATGTCATGGCCACGGCGCATTTTTCTGCTGGTTTTTGGGGCCAGTGGCGCGTGATGTTCGCGGATATAGTCCAGCCGTGCCTGGAACCAGGTTCCTTTGGGCCACTCCCAATTTTGTTGAGGTAGATCCTCCTCGTCATAGTGTCCCTCGTTAACGGGACTTTGCATGAAGATTGTTTCCCAAATACTCATCTCGGATTCCTCCTGAGTCGATAATCATTCTACGCCGTCGCGTTTGAAGTGGATTTGCTCGCTGTTTTAGATGACCGCTGAAAAATGCACCAAGGGCAAGCACTCCAAGCTTTGGACGTAGACCCCTAGGGAGGGGTTTACTGGATGCTTCTGCTGATTAGACGTGGGGGTGGATGAAGTCGATGCAGCGTGTCAGAAATGTATCAAGTATGCCCGATGCAGAGATAAAGTGCGTTATAACTATCAACGGATAGGTCCGAGCCGATGAATTCGTTTGCGTAAAAAAGTGAGGATATTATTGCGCACCGTTTGGGGAATCTCGTCAATCGCAACCGAGCCGGTCACGGCCACCGTCTTTTTGTAAGTATTCAGAAAATTGACGCAATCGGGGCAAATGCGAAGGTGCCGTTGAAAGTCTCGTTTGGTGGTCGGAGCGAGCTTATCGTTCAAATAATCAAGCACCAGATCGGTCATTTGTTTGCAGGTCTTGTTGGTTAGCGGCTGGGTGCGTCTGCGGGCGGCCATTGCACAAGCCCTTATGTCGCTGAATAGCCCAGTTGCGCCGCCAATTTCCCACGGAGGAACAGGCGCGCGCGATGAAGGCGAGTTTTTACTGCTGAAACCGTGAGCCCAAGCGTCACGGCGATTTCTTTGTCCGACATGCCCTCGAGGTCACTCAGAACCACGATGCTTTTGTCGACTGGTTTCAATTGGTTCAACGCTTCGGCCAGCAATTGTTGCACTTCTCGCGTGGCGTATTTTTCATCCAGGGTGTCCGACCAATCGACCACGGGCCTGACGAGATGGTGGCCATCTTCCTGAAACTTGGGTAGATACTCCTCGTAATCGACTTCTTTGTCCTTTTTGCTGCGGCGAAGTTTGCCTAGAGCCGCGTTCACCGTAAGGCGATACAACCACGTGGACAACTGCGCGGTTCCTTGAAACGACTTCGCCTTGCGAAAAGCCGTCCAAAAGACATCTTGAATAACTTCTTCCGAATCCGCAACTGTTCCGAGGATTCTGTGTGCGACGCTATACAGTCTCTTGGAGTAAAGGTGAAAGATGGCTTCGAGAGCCAGCTCATCTCCGGCCTTCAGCCGTTCCACGAGGTCTGTTTCGTGCGGCGCCGGGTTTCGTTTTCGCATCGCCGGCTCAGTCGTGTTTGAAAGAGCACTGACTGTTGCCAGCTGTGCTGCGGCGCGCAGTCCAACGGTGGCATAGTCGTGGTCCGTTATGGATCTACAAGGTGACATCAAATCGACTCCTATCAGTTGGCCTGAATGCCATCCGGTTTAGTTTTTGCCTCACTGAACTTGTTGCACAGAGTTTAAGAGCGTCTCTATGAACGGTGAGCAATTGATGATTCTCAACCGCTCGCTTCGAAGGCTAACCACCTGCGTGGCAACTTCATTATTCATGAAAACGACTCCAGCCATGTCCAACACGATTTGTTCGTGGCTCGTTTGGTGACTGGCACAAGTTTCTTTAAGCTCGGCAAATGATGTCCGGGATATTGTCCCATCCAAGCGAAGCCTAACTGTTTTACCGCTTTCAAAGTTTTCAGTTATTCGCAGCATCTCTAACTTTCACCTTCTTGACTTAGTAGTAGAGCATGGTGCGTGCCACTTTCGTAAGTGGTTGATTATCCGTCGAATATCGTTAAAACAACCATTCGGTTGCAGTTTCTAATTGCGATATTTCACAAGTGTTGCGAAATATCGCGACAAGCCGTATTAATGATTCAAACTACACAAACTACACAATGGCTGAGTTAAGCGTCACTCCGGAAATTAAAGACAGAATCATCGAGTGGAACCTCGATTGGATCAATGTCCTGGATCTCGAAGGCCGTTTAGTGTCAATGAACTTTGGCGGCATGAAAGCCCTTGAGATTTGTGAGGTCGAGCCTTTGGAAAACCGTCCATGGCTTGAGTTTTGGCATGGGCAGGACGAAGACGCAGCGCGTGAGGCTCTGGCCACCGCAAGGAAAGGGGACGTTGGCCGCTTCACCGGAGAATGTGCGAGTTCGGCAGGCGAATCCAAGTGGTGGGATGTGATGGTGAGTGCGATCCGTGACGCCGAAGGCAAGCCGGAGCGGCTCTTGGTTGTGGCTCGGGATGTAACGGATCGCCGGCGGGCCGTAGAAACGCTGCGGGTGGTTACGGAAGGAACCGCAGCAGTCAGCGCAGAAAATTTTTTCCGTTCCTTGGCACAACACCTGGCACAGGCTCTTGGAGTGCGTTATGCGTTTATCGCCGAGTGCACCGACGAGGCAAAAACCCAAGTTCGTACGCTGGCATTCTGGTCCGGCGAGGATTTCAGAGAAGATCTGAGTTTTCCACTGCGGGAAACTCCGTGTGAAAAAGTGATCGGCGGTGAAGTGTGTAGCTATCCTAATCGTCTGCAAATGTTGTTTCCCAAAGATAAAGGTTTGGTGGAGCTGAAAGCCGAAAGTTACCTGGGGGTTCCGCTCCACGGCTCCTCCGGGGAAATTGTCGGCCATCTGGTGGTAATGGACACAAGGCCGATGAAAGACATGGAACAACATCTGCCAGTCATGAACATCTTTGCGGCCCGCGCCGGTGTCGAATTGGAACGTAAGCGCGCGCGCGAAGCTTTGCAAAAAAGTCAGGAACGTTTGCGAACTCTTCTGGATATCAATAATGCCATTGTTTCCAAATTGACCCGCGACGAGCTGTTCGAGGCTGTTTCCCAGGCTCTGGGCCGCTTCATTCATTTTGATCGGCTCGCCCTTGCCTTGTATGAACCCGAAGCGGAGATCCTGCGGCTTGTCACCTATGCGGGTCCCTATCGGCGTGCCGATTATTCTCCGATGGGCCGGGCGCTGGAGCTCAACGATAGTCCGGCGGGATTGGCGTTCTTGAAGCAAAAGCCGATTCTGCGCCGCGACCTGGAAGTGGAGCGGCAAACTTCTTCGGAAGAACGCGCCTTCAGCCACGGCTTTCGGTCGCTGTGCGCGCTTCCCCTGGTGGTTCGCGGAAAAAGCATCGGCGCGATTACGGTGGGGAGTCTGATTAAGAATCGTTATACCGAAGCGGACGCTGAATTTCTGATGGAGGTTGCCAACCAAGTCGCGATCGCCGTCGACAACATGAAGTCTTATGAGGAGATTGCGACGCTCAATGCGACCATCGCAGCAACCGCGGAACGCCGCCGCACTCTGCTGGCGATCAACAACGCGATTATCTCGAACCTGACGCGACACGCATTGTTCCGCTCCATCGCGGATGCCCTGCGCAGGGTCGTGCCGTTCGATCGCATTGCCATTTTTCTGCACGATCCCGAGAAGGAGCTGCTGCGGCTTTTCGTGCTCGAGTCGGCGCTGCCGGCGGGGCGCTATCTTGTGGGGTTGGAATGGGGCATTAACGAAAGCCATCCGGGCTGGGTTTTTAAGAATCAGCGTCCTCTTGTGCGGCAAGACCTGGCGTCGAATCGTCGCTACCCGACAGAGGATCTTTTGCTCGCCGACGGTGTCCGCTCCTTCGTCGTCGTTCCACTGATTGCGGCGGGTAGAAGCATCGGCACGTTGAACCTCAACAGCGCGACGCCTGGCCAGTATTCTCAGTCCGATGCCGACTTCCTGCAGGAAGTGGCCAACCAGGTGGCTCTGGCCGTGGACAACATGAAATCCTACGAAGAGATCGAAGCTCTGAAAGCCAGATTCCAAGCGGAGGCGGTTTACCTTCAGGAGGAAATCAAGACCGAGCACAATTTTGAAGAGATCATCGGACAAAGTTTGCCCGTGCAGCAGCTACTGCGCCAGGTTGAGCAGGTGGCGCCTACGGAAGCAACGGTACTGATTCGGGGAGAGACGGGGACCGGCAAGGAGTTGCTGGCTCGCGCCATTCACGATTTGAGCCGCCGTAAAGCACGCGCCCTGGTCAAAGTTAACTGCGGGTCAATTCCTTCCGGGTTGGTGGAGAGTGAGTTGTTTGGACATGAAAAAGGCGCGTTCACAGGCGCGACCCAGAGGCGCACGGGAAGATTCGAGTTGGCCGACAACGGCAGCATTTTTCTCGACGAAGTCACGGAGCTTCTCATCGATACGCAAGTAAAACTGTTGCGCGTGCTGCAAGAAGGCGAGTTTGAGCGGGTCGGCAGCAGCCAAACGATTAAAGTGGACGTGCGGGTCATTGCCGCCACCAACCGCGACCTCAAAGAGGCGGTCCGCAACGGAACCCTGCGATCTGATCTTTTTTACCGTCTGAATGTTTTTCCTCTTGAAGTGCCGCCCCTCAGGGAACGCAAAGGAGACATTCCCCTGCTGGTGAACTTTTTTCTCAGCAAGTTTAGCAAAAAGCTGGGAAAGGAGATTCGCGGCGTTTCGCAGCGGGGGATGGAAAGTCTTACTCGCTATAGCTGGCCGGGGAATATCCGGGAGCTTCAGAATGTTGTCGAGCGGGCTGCGATCATTGCCAATGGCCCGGTTTTGCAGATAGACCAATCAATGCTGCGCTCTGACGCCGCGGCGCCGGACTCAACGGTAGATACACTGGAAAATGTCGAGCGCAATCACATCCTGCGCGCGTTGGGTGACACGAATTGGGTTATCCACGGAAAAAAAGGCGCGGCGGAAATCCTCGGTATCAATCCCAGCACATTGCGCTCGCGCATGGAGAAGTTGGGAATCAAAAGACCGTAGATGGCAAATGGCCAATCGCAGATAGCAGATGGCAGTCTGAGTTGGGAGACTCAATCCGCGATTCCGAGGCCAGCCGAAAAGAGGTGCATTGCCCGCTCTCTTCAAGGCCTGCACCTTGGCAAAAAGGCGTGTCACGCCTTTTTTCGGTTAAAAAACAATGTCAGCTAAGGTTCACTCGGATTCACCTTCCAGCCGCGCCCTGACCTGTGGCCTTTTCACAAACCCCGGCAAAGTAAACGGCGTCCACTTAACGAAGAGCCGATAACCGAGCAGGATCGCCAGGACGCCTCCGTACTGGAGCGGGCGGCGGATGTCGGCTTTCACCAGCCAGTAGAAGTGAATCACCCCGGCGATGGCGGCGACATAGATCAGCCGGTGGAGCTGCTGCCAACGTTTTCCCAGGCGTCGAATCATTCCCGCCGTCGAAGTCAGGGCTAGGGGGATCAAGAGCACGAAGGCAGTAAAACCTACGGTCACGTAGGGCCGCTTGAGAATGTCCTTGCCTATTCGATGAAAGTCAAAAAAGTGATCGAGCACAATGTACGTTGAAAAGTGGAGAAGAGCATAAAAGAAAGCAAAAAGCCCAAGCATGCGCCTGAACTTTATCAGGTCGTTCCAGCGGAAAATTTTTCGCAGGGGAGTGATACTCAAGGTCGCGAGCAAAAATATCAATGTCCAGTCACCGGTAAAGTGGGTAATAAACTCGATGGGATTCACGCCGAGATCGCCCAGATACGCCTTGTAGGCCAATTGCGCGAACGGGATGAGACAGACAAGGAAAACAACGGGCTTGAGGCGGGACAACATACAAGAAATTAGAGGTCAAATATCAGAGATCAGAAATCAGCCTGCTCACGTAAAGCACCCCCATACTTCCGAGTTTTGATCTCTGACCTCCGACGTCTGATCCTGGTTTAATAATATTTCTTCAAATCCATGCCGCTGTAGAGTGATGCGACCTGATCGCCATAGCCGTTGAACATCAGCGTCTTGCGTCGGAAAAATTCACCGATGCGGCGCTCTGTCGCTTGGCTCCAGCGCGGATGATCGACTTCGGGGTTTACATTCGAGAAAAAACCATACTCGTGTGGCGCAGCAGTATTCCACGATGTCGGCGGCGCCTTTTCCACAAAGCGGATCTTGACGATGCTTTTGATGCTCTTGAAGCCGTACTTCCAAGGGACAACCAGACGAATCGGCGCTCCGTTCTGAGCCGGAAGCACCTCGCCATAGAGACCGACGCAGAGAATAGTCAACGGATGCATCGCTTCGTCCATGCGCAGCCCCTCCACGTAGGGCCACTCGAGCACGTTGTACTTCTGGCCAGGCAGCCGCTTCGGGTCTTGCAAAGTAACAAATTGGATAAACTTCGCATTGCCGGTGGGCTCGGCCAGCTTGATCACCGAGCTCAGAGGAAACCCAACCCACGGAATCACCATCGACCACGCTTCGACACAGCGCAGCCGGTAAATGCGCTCTTCCAGGGGCGCGATCTTCGTCAGCTGGTCGATGTCGTAGGTCTTTGGTTTTTTAACTTCGCCTTCGACGGCAACCGTCCAGGGCCGCGTAATGAGATATTTGGCGTTTGCCGCCGGGTCTTCCTTGTCGGTTCCGAGTTCGTAGAAATTGTTGTAATTGGTAATGTCCTTAAATGAATTTTGCTTTTCAGTCGTACTATAGGAGCTTTTACCCACATTGCTCAGTTTTTCTCCGGCGAAGAGAGGAGTAGGGGAGAGGAGCGCGTCGATCCCACTCAGGGCTGCGCCCGCCGTTATTGCCGTTGCCGAGGCCGTGAGAATAAACTGGCGCCGGTTCAGATACAGCGTCTTGCTGGTGATTTCCGATGATTTGACCCCATTCGGTTTCCTAATCAACATAATTTCTCCTCATTCCTAAGTTACGCGTGGGCTTCTTCGAAAGATTGATTATGGGATTGTCTCCGCAAGCAACTGCTTGATAACCGACTCGGTTTTGTCATAGGCTCCTTCGCCGATATGGCTATATCGGACAATTCCCTTTTTATCGATCAAGATGGTCGTGGGCCAGGCCCATATTGCGTAACGTTTCCAGATCTCGAAGCTGTTGTCTTGGACCACCGGGTATCGTATCCCCAGTTTCGCCGTGGCCGCCTTTAGTTTGTCTAACGGCTTCTCCCAGAAAAATTCAGGGCTGTGTACTCCGACAATCGTAAGTCCCTGTTTCTCATACCTATCATACCAATTCCGCAACTGCGGAATGACGTTTCTGCAGTTGATTCAACCGTAGGTCCAAAATTCGACTAAGACAACCCGATCTTTCAGATCACTCAACGTGAGCGGGTTGCTGTTGATCCAAGGCCCGCCGGCAATGTCGGGCGCGGCTTTACCGGGAGAAAAAGCCCGAGCATTGGCCGGCCCAAAAACAACAGACAACGCCACTATCAAAATAAAATAGAGAGGGGTTTGACGCAACATATAAGTCTTTCGGTATGTTCCCTTTGCCGTTGAAGTTATTTGCTAGTGCCACCTATTACCGCATCAGCAGTTAGATGATTAGGCCCGCTATTTCGTTGCGGTGCTACTCTAATAGTTTAGAAACGGACTGGGGCTGTTCGAAGTTCCCAGCACACCGCTT
>Ga0126384_10002962_pt1 | contig 10279 bp, 6 predicted proteins | sample PanSoiMetPlot_36_FD_92543 | JGI IMG/M metagenome (GOLD analysis project Ga0126384, IMG submission 92543) | Tropical forest soil microbial communities from Panama - MetaG Plot_36 | ecosystem: Environmental > Terrestrial > Soil > Tropical forest > Bulk soil | place: Panama | collected 2016-02-17 | reverse complement strand
TCGTCCGGCGTGGTCGTGCGACCGAGCACCTTGTTCCGGTGCGGGAAGCGCCCGAACCGGCGGATGATGTCGGCATGCAGTTCGGCCCATTTCACCGCGTCGGCGTCGCCGCCAGCACGGTTGAGCGCGATGCAGCGCTCCTGATCGGCGAGCGCCTCCGAATGCTCGAACGGCAGGTAGAAGAATCCGCGGTCCGCCGCGGCGACTTGCTGATCGAATCCGCGCTCGATCGCGCGCGCGGTGACCGCCCGCGCCAGCGGATCGGCCGCAAAGGCGCGCGCGCTGTCGCGGAACATGTTGCGCGGGAACTGGTCGAGCACGATCACGAGGCCGAGTGCTCCCGCCGGATCGTCCTCCCAGGCTAACCGACCCGCGGCAGCGGCCTCATAGGTCGCAAGGAAGCGCGCGCGGATCTCGGCGTCGAAGGCTGCATCCTTGGTGAACCATTTGTCCGGGCCGGCCGCGCGCCAGAAGGCGAGCACGGTCTGCGCATTCTCGCTCATAGCCTGATGTCCCCGCCGATGATGTCGCGATAGAGCGCCACGTCGAGGCGCACGAGCGCGCCCGAGCGCGGATCGTCGAAATAGATCGCGTCCGTGGTCAGGCCAGGATCGAACCCTTGCGCGACCAGATCGGTCTTCTTCGCCTTGAACGTCTCCGTGATCTCGATCTCGCGGCGCAGGCGCAGAAAGAGCGGGCGCGCGTAGTGCGGCAGCAATCCGTGCACGTGCGCACGCAGTGCCGCAAGATCGATCGCGTCGTCGGCCTCGATCGCCGCCATGCCGGCGCGCCCGTCGTGGCCCGCGACGGCGACCCCGTACACATTGGCGGCGCGGATACCGGGGAAGCGGTTGATGGTCTCGGCGACCTCGGCGGTCGAGACGTTCTCGCTTTTCCAGCGAAAAGTGTCGCCGATCCGGTCGACGAAATAGAAATAGCCGCGCCGGTCGCGCCGCATCAGATCGCCGGTGCGGAACCAGGCGTCGCCCGGCTCGAACACGTCGCGCAGGATCTTTCGCTCGCTGTCGGCGGGATCCGCATAGCCGTCGAACCGGTTGGAGGGCGCGGCCGGATCATTGACGATGCGGCCGATGGTCTCGCCGATCTCGTCCGGACCGCAGCGGATGCAGAAGCCATGCGCGTCGCGGATCGGCTTCTCCCGCGCCGGGTCGAGCTTGACGATGCGGATCGGAAAGCGCCGGTCGAGCAGGCGCGGCAGCCGGCCGATTGCGCCCGGCCGGCCGGCGAAGTTGAACAGCGTCACGTTGCCCTCGGTGGCCGCATAGAACTCGATGATGCGCGGGATGCGGAAGCGCTGCTGGAACGTGCTCCAGATGTCGGGCCGCAGTCCGTTGCCGCAGGCGAGCCGCAGACGATGGTGCGTCTCGTCGGGCCGGGGCGGCACGTGGACCAGGTAGCGGCAGAGCTCGCCGACATACTGAAAAATGGTGCATTGGTGACGCGCGATATCGTCCCAGAACGCGCCCGCCGAGAATTTCTCGCGGATCACGACGCTGCCGCCGTTGACCAGCAGCGCGCCGGTCGCGACCACGCCGCCCGTCGTGTGATACATCGGCAGGCAGTCATACATACGGTCGGAGGCGCGCGTCGCCATTACGCCGGCGAACCCGAGCGACGCCAGCATCACGCGATAGTGGTTGACGTTGGCGGCCTTGGGCATGCCGGTGGTGCCCGACGTGTAGATGTAGAGCGCGCGGTCCTCCATGGTGAGCGGCGGGCGCTCGGTTGCGGACAGCGGATCGTCCGAGAAGGCCTCGATCGCGCGGTCGACGCGCGGCTCCGGCCCGCCGCCGTGCAGCCAGACCTGCGGCCTGCTCTTGAGGACGAGTTCCGCGCGTGCCAGCGCGGGCGCGAGCGTCTCCGCCGCGATGATGTGCCTGGGTGAGACCAGGTCGATGCAGTGGGCGAGCGAAGGGCCCGTGAGGTTGGTGTTGAGCAGCGCAACCGCGCCGCCCGCATGCGTGATGCCAAGCCAGATCGCCATGTATTCCGGGCGGTTCGGCATCAGCAGACACACGGTGTCGCCCTTGGCGAGGCCCTGCGCCAGCGCCCAGCGCGCATAGCGGTTGGCGCGCGCCGCAAGCCCGCGGTAGGTCAGCGTCTCGACGTCCGATATCAGGGCCGGCTTGTCGCCATGGCGCGCCGCCAGCGTCTCCAACAGCCGCGGAAACACCATCGTGGGGTTTTTGGCGATCGGCGCGGCGCTCCGGAGCGTGCGCCACGCGCCGGCGAGAAACACCGCGTCGTCTTTGAGGCGATCGAACAAGTTCATGCCCTATTTTGACCGTCATGGCCGGCTCAGGCGTTCGAAGAACGGCGTTGCTTCGCTCACCTGTGTCCCGGCCATCCACGCCTGACCTTCTTGTAACGCGATAAAGACGTGGATGCCCGCGACAGGCGCGGGCATGACGAGTTGAACCCAGCCCACTGCGAAAATCTAGCGGTCGATTCCGCCGAACGGCATCAGCGGATTGTCGACGAGCGCGGCACGGTCGGGCCGGTCGACCTGGGCGGTGCCGAGGAAGGCGTCGAACAAACCGCGGATCGTCTTCGGCGCGATGTCGCGCACGATGAACACCATGCGGGTGCGGCGGTCCTCGTCCGGCCAGCCGTCGAGCTGTGCGGGCGGGTGAAACACGTGCTGGACGCCGTGGATGACGACGGGACGCTCGGGCGTTTCGGCGATCTTCACGATGCCTTTTAGGCGCAGCAGGTTCGGCCCATGCGTCGAGCGCAGCAGCTCGAGAAAAAGGTCGAAGGCCGCAAGCGGAATGGCCGTGTCGGACGCAAGCGTGAAGGCGCGAATGCGGTCGTCATGACGGTTGGGATCGTGGCCGTGCGCATGGGCGTCATCCGCGTCGGCGAGCGCTTCGGCGGCGAGCCAGCGCCCGACGTCGGGGATCTTGCGCGCCGGATCGAACAGGCCGCAACCGAGCAGTCGCGCCGGCGTTGCTTCGCCGGCCGCCCCGTCGAGGAGCCGCGCCGCCGGGTTGAGCCCGCGCAAGCGCGTCAGCAGCGCGTCGGCGGCGGCGTGCTGCGCTGGCGTATCGACGAGATCGGATTTGGCCAGCACGACGCGGTCGGCGACGGCGATCTGCTTGACCGCTTCAGGCTGGGCATCGAGCGTGGCGAGCCCGTTGATCGTGTCGACCACCGTGATGATGCCGTCGAGCCGGAAGCGCAGCACCAGATAGGGATGCAGCATGATGGTGTGCAGCACCGGCGCCGGGTCGGCGAGGCCGGTGGTCTCGATCACCACCCGGTCGAAGGCGACCCTGCCATTGTCGCGGTCGCGCAGCAGCTTCTCGAGCGAGTCGACGAGGTCGCCGCGCACCGTGCAGCACAGGCAGCCGGTCGAAAGCTGGACCACGTTGCCGTCGACGCGCTCGACCAGCAGATGGTCGATGCCGATCTCGCCGAACTCGTTGATCAGCACGGCGGTGCCGGCGAGCGCCGGGTCTTTTAGCAGCCGGTTGAGCAGGGTGGTCTTGCCGGCGCCCAGGAACCCGGTGAGCACCGTGAGCGGCAGCGGCGCGACCGGCCCGCGCGCCCGCGCGGTCATTGCGGGCTCGTCGCCGCCTTGGGCTTGACGGAGGTGACCGTGGCGGACGCCGGCGCGGTCGGTTTTGTCGCGTCCGCCTTGGGACCGCCGGCCTTGGTTCCGGCGGGCTTGGTGCCATGGGCCTTGCTTTCGCCGGTTTTGCCCTCGCCGGTCTTGGCGCCGGCGGCCTTGGCGCCGGCGGGCTTTGCGGGCGCATCTTTCGCCGTGGCCGCGACCTTGCCCCGCTTCTTGTGCGGTTTCGCGGAAATCACCGCCGCGTCGTCATCGGCGGTCGCCTGCGCGGTCGCGCGCTTCGGCCCGACATAGACCACCATGGGCGGGACCGCCGCCAGGGGGTTGCCGGTCAGCAGCGGGCCGCGCGTCGCGCCCTTGAGGTCGGAAAGCATCAATGCGTGTTCCGCATCGTTGTCGGCGTTGGCTGCCGCATCGTCGTCCTCGTCCTCGGCGGCCGGGCGTTTGCGGTGCGGCCCGCAGACCTGGTCGTGCAGATCGGGCGGTGCCGCATTGATCGGCTGCAGCGCGTCGACCGTGCCGAGCGAAGGCATCAGCCAAGTCAACATCGCGCCGTTGAACCCGTGCTCAAGCATCGATGCGGCCTTGGTGGCGCGCACCGCCGAAGACGGCGCGCCCAGCACGACCGCGATGAGCCGCCGGTTGCCGCGCGTCGCCGACGCGACCAGGTTGAATCCTGAGGAGCAGATGAAGCCGGTCTTCATGCCGTCGGCGCCCGGATAGTCGGCCAGCAGCTTGTTGTAGTTGCGCATCACGCGGCGGCCGAACTTGATCGCCGGGATGTGCCAGTAGAAGTCATATTCGGGGAAATCATGCATCAGCGCGCGCGCCAGAATGCCGAGGTCGCGTGCCGAGGTGATCTGCCCCTCGGCCGGCAGGCCGTTCGGATTGACCCAGCTCGACTGGGTCATGCCCAGTCGCTGCGACGTCGCGTTCATCTCATCGGCGAATTTCTCGATCGAGCCCGAGATGCCTTCCGCCAGCACCACCGCAATGTCGTTCGCGGAATGTACCAGCAGCATCTTGAGCGCATTGTCGACCGTGACCTGGGTTCCGGCGCGAAACCCCATCTTGGATGGCGACTGCGCGACCGCGTTCGGCGAGACTGTCAGCAGCGTGTCGAAGGTGATTCGCCCGTCCTTGACCGCCCGGAGGGTCACATAGGTGGTCATCAGCTTGCTGGTCGAGGCCGGGTACCAGGGGTATGTGGCGTTCTCGGCCCGCAGCACCTTGCCGGTCTCGACATCGATGAGGAGCAGCGCCTCGTTGCCGGCGCGGGCCGGCAATGCCAGTGCGCCGGCGCACGCCGCGGTGAGTAACCCGCGGGCCAGCCATTTGCGGACCAGCCATTTGATGCTCGATGACACGATTTTTGGCCTGCTCTCGGTTGTGGCTTCCCAAGGATATCGACCGCGACGCGGCCAGCACCCACTTTAATCCAAACGCGGCTCGGAACGCAAAGCGCTGGCAATGCCTGTCGCGCCCATTATGCTGTTAGCCCAGGGAAAACGCCCGAAGTTCGGCAGGGTTCGTGCCTAAGGAACCGTAAAGGAGGCGAGCATGACCGCCTGCATCATCGGATGGGCCCATACCCCGTTCGGGCGGCTCGACGCCGAGTCGGTCGAGAGCCTGACCGTCCGAGTGGCCGAGACGGCGCTGCGCGACGCCGGGGTCGCGGCGGCCGATGTCGACGAGATCCTGCTCGGCCACTTCAATGCTGGCTTCTCGGCCCAGGACTTCACCGCCTCGCTGGTGCTGCAGGCGTCGCCCGACCTGCGCTTCAAGCGCGCGACCCGGGTGGAGAACGCCTGCGCGACCGGCTCGGCGGCCGTGCATCAGGGCCTCAAGGCGATCGAGGCGAGGACCGCGCGTATCGTGCTGGTGGTCGGCGTCGAGCAGATGACGACGACGTCCGCCCCCGAGATCGGCCGCAACCTGCTCAAGGCGTCCTACGTGCGCGAAGAGGCCGACATCGCCGGCGGCTTTGCCGGGCTCTTCGGCAATATCGCGGGCCTCTATTTCCAGAAATACGGCGATCAATCGGATGCGCTCGCACGAATCGCGGCAAAGAACCACAAGAACGGGGTAGGCAATCCCTATGCGCAGCTGCGCAAGGATCTCGGTTTCGAATTCTGCCGCACCGAAAGCGAGAAGAACCCGTTCGTTGCCGGCCCGCTCAAGCGCACCGACTGCTCGCCGGTCTCCGACGGCGCCGCCGCCGTCGTGCTGGCCGACGTCGAGACCGCGCTCGGGATGAAGAAGGCGGTCGCGTTCCGGGCGGCCGAGCACGTGCAGGACTTCCTGCCGATGGCGCGGCGCGACGTGCTCAAGTTCGAGGGCTGTGCCGAGGCCTGGAAACGTGCGCTGGCGCATGCCGGCATCACCCTCGGTGACCTCTCCTTCGCCGAGGTGCACGACTGCTTCACCATCGCGGAGCTGATCGAGTACGAGGCGATGGGCCTCGCGCCGGAAGGCGAGGGCGCACGCGCGATCGTGGAAGGCTGGACGCAGAAGGACGGCCGGCTGCCGATCAATCCGTCCGGCGGCCTCAAGGCCAAGGGCCATCCAATCGGGGCGACCGGCGTCTCGATGCACGCGCTATGCGCCATGCAGCTCTGCGGCGCTGCCGGCGACATGCAGGTGAAAGAGGCCAAGCTCGGCGCCCTGTTCAACATGGGCGGTACCGCGGTCGCGAACTATGTGAGCATCCTGGAGCGCATCAAGTGACTCGAATGGATCGATCGCGCGGCGTCTCGTGAGGCGCTGCGCCGCAGACCCGGGACAGCGACGCGACGAGGCGGCGGATCAGCGTTGCATCACTTCGCACTCCGCGCGCGGCACTGCAGCGCATCCGCGGCACGAATGAGGGCCCCGCATGATCACCCGACGACTCTTTGTCGCGTCGGCTGCGGGCCTCGCGCTCGCAAATCCCGCCCGGGCCGAGACTTGGCCGGACCGCCTGATCAAGATCATCGTCCCGTTCGCGCCGGGCGGACCGGTCGACGTGATGGCGCGGCTGGTCGCGCAGTATCTGTCGACCCGTTTCGGCCAGCCCGTGATCGTGGAGAATCGGCCGGGCGCCGGCGGCACCATCGCGTCGAAGGCGGTCGCGACGGCCGATCCCGACGGCTACACGCTGCTGTTCGCAAGCGCGGGCTCGCTTGCGATCAGCCCGTCGCTCTACCGCAATATCGGCTACGATCCGGTCGGTGGCTTTGCGCCGGTCGCGATCGTCGCCAACCATCCGCTCGCCATGGTGGTTCACCCAAATGTGCCCGTGACTTCCGTCAAGGAGCTCATCGCCTACGCCAAGGCAAATCCCGGCAAGCTGAATTTCGGGGCGGCGCCCGGCACGCCGCCCCATCTCATGGGCGAGCTCTTTCGCAGTCTCACCGGCATCGAGATCGTGTTCGTTCCCTACAAGGGGGCGGCGCCCGCACTGACCGATCTGTTGGCGGGGCAGACCCAGATGACGATGCTGTCGACCACGGTCGTCGTGCCGCCGATCCTCTCCGGCCAGCTGCGCGCCCTCGCCGTCACCAGCACGACGCGCTGGCCGGAGCTGCCCGACGTGCCGACCATGCAGGAGGTCGGGTTCGCCGGCTTTCCGCAAGGCTCCTGGACCGGCGTGGTTGCGCCCGCCGGTACGCCGCGCGAGGTCGTCGCCAAGTTGCACGACACCATCAATGACGGCCTGCGCGCGGCCGATTTGCGCGATCATCTCGCCGGGCTCGGTGCCGAGACCAAGCTGGAGAGCGCGGAGGATTTTGCCGCGCTGCTCGCCGAGGAGCTCCGCAAATGGGCCGAGGTGATCAAGTCGTCGGGCGCAACAGTCAACTGAGCCACGGGAGCTTGCGTACGTGACGGGTCCGGCTGACGCCTCGAACGAGCCGCGTGGCGAATGGAGTGCAGCGGAAGCCGGCCTGATCGAGCGCGCGCGCGAGCTTGCGCCGGCGTTGCGCGAGCGCGCCGCCGACGCCGAGGCGATGCGGCGCCTTCCGGACGAGACCCACGCCGCCTTCCGCGACGCGGGCTTCTATCGGGTGCTGCAGCCGGCGCGTTACGGCGGCCTCGAGGCGCGCTACGGGCTGCACACGATGCTTGCCGCCGAGGTCGCGCGCGGCTGCGCGTCGAGCGCCTGGTCCCTTTCTGTTACGGCGTGCCACGCCTGGATCCTCGGCATGTTTCCGCGCGCCGCCCAGGACGAGGTCTGGGGCGAGGACCCGACGCGGGCAGTCGCCAGCTCGTTCCTCGGCGTCGGGCCGAAGCTCGCGCCGGCGGCGGGCGGCATCCGGGTGAGCGGCCGCTGGCGCTTCTCCAGCAATGTCGATCATTGCGACAGCGCGATCCTGCTCGCCATGGCGCCGGGAGCGGCCGGCGTCGCCCCGACTTTCCTGCTGGTGCACCGCCCGCAATACGAGATCGAGGACGCCTGGCGCACGGTCGGCCTCGCCGCCACCGGCAGCAATGACATCGTGATCAAGGATGCCTTGGTCCCGCCGCACCGGATGCTTGACGTGATCGCGACGCGTGACGGCTGCGCGCCCGGCGCCGACGCGAACCCCAACTATCTTTATCGCCTGCCGCTGTTCGCCTGCCTGCCGCACAGCCTGATCGGTGCGGCGCTCGGCGCGGCCATCGGCGCCGTCGACCAGATCGTCGCCGAGCTGGCCGGTCGCTCCTCCGTGGCGAGCGTGCGGCTCGCCGAGCAGCAGACCATCCAGGCTCGCGTCGCGGAAGCCGCCGCCGAACTGGAGGCCGCCCGCGCACTGCTCCAGGTCGACCGCGAGCGGATCAACGAGATGGGCCGCGCGCGCGAGCGGCCTGACGAGGCGACGCGGCTGCAGTATCGGCTCAATGTCGGCTACGCGGCCAAGCTCTGCGTGCAGGCGGTGGAGCGGCTGATGCCGGTCGTCGGCGGGCGCGGGCTCGAGCTGCACCACGCCTTCCAGCGCGCCTGGCGCGACGTCCACGCGGTCGCCCAGCACATTGCGCTGGTGTGGGATGTGCAGGCGCTCAACTATGGCGCCGCGCGCCTCGGCATCGCGGGCGCCGATCCGAAGATCTGAAGCTGGGTCAGGGAGGGCCCTCTTCTGCCGCGACCGCCTCCGCCGTGCTCCCGGCCGCGGCGTACTGGGCAGCGCTCGCGGCGTCCGCCCCGGCCACCATGAACTGCGCCCGCGCGAGCTCGGCGAACCGTCCGTTTTGCGCGACCAGCTCGTCGAAGCTGCCGCTCTCGACGATGCGGCCATCGTGCAACAGGAGGATTCGGGTGGCGTTGCGCACGGTCGAAAGCCGATGCGCGATCACGAACGTGGTGCGGTTCTTCATCACCTCGTCGAGCGCGGCCTGGACCTTGGACTCGGTCGTGGCATCGAGCGCGCTCGTCGCCTCGTCGAGGATGAGCACGGGCGGGTCCTTGAGCAACGCGCGGGCGATCGAGAGCCGCTGGCGCTCGCCGCCCGAGAGCGCCCGGCCACGCTCCCCCGCGGTCGCCGCGAAGCCGTCCGGATTGCGCTCGATGAAATCGAGCGCCTGGGCGCGGGCGCAGGCCTCGCGCATCTCGGCCTCGGTCGCGTCCGGCTTGCCGACCTGCAGATTCTCGGCGATCGAGCGGTTGAACAGCAGCGCTTCCTGGAACACCACCCCGATATTGTGGCGCAGCCCCGCAAGCTTGAGGCCGCGGATATCCATGCCATCGATCTCAATGCTGCCGGACTGCGGATCGAACGCGCGGTGCAGCAAGGCGAGCGCAGTCGACTTGCCGGCGCCGGTGGCGCCGACCAGCGCGACGGTCTCGCCCGGCAGCGCCTTGAAGCTGAGATCGGCGACGGCCGCGCGCTTGCCGTCATAGGAGAACGACACGTTGCCGAACTCGACCATGCCGCGCAACCGGCCCGGATCGACTGCATCGCGCCGGTCGCGCACCGCCGGCTCGGTGTCGAGCACGTTGAAGAACTCGCGCAGCCGCGGCGCGTCCAGGAAGACCTTGTTGACGAAGCGCACGAAACGCTCGAGCTGCGCGATCAGCAGCGCCGAGAAGTTCATGAACATCACGATATCGCCGATCGAGGCCTGGCCCCGGTAGTGCAGCCAGATCCCGCACACGAAGATCGCCAGCAGCGTGAGCGTCGTCGAAGCACGCGTGATCACCGCGACCACGGCCCACCACGACAGCACCGGCATCTGCGCCGCGAGCAGGCTGTCGACGACGTTGCGCAGCCCCGTCACCTCGGCGTCGATACGGGCATAGCCCTGCACCAGCGCGATGTTGCCGAGCGCATCCGAAGCGCGTTCGGCGAGGTCGGAATAGTGTTGCTCGACCGTGCGCTGCATGACGTCGGTCTTGGCGACGACCAGCGCAGTGAGGAGGCCGAAGATCGCCGCGACCACCAGCAGCGTCAGCCCGAGCTGCCAGTTGAGCAGCATCGACAGGGGAAGGATCACCAGCACCATCATGGCGGCCGAAAAGGAGTCGCGGAAGAAGTCGAGCCAGAGGCTCCACAGCGCGTCGGTGCCCGCCAGCATGACCTTCATCAGGCGCCCCGAATGCGCGCCGCCATGGAAGCTCCACGGCAGCTGCAGCACGTGCTCGAAATAGGAGGTGAGCACCGCATGCCGGCGGCGGTGCGCCAGCCTGTCGGCATGGAGCGCCACCGTGACACTGGCCCCGATCGTGAACAG
>Ga0126384_10002961_pt1 | contig 10281 bp, 7 predicted proteins | sample PanSoiMetPlot_36_FD_92543 | JGI IMG/M metagenome (GOLD analysis project Ga0126384, IMG submission 92543) | Tropical forest soil microbial communities from Panama - MetaG Plot_36 | ecosystem: Environmental > Terrestrial > Soil > Tropical forest > Bulk soil | place: Panama | collected 2016-02-17 | reverse complement strand
TTCCTGGTGCCGAGGTTATACGCCGGCGCATTATAGGAATGCTCGTATCTCAGCTCGGGACGGAATAGGCCGGTGTTTTCGCCCCAGACGTTGAACCAGTGACCCCATCCGATCGAGTGTGTGCTGTAGCTCGTCTGCGTGCCGGTTCGCTGTCCTTTGACGTCGTCAAAGTACTCGTTCCGCAGCACGAGATAATCGGTCTTCGAAATCTTGAAATTCTGATAATTGACGATCGCCCATGCCGGCGCGAAGCAGGTGATCTGCCCTGGCGGGCAGAAGGCTCCGCTGGTATTCGGCTCAATCGGCAGCGGGCCGAACACGCTCGGCACGTCGCGCTGATATGTGTAGTAAAATTCGGTCTGCATGTTCCAGCTGTCGTTGAACTTGTGGCTCCAAGTATTCACGAACATCTGGATGTTGTCGTAGGCGTATTTGCCGTTGTTGATGGAATTGACGCAGGGATAGATGGAATCGTTGTTGTCCTTCGAGGTCCATCGAACGCAGGCCATTGGCGTGAACTTGGCGTCGGTCTTCTCCCAAGGCGCGACGTCGTTGCCGGCGTGCGCGCCGAATTGGATCAGCCACTGGTCGTTGAGCTTGACCGTGTTGACGACGCCCATTTGCGTGAAGGGATCGAAAATGTAGAGCAAGGAATGGGTGTAGAGCCAATTTCCCGGCGCCATTTGTGTCTCGATGTCGGGAACGGACAGGAAGCGGCCCACCCTGACGTTCATTCCCTCGGCAATTTGCGGAAAGTAAAGCTCGCCATAGAAGGTCGGGACGTCGTAGCCGTAGGTGCGGTTTTTCGCCAGAAGCTGGTCGCTGAAAATGCCTTTCATGATCGTGTAGCGGTAGTCGAGGCCATAGACATTGGTGACGTTGAAGCCCCAGTCGACGTGATTTTTCTGGGCGGTATCGGGCAAACGCTCGATGCGGAAAACCAACTGATCGAGCTCGACTCGATTGGGGTGGATCGGATAACCCGCTGGCGCGAGTGAATGGGTTGAAGTGCTGGCATTGGCGCCGACCTCCGCCCAACCGTAAATCTTGATGCGGCTGTCCTTCCACGCTTGGCCGTTGGGGCCGTCGTAGATCCACTTCATCAGTGGACCAACGGCGGTGTCGGGCACGCCGATGAGCTGACTTCCGCCGAGCGGCCAATCCGAGGTCGGGAACGGCGGCGAATCGAGCGGCGCCGGCAAGCCCAAGCGCTGAGGCTCCGGTTCGTTTTTCTTGGTTGGCGGCGCTGGCGAAACAACCGGACTGAAGTTGCCGGCATTGAATAGATAATTGAGCCCGAGCTTCACCTCGTGCGCCTTCAGCCGCACGGTCGCATTTTCCGCAAACGTGCCGCTGGCGATATTGTTCATCGCGAATGCGCGCCAACCAAAATCGAGGTAGTCGTATTCGAGCCGCACGGACCAGTTGTTCCACAGGGCATAGTCCATGCCCATGCCCGCAGTCCAACCGGTCCGAGAGCCACCGCCCTTCTCATCGAGCGGGGAAGGAATCGGGGCAGTTTTGAAGTAGTCAGCATGTGTGAAGGCGGCGCCGCCCTTCAGGTAGAACAGCGCAGGATCGAACGCATATCCTATCCGACCGATCGCGGTTGCAAGCCAACTCTGCCGCGTCCAACACGTGTTGATGCCGTCCGGACAAGCGCCTTCGTCCTTGAGTTTGCCCCAAGCGGCGTCGCCTTCGATTCCGATAACCCATTTTCCGACCTGATGATTGAATCCGATCTGGCCGCCGAGCATGGCGGCGTCACCGGCCTCTGCGAGCGAGCCATCGATGAGCGTCCAATTGCGATAGGAAAAGCCGGCGCCGACGTGGCCGCCGACATAAAGCCCGCTCCAATCGTAGAAGGGCCGCGCCCTCGACGGGATAAGCGCATCGGCGGCTTGCACGCCAGTGCTCACAAGCAATGCAACAGCTGCGATGCTTCCGGGGAAGCGCATGACTGTCCCGACCATCCGGCTGCGCGCCAGATGCATCCAATGGCGATACTATCCCCGAAAGCTGCAGCTTTGGTCGCGGGATCGGCGGAAAAACAATGATTGTTGTCTTTTTGTCACGAGCGCACGGAAGCGATTAGTCCTTCAGGCAATGCAGCACGTGAAAATGCTGGTGGGACTAGCGAATTTCTAACTCATCCATGGGCCATCAAGTAAACCTTCGGCGTGGGACTGATTACAGGTGCTCGCAACCGACGACAAATCGCCGGCCGCCAGCGAATCATTGCCGCGACCTGCGCTTCTTCCACTTGTCTACCTCTGTCCAAACCGCAAGAGCGACGAGGATGGCGGAAATCAGCAGCATCACATCTAAACGCATGATGAGCTTCCCTTTTTCTTCCTATCGGTTCGTGGCGGATCACCGCCAGCGAATCGGCATCGCCGCAGGAATGACGGCTGCAGGAAATGTGCTCACCGCTGCATATAAATTCGAGAGGGAAACGAGCCTGTTCTCATAAGGGCGGCATAATGATCGTGCGCAAACCGCAACCATCAAAGCGGCTGCCACGCGAGGCCTCAGGTCTTTATGCAATTCCTATAACAACGATCTTGCGACCATCTCGAAATCTTATCCCGCGGAACGCCATATTTCACGCGACCTCGATGCGAACTTCAGACGCGGCTCGCCTCGCAACGGTTGGGGCATCTGACGTGGCAGAAAGTTCGCATCAACTCTGCCGAGGTACTTGCGAATCAAGCGGCGGGAAACACCCATGCCCCGGCACCCACTCTCGAGCATTCTCACAAGGGCCGGTGTCGGCATGCGAACGCCACCGACGATCGGCTTGCCGCCAAAGCGGAGACCCCTTCCAAAATGGTCTGCCGCAGTCATCACCGCGATGGTGATTGCTCTCGGCACCATCAGCGGTGCCTCGCATGCTGAGGATGTCAACATCAGCAATCGGCGCAACTCTGAGCGAACAAGCTTCACGAACGAGGAGATCAGGGACGGTTTCTTCAAGATTGCGTTCGACGCGGAGCTGCAGCTGGGCAGACGCGTCGGCAGGATACGCAAATTCGACGAACCCATCAGAGTGTTCGTGTTCGATCAAGCAGATCCAAAGCGACGTGCCGAAATCGCGGCGATCATCGACGACATTCGTGCCCATGTCGGTCACCTCGACCTGGCGATGACTGACGACCTAGAAGCCGCAAATCTAGTCGTGATGCTTGTGCGCAAGCAGGACCTGCATCGAACAATCCGTTTCGTCTACGGCCGGGATAAAGCGAGCCAGATTCGGCGATCGCTCAATCCGCAGTGCCTTTCCGGCTTCGGCAAGGATCGGCATTATCGCATCCGGCATGCCGAGGTGATTCTGCCGGTCGATGCCAGCGATTTTATCTTTTACGACTGCGCCTACGAGGAATTGCTACAGGCATTGGGGCCTATCAATGATGATTCGTCGGTGCCGTGGACCATGTTCAACGACAACGTGCAAATGGGATTCTTCGACGTTTACGATCAGTACATTCTCAACATTCTCTATGATCCCCGCATTCGGCCGGGAATGACCAAAGCAGAAGTTGACAAGCTTCTGCCCGAAATCCTGCCGGCCGCAAGGGAGTGGGTCGGGAATACCAACGCGCTCCGCCGGGCGCAGGCCGGCGGCGACTCAAGCATGGAATTGGGCGCACGCTGCACCTGCCCGGCGGCAATGCAGGGAAATCCCGTGACTCTGGAGTAACAGGCCGGCGGCTCTCGTTAGCTCACCGCCTGCGGGCCTTACTACTGGCAGAATATTCCGAGGTGCCCGTGACGCGGCGAGCTCGCCAAGTCGTGAACGTTTGATATCCGGCAACGCTCGCTTGACTGTACTTCGTCGGTGCGCTGGCCGAGGCGCCGGCTTCGGCGCGATCCGCCATCAGCGATCCTGCCGACACGACGACGAGCGCACCGGCAATCGCGATAAGGCTCTTGGACATGCAACCCTCCGTCGGCTCAAGCAATTGAGCCGTAGGCTTGGTGTTTCCTTCCGCGGGTCTTCGGGCCCTGTTGAGAAAAAAATGCTCCAGATTGCCTTGAGGCGCAAGGATTAAATCGATCGTCCCCTGTCCATGATAGTTGCGCGCCACAATGGGGGGCTGCAACTCGCGCCATCACTATGATGGCGAAGCGTTTTTCGCTCCCGGAGGTAGGATCAATAGCCGAAGCGGTAGTTCAACCCGACCCGCAAAATGTTAGCGGTCAATCGGAGGCTTTCGGGAACGATCACGCCGCCGATGTTGTCGTTGAAGATCGCGCGTTTGCCGAAATCCGCGTAGAGATACTCCGCCTTGGCCGACCAATTCCGATTAAACATCGCCTCTATTCCGACACCGGCAGTCCAGCCGACGACCGTGGTCGTACCCGTGCCGAATGCGCCATTGGCAGCCGCATCGCCTTCCTCGCCATGCAGCGAGCCGACGGCAAGCCCGCCGGTTAGGTAAGGCAGGACGTTGTCCATCGCGAGGCCAGCGCGCGCACGGACGGTGGCCAGTGCCTGAAGATTCGCAAAGCAGCGCGGCGGCGCGCCTCCGCAATTGCCGAAGAACGGACTAGTGCCAATGGTCGACTCTTTGATCCAGGAAGAAGCTCCGTCGGCTTCGAGGCCGAGCACGATTTGACCGGACTGCATGTTGACGCCGAGCGTGCCGCCGATCATGCCGCCGGTGGCGAAATAAGGGTCGCTACTGAACGGCCGGGCATCCATTTGCTCCACACGGGCCCAACCGCCGCCGCCTTGTATGCCGATATAGAAGCCGGTCCAATTGTATACGGCGAACGGCGGTTCGGTGGGGACCGGCGTCTTGAGCACCGAAGTGTCGGCCGCTCTCGCTGACGCTCCCATCAGCGCAGCAAGTGCGAAGCTCACGGTCAGTAATTTCTTCATGACGCCACTCCCCGTTTTGCCGTCCCGTGCGATGCGCGTTCGCAGGCTCCCTCGATCAGAAATGCCAGATGAGGTCTGCCGCAAACAGCCACATGTAAGATTTGTTGGGCGCGATCGGGACCGGCGTTGCGTTGAAATTGCCGTTGAAGGCCGGTGCGTTGAAGGAGCGGTAGTAAGTCACTTCCGGACGCAGCTCGACCTGCGGCGAGAACCAATGCTGCAGACCGAGCCCGACATCGGCATAGCGAGTGGCTGTACCGGTCCGCTGGCCCTGCTCGTCGTGATAATATTCGAGCCGCAGCGACACGTTGTCCAACGGCGTCGCCTTGTAGTTCAAATACATCACCGAGGTGAGCACGCGTGCGGTACACGTAAGTACGGTCGGGTCGCTGCACTGCGCAAAGTTCGGCGCGTTGAACTGTATGATGCCGGGCGCGAATGGGAAGCCGCCGTTGGCAATAATTCCTGCGGGATCGGTTTTGTTCAGCACGTTTCTCTGCCCGAGAACGTAACTTTCCCATGCGAAGTGCCATCGCTCGTTGAACTTGTGGTACCAAGTGATTCCGTACCATTGCAGATTGTTGTAGCCCCAGGTGCCGTCGTTGATGGCGTCCGCGACGACGTAGACGTTGTCGTGGCCGCTGTCGCTTTGCCACCGAACTCCCGCCGTGATGGAAGGCTTGGCACCGGGATCCTTGAGCATCGTGGTGCCCGGGAACACGGGATTCGGGAACGGATTGGGAATTGTCTGCCCCAGGTGCCACGGCATCGCTTCGGTGCCGACTGTGACGCCCAATTGCACGAACCAGTTCTTGTTCAGGGCGAGCGTGGCTTGCAGGCCGGTGTTGGTATAGTTGTCGAAGCTGTACGCCATAGAGTGCGAGTACATGTAATTGTTGGGAGCGAGCTGCGCCTCGATGTCTGGCAGCGAGATGAAGCGACCGAAACGAAGTAGAAGCCCCTCAGCGACGAACGGAATGTAGAGTTCGCCGTACACCATCGGGAAATCGTACCCGTAAACGAGGTTATGATTGAGCAGCTGCCAGCTCGCCAGGCCATAGGCAGTCGTGTAGCGGTAGTTCTCACCGTACAATCCGGCAACGCGAAATCCCCAATCGATGTGGTCCTGCTGCACCGTATCGGGCAGCCGCTCGAAATAGACGACGGCCTGATCGAGCTGCACCGTGTTCGGCGTATACATGTAGGCCGCCGGCCAGTTGCCGCCCGGTTTCACCGTGTTGGTGCTGATGTTGCCGCCGCCATTTAGCCACCCGTAGATCTGCACGTGGGCGGCGTTGAGAGATTTGCCCAACTCCGTATTTGCGAGCGCCACCATGAGCGGGCTGTCCACCGAATTCGGCCTAGTCACGCCGATGCTGGTCGCGCCGCCATACGGCCATTCCGTGAACGGATAGGGCGGCGTGCTCTGCGGCGCTGCCGGCCAACCGGCCCGGCGGCCCGGCGGCGCTGTCGGGTCGGGCGGCGCACCATCATGTCCCCATTCCAGCGCGTAGTAATTGATGAGCCGGGTCCAAAAGTCGTCGCCGATGCGTTTGTCCCAATCCGCCGGATAAGGCGCGGGTTGCCACGCCATGGCAGCATCGTTGCTTGTGGCACCGACCGGGACCGCCCTCGCCGGCAATACAGCATCGCCAGCCTGCGCCGCAGTGCTCGCAAGCAACGCGACGCCGACGATACTTCCGACGGCCCGCATGACTGCCTCCTATGTCCTCACAGCCGATGGCGGCTTTCTTTCGCAGTAGTTCAGCAGAATTTAGCGGACGCAGCCAACAACACGGAACAAGGAGGACCGGCGATTACTGCCGGATTTTTGGGCGACTCCGGTTTTCTTGATCGAAAGAAACTGAGTGTGATGATTCCGACACAGCTTCCTGGGCCGACTCGAGCAATCGCAAAGATCCGCCCAGCGTGAAAATATTTGCTAGCGCGGCAGGCCCAACCAAAGATCTCGCGCGTCGCTCTGGGAGGATGCGGTTCGCTCGTCGATGTTCACCGCGGCACGAAAGGTTCGCTTCAGCACAGGATCGTCGATACGGGCGAGGTGCCGCTTGAGAATCGCCGCCCTTTTCGGATCGTCGAGCGTGGTGATTGCTTTACATACTTCGTGGGTGGATCTGCGAAAGAAGGTTGGCGCCGATGGTCGCCACTGCAGCCCGCGCGCGTCGATTTCATCGGCCAAAGCAAGCGCCGCCGATTGATCTCTTGCTTCGGAGGTGACCGCAAAGCGCAGAAGGAGCAGCAGCCACTCGCTAACCTGCCTGGCTCCCCAATCCTGCGCATCGCTTGCGTCGCTTAGTGCGCACGCTGCGGCGAGATATAGGAGCCGATCGCGCTGCCTCGCGGTTTCGTTGTCATCCCGTGTGGGCACCCGGCCAGACCGCTCGAGCATCCGTGCCTCGGAACCCATAGCTACCATCCTGTTTCGCAGCGCGGCGGCCGCAGTTCGCGTGGTGGCGAGGCAGTGACAAAATTTGCCGCCCGCAGGTTGCCTTCGCATCGCCAAAACGGCTGGCTTTGACCGCGCTGCGATTTCGTTTGGCCCGCGACTCCTGCGAACCAAATTGCTGCATCTGACCTCACGCCACCTCCGACATGAGGCCCTTGTCGCAGCGTCGCGCCGCGACAGCGGAGCCTCGCTCATGCACGGTGCCTGCCTCGATCCCAAATCCGTGGCTTTCCAGCACGGATCGAAGCGGTCGGGCGGTGGCAGACTGGTGCGGGTCGAGCCAGACGATCAGCACGCCTGTGAAACTCAGGAAGTCCGCCACCCAATCGAGCGTCGTCTCGACCGCTTTGATTGAACGTTGCCGTCCATCGAGGAGAACCACGTCGTATTGCCCGGCTGGGAGGCCGCACTTCAACGTAGTCGTCGCGCGAGCGTAACCGAGACGATGCAGATCGGTCACGGTCTCGGCGCTGTTGGCGCCGGTCACGATGATTCGTGCAAGTTTGGAGCAATGCGCCAGGGCGATAATCGGCTTGACGATCCGTTCGCCTGCCGCTGTGATTCGGATCGGGTTCATGACTGACACCCTTGCAACTGACTAGGCGGCGCGTGCGAGCGGAGCATGCGGGTTGGCGCTCGAGCGGGTCCGATCGCGGGACTGCCCGCTCATGTCGAGCTCAAGAAAGCCGGGCACCATGATCACTGCCTGCGGTCGATTCCCGTTTTCGAACATCGCGAATTTTACCGCTTCGGCGCGGCTCACGAACAGGCCGCCGCAAAGGCCGGTTTGATCTTGGACGACCCATTGGCCGCGCCTGTTCTTGCCGATCCTGAACAACGAGTTTGCACGCCCCGCAGAGGGAGGTTCAGCCTTATCCATGGCACCTATCCTTTCGACCATCGAAATTGTCGGGCCACGAATGTGCTGAGTGACGCATATGAATTCGAGAGGTAACCCTGTGGATCCTCATAGGTGCGACATAAAGGTCGCCTGCGCCGACGAAACATGAGAGCACTGAGCGCGCACAAGAGGAGTCAATGTGTTCATTGGCGCGTAGGAATTCGAGAGAGAAGCGGACCCGATTTCATAAGTACGGTATAAAGATGCCGGGAGGTCCAGGGGCGAGCGGCAACGGCAGATCAAGCTGAGTCTTTGTCCTGGTGCGATCGCGGCAGAAGTCGGCAAGGACCTTACCAGGTATCCCGTGCACGACGAGAAGCATCTCGTCGCGTGATGAGTGGCTTTCAAACGCAATCAGTCTGATCAATGCTCGGGCCGGCGCTGTGCCAGAATCATGTCGATGCGGCGTCCGTCCATATCGACCACCTCGAATCGCCAGCCTGCCCACACGACGTGATCCCCCGGCTTCGGCAGTTCGCGCAACCGGGAGAGGATGAGCCCGGCTAGGGTCACGTACTCGCCGGACGGAGCCTCAACGATCCCGAGGAGCTGCATCACATCGGAGAAGGGGACCGACGCATCGATGAGATAAGAGCCGTCCTCGCGCCGCGTTACTTTGGGTCGTGGTGGAGCATCGATTTTCGGCAGATCGCCCGCAACCGTCTCCAGCAGATCGGTCCGGGTGACGATGCCTTGCACGGCCCCGAACTCGTCCACCACGACGGCGGTATGGACCGGTGTTTTTCGGAACAGATCGAGCGTTCGCAGAATAGTTGTCGATTCGTGCACGGTCAGCGGAGGACGCGTGACCTGTTCCACGTCCGGCGGTCGTCCATCCAAGACCTGATCAATCAGATCCTGCTTGCGCACGAGCAATTCCTCGACCCTTTCAGCGAGCGTGACGCCGCTAAAAATTCCTGCCAGAGTCGCGGTAGTGGTAAAACCAATCTGAACTGCGGCCAGCATGCGTGCCGGATCGTCGGCGAGCGCGAGGGCAACCTGCGCTCCTGGTCGCCCTTCCTTAGCCGAACGTTCCAAGTGCGCGCGGCGTGAGGAGACGATGGCGAGTTCCGCCATGGCGAAGAAGCCGTTGAGCACGAACAGCGCCAAGACGGCGATGATTTCGATGACCAGCATTTCGTTGTCGATCGGCAATCATGTCGGCCACGGACGGCGTTGTCCCGCGGCTTCTACCGATGCCTGTAGGCAGCCGTGATGTGACGCAATCCTAGCCAAAGGTGCCGAGCTTGTATTGGGCGGCAAGCGGCATTGCCGACGTCACGCGAAAAGTGATTGAGCGCGTTGCCCGTTGGCCGGAATGCGGGGATGCTCTAAACCTGAGATTTGTCGCAGTATCCCTGCTCGACCGGCCCGTTCAGGGCAACGCACTGATTTCGAGATCGCCTAGAGTCGCTAGTTTTGGACGAGGGCGGTCCACAGGGGAATGGAAACCAGGCCTGCGCAGACCAATACCACAGCAGCCAGGACCACAATCCCTGCGGAGATAACAAACGGCTCGCGCCTTCGCGCGTTGTTTCGGCGCGGTGCTAGACCGGTGATTCTGGCCATCGCGCGTTCTTCCCGTGATTGGCCGATCAGGCGAAATTGTCGCAACAAATCGCGTATCCTCGTGTGGACCAAACCTGGGGCACGGACCACGGCCTGCCTTCGCCCGCGCACAGACTGTGACACCGCGCTTCGACGAATGCGCTCAGCATCGCCAGCGGCAGACTTTCGTGGCTCGCTTCGGCCAGCTCGTCGAGATGCGCGGGAAGCCCGATGTGTTTTGACAGCGAGCAATGCCACTCGCCGTCCTCGTAGATCAGGCGGCGAAGCTTCCATTGCGGAAGCTCAAATTCGAGCACCGCAAGCGTTGCATCGGCGAACGCGTCTGATTCGATCAGGCGCGCAACTCTCGCCCTCGCAGTCGGATGCTGAACCTGCAAGCGCGGGCACGCCCGGGCGATCGCGTCAGCCATCAGTCCGGGCGTGATCGTGCCAGCGCGGTGAATCTGCTCTTGCAGCTCG
>Ga0126384_10002959_pt1 | contig 10282 bp, 10 predicted proteins | sample PanSoiMetPlot_36_FD_92543 | JGI IMG/M metagenome (GOLD analysis project Ga0126384, IMG submission 92543) | Tropical forest soil microbial communities from Panama - MetaG Plot_36 | ecosystem: Environmental > Terrestrial > Soil > Tropical forest > Bulk soil | place: Panama | collected 2016-02-17 | reverse complement strand
TGTACGAAGAAGAGCACGGCCGTCAGGGCTTCTTCGGTCCGGCCACTCAGTATTACCATCTTCATCCGACTACCGACTGGAAGCGCATCGAAGGGCCGCTGCAGCCGCGGGCGTTCAATACTTACGATCTCAAACCCACGGATCTCGATGATCCGCGCGGCGAGCCGGCGAAGCTGCTGTACAACAATGACGTGGCCTTGTTCATCTCGCGCCGCTCCGAGCCGATGCCATTCTGCTTCCGCAACGCCGATGGCGACGAGGTGTACTTCATCCATAAGGGCCGGGGGGTGTTGCAGAGCGACTTCGGGCCGGTCCAGTACGGTGAGGGTGACTATATTGTCATTCCCAAAGGGACAAACTACCGCGTGGTGCCAGAGACGCGCGACAACTTCATGCTGATCGTGCAGTCGCGCGGGTCGATCCGCTTTCCCGAGCGGGCGGGTATCGGCCACTACGCGCCGTTCGATTACGACGTGATTGAAACGCCGGAGCCCGAGCCGGTGACCGAGCAACGACCAGAGTGGGAGTTACGGGTCCGACGCCGTGGCGAATACACCTCAGTGTTCTATGATTTTTGTCCCCTGGATGTGGTGGGTTGGAAGGGCACTCATTCGGTCTTCAGGCTGAACGTCAAGGACTTCCGGCCGCTGATGAGTGAAGGAATCCACCTCCCGCCCAGCGCCCACGGTACCTTTGAAGCCGACGGGTTTGTCATCTGCACCTTTGCCCCGCGCCCGCTCGAAGGTGATCCCAAAGCGCTGCGTGTCCCGTGGTATCATCGCAACATCGACTACGACGAAGTCTTCTTCGTGCACAGTGGCGAGTTCACTTTAAGCCGCAAGAGCGGTACCACGCCCTTCGGCGTCCTGTCGCTGAACCCACAAGGGCTGCACCACGGTCCACAGCCTGGCGTGTGGGAAAACAGCGTCAAAAACTGGCAAAAGGACGCCCGTCTCGAGTTCGTGGCCATCAACCTTGACACTGAGGAACCGCTGCTCATGACTCCGGAGGTCCAAGGGATCGAGATCAAGGGGTACGCGAATCTCTGGGCGAAGAAGTAATATTGGTGATCAGCTATCAGCCGGCTTTCAGCTAAAAAACAAATTCCTTAACTCTGACCTGGGCGGGGCAACGTTGCCATGGCTCTTGTTTTCTCCCTCTCCCGCAACGCGGGAGAGGGAGCCAGACGTGACCTTTCGTGCCGCAATTTCAGTGGACCCTGACGGCCCGAGCTCTCCAACCCCTTCGTCACAAAGAGGTCAGGAACTACGCACTTTTTTTTGCCCTCGTCTACTTTGTCCAGGGTGCGATCGATCTGACCTCGGGTCTCGCTAACCAGCCTGTCCAGTATCTCCTCAAAGAAGACATGAGGTTGACGGCCGCTCAGTCTGGCCTTTTTTTTGCCGTCGTCGGTCTGGGGTGGACGATCAAACCGTTATACGGTTTGCTCTCTGACTTCTTCCCTCTGGCTGGCTACCAACGGAAAGGGTATCTCCTGCTGATGAGCATGCTAGGGACAGTGAGCTGGCTAACGCTCGCGTTTTCGCCTTCGTACTATTACGCGGTGCTCTTTTTATTGACCCTCTGTGCTGCGACGCTCGCCTTTTGCGATGTGATGGCTGATGCGTTGATGGTGGAAGTGGGTCGACCGTTGGGGCTCACTGGTAGTTTTCAGGCGATGCAATGGGCCGCGATCAGTCTCGCGTTCACTCTGGCTCAGGTCGGCGGCGGGTATCTGTCGGCGTATGCGACAACCCAGACGACGTTCCTGCTTGCGGCGAGTTTTCCACTTATTACCTTGATTGGCACCTTCGGGTTGGTGCGCGAGCCAAAGACGAGCCTGAATCGGGAGAGTCTACGAGATACCAGCGCCGCGCTCGGGTCTGCGGCACGGTCGCGCACCGTGTGGCTGGTAGCGGGGTTTCTCTTTTTCTGGAACTTCAGCCCTTCTCTCGGCACGCCGCTTTTGTACTATGAGACGGATGTGTTGCAGTTCTCCAAAGTCTTTATCGGTGCACTGGGAGCGCTGAGCAATGCCGCTGGCATGTTGGGGGCTCTGCTGTTCTTTGCTTACTGCCAGGAGATCCGGTTGGACCGACTCCTGTTTCTTGCTGTGGCTCTTGGGGTTGCTGCCACCCTCGGTTTTGTCGGTCTCATCGGACCCAAGTCAGCAGTCGTCCTTTTTCTGCTCTTCGGCACCATCTCACAGGTGACCCACCTGGCAGTACTGGATCTGGCGGCGCGCTCGTGTCCGGTACGCGCCGAAGGGACGGTGTTTGCACTGTTGATGTCGAGCTTGAACGTGGGGCGGACCGGTTCCACCTTTGTGGGAGGCTGGCTCTATGACCAGCTGGGTCTCACACCTCTGATTTTGGTGAGTGCTGGTTTTACCGCTTTGTGCTGGCTGGTCGTGCCGTTTTTGAAAACTAACCGTGCACTGTAAAGGAGACCCGGGATACCCACCCGGGAGGACGAGGCAAGACATCGCCCTCCTACAAAACGACCGGTTAGCGACGATTACGGGCGAGTAGTCAGCTTAGAGCCGATCCGAATAACTCTCATCCCCGTGGGTTCGCTGGCTCTCAAAATCCCCCGCTCGGCTGCGCCTTCCTGCCCCCTTTGCCAAAGGGGGCCGACAGACGCGGAGCGGCTGGCGAGGGGATTTTTGCCCTCGGACACTCCCTTACCGGGTTATTCGGATAGCCACTCAGTGGATGCATGGCTGTGATGCAGTGCCGAATGTATTGCTGGACCAGGTGTTGGAGTCGCAGCGCGAGTTGTCGTCCTCTAGGTCGTACGTCACATTATTACCTAACGCCGTGTTGTGATCGAGGGAGTTTTTAGTGGCCCCACCTCTGACAATAATTCCCCTAGCCCCGTTGTTCTCTACGTCGTTACTCTTCACTAAGTTGCCACTAGCGCCCGACCCGAGTTTGATGCCATCCTGAACGTTGTTGCTGACCATGTTGCTGGTCAGTTGATTGTTGTCAGCGTTAACGTCGATGCCTTGCGTGGTGTTATCCTGGGTAGTGTTCGTGCTCAGGACATTGTAGTTACCGAGAAGGTAGAAACCGTTCTCAAAGTTCCAGCTGGCGGTATTGCCGCTCAGCCGATTGTAATCGGTATCGATATCGAAGCCCTGAGTACCATTATTGCTGGCAACGTTGCCGAACAGTTGGTTTTGACCGTTCCCCGTATCGAGGTCGAAACCGTCCTGAGAGTTCCAGAGGGCGGTATTGTTGTCCAGACGGTTATTGTCGCTGGTGAGGTGAAAGCCATCACCAGCATTGTTATGGGCGGTGTTGTTATCCAAGGTGTTGCTGACGCTAGACACACGGAAGCCATCAGAGGCATTGTCGTGCACGTCCATACCCTGGACCACATGCTTGCCCTTGCTCGACAACAGGACCCCTCTTGCACAACCAGTGATCGTGCCGTTCTTGATCCGCGCTCCCTGCCCCTTTAACACAATGCCGTTTCCCGCCGTGCTCGCACACGACACCGTATGTCCCTGTAGATCTAGGCTAGCCGCATTGACAGTCAGAGCTGGGTTAGTACTGCACAGCAACAGGTCCTTATTCAGTACATACGTGCCTCCAGGCCGTAGGGTTTGCCCGCAAGAGATTTGGGCCTGGGCTTCCGCTAGCAGACCCCCACCCACACCGAGCCCGCAGAGCAACGCCATTGCCCCTATGCTCAGCTGCGAAATTGATATGTTGCGCATCCTTACTTCCCTCGCGAAGTTATCCGTGCAGAAGCTTGTGCCTCTTAGTGAGATTTGGAGAAAAGCTACCCGTGACCACGTGCGGTCCACCTGGTAGGCTTTATCGGCCACTCCTTTCCCGAAAGGAACTCCCTGCCCCAAGGATAACAAAATATACACTATTAGTATTAATGCCGTCAAGAGAAAAAACTTTATTAGAACTCATCTCCAAACCTCAAAAGGCCCGGAAAACTTGGGCTTAAAAGCGGGTTTAGGGATAGCTCCAGTATTTTTTAATCGTGATAGAACCCCCCAAAAGCTGGGGTAGGACTCATCGTCACTAAGCTTGGCAATACTCAGCAATGATTTTCGCCACTTCTTCAGGCTTTTCCATAGCCAGAAAATGGCCCGTATCGGGTATGGTGACTAGTGAACCTTGCGGAATGTGCTGCGCTACTCGCTCCGCGACCACAAAGAGTGGCTCGTCAGTATATGCACCACGCAAAACCAGCACAGGACAGTCGATCTTCGTCACTTGAGAGAAGATGTCGAGCGAGGTGGTGTTGGCAAACAGTTGCGCCTCAATCTCGGCCGGGCACTTGAGCGCGACGCGACCGTCGGGCAGATCACGGGTTCCGTGGTTCACATAGTCCCACAATACGTCTTCCCGCCAAGAGGCAAACGCGTCTTTGCCCTGGTAGGCGGCGAACAACTGCTGGCGGCTGTCCCAGATCACGCGCCGACGCCGCGCGCGTTCGATAAAGGCATCCCTGGGGCCCATGCGTTCGAGGAATTCCGGTTCATGCGGCATGATAACCGGCTCCAGCAGCGCCAGGCGTTTCGCTCTGCCTGGATGGGTGGCAGCATAGTACGCTAACAGCGCGCCGCCGCCCGAGTGACCGACGCCGTAGAAGGTACGGAGCCCAAGGTGTTCGATTACTCCTTCCACATCTTGGGCCATGTACCGCCAGTGGAAATCTTCCGTGGAAGGTTTGTCGCTGTCACCGTGACCGCGCAGGTCCATGGTCATAATGTGATAGTGAGTGACCAGAGTGGCAATCATCGCTCGATACACCCGGCCGAGAAACCCGCCGGCATGCAAGAGCAGCAAATCTGGTCCGCTGCCGCCCCAGTCGGCGACATGCAGCGTGATTCCGTCCACGTTGATGAATTGGCTGTGTGGCTCCATAGCGTCCCGATGTAGACGACACAGCTTCACTTGTCCAGGATGGAGGTCCTTCTTCTCCCCGCTAGGTCGCGCACGTGCGGTATGATAAAAGATCTTCACTTTCCGGAGAGGATGCCACGTTATGGCTCACGACCACCCCCATCATGGCCCCGTTGTGCATGACCATCATCATCATGGTTCGGAGTTTCGCTTCTGCCCCAAGTGTGGCGGTACGCTGACCCGTCGGCGACTCAAAGCCGCTGAACCCGCGCGGCGGGTGTGTGAGTCCTGCGCGTTCATTTTTTACGATGATCCCAAGGTTGCCGCTTGTACTATTCCTGTCCTCGACGATAAAATCGTTCTGCTCAAACGCGGCATCGAGCCGAGCTACGGCAAATGGGTCTTCCCGGGCGGATTCCTTGATCTTGGCGAGCGTGTGGAAGAAGCCGCCATCCGCGAGACCCGGGAAGAGGTGAACCTCCAGGTGGAGGTGACGCGACTTCTCAATGTGTACTCCTATCCCGGTTACCCGGTGATCGTCGTCGTGTACCTTGCCAGGGTGATCGGTGGCCAATTGCAGGCGATGGATGAGACTCTGGAAGTGCGGACCTTTGCTCCTGCGGAAGTTCCTTGGGAGGAGTTGGCGTTTCCCAGCACGCGCGATGCCCTGGCCGAGTATCTGGCGCTGACCGTCGCTGACGTAACGGGCAGGTGAACTCCCAACTTTTTTTGCTTATGCTTTTCTGGTAGGGTTACGCCACTTTTCTCCGGGAGGGAGTGAATGGCAGAAGTAAAACAGATCGCCGAAGGGGAAGAACTGAGTAAAGCGGTCTGGCATTACGTTGGCGTCGGAGTCTTATGGTTTGCGTTGATCTTCACGGGGCTGGCCCTTGAGCGGCTCGGTCTCACCTCTAATTATCTCACCGGCGTCATCCCTGGTGAGGTCGGCAGCCTACGTGCCAAGAACGCCGAAGACGAGGCCAATATTCGTGCCCTGAAAGACGAAAATCAACGTATCAAAGGACTGATCGGACGTGAGGCCGCGACTGCCGACGCGCTCAACATCTGTCAAGGCGAGAAGAAAAAGCTCGAGGATGAACTAAAACAAGTCAAAGCAGACGGGTAGTAATTCTGTCTTCAGCTTTCCGCAAACCCCTTACCCCCACTCCCGCCGGCGACGAATGAACCCTTTCACAATCTCGACCGTGGTCTCGGGCAGTTCGATGTTGAATATGTGACTGGCATTAGACAGAATGGCCAGGTCCGCGTTGGGAATACGCTGAGCCAGCGTCACAGAGTTCTCCGGCGGAACTAAGCCATCTTCTTTGCCAGTCATCACCAGGGTCGGTACAGCAATCTGGGGCAGACGCTCATAGGTGTCATGCCCCTGGATCGCTTGCATCTGACGAACCATGCCGTGCTTGGGAGTGGGGTGCTGCAATGAGAGTTGGTTCAGTTGCAGCAGTACGTCCATATGCTTCTGCATAAACCAAGGAGTGACTGCCACTTTGGTCATCACCACAGCAGCCTGCCGTACGTCAACCGACTCGATGTTTGCCAAGAGGTTGAGCATGTCAGGATCTTTTGATAGCACGGTCTGCGCTCCGCCACAGTTGGTGCATCCCAGGATTAAGGTTTTCACCCGCTGCGGGTAGCGTAAAGCGAACTCTTGGGCGATCATTCCGCCCATGGAGATGCCAAAGACGTGTGCTTGGCCGATCCCCAAGCCATCGAGGACGCCGGCGGTATCGTCAGCGAACATCGCCATCGAGTAGGGGGTATCCGGTTTATCACTCTGACCGACCCCGCGATTGTCAAAGACGATCGTGCGAAAGTCCGATGCGAAGGCGGGCATGTTCCAGCGCCAGCCGATCGAACTGACGGTGAAGCCCATGATGAGAATCAGCGGCTCGCCACTGCCCTGTTCTTCGTAATAGACGTTGATCCCGTTGGTGCGGAGGTGAGGCATGAGGGAACGACTCCTATAGATAGGGAATGAAATTACGCATGGCGGACAGTAACGCTTCCAGATCGGGATACGCAGAGAGCTGATCGCAGAGAAAATAGTAGTGCCCGCGGATTTCTTTCTGATCCTGCTCGTCTTCAGCCACCGCCAACGCGGCTGCAAACTCCTTCAGCACAGGCTGGGTTTGCAGCTTGGTTTCCGTAGGTATGGTATCGTCAGTGGCGATCAACAAACGGGTTTGATGAATCAACCGGCCAATGATGTAGGCATCGCTGCGCTCGGCCATGAGGATTCCTGTGCCCTTCTAGGCTTTCGCCTGTTTCTTTTCGAGGAGTTGCCGCTTCCAGTCGAGCATGCGAGCTTTGGCTGCTGCCGCCTCCGCCTCAGGCACCATGCCAATTTGCTGGTAGAAACGGGAGAGCACCGTGAAACTCATGGGATCTTCTGGGGTCAGGTCGGTGAGCCGTTGAGCGGTGGCGATGGCCTCATCGAGTCTGTTACTGTCGGCATAGGCGTGAGCGAGGTCGTGAACGGCTTCGACATGGGTGGGATTGATTTCCAGGATACTTTTGTAGGCGGCGATCGCCTCGTCGGTGTTACCGTCACACAGCAGGTCGTATGCTTTGTCGTAGAGTTCTTGCACATCAGCCATAGTGCCCTCCTCACAGATCGGGAGAACGTCAGTAGTTGCAATCTAACCCATTTGCCTTTGCCGGCCAACCCCTAGCGCAGGAGGAGACAGAGATGGAGACCGAGAACGAAGAACGCGCCACTGGCTGACGGGCGGCTCCGCATACGCTACCATGAGTTTGCAGATGAACACGCAAGTTCTCGACTTCATCCACACTCCGGACGGCAAGGACTTCAATGCCCTAGCCCTAAGGGTTTTCACCTATCAGTTTCAACACAACCTGCCTTATCAACGTTTCTGTCTTATGCGGAAGCAGACGCCAGAGACAGTTACGCATTGGCAAGAGGTGCCGGCTGTGCCGACGGTGGCATTCAAAGAACTCGACTTGACCTGCGCACCGCCGGAAAAGATCTTTCTCACCAGCGGGACCACGCGCGGTCAGGACAAACGTGGCCGTCACTTAGTGCCGGACCTGCAACTCTACCGTGCTTCGGCCTTAGCTCACTTTGCTACTTGTCTGTTGCCTGACCGCCGCAGGCTGCCTGTGCTCGCGCTGATTCCTTCACTGGAGGCATTGCCAACCTCCTCGCTCACGCAGATGGCTGAGTGGGTCATGAACCAATTCGGTGCCGCGGGCAGTACGTATTTCATCGACACTACCGGGATCCATCTGGACGCTTTCATTGAAGCGGTCGCTCGCGCCCAGCGCGAGGGTACGCCGGTCTGTATCCTCGCCATTACTTCCGCGCTGGTGGCAGTCTTTGACTGGTGTGAGGCGCACGGCCGTCGGTTAGCCCTTCCGGGTGGCAGCCGCATCATGGATACCGGTGGCAACAAAGGCAAAGGTCGGGTCATCTCACGCAACGGCTTTCTTCAGTCGTGCTGGAAATACCTCAAAGTCGCTGGTTACTACTGCGTCAATGAGTATGGCATGACCGAGATGGCTTCGCAGTTCTACGATAACGTGTTGTACAACCGTTTCCGCCAGAGTAACGAGCCGCGCTACAAGATCGGCCCGCCCTGGGTGCGCACGCTAGTGGTTGATCCCGAGACCTTGACCGCAGTGCCACCCGGCCAAACTGGCCTGTTGCGTCACTTCGACCTGGCAAACGCAGGATCGGTGATGGCAATTCAAACCGACGACATCGGCTACACCACCGGTGCGGGCTTTGCCCTCATCGGCCGTACTCCTGGAGCCGAGGCGCGTGGGTGTGCGCTGGTGCTGGATGAATTTTTGTCGGCACAGTGAAGAGATAAAACGTGAAGCGCGAAAGGTAAAAATTGAGTTGGTTTTCCCTTTACGTTTTGCTCTTTCCGTTTTATTCTTCCAGACGTGTCAGTCCTCACTCCCTTCGGGCTCCAGCGCGTTATCGATCAAATCCTCACCGCGCGTGAGCAGGTGCTCGCCCGCCGTTCGGTGCGGAGCATTCTATCTGGCCTCGACCGTACCCTCCAGCTCTGGCTCGATCCGTCATCGTCGGAGCGACGTAAGGTTGAAACCGCCTTACCTGAAGAGACTGGCCTGTCTCCAGAGATGGTCCGGCACACTCTGCCCCTTATATTTCAAGAGTACCGGGCTGAGCGTTTAGAGACCCTGCTGCATGACGAACTAAGCGACCCTCAAGCACTCGATACCTTGGTGTCTGGTCCAGGCGGGTGGCGAAAAGCTTATGGGCCAAATCTCATCACCCAGGTCCTGGCTGGCAATCTGCCTGGTGTTGGGTTCGATGGGATCATTTTCGCTCTGCTGGTGAAGTCTGCTACCTTGGTCAAAGCGTCTTCAGCGACGCCTTTCTTACCGACACAGTTCGCCCGCTCTCTCGCTCGCGTTGATCCCGAACTCGGGGCCTGTCTTGCGGTAGTGACTTGGCCTGGAGGCCAGGCCGAGCTGGAAAATATTGCGTTTTCTCGGGCAGACGTCGTACTCGCTTCGGGCACGGACGAGAGCTTGGCCGCGATCCGTTCGCACGTACGCGGCAGATTCATCGGCTATGGTCACAAGCTGAGCTTCTGTGTGATTGATAAAGAAGTCCTCTCTGACGCTCAGGATCTTGCCCGGAAAGCTGCATACGATGTGGTACTGTTCGATCAACAAGGGTGTGTGTCTCCTCAATTGGTCTACATTGAGGAGGGGGGCGCAGTCCCGCCTGACGAATTTGCCGCACTCTTGGCGCAGGCCCTGGAACGATGGCAGCATATCTTGCCGCGCGGGAGAGTGACTCTCGAGGCCAGCGCGGCCATTCAGCGCATGCGAGACGAGGCTGAATGGCAAGCGCTAGCTGGCAAAAGCGTGGCTCTGTATGCGAGCCCCGAGGGTACAGCGTGGACGGTGATTTACGAAGCCGACCCGGTGTTCGTACCTTCGCTGTTACACCGGACCGTGCGCGTCAAACCTCTTGTCGCTCTCGCCCAGCTTGAACCAGTGCTGGAGCGCTGGAGGCCATACTTAGAAGCGGCGGCTGTGGCCGTCGATCCAACCCGGCTCCTGGAGGTGGGAGATCTGCTCGGTCGGGCTGGAGTTAATCGGATTTGTCCTATCGGTACAATGCAGACCCCGCCACTCAGTTGGCGCCACGGCGGCAGACCGCGGATTGCTGACCTGGTCCGCTGGGTAGGAATCGAAAGGTAACAGTGTGTTCACCTCTCCTCAGCGGTTTGCCATTCCCGAGTCCTTGCCGTAGTAATACGATCAGACACTGTTGGCGAATGTTTTCTCCTCGACCGCAATGCGGCAAAATCCCCCGCGCTCCGCGCGGCCCCCTTTCCCAAAGGGGGCTTTTGGGTCCCCTCCTTTGACAAAGGAGGGACAGGGAG
>Ga0126384_10002957_pt1 | contig 10285 bp, 7 predicted proteins | sample PanSoiMetPlot_36_FD_92543 | JGI IMG/M metagenome (GOLD analysis project Ga0126384, IMG submission 92543) | Tropical forest soil microbial communities from Panama - MetaG Plot_36 | ecosystem: Environmental > Terrestrial > Soil > Tropical forest > Bulk soil | place: Panama | collected 2016-02-17 | reverse complement strand
TTGTCGGAGCCGCGGAACGTCGACGCCGACGCCCACGCCGCGGAGACGAGCTGGGACACCGAGAGACCGGAGGCGAGGAGCTTGGCCTTGAGCGCAGCAATGTCCTGCTCCCCGATCAGCGGATGATTCACCGCCGGGATCGGGTCCTGCCAGATCAGCGGCTCCTTCGGCACGAGCGGGCCGAGGTAGCGCGCGATCGGTCCCATGTCGCGATGCGTGAGCTTGAACCACGCGCGGGCGAAGGCGTCCGCGAACTGGTCCGGGTGCTCATAGAATCGCCGCGAGATCTTCTCGTAGGCCGGATCGAGCCTCAGCGACAGGTCCGTGGTCAGCATGGTCGGCAAATGCTTCTTCGACTTGTCGTGGGCGTCCGGAATCGTGGTCGGGGCGCCTTTCGCCTTCCATTGGTACGCGCCGGCGGGGCTTTTGGTCAGCTCCCATTCGTTGTTGAACAGGTTGTCGAAGAAGTGGTTGCTCCACTTCGTCGGCGTCTGCGACCAGGTCACTTCGGGGCCGCCCGTGATGGCGTCAGCCCCGAAGCCGGTGCCGTGCCGACTCCTCCAGCCGAGCCCCTGATCCTCGATCAGGGCGCCTTCCGGCGCCGGCCCGAGCAGTGACGGATCGCCGGCGCCGTGGGTCTTACCGAAGGTGTGGCCGCCGGCAATCAGCGCGACGGTCTCCTCGTCATTCATCGCCATGCGGAAGAAGGTTTCGCGGATGTCCTTGGCTGCCGCGACCGGATCCGGCTTGCCGTTCGGTCCTTCCGGATTGACGTAGATCAGGCCCATCTGCACCGCGCCGAGCGGATTCTGCAGCTCGCGTTCGCCGCTGTAACGTTCGTCGCCCAGCCACGTCCCCTCGGGACCCCAATAGAGCTCCTCGGGCTCCCAGACATCGGCGCGACCGCCGGCGAAGCCGAACGTCTTGAAGCCCATCGAGTCGAGGGCAACGTTGCCGGCGAGGACCATCAGGTCGGCCCATGAGATCTTCCGGCCGTACTTCTGCTTGATCGGCCACAGCAGCCGGCGCGCCTTGTCGAGGTTCGCGTTGTCCGGCCAGCTGTTGAGCGGCGCAAAACGCTGCTGACCGGCGCCGGCGCCGCCGCGGCCGTCGGCGATGCGGTACGTGCCGGCGCTGTGCCACGCCATGCGGATGAACAGCCCGCCATAGTGGCCAAAGTCGGCCGGCCACCACTCCTGCGAGTCGGTCATCAAGGCCTTCAGATCCTTGATGACGGCATTCAGGTCGAGGCTCTTGAATTCCTTGGCGTAGTCGAACCCCTGGCCCATCGGATCGGACAGGGTGGAGTTCGTGTGAAGAACCTGAAGGTTCACCTGGTTCGGCCACCAGTCACGGTTGGTGTGTGCGCGCGCGCCGCCCGTGAACGGGCACTGGCCCTTGTCGTCAGTCTTCGCGTCCATGTCTGCCTCCGATCGTGTCCGCTCAATTTCGTTTCGCGTTGTTCGCCATAGAACCAATGCGATTTCTGCGGATTTTGTTGCTGACGTGATCCCTCGTTTGGGTATGACGGTGGGAGATGGGATCGGGCTTTTAAGTGCCGCCTGCGATCACGTCCAGTCGTATTGTCTATGACATACGATAAGGAAAACTTATCGTAACGATCACGGCACACCGGCTTCGATAATGGCCTGCAGGGAGCGAACAGGGAGGGTAAATAAAATAGTGGTCGGGCGCGCGCCGCGCCCTATTGGCCTTCACGGGCCCAGTCGATCGTGCCCTTGTCCCACTTAATGTGGACCTTCGAGCTCTTGCGCAGATAGTCGTTGAGCGCGCCGAGCGGCTGCTTGTCGGGATTGGCCTTGCAGAACGACAGCAGCAGGTTGAGCAGCTTGCTCTCATCGAGCTGGCTCATGTCGACATGCTTGGCGTCGGCTTCCACCAGCGAAATGTTGGCGGCGCTGATGTAGCCCTGCGCCCACGAATAGGCCATCAGGTTGACCGGATTGGCGAGCCCCTCGCCGGGCCTGAGGTCGCCGGCGAGCCGGCCGCAATTCGAGGTGCCGATCCCTTGCGTCAGCAGCGGCTCGGCGCGCGCCGGGCTCGACGCAGGGATCGCCCACAACATGGCGGCGCACAGCGCGGGTGCGGCCCGGTCGAACTTCAGCAACATTCCTGCCTCCATCAAAAGTCCGTCCGCGACGGATGCGGTCTCGTTCCGCAGCACCGTCAACGGCTTCAACCGACGCCCCGCCTGAGCACGCGCGCGCGCGTCATTTCGCCCCGATGCGTTCCTTCCACATCCGCCACGGCCGGTCGAAATTCAAATCCTTGCGGCCGGTGATCAGGGCGCATTCGCGCGGGTCCATGAAGGTGATCTCGCCGCCGAGCGCCATCGCCTGGGCCTGCAGGCGCGCGTTCACCTCGGTATAGATCGCGCGATAGACTGCGGTCATGATGTCTGGCCCGACGCAGACATTGCCGTGGCCGCGCATCAGCGCGACGTTCTTCTTACCCAATGTCTCGGCCAGCGCGCGACCCAGCCGATTGTCGCGGATCAGGAGATCGGTCATTCCGGCGGCGTCGCGGATCTCGAAATTCGGCACGCCCTCGGCGAGGAAGGCCGACATGTGGCAGATCGGCTTCAGCTTGACCTTGGGGACGACGCTGAATGGCACGACCGCCGGCGAATGGCTGTGCACGATTGCGTTGACGTCGGGCCGCGCCTTGTAGATCTCCCCGTGGATCCAACGTTCGAGGTACATCAGCCGACCGCGCTGGTCGACCGGCTGCGAATCGAGGTCGTATTCCATGATGTCGCCGATCATGATGACGGCCGGCGACAGCGAACGCGACAGGAAATAGCGGTCCGGCGCACGCGGATGACGCACGCTCACATGGCCGTAGCCGTCGAGCACGCCCTGATCGGCGCAGATGTGGTTCGCATGAACGAGGTCCTGAAGGACTGACGGATCGGCCGGTCCGCCCGTCGCCGGCGCCTGTCCGCCGGAGGTCGCGTGATCGTTCATGCTGCTGTTCCGTAGGGGAATTTGACGATGCCGCGAGACTACAGATAGGCAAGGGCGAGGGAAAGCGCCGCCAAACCGCCATCGTGGGCGCCCAAGTTATCCCCAGAACTGCCGTTGCCAACAGGGCGGGTTCATCACGTCGGTACCTCACGGCCGCGTGTACTCGTGTCCCGAGTAGCCCTAGGCACTCGACTACGGCATAGTTGCACAGGGGGTTCGGCGGGGGAGAAACTCGCATGCCGAGTTTGGACTTTGCGACCGCGACGCTCTCGCTGCCCGTGTGGGCGGCGGGCGCGGTGCTCGCATTTTTCGTGGCCATCGGGGCGCTCGCCTTGACGCGCCCCGGCTCGAGCCTCGCGAGCGGGCTGCTGCGCGTCATCGCGGTGGTGGCCGGGCTCGGTACGGTGTGGATGCTGCTCGACCATGCGACGCAGCACGAGCGGGCGGCGGAGCGGCGCGCCCTCGATCAGCGCGCTGCTGACCTCGCGGCTCGGGCGATCGCGCCCGGTTCGCCGCTCGCCTGCCTCGACGCTGTCGCCGGCGACACGGTGGAAAGCGCCTGCGAAAAGACGGTGTTCGCCTCGCCCGAATCGGTTGCGGCGGCGGTGTCCTACATGTCGGCGCGACTTGCGCTGCTTGCCGACAGCACCGAATTCGCCCGCCGCACCGGCACCTATGAGAACGCGCTCGCGGCGCAGCGCCTCGGCATCGAGGCCGATCGCTACGGATTGGTCGCTCACGTGCTGTCGGTGCGCGACAGCTGCACGCCGCTCTTGTGCGACAGCTATGTGCTGCTGCGCGAACCCGACCGCGTGCAGGGGAATCTGCGCGAGCACTTGTTCGCCCGCTATGTTGATCGCTATGCGCCCGAGTGGGCGGCGCGCGCGCAGAGCGCTCCGGTCGTGACGGGGCCGGCGAGCGCGGCGGTGCCACCGGTGGCCACCGCGGTTCCGTCGAAATACGACTTTCCCTCGGCCGCCTCGATCCCGCCGGTGAACATCATGACCGCCGAGCCGGAGCCCAAGGCCGAGGCCAAGGGGGCTGAGCCCAAGCCGGAGTCCAAGTCGGACGCCAAAGCCGAGACGAAGTCCGATCCCCGGGCGACGACCGGGACGGTTACGCCACGCCGGCCGACGCCGCCGCGGGCGCCCGCTCGCGCCGCGCCGCCGCAACCGATCGCGCCCGCCGCCTCGGCGGCGCCGGCGTCGTCAGGTTCAGCCTTGCATTGAGGCGTGCGCGCGGCGCCGAAGGGTGCTACGCGATCAGTGATCGCCTGAGGATCCGGCGCGCGCACATGTTCTCCTCCGTCCTGATCGCGAACCGCGGCGAGATCGCGGTGCGCATCGCGCGCACCGCGCGCCATCTCGGCCTGCGCACCGTCGCGGTGTACTCCGAAGCCGACGCGCGCGCGCTCCATGTGCGCGCCTGCGACGCGGCGCTGGCGATCGGGCCGGCGCCTGCGCGCGACAGCTATCTCGCGATCGACCGGCTGATCGCGGCGGCACGCAGTGCCGGGGCCGATTGCATTCATCCGGGCTACGGCTTCCTGTCCGAGAATGCCGACTTCGCCGCGGCCTGCGCGGCGGCCGGCGTCGTGTTCGTCGGCCCGCCGCCCGACGCGATCCGCGCCATGGGCCTGAAGGATCGCGCCAAGGCGCTCGTCGCCAAGGCCGGCATCGCGGTGGTCCCGGGCTATCACGGCGAGCGTCAGGAGCCGGCGTTTCTGCGGCAGAAGGCCTACGAGATCGGCTACCCGGTGTTGATCAAGGCGGTCGCCGGCGGCGGCGGCCGGGGCCTGCGCCGGGTCGACAAGCATTCCGAATTCGACGTCGCGCTCGCGAGCGCGGTGCGTGAGGCGAGCGCCGCATTCGGCGATGGGCGCGTGCTGATCGAGAAATATGTCGCAGCGCCGCGCCACATCGAGATGCAGATCCTCGCCGACCGGCGCGGCAACGTCATCCACCTCAATGAACGCGACTGCACGCTGCAGCGTCGTCACCAGAAGGTGATCGAGGAGGCGCCGGCGCCCGGCATGACGGCGCAACTGCGCGCCGCCATGGGGAGGGCCGCAACCGAGGTCGCGCGTGCGGTCGGTTACGAGGGCGCCGGCACGGTCGAGTTCATCGCCGATGGCGCGCGCGGCCTGCGTGCCGACGGCTTCTGGTTCATGGAAATGAACACGCGGCTGCAGGTCGAGCATCCGGTGACCGAGGCGGTGACCGGGCTCGACCTGGTCGAATGGCAGTTTCGCGTCGCGGCCGGCGAGGCGCTGCCGCTCACGCAGGCGCAGGTGCCGCTCGTCGGCCACGCAGCCGAGGCGCGGCTCTATGCCGAGGATCCGGCACGCGGCTTCCTGCCGTCGACCGGGCGGCTCATCGCGCTCGACCTGCCGACCGGCGAAGGGATCCGGGTCGACAGCGGCGTCGAGGCGGGCGACGAGGTGACGCCGTACTACGACCCGATGATCGCCAAGCTGATCGCGCATGCGGCGACCCGCGAGGCGGCGCTGGATCGGCTGGCGGCCGCGCTCGATCGCACCGTGGTGGCGGGGCCGCGCAACAATGCCGCCTTCCTGTCAGGCCTGGCGCGCGCAGGCGATTTCCGCGCCGGTAAATTCGATACCGGGTTCATCGATCGTCACCTCGGCCAGCTGGTGCCCGGTCCCGGAAGTGTCGACCGGGCCGCAGCGGCGGCTGGCGCCGCCCGACTACTGACCCGGGAGCGCGAGCGCATCGCGGCCCTGGCCGAGCCCGACGAGCAGCCTTCGCCGTGGGACGCGGGCGACGGCTTTCAGCTGTCCGGTGCGCGCGACGTCGCGCTGCCGCTCGACGTCGACGGCGAGCGCGTGACCGCTGCGCTGACGTATCGTCCGGGCGGGATCGCGGCGACGATCGACGGCGTGGCGGCAGCGGACGATGCGCGCGTGATCGATGGCGAGGGCGCGGTCTATGTCCTGCGCCACGGACGCCAGACCGTGGTGCGGCTGCGCGCGCTCGACCCGTTCGACGCCGCCCATGCGGGCGCCGACGGAAGGATCAGCGCGCCGATGCACGGCAAGGTGCTCGAGGTTTTGGTCGCTCGCGGTGACGCGGTACGCAAGGGGCAGCGCCTTGCCGTGATCGAGGCGATGAAGATGGAGCACGCGCTGACGGCGCCGATCGACGGGATCATCGCCGATCTGCGGGTCAGCGCCGGTAGCCAGGTCGCGGAATCCGCGCTGTTGATGACCATCGCTCCGGTCAAATAGCCGGGTTGACGCCGGTCCCCCCGATCGGCCATCGAGTGTGGCCCGTCGGTGCGGTTCTCAAAAGCTCGGCCCATGCCCCTGCATCTCATCAAGCTTTGCGTCGGTTGCGATTCGGTCAGGGATCTCGAAGGCTGGATCAAGCAGAAGCTCAAGGCGCTGAAGAAGGGCGCGCGGCGCGAGCATATCCACACCACCCGCATGGTTCCCAAGCGCGCCGACGAGCTCGTCGACGGCGGATCGCTCTATTGGGTGATCCGCGGGCAGATCATGTGCCGCGAAAAGATCACCGCCGTGCGGCCCTTCGTCGACCGGGAAGGGGTCGGCCGCTGCCGGCTCGCGCTGGTGCCGAAGGTGATCCTGGTCGAGCTCCGGCCATTTCGCGCCTTCCAGGGCTGGCGTTACCTCGAACTCAAGGACGCCCCGCGCGATCTCGATCGCGCTGCGCCGGGCGCGCGCGACATGCCCGAGGACATGCGGCGCGAGTTGCGGCAGCTCGGGCTGCTGTGAGGCGCTTTTGTAGGTGGGCAAAGGTGCGGAACGCGCCGTGCCCACGCCCCTCGGCGGTGGGCACGCTTCGCTTTGCCCACCCTAGAAAAGGTTTCGGTTCAGGATCACGAATTATCGTTTTGTGATCACGGGGTTTTTCTGCCTAGCTTCGTTCTGCGAAAACGGTGTAAAGATTGTATGATCATGGATATACAACCTTAAGATTGTTTCCCGTTTAAGCCACCAGCTCGGTCACCGTCCCGTCCGCCAGCCGTCCCTGCGCGCGATACTGCCCGATCTTCTCCATCAGCGGGGCCTCGGAGACCGAATAGAGCACGGCGTCGCCTTTGCCGGTGTTGACGTGTCGGCGCCACAGGAAGTTGGGCGCGACGAACATGTCGTTCCGCGTCCAGTCGAAGCGCTGGCCGGCGATCTCGCTAAAGCCGTCACCCTCGATGCAGACATAGAAATTGCTCGCGGTCTCGCGCTTCCAGCGCGTCTCCTCGCCCGGCCGCAGCAGCTGGGCCCCATAGGCGAGCGTCGGAAACACCGGCGCGCCGGTGACCGGATTGACGAAGGCGAGCGTGATGCCCTCGTAGGGGTCGCCGGTCTCTTTCGCCAGCGCGCGCAGCGCGTCGAGCACGTCGGCGCCGCGGTAGTGGATCATCGGATTGGCGCCCCGGCCGATGCCGCGTTGATGCGACACGAAACCGGGCATGAGGCCGCCCTCGCCGTAGAGCCGGTGCGAGTAGCCGGTGCCGTGGGTCGGCGCCTGGGCGCGGCTGTTCGAGAGCCGGTCGCCCTCGAATTCGTCGTCGAGCCACAGGCAGTCGAGATATTCGATCAGCGGGAAATCGAGCACATCGATCCACACCACCGGGGCGGCCCCGTCGTTGCCATGGTCATGCCAGGTCCCGTGCGGCGTCAGAATCAAGTCTCCACGCGAAGCCTCGCAGCGCTCGCCCTCGACCGTGGTGTAGCCGCCGTTCTCCGACAGGATGGTGCGGCTCGCATTGGGCGTGTGGATATGCACCGGCGCGACGTCGCCCGGATTGTAGATCGAGACCGCGCAGCGGATCGTGCTCGTCACCTGCAGCCGCCCGCCGAACCCCGGATTGGTGAGCAGAAACTGCTGGCGCTCGGCGAACTCGATCGGCGAGACGTCGGAGGTGCGGGCGATCTCGGCGATGCGGTCAAGATAAGGACCGATCTCCGCCCAGCGCCAGCGGTGGGCGGCCGCCTTCACCTGCGCCTTGCCGACCCGCCCGCCCGCGAGCTGGCCCGCCGCCTCGATGCCGGTGTCGCGGAACCAGGGACGCTGCGCCGGCGCGTTCGCCTGGGTGCGCAGCCAGATGTTGAGCGGACCCGCCTCGGCGTTGAGCGCTTCCATCGCGGCGCGGGCGTCCACCTTGGCGCCGCTCGTCGCGCTCCCTTTGGACTTCTCTTGCGTCACGGTGGCCACGGCGGTCCTCCGAATTCGATTTGGCGAGTTGGCGCAAGTCTGCCCCGATCCGTGCGAATTTTCCAGCACGGGGCCGGCTCTTTCGGCGCAGGCTCTTTCGGCGCAAGCCGACGTGGTATGATGGCGCGATATCCGGACGCGCGACAAACGCCGACGGACTCGCGCAAGGAACGATCCATGATCATCAATACCCAGGAAGACGTCACGACGGCGGTCCTCGCCGAGATCGCGCGCGCCCCCGATCCGCGTTTTCGCGAGGTCATGTCGGCCTTCGTGCGCCACCTGCACGCGTTCGCGCGCGAGGTGAAGCTGACCGAGGAGGAGTTCCAGAGGGCGGTCGGCTACATCGTGGCGCTCGGCCAGAGGACGACCGAGAGCCACAACGAGGCCGTGCTGATGTCGGGCTCGCTCGGCTTCTCGACGCTGATCTGTCTCCTCAACAACGGCAACCGCGGCGCGACCGAGACGACCGCCAACCTGCTCGGCCCGTTCTGGCGGCCGGAAGCACCGCGCATGCCGAACGGCGCCTCGCTCATCCGCTCGCCGACGCCGGGGGTGCCGACCTTCGTGAAGGCGTGGGTGAAGGACCAGAAGGGCCAGCCGGTCGCGGGCGCCGATGTCGACATCTGGCATTCGTCGACCGAGGGCTTTTACGAGAACCAGGACCCGGTGCAGGCCGACATGAACCTGCGCGGCATCTTCACCACCGACGAGGCCGGCCACATCCACTTCCGCACCATCAAGCCGGCCGGCTATCCGATTCCGGTGGACGGGCCGACCGGCGACCTGTTGCGCGCGCAAGGCCGCGCCAACATGCGGCCGGCGCATCTGCATTTCCTGATCCACAAGCCCGGCTTCAAGACGCACATCAGCCAAGTCTACAGCGACGACGATCCGAACCTCGAGACCGACTCGCAGTTCGGCGTCACCCGCCGCCTGATCGGCCACTACAAGCTGCACGAGAACGAGCTGGCGCCGGCGCCCGACGTGAAGGGGCCATGGTATTCGCTCGAGTACACGTTCGAGATCGAGCCCGGCATCGCCCGGCTGCCGCGGCCGCCGATCACCGCCAAGGCGAGCGGCGAGCGGCCGACGATTGAGCGATTGAAGCGGGCGTAGCGCGGCATCCCCTTGTAGGATGGGTTGAGCGGAGCGAAACCCATCCTACCGCTTCAAGCAGGTCCCGCCCGAAGGTGCTGGGATCAGGTCATTTGTTATCGGCCCTGGGTCCGGGCTTTCACTTAGTAACTACAATACGAAGACCTAGGTTACAGTGAAATAGAAGAAGCAGCATGTGGAAAGCACCAGTTGCCCTTCTAGTTATGATCGTAACGGTCGGCTGTCTGGTACAATGGCTAGGGCGGTACATCATATCTTACCAGCTATCTGATCATGGAATTGCAATCAGGTTGTTTGGTAAGATAAGAATACTCAGGATCAAATGCAGTGATATCGGCGCAATAGAAACGTTGTCTTTTAGCGAAAGTTTTCGGCCCTCCTACGCGTGGCGCTTCGGAAATCGCGTCTTTGGCGAGGGAGTTTCAATTAGGAAGAAGAGATACGGACTGTTCTATAGGGTGATCATTACGCCTGATAACCCGAGCCAGTTTGTGTCGGACGCGAGGATCCTGCAATCTTCGGACGTCCAAAAAACTTAAGTTGCAGTAGCAAGCGTGGCCCGGATCGTGTAGCCCTGCAACGAATTCGCGGGCGGTCGTTGAGCGTCGTCGGGGCTGAGTGCGCGTTCATCGTAAGCGGTGCCCTGACCGCACCTAGCCGAGTGCGATGCGCGTAGTGTCTACGCCAAGCCTCGCATTTTCGACGTGCGTCCTCGAGGCCCATGAGTCAGTGGGCGTTCGGGCGCCTGAAGCGGGCGTTACGCCAGTCGCTACGAGCGAAATGAAGAGCAATCTCCGCCATTGACGCATGCGCAAGTGAAGCGAGATTGCTTCGCTTCGCTTGCAATGACGCGGGCTAGATCACCAGAAACAGATCGGTGTCGCCGGTCTGCTCGCCGGCGGCGGTGATCATGGCGTGGGCCTGGCCGCGATGATGCGTCTGGTGATTGAAGAAGTGGGTGACCAGGAGGTCGCGCGGCAAGCG
>Ga0126384_10002956_pt1 | contig 10287 bp, 9 predicted proteins | sample PanSoiMetPlot_36_FD_92543 | JGI IMG/M metagenome (GOLD analysis project Ga0126384, IMG submission 92543) | Tropical forest soil microbial communities from Panama - MetaG Plot_36 | ecosystem: Environmental > Terrestrial > Soil > Tropical forest > Bulk soil | place: Panama | collected 2016-02-17 | reverse complement strand
TGCTTATATCATCAAATGTACCGGGGTGATCAAGGACGCCCAAACGGGAGAAATCAGAGAAATTCACTGTACCTATGACCCGGAAACGAAGAGCGGATTGTCTCAAAGTAATCGCAAGGTGAAAGCGACGATTCACTGGGTATCGGCTATACATGCCGTCTCTGCCGAAGTGCGAATGTACGACCACCTCTTCACCAAAGAAAATCCGGATGACGTGCCGGAGGGATTTGATTGGACGGCCAATCTAAACCCGCGTTCGCGGGAAGAGTTGACAGACTGCCGCGTCGAGCCATTGCTAATCGGTGCAAAGGTGGGAGAGCACTACCAGTTCGAAAGACTGGGCTATTTCTGTGTCGATGTTGATTCCTCGCCTGAACATTTGGTGTTCAACCGAACGGTGACGCTGAGGGATACATGGGCGAAGATCGAAAAGAAAGCCAGGTCGCGAGGTAAGTGAATTTATCCAATCATTTTGTTAACAGATGGAGGCAGTTCCCTTCATAACGGCCTACAGGTTGTCGCGGCTGGCGATTTGTCGCGAGTGTCGGAGAGCGGCTATGACGAGAAGGGCGACGATCCTAGCCCGCGCTTGAACGCTGTATCGAACACGTGACACAGTTCCTGCCCGCTGTCGGCCTTCTGCACTGAAACTTCCTTCCAAGAAAATGTGCTCATCAGAGTGACCCCATGCTCTACTATCCACCCGTTTAATTGCACTCCCAACAACGTATTGAAAACTCTGGTTGCAGACTGCTCAAAAAGATTTTAGAGGGGAGCAACCGTCTCAAAAGTCAAGTTGCCTAAAGAGATATTTACAGGCCAAATAGTTCCATGTCTGATCATCGCATTGAGAATCGCCAGCGATTTTGTGGGCAGAGCCACCTTCGGGATTGGTCCGAGTCTTTATCGGCGCGATCCAGTTCTACTTGCAACCACCGAATGAGGTCAATGCATTTGCGCACACTGTTGGAAACTCCACTCACCCGATTTTTTCTGCTACAAATCATCTCGGTGCTTGCCGTCGCCCTAACGGGGCCGCAAGCTCTTCGCTACCAATATCTGACAAAGGGCGTACCTCAGACGAATTGCTTCTCGAAAGTGGACCAAGACTTCAGCGATGTATCGAGTTTCGCCAGCTGCCCAGTAGCCTTCGCAAAGTCACCACCTGGCGTGTATCAACCACCCCACTATTTTTTGACTTACGAGAGTTTACACCACTAAACGTTCGACCCTGAAGCTTGACTTGTCAGTTGGGCTTCAGTAGCCGGTCCTTGTATCGGCGGAACATGCCCGTGCGCATTCGCAAGCTTACGTCCGCGATCACGCAGCTTGTAGAGTGAGTGCAAGTACGGGACAAAGTCCACTTCAATGGTGTGGCGGGTCGACTTCACAAACCGTCTATCCATAGCTTCCTGTGAGGCCATCATCTCGCGGCGCATTATGTCTCTATCCGGGAAGGCGAGGTCGCCGCACAAATAATCCGCGATCACTTTGGCCTGCAGCTCTGCAGGCTGTATCAACGACCCGAGCGGCTGCAACAGACCGACGAAGAACAGGTTTTCAACCCCAGGTAGGATCATGCGCTGCCAGAGGGGCAGGTAATTATCTTTCACGGTGAGGAAACTCGCGTCGAAGAACGGGAAACTGATCTTGTATCCAGTGCACCAGATGATCAGGTCGACTTTCTCCTCGCTGCCATCGATGAAACGCACAAGGTGGCCCTCGAACTCCTTGATTGCCGGCCGCACAACAATATCGCCGTGTCCCAGGCGGGAATACAGGTCCTGGCTAATAGTCGGGTGAGCTCTGAGCCACTTGTGGTCGGGCTTAGGCAGGCCGTAGGCCATCGGTGTGCCGAACACCATTCTTGCTGCCAAATTCAATATCAGTCCTCCTAGCCGCCAAGGGAACCAATGCGGCAGGTATACAAACGGGCGAGTGAGTGGAAAGCCGAACACAAACTTCGGCATGATCCATGCCCCGCGGCGCACACTAAGGATGCAACGAGCGCCCGAAGAACAATGACCGAGCTCGGACGCGATGTCTACCCCGCTGTTGCCGATACCGACTACCATGACGCACTTGCCGCGAGTGGTGATCGGATCAGTGGGGTTACGATAGCTGTGCGAGTGAATCTGCTCGCCGGAAAAATGGCCCGGATAGGGATCCGGCCATTTGGGATCCCAGTGATGCCCGTTGGCGACGATCAGGACATCGAAGTCCGACCGCTCTCCACGGTCAGTCGTGATTTCCCAGACCCTATCTTCGACCAGGCGTGCGTGAGCAACACCCGTTTCGAACCGAATGTGGGAGCAGAGATCGAAGTGCTTGGCATACTCGCAGAAATAACGATGAACCTGCGTATGGTTAGGATAGGCGGGAATTTCGTCGGGCATCGGGTAGTCCCGATACTCCGTCATTCGCGTATCAGTGTTGATGTGAAGCGAGTCGTACGCTGCGCTCGCACCCAGCACCTTGTTCCCAATGCACCATAACCCTCCGATATTCGAAGTTCTCTCGAAGCACGTGACGGGAATACCGCGCTCCTTTAGCGCCTTGATGGCAGGTAGCCCACTGGGGCCCGCTCCAATCACGCAGACCTTCGGCAGTGTGCCAACATTTCTCCGTGTCTCCGTCCTGCGTGGATCAGAAATGTGACTTTCTTTTGATACGATAAGTTATGATGATAATGATAGGAAACTTTTGAGGCGTCGGCCGCTGTTAACTGAAGATTGTCCCGACGATCCGATGCCACCCTCTATTCGAAAAGTTTTGGCCCGCCTTATTGCAACCGCACTGCATCGCCGCGATTTTGAGCAGAAAGTATTCGATACGAGCTATTATGTCAAACTGATCTCGGTTGGCAGCCCAGGATTGCGTATCGTAGATGTCCGTTAGTATTGGAAGCTATTCCGTACGGTCTCTGTTTTTTTGATTTGAGATGTTGAATCGTGTTTTTTCACGGGTCATTGAATCGCCAGCTTGCTTAAACCATTCCGCAACACCCAGTTTTTTCATTATCCGTTCTCCCGTCCGAGGAGACAATTCCGCCAGTATCGTTAGAATTCTACTTAGGCGAGCACTAACTATAATTTCAGGCATATCTCGTTTGATAGCCCTGATAACAGCATCGCCGATTTGTTCCAGACTACACGTACCCAAACATCCTGGTGCGTCCAACTTAGTCGCATCCCGTAAGTGTCGATAGATTTCAGTGTCAACGAATCCTGGACAAATCGCTGACGCGCTAATACCTGAGTTTCGATATTCAATTCGGAGCGATTTTGTAAAGGCGATGAGGCCAGCGTTTGCAGCAGAATACACTTCGCTGCATGGGGGGCCAGTTTTACCAGCGAGAGAGCAGATGTTCACAATGTGACCGCTCTGTCGCTCTAACATAAACGGTAGTACCCTGGACGTTAGCAGCATAGCAGCTGTCAGGCTTACTCGGAGGGCGTGATCAATCTCTTCGAGTGAAAGTATATGATAAGGGTAGATAGTCTCCGGAATCGAATTGTTTACTAGAATGTCGACGCTACCAAATTCATTCACGGCACGGTCAACTAAAGATGTAATTGCGTTTGAATTGCCAAAATCGGTTGTGACTGAAAGGACTTTAGTTCTCGCGGAGCAGATAGCACCTAGCATCTGGTCAATGTCGCGTGCTGATGGTGCCGCCAAGATCAAATTGAGGCGCTCCTTACAAAAAGCGCTAACGATGGGAATCCCAATAGATCGAGAATTGCCGGCAACGAGAGCAGTGCACCCTGCTAGCGATCCCACTTGATGGTAGTTTCGCATAGTTCACCCAATCGACTCCCCAATCGAATGCTGATCAACGAGGAATTCCCGAGCAATAATCAGTAACAAACGCACAAAACTAGTGAGCAATTCGAGGTCGAAGTAAAAAGTATGCTTGTTCGGCAAATTCGTAGAACACCGTGTCCTTTACTTCGTAATCACACTCGGAAAAGATTCTCAACCATTGGTCGATCGTCGCAAAACCTTGGTGAGAGAGCCGGTGATACAGATGATGCTCGCATATTGCACTTGATCGCTGGCGCAAATATTCCGGCGTGCACTCGTTGAGCTCGCATACGAGTAAATCGCTGTTAGGGAAAGTACGACGGATGTTTTGCAAAAGTACGCATACCCTTTCGTCGCCGCCATAGAGGAATTCGTGCAATACAAACATTAGCGAAACCACTTGAACAGGCTGCAATACCTTACCTACGATTTCTTCTAAATGAAAAATATCGGCGACTTCGAACTTGAGTCGTTCACTTTGCCCAGTTTCGAGCGCGCGTCTTCTGGCGGAAGCGATTGCTTGCTCCGCTAAGTCGATACCTGTTCCTGTACGGCCATCTTGGCACACGTAGAAAAGAAACGCTCCATCGCCGCAACCTAAATCGAGAACGGACCGATAACCATGCTTATGCAAGAGTCGTTTTGCGGCAGGAAATGGTAAGTATCGAGTAATGGCGGTGCTTCCTTTCGCGACGTAGTCAGCGTGTCTAATGATCCTAATCCCATAGCTTTCCTGTTTGTTTAGAAGAGCCTCGAGATTGTGAAATATGGGAGAGTAGGCGTATAGGAAGTCAAACAAGCCCACAGACAGGTTTGACAGCCTTTTTCCTTTCCTACTGAGGACCAGTTTTGCACCGTTCCTATCTAGGATTCGCAAAGAATACAAATAATCACAAAGAGACTGAAAGACATCTGAATCGAATCCTCTGTTTTTTGAATAGATCTGTGGATCAATGCCTTTTTGATTCTCGATATCGGCAATGATTCGGTGTTTGAGAAACAGGATCATTACATAGGAGGTCATGAAACCACGTGCATAAAAAATCATGTCTCGGTGGACCCTGCGAATCGTGAGCAATCCTGAAAGCCCGACTGTCGCGATCAGACGAACCAAATCAGAAACTCTCATAAATCGGCCATTAGCCCCCTCGTAAGCAAAGACATTGAGTAAAAAAGGTAACCCGCAGAAATGATTTATAAATCGGGTGATAGCCTTAAAGCAATCCCACGAACGGTGTTGTGACTGACTATAGCAATGTTCGGAAAGGCTTACTATTTTGGAGAACGCCGACGAGAAATAATCGACAAATACACAACGACAGGTATCAGTGTCCTTGTTGTTGTAACTAGAAACGGTACCCAATGGAGAGTGTGACGAAGTTTACGAATGTCTGATATTTGTCTTTACCTGGGGCGCCCGCGTAGAAAAGCGGAGCTGTTGCAGGTAGGCCTTCTAATTCATTATTTGTTACCCGTCTCGTTTTATAGAAGACAGCCATATAACCAAAATCGATTGACAGCTTCTCCCACTTGTAGCCCAGACCAGCGTTTAAAGTAAGTTTGTCGGCGTCTGGTATGGCTGGATTCAACGTCTTGTTGGGAATCGGCGTTTCTTCAACAGCGATTCCGCCTCGTAGTTCCCAGCTTTCGTTTAGTGCATAAAAGCTGCCGAATCTAAGCGTGCTCGTGTTCTTCCAATCTTGGGGCAACTGGAATCCAGGAATTGGAGCACCCAGCGGAAGGAAAACAGGAGTCGGTGAAAATGTTGTAGTCAAATTCCTAAATTCGCTCCACCGAGTATATTCATAAACGAACTCCGCTCCCCAACTGGGGGTGATTTGCCAAAAGAGCCCGGCATTAATGACCGGAGGAAGCGGTATTGGACTCACATCGGCCTTCACTGTCGGATTCGAGAAGGCGCCACCGAATTTCGCGGTTGCGTTATCGAATCGTATGTCGACTCGTGATCGGTAGCTAAACCCAAACTTCAGTGTCTCTAAAGGCTTGACGAGTAATCCAATGTTGTAAGCGAACGCATCGTCTGTATCTGTGAGCCGGACTCTACCTTCCAGGCCTAGAGGCTGCGTACAAAACGAAATAGGATCAAGGCACAAGGCTCGAGAAAAAACACCCGAGGCATGAACAAAACTCAGCCCGGCCCCGAGTGAAAGATAATTTGTTGGATTCCAAGACAAAGCAGGTGTGACATAAATAGTCTTCAATGTCGTCTGCACGGCGGCGAAACGAGTGAAAGCATCACTGTCATACTTTGTCGCGAGTCCGAAGGGTGTATAAGTGCCTACCCCAAGTGTGAAATCAGTGCCAGGGATGTGGTAGTTAGCAAAAAAAGTCGCCAGGAAGTTGTCATCATGTTTGTTTCTGGATTTTCTACCACTATTCTCAACGCTGTTGCTCAGGTTCACATAGCTGCCACTTGCCAGAACATTGTCTCCGTTGACCTCGCTTAGAGCTGCCGGGTTGTAATATACAGCAGACGCATCATTGACACCCGCGGTCATCGCATTCGACAAACTAAGACCTCGCGCAGTTTGCTGGGGGATAATATACCCGCCAGCGACCGCTTCTTGGCTGGGCTTCGCCAACGAACATGCGATGCTCAGAGAAATAGTAATTAGACATGATTTCCGAAGCATTTGTATTCCTTGGTTATCCTTGACTACGAATTATAAACCTTATATACCATTGTCAATTATTGGCAAACAGTGCCATAAATGAGGTTCCAATGCAAGAAAATTTATTGACTGCTGACCAAGTAGCCCGCTACTTAAAGGTTGATAAATTCACTGTCTACCGATTGGTATCGCAGAAGAAAATTCCAGCATTCAAAGTTGGCAGCCAATGGCGGTTCAAAAGAAAAATGATCGATGCTTGGCTCTTGAAGAACTCGAATTTGGAAGCGGACGGACGTGACTAATGTTGGGTGGGCCGAAATTAGAGATGAAAGAAGTCATACTGTGTTCCTTATCATGTATGCGGTTGAGAGGCTACTAAAGACGTTTTGGAAAGCGATGAAATTGGATGGAGAGATTATAGCCGCGCATTCGTTCTGGCTCATCGTTACAGCTTACGTCCCATTTAATCTCTTCGCCTTGGGGGGGTTATGAGCTTGATAGGGCACGGCTTTACCAAGCCGATGATCTTGCCTGTGACAAGCTACGGCGGCGTCACCTGATTCGGAGTTTAAATATGAACGATAAACGACGCCTCGTCATAACTGGGATTGGGGTTGTATCACCCATAGGAGTTGGAAAGAAAGTCTTTTGGAACGCATTACTTGAAGGTCGATGCGGGACCAAGAGACTATCTTCTTTTGATGTAAGCACCTATCCGACGCAGGTTGCGGGCGAGATCCGCGACTTTGATCCCATCGACTTTATGTCTCATAAGGAAGCACGTCGTATGGATCGTTCGTCGCAAATGATTTTAGCTGCTGCCATAATGGCGGCGGAGGATGCTGAAATCGAGTTCGGCGTAGACATGTCTAGGGTCGGCGTATTTACGGGAACTGCAGTCGGCGGCCAAGCATGGGCCTTTCGGGAGTATGATACTTTTAGGGAAAAGGGTATCAAAAGAATTAATCCATTCACTGCTATCTCCACTTTTCCAAACGCCAGTTCAGCACAAATTTCTTTCAAATTCGGGTGCAAGGGTCCAAGCGATACAGTTTCCTCGGGTTGTGTCTCTGGTGCGGTCGCCTTGGGTTACGCCCTGGACAATCTCAGAGCTGGACGCATAGATGTTGCGTTTGTCGGAGGTACGGAAGCGCCTTTGGATCCTGGTATTTTTGGTGCCTACTGTGCGGCGCGTGTTATGACAGACGAAGTGGAGAATCCTTCACGGGTTCCTAGGCCATTCGATGTCCGACGTAACGGAATTGTCCTTAGTGAAGGAGCGGCCGTGTTGATTTGCGAGACCTTAGAACATGCAACTGACAGAGGAGCAAGAGGATATGCTGAGATCGCCGGGTGGTCCCATAATGCAGATTCCTATAGCATGATGATGATAAATCCGGATGGTACACAAGCAAAGGCCGTAATCCATGAAGCTATTAGGGATGCGGATATGAGCCTTGATCAAATTGACTATATTCAAGCGCATGCACCCGGCACGGTTGCCGATGATATGACGGAAGCCGCAGTTCTTGAGGAAGTATTCGAGGTGAGGATCGATAAAATTCCTGTAGTCTCTCTCAAATCGATGATCGGGCATACGCAGGGCGCGTGTGGCGTCATTGAAGCTGCAACAGCGGCATTGTCGATATACAATGGTGTGATTCTTCGAAGTATTAATTGCGACACGTTAGATCCTAATTGCCGTTTGCGAATTAACCGTTGTCGACCTATCAATACACAGATTGGCGGCATGTTGCTCAATACTTTTGGGTTCGGCGGAAAAAATTCGTCGACCGTCTTACGTGCACTTAAGTAACATCTCCGGACAATTCACGTGAACGAGATCGGTCTGACAGCCGCCACACACATCGGTCTTTCCGCTGTACTTACCTCTGTTACAACCGCTTCACTTGGCTCTTTTGTTCTCGTTAAAAATAGACGATCGCATCTGTATCGAGTCTTCTCACTTTACTCTTTCAGCATTGCATTGTGGAGCGCGTTCCTAGCCTTGCATGTTTTTACGGAGAATCGGCAGTTTGCGATTTTTACGGGGAAATATCTCCACATTGGTGCTGTCTTCATCCCCGTCACGTTTGTTCACTTTGTGTCGCAATTCTTTGGCGATCGAAAACATATTTTCAACAGAACGTTTCTCTTCGCCTTGTACTTAATTGCAGGTATCCTTATCGTCCTGTGCATCAATGGCACTCTCGTTTCTGATGTGAGGCCGAAATATGGGATTAAGTACCTTGCAGTTGTTAATCCGGGTTATATTTATCTTGTAATCTTTTTTGCATTCTGCGCGACTTGGGGTCTTTCTAGATTGATGCGCGGGTATCTCGCCGCCGAGGGGTTGAGGAAGAACCAGCTTAAGTATCTTCTCTTTGGATCGATATTGGGCTACGCAGGAGGTGTGAATAATTTTCTCTATCTTTACGATATAACCATCTTCCCTTTGTTTCCATATGGTACATATGCAATCCCGATCTACGTCTCCAGTACGACCTATGCTATAGCGCAATATCGATTGCTGGATATAAATGTCGTTATTAAAAGGAGCTTAATCTACGCTTCCCTGCTATTAGTGCTTCTGCTCCCCTGCTACTTATTGGTGATCTGGGGCCAACAAGCTGCATTTGGCGTTATCAATTATACGTTCTCATTGTTCACGCTTTTACTCTTCATAATCGTGGGTTTTTTGTTTCCAAAGATTCGTTTCCGAACAGAAGAGGCGTTGGAAAGAGTCCTGTTTCAGAAACGTGTTGATTATCGAGAAACTCTACTTCGGTCCAGCCGAGAGATGGTCTCCATCGTTGATTTGGAAAATTTATCCAACAGTTTGGTGAGAACAGTTAGCCGGGCCCTGGGTACCGAAACCGCATCTTTGTATTTGTTGGATGAGACCAAGGGAGTTTATAATTTGAAAGTCAACATCGGTTTGGCGAAAGACCGATACCCACAGGGCTTGCTTTCAAAGAGTGATCCGCTGATTGCACATTTAACAAGCGTTCAGGAGGGAGTCGTTAAAGAAGAACTGGAGATGGCGCCCGATAAGATGTCTAGGTTGCAGGTGGCGGAGACGATGAGAGAACTTGAAGCCGAAATTAGCGTGCCAATCGTTTCTAAGGACAGGCTGATTGGTGTTCTCAATCTCGGTCATAAGGAGGAAAAAGAGATCTATTCCAGTGAAGATTTGGAACTCTTGTCCACTTTGGCAAACCAGGCAGCGATCGCTATCGAGAACGCTCGGCTCTATGAAAATCTTAAGCAGTCGCAGGATACCCTTCGCCGGGCGGACCGGCTTTCCTCTCTGGGATTACTTACTGCCGGGTTGGCGCACGAAATTCGAAATCCCCTAGTGGCAATTCGCACTTTCACTCAGCTCTTGCCTGAACGTTACAATGATGCCGAGTTTCGTGAGGGATTTCAGGGACTTGCACTTAAAGAGGTCGATCGTATTTGTGGCTTGATTAACGACCTTTTGAGTTTTGCACGGCCTTCGCGCCCCAACGTCGCGCAGGAAAGCATGAATGACGTTGTAGATGGAATTGCGCGCATTTTGGAGACCGAGGCTAAGGAGAAAGGTGTTGAGATTACAAGGGATTTTGGCCCGGGTTTGCCTAGAGTCTGGATTGACAGGGAACAGATGAAGCAGGTATTTATGAACCTCATACTCAACGCCATCCAGGCCATGAGAGGGGGTGGTTCAATCTTCTTATCCACGCGACTCAACTCGAGAAACGACGCTGGGCATACGGGGCAATTTGTCCAAGTCGAGGTCCGCGATACAGGGGTAGGGATCCCGGCCGAAAACTTGGATCACATTTTCGACCCTTTCTTTACCAGT
>Ga0126384_10002955_pt1 | contig 10289 bp, 4 predicted proteins | sample PanSoiMetPlot_36_FD_92543 | JGI IMG/M metagenome (GOLD analysis project Ga0126384, IMG submission 92543) | Tropical forest soil microbial communities from Panama - MetaG Plot_36 | ecosystem: Environmental > Terrestrial > Soil > Tropical forest > Bulk soil | place: Panama | collected 2016-02-17 | reverse complement strand
GGCGATGAATTTCGACTTAGGAGGTGGGTAGACAATGATCCGGCCTCCAGAAAGGCCCTTGCCAAGATAATCGTTAGCATCGCCTGCGAGCGTCAGCGTCATTCCCCGCGGTATGAATGCGCCGAAGCTGAGACCAGCCGATCCGTTGAATTGCAGCCGAATCGTGTTGTCAGGTAGCCCATCACCTCCATAACGTCGCGAGACTTCGCTGCCGATGATTGTTCCGGTTGCGCGGTCGGTATTGCGAATCGGCAACTCTGCTTGAATTGGCTGGGCAGTTTCCAACGCGGGCTTGCAGAGATCCAGCAACGTAGTCAAATCAAGCGAATTCTCGAGTCCGTGTTGTTGTGGAGTCTGACAGTAACGACCATTCGAGTCAGACGACGCCGGCTGGTACACAACCTGCGAAAGATCGAGACCACTTGCCTTCCAATGATCCACATCGGTGCGAGGCTCCAGGCAATCAGTACGTCCAACCATTTCATTGAACGTCCGAAATCCCAGCTCAGCCATCAATTCTCGAACTTCGCGCGCGACGAACGTCATGAAGTTAACGACATGCGCTGGATCGCCGGTGAAGCGCCTGCGAAGCTCCGGATCCTGAGTGGCCACGCCAACTGGACAAGTGTTCAGGTGACACACGCGCATCATGATGCAGCCAAGACTTACGAGTGGCGCGCTCGCAAATCCGAACTCTTCCGCTCCCAACATGGCCGCGATTACGACGTCGCGTCCCGTCTTCAACTGGCCATCCGTTTCCAGTACTACGCGATCGCGCAGACCATTAAGCATCAGAGTCTGATGAGTCTCAGCGAGACCAAGCTCCCAAGGAACACCAGCATGCTTGATGCTGGTGAGGGGGGCCGCGCCCGTGCCGCCATCGTGTCCGCTAATCAGAATCACATCTGCATGTGCTTTGGCGACGCCGGCGGCGATGGTGCCGACCCCGACTTCGGCCACCAGCTTGACGCTGATGCGGGCTTCGCGATTAGCGCATTTCAGGTCATAGATCAGCTGCTTCAGATCTTCGATGGAGTAGATGTCGTGATGCGGTGGCGGCGAGATCAAGCCAACCCCCGGCGTCGAATGTCGCACGCGAGCGATTTCGGGATAGACCTTGTAACCGGGAAGTTGTCCGCCCTCGCCTGGTTTGGCGCCCTGGGCAATCTTTATTTGCAGTTCACGAGCATTGACCAGATAGTTGCTGGTCACGCCAAACCGGCCGGATGCTACCTGCTTGATCGCACTGTTCCGCGAATCGCCGTTAGGGTCGGGAATGTAACGCTCGGGGTCTTCACCACCTTCGCCCGTGTTGCTCTTTCCGCCGGCTCGGTTCATCGCAATCGCGAGCGCTTCGTGGGCTTCCTTACTGATCGAGCCGTATGACATCGCACCAGTTTTGAATCTCCTCACTATGGCTTCGACGGGCTCGACTTCCTCGATCGGAACAGGCGGACGATCGCGCTTGAATTGCATCAGTCCTCGGAGTGTACAAAGGGGTCGGGACTCGTCGTCGATCAAACGGCTGAACTCCTTGAATGCTTCATAGCTGTTCGAGCGACAGGCTCGCTGCAGTTGGTGAATGGTTTGGGGATTGAAGAGGTGGTATTCACCGTCACTTCGATAAGCGTACTGACCTTCACCGGCAAGCTGACCGTTGTTATCAAGCGCGTTTTCGTAGGCCTGCCGGTGCCTGGCCGAAGATTCCTCGGCAATCACATCAAGACTGACGCCGCCAATTCTCGATGCAGTCCAGGTGAAGTAGCGATCGACGAAGCCCTGATCGAGACCGATTGCCTCGAACACCTGAGCCCCGCAGTAGCTTTGCACCGTCGAGATACCCATCTTGGAGATGACTTTGACGACGCCTTTGTTGACGGCCTTGATGTAGTTTTTGATTGCGCTCTTGCCGTCAGTACCTTCGAGTTGGTCCTGATCGGCGAGTTCTCGCAGAGTCGCGAAAGCTAAATAAGGATTGATCGCCGCAGCTCCGTAACCCAGCAACAGGGCGAAGTGATGGACTTCGCGCGGTTCGCCGCTTTCGATCACGAATCCCACCTGTGTGCGTGTTCCCTGACGAATCAAGTGGTGATGAATAGCGGACACGGCAAGCAAAGCAGGAATGGGAGCTTGCTCGCGTGTGACTCCGCGATCGGAAAGAACGATTATTCCGTAGCCCTTTGTGATTGCCTGGCTCGCGCGACGACACAACTCGTCCAGTGCTGCTTCAAGGCCCTGTCTCCCTTCTTCGACTCGAAACAACATGGGCAAGGTGATCGAGCTGAATCCGGCAAATCCCGCGGCGTCCAGGTGCTTCAGCTTTTCTAGCTCCTGGTCGCTGAGAATTGGCGAGCTCATTTTTATCTGCCGAGCACATTCCGGTGTCGGCTCCAACATGTTTGCTTCGGGACCAACAGTCGTGTCTGTGGAAGTAATCAGTTCTTCGCGAATGGCGTCGAGCGGCGGGTTAGTGACCTGCGCAAACAGCTGTTTGAAGTAGCTGTACAAGAGCTGTGGTCGTTTAGAGAGGACAGCTAACGGCGTGTCAGTGCCCATCGAACCAACTGCTTCGTTGGCTCCGGTAGCCATCGGCGTCAGCAGCAGTTTGAGATCTTCATTGGTATAACCGAACACCTGCTGCTGAGTTCGTAAGACTGAGTAATCGAATTCAAACTGGGCCCGGGGCGCCGGTATGTTTTCAAGGGAGACCAGATTGTGATTGAGCCAGCGACGGTATGGATGTTCCGTTGCGAGCTGATGTTTCAGCTCTTCGTCTTCGATAATGCGCCCCTGTTCAGTATCTATAAGGAGCATCTTGCCAGGCTGGAGTCGTCCCTTCAGTGCAATCTGTTCTGGTGGAATGCTGAGGACGCCAACCTCAGACGCCATCACTACCAGATCGTCTTCAGTGACGTAGTAGCGCGAAGGTCGCAGACCGTTGCGGTCGAGCACGGCGCCGATTCGCACACCGTCCGTGAATGCGAGCGACGCGGGGCCGTCCCAGGGTTCCATTAGGCACGAGTGATATTCATAAAACGCCTTCATTTCATCACTCATCGATTCGTGCCCGCTGAATGGTTCAGGAACCATCATCATCATTGCGTGTGGCAGTGAGCGTCCGGCGAGGATCAGCATCTCGAGAGCGTTGTCAAACATTGCCGAGTCGCTACCATCGGGATCGATGACAGGCAGCGTTCGGTTCAGATCGGATCCAAACGAGCTCGAGCGAAACTTACTTTCACGCGCGAACATCCAGTTCATGTTGCCGCGTAGCGTATTGATTTCTCCGTTGTGAGCCACGTACCGGTATGGATGGGCCCGGGCCCAACTTGGAAAAGTGTTCGTGCTGAATCGCGAGTGCACCATCGCCAGAGCTGAATCGATGCGGTGATCAAGCAAATCGGGATAAAACGTCGTCAATTGGGTGGAAGTCAGCATTCCCTTGTAGACGATCGTGCGGGGGGACAGGCTTGCAACGTAGAACATGCGGCGCTCATGGATACCGCGTTTCGCCGCTTTTGTTACTCGCTTGCGAATTACATAGAGCTTGCGCTCGAAGGCGGGCATGTCTCGGGTAGCTTCTCCTCGCGCAACGAAGACCTGACGGATCACCGGTCTGGAGGCAAGCGCGGTGGGGCCGATGCCGGCATCGTTTGTTGGGACTGTCCGCCAGCCGAGGACACGTTGGCCTTCCTGCCTCGTTACTCTTTCAAAAAGGCGTTCGCATTCCCTGCGGCCATCGTCATCCAGCGGGAGAAAGATCATGCCGATGGCATAGTCACCGGGTTTCGGCAATTTGAAGGTCAGTTCGGAGCAGCTCTCAAAAAACGAGTGAGGTAATTGAAAAAGGACTCCGGCGCCGTCACCGCTGTTTGGCTCGCAGCCACAGGCACCGCGGTGCTCGAGATTCGCCAGAACTTCAAAAGCCTGCTCGATGATGCGATGCGAGCGTCTTCCCTTAACGTCAACGACAAATCCAAGGCCGCACGAATCGCGTTCGTACGCCGGGTCGTAGAGTCCCTGCTTCGGCGGGAAAGAGCCGTTTTTCATCTTTGTATGCCGGGAACGAAGAAGCCACCAACTGATGTCGTTGATGGCTTCCGCGTGACTGCAACTCTGAAGGAGCCATCAGGTGCTGTTCTTAAACTTATCTACGGTTACTACAAGTCCGGGCCCCGTTTCGCGGAGCCTAACACGAAGAAAATAAGTTGGCCTGTGGTTGGTCCGCACTGCCATGATGAACGTTCCAGACCATCAATTGGACGAGCAATCGCCAATCTACATGTTTCAGGACCCCTTGCATAATTTAAATTTTTTTGCCGTCTATAAATGGAAAGTGAGAGGGACAGCATCATGCGAGCGAACTACATTTTTGTCGCCCAGCCGGGATAAAGCTACAAACTTGTCGCAGAACAGGTCAGTATCACCACGCGGTAGCGGGTAGGTCCAGACGAGTGGGGATTGGTGATTGTGGATTGCGGATTTAGGATTCCAATCGACAATCCGCATTCCGCATTCCGCAATCTGTCTGGACCCACCCGCTACCGCGCGGCGGTACTGACCTGTTCAGCTGCCGCCGTGCGGTACGAAGGTTGCTCTCAGAAATCGGCTATGATCTTGGCATCTTCTCCGACGAGTTCCCCTCGAGATACGATTGCGGCTTCCCGCCGATCGCATCTGGATAAGGTGCGAGCTCACGCCGACAGTCGTTTGGCCCATCCGGTTGGTAGCACCGACCCAGCAGAGATTGTCCGCTCCTTTCGCTCGTTTCTAAAAATTGAAAGCCATCGCTTGCGGATGGCCCATTCGGCAGGTATCTCGGGCTGTGAGACGGCGCTCGTAAGAAGCTTTGTCGTGGATCTCATCGTGCAGCATGCCCTCGAGCATGCCGATCCAGCCGCGGATCGAAATCAGACCCGTAATGGTTGCGCGGTAATAGCCATTGGAGGTTACGGACGCGGCGAACTTGCTCCTTATTCGGACGTCGATCTTCTTTTCCTTTACAGCGGTCGTCACGGAGCTCACGTAAAATCCGTGGTGGAAAGGATGCTCCAGCTCCTTTGGGATGCGCAGCTTACCGTTGGACACAGTTTTCGAACGGTGGGTGATTGTGTGACCAACTGCCTTGCTGATCCTCATTTTCAGACAGCCCTTGTACAGACGCGGTTCCTGGCGGGAAACAAGGCGTTGTACCACTCGCTCCTCGACGCGCTGGAAAAAGATCGCCGGCGCCGTTCTGACTCTTTTCTGGCCGCTATTCATCGCGAACGGGATGCGCGTTACGCAAAGTTCGGTTCCTCCGTGTTTCTTCAGGAGCCGAATATCAAAGAGAGCGCCGGCGGCTTGCGCGATTACCACACTGCCCTCTGGGCGGCATATGCGAAGCACAGCTGCAGGTCCTTAGACGAAATGCGCGGTCGCGGAATCATTTCCGAGTCCGAAGCGGCACGAGCCAGGCGGGCCTATGACTTCATCTGGCGCATACGGCACACCACTCATTTCTTAAAACGGCGAAAAGGCGAGCGACTGGGTCTGGAGATTCAATCAGGAGTGGCCCAGCAGTTTGGCTACCAATCCGGCGGCCACTTGCTGGATTCAGAGAAGTTCATGCGCGAGTATTATCGGCAAGCGCGTGAGCTTCAGATGTTCAGTGAGTTGTTACTCGCACGTTGTGGCGACGAAAAGAGCAACGGACGCTGGTGGCGCAAACGCTCGTCTGAGGTTGCATCTGATCCTTTTGTAATTCGGCAAGGCCGCCTGCAATTCGACGGCGATCCGGAGATTTTTAGTAAGAAACTGCTAACGATATTCAACGCGTTTGCGTTGGCTCAGGCTGCGCGAGTGCCTTTCGACTATCGCTTGCGCGAGATAGTTTCGGCCAGTCTGTCGTCGACCAGGACGAACATTCGCACCGAGTCAGAGGTCGCCCAGGCGTTCATTGGTCTATTGCAGCGAAGAGGCCGGGCCGGATATGCCCTGCGTTTGATGCATGACGCCGGCTTCATCGGTAGACTAATTCCTGAATTCAAGCGCATTAGCTTACTCGTCCAGCACGATCTTTATCACCACTACACAGTTGATGAGCACACGCTGAAAGCGACCGAAGTGCTCGACGATCTGTACACAAGCTCCGATAGAAATCACAGTAATCTGCGTGCAATCCTTGAAGATCTCGAGAACCCCGCCACGCTTTACCTGGCGTTGCTTCTGCACGACATAGGCAAAGGGCAGGGCAAGGGGCACATCATGCGCGGCGTTAAGCTTGCTGAACGAATCTGCCGGCGGCTCAATCTGCCCGCAGAACAGGCTCGAAAGATCGTCCTCCTGGTTGAACATCACGTGACCATGGCTCACGTGGCGCAGCGTCGCGATTTAAACGAAAGCACGGTAATTACAGAGTTCGTAACGAAAATTGGAAATCTTGACGCGCTCAATATGCTTCTGCTGCTGACTTACGCTGATTTAAATGCGGTCGGCCCTGGTGTTTGGACCGAGTGGAAAGGCCTGCTCGTTTGGGACCTCTATAAACGGGCCAGAAGGCTCTTAACCGGAGACGATGCCCCTGTCGATGAGGTCGCAGCCCTGGCCCAATTCAAGGAAGAAGTTGCCACCGGTCTGGCTGGACAATTTCCCTTCAGCGACATTGAAAGACATCTTGCGTTATTGCCTGAACGTTATTCGAGGATTACGTCGGCGGCAACAGTTGCCGGGCACATTCGATTGCTTGATCGACTGAAGACGGAAATAAGCGCGTGTGAGTGGATTCGTCAGGGATTCGCAACGACTGAATTAACCGTTTGCGCAAAAGATCGACATGGCCTCGTCGCTGATCTTGCGGGTACGCTGGCTGCGAATGGAATAGAAATCCTGAGCGCCGAACTCAACACGCGCGAAGACGGGATAGCGATCGATTCGCTGATTCTGCGGCAAGCATCAACGCGTCAGGCGATCGACATCCACCGCTATCCTGCGATCGAGCAGGCGCTGCAGAAAGCCCTCAGCGGTCAAACTGATGTAGCTGCGATGGTTGAGCGCTGGCGTGTGCGGCATCAACCACGCCGGACTTCAGCCGCACCGGAACGCCGGCATGGTTTGCCTACTGTGAATTGCGATAACGAGGCATCGCCGTCATCCACTCTGGTCGAAGTGCACGCTTATGATGAAACGGGGCTCGTTCATAAGATTGCGAGGACAATGGCCTCGCTAAACATCAATATCATCTGCGCCCGGATTGCCACTGAGAAGAGCGATGCACTCGATGTGTTCTATGTGACCAATGACGAAGGCGAGCGACTCTCGGAAGAGGCAATGCGACAGCTGCAAAATGCTTTGATGAATGAGCTTTCGGTTGGCAAGACTGGTCCTACAAACTCAGCAAAAACCATAGGAGCGAAGTGAATGAAGAAAATCGAAGCGATTATCAGGCCCCACCTGTTGGATGCCGTCCGGAGCTCGCTACAGGAACTCGATATTCTCGGCATGACGATTGGCGAAGTCCAGGGTTATGGCCGGCAGCGCGGTCACACGGAAACGTATCGCGGTGCCGAGTATCAGATTGAATTCGTGCCCAAGATCAAGATCGAAGTCATTATTCCTGATGATCTGGAAGATTCTGTTATCAGCGCGGTCGTGAAGGCTGCTCGCACAGGTAAATTCGGCGACGGCAAGATATTCGTTCTTCCCGTCGATGACGCAGTTCGCATTCGCACCGAAGAACGCGGCGAAGCCGCCCTGTAGCGGCAAAGGGCAAAGCGGTAAGTGCAAAGGGCAAAGAGCGGAGAGCTGAGCGCAAAGAACGCGTATGATTTGCCATATATCATTTCACAATTCTCATTTTTCATTTTACTAATGATGGACAGACGTCGTGTCCGGCTTAAAAATGGAAAATGAGAACTGTGAAATGATATATGGGAATCAGGTTCTTTGCTCTTTGCCCTTACCCCTTTGCCCTTTGCTCTCAGCGCTCAGCTCTTTGCCCTTTGTAGGTCGAAGTTGTAGCCTTCTTCTCCATGCTGGCTAAGATCGAGTCCTTGCAACTCATCCTCTTCCGTCACGCGCACTCCGATTATCAAATCAATAATCTTCAGCAGCACGAGCGTTCCAATCACAGCCAAAGTAACCGTGATGCCCACCCCAACTAACTGGTTAAGAATCTGAGCCGAATGTCCATCAACCAGGCCGACCGGTAGGGGATTTCCCGAAGCGTCTTTGAAAATGGGATTGATTGCTTTTGTCGCGAACACACCGGTAAAAATCGCACCAAGTGTGCCACCGGTTCCGTGGACTCCGAACACATCGAGCGAGTCGTCGTAGCCCAATCGTTTTTTTACCTCGGTGACCATCAGAAAACAGCCGACGCCGGTGACGAAGCCGATAACAAGGCTAGCAATCGGCGTGACGAAACCCGAAGCCGGAGTGATGCCGACTAATCCACAAACAGCTCCCGATATTGCGCCCAAAACTGTTGGCTTGCCCAACCTCAACCACTCGATCGAGATCCATCCTAACGTCGCTGCAGCGGCCGCAAAGTGAGTAGCGGCAAACGCGCTCGTAGCCAAAGAACCCGCATTGAGGGCACTGCCTGCGTTGAAGCCAAACCAGCCCACCCACAACAGGCAGGCGCCAATGAAGCTCAAGACCAGACTGTGTGGCGCCATCATCGTTCGGGGATAGCCCAGCCGTTTTCCCAGGTAGATTGCGCACACTAAGGCCGAGACTCCGGAGGCGATGTGAACTACGGTACCGCCCGCGAAATCGAGGGCTGGAATGCGTCCACCGAGCGTTGCGTTAAGAAATCCACCAGTGCCCCAAACCATGTGCGCCATCGGAAAATAGACGACCGTAGACCACAGAATCGTGAAGACAAGCATCGCGCTGAACTTCATTCGCTCTGCAAACGCGCCTGTGATCAAAGCCGGGGTAATGATTGCGAACATCAACTGGAAGAGCATGAATGTCTGTTGAGGTATTGTGCCTGCGTATTCAGGATTAGCTTCCGGCCCGACACCGCGCAGCAACACGTAATTGAAGCCGCCGATGAACGCCTTTCCGGGTGCAAAGGCCAGGCTGTAGCCGTAAATCACCCACAACACGCTGATGACCGCCATCAGTATGAAGCTCTGCATCATGGTTCCGAGAACATTTTTTTTGCGTACAAGGCCGCCATAGAACAGCGCCAGACCGGGACCGGTCATCATTAGAACCAGGGCGGTTGAGACCAGCATCCACGCATTGTCCGCCGAGCTCTGAGCGCTGGATCCGGCAGCTTCAATTTTCGTGAGGCGATCCTGTAGGGATTGTTCCTGCTGGCTAGTCCGGCTGGGTGTCTGGGCACGAACAACGAAAGCGGCGCTGGTGAACACGAGTAGTGAGGTAACTACGATTAGGATTCGGCGAGCAGGCTTCAACACGTAATCTCCTGTCCAATTCGATTTGTATAGAAAGAGCTCTGGGCATCGTATTTTTGCAGTCTCGTGATTTCGTGTTGGCCGATGACAAGAGCTGTGCCAACTGTTCCGACATTCACACGAATCAAGTCGATCAAGAAATTCCTTTGGAAACGTCGATTTTGTTTGATTGTGAGCGCTCTGAAGAAAAGCTTGTTGACTACATTATTGTCGTTGCCGTAGGCTTCGCTGACAAAAATGTAGGAGCGCGGGTTTTGATGAAATCAACGTCGACCTGTATTGGAGAGCAAGAAATCATTGAGATTGTCACTTTGGCTGTGCAATTAACCACCTGCGAAGAATGCTGAAAACTTTTCGCCGAAGAATCGATTTGCGGAATGCGGATTGTTGGCTGTCGGCAAGATGGCGTCAGCTGAATTCCGCCAAACAGACTAAAGCGCTTCTACAATCTCTATGAAGACCTATGCTCCCAGATCTTCAATGTCTAGTATTGGTCAATTCGCGATCCGCACTCAGCAATTCGCATTTTTCCATGTGCTAGTATTCGCTGACTTCATACCGAAGGTAACGCCAAGATGGAACTGTCGCAGCTCGAGTTCTTTGTGAAAGTAGTCGAGGAGGGAAGTTTTTCAAAAGCGGCTGAACGCGTCTACCGGACGCAGCCGGCGGTAAGCATTGCTGTGCGCCGATTTGAGGAGGAGATTGGCGCTTCTTTGTTCGAACGGTCACAGAAGACGCCTACCCTTACTGAGGTGGGCGAGCTGGTGTATGACTACGCTAAGCGCATTCTCTCCTTGCGCGACCAGACTCTCGAAGCTGTTGCCGAGGTGCAAGCGCTCAAGCGTGGACGGGTCAGGATTGGCGCGAACGAGAGCACCTCGC
>Ga0126384_10002954_pt1 | contig 10289 bp, 3 predicted proteins | sample PanSoiMetPlot_36_FD_92543 | JGI IMG/M metagenome (GOLD analysis project Ga0126384, IMG submission 92543) | Tropical forest soil microbial communities from Panama - MetaG Plot_36 | ecosystem: Environmental > Terrestrial > Soil > Tropical forest > Bulk soil | place: Panama | collected 2016-02-17 | reverse complement strand
CACCTCGCGGTTCACCGGGTGATCGTCGACGACGAGCACGCGTGGCGCGTCGCCGCCGCGCGCCCGCGCGAGGTCCGCGCCGGCGGCCGCGGCGGGCCGCAACAGCGTCTTGAGCGGGGAATCGGAGGGCGCCGTGTGCAGGGTCAGCGTCACGGTGAATTCCGAGCCGACCCCGGGCCGGCTGTCGACCGCGACGCCGCCCTCCATCAGCTCGGCCAGCCGACGCACGATGGAAAGGCCGAGCCCGGTGCCGCCGAATCGGCGCGTCGTCGATGAGTCGGCCTGGGCGAAGGGGCGGAAGAGCCGCGCCTGCTGCTCGTCGTCGAGACCGATCCCGGTATCGAGCACCGCCAGCATCACCCGCGTCCGCCCGCCGCCCAGCGGCGACGTGCTGGCATGCACCCGCACGCTGCCGCGCTCGGTGAATTTGAGCGCATTGCCAAGCAGGTTGAACAGGATCTGGCGCACGCGGGTGGGATCGCCGACCAGCACGTCATCCGAGCCGGAAAAGATGTCGGCCTCGAGGGCGAGCTGCTTGGCGGCGGCCTGCGAGTGGAACGTGCTGATGACGCCGTCGATCAGGCCGGAAAGCGAGAAGGCGGTGGCCTCGAGCTCGAGGCGACCGGCCTCGATCTTGGAGAAGTCGAGCACGTCGTCGATGATCCGAAGCAGCGCCTGCGCCGACTCGCGCATGGTCTCGACGCTGTGACGCTGATTCTGATTGAGTCCCTGCCGCTCCAGCACGTCCATCATGCCGAGCACGCCGTTCATCGGCGTGCGGATCTCATGGCTCATGGTGGCCAGGAAGGTGGACTTCGCCTGGTTGGCCGCCTGGGCCTCGGCGCGCTCGCGTTCGGCGGCATCGGCGCGTTCCTTGAGCTCGGTGATGTCGCGCTGCACCGAGATGACGTTGCCGTTGGCGATCGGCGTGAAGTCGAACTCGATGTAGCGCCCGTTCGGCGTCCGCCGCTCGTAATGACAGCCGTTGGCGCTCAGCACGCGATCGATGTGCTCGCGGACGAACCGCTCGACGTCGCCGGTGGGGCCGAAATCGCCGCGCTTCACCAGGAAGCGCACGATGTCGCTCGCCAGCATGCCGGGACGGACGTCTTCGGCCGTATAGCGGTGGATCTCGAGGATCCGCTTGTTGATGAACCTCAGGACCCGGTCCCTGCTGGGCAGCTCCTGGTCGAACAGCATCACGCCATCGGTCATGTTGTCGAGCACGGTCTGCATGATCTCGCGCGTGCGGGCGACGTCGGTGCGCGCTTCCTCGGCGGCCTCCTTGGCGCTTGCCAGTGCCTGCTCGCGCACCTTGAGCTCCGTGATGTCGCGATACAGTCCGAGCAGCTCGCCGCCGGCCAGCCGCTTGAAATTGAATTCGACGAATTTTCCGCTCTGCGCACGGCGCTCGTAGCGGGTGCCTTCCGGTGCCGCCAGACGCGTGATCAGCTCGTCGACCTTTCCGGCAATGTCCTCGATGCGGCCATATTCGCCGCGCTCGACCTGGAGGCGCACGATGTCGCGGATGTTGATGCCGGGACGGACGAACCCGGGCGGATAGTGCATCATCGTGGCGTGCTGATTGTTGCTGAACAGCCAATTGAGGTTCCGGTCATACAGCGCCACGCCGTCGGTCATGTTGTCGAGCACGGTCTGCATCACGGCACGTGTGCGCTCGACCTCGGCCTGCGCGGCGGCTAGCGCGTCCTCGCGTTCCTTGAGCTCGGTGATGTCGTAGTGCCATGTCAGCAGCGCCTGCTCGCCCTCGTATTCGATCGGGTCCATCGAATAGAGCGACCACCAAGGCCTTCCGTCGGTCCGGCGACGCGCAACCTGGATGTCGCGGACGCGCCCCTTGTCGCGCGCCAGCGCGAACAGGCGTCCGCGCTCCGATGGATCGATGAACAGCGAGATGAGGTCGACGCTCCCCAGATTGTCGCGTGAAATTCCGTTCTGCCGTGCGAATTCCGAATTGCAGAACAGCAGGCGGCCGTCCTCGACCGAGATGGCCGCACCGATCGGGCTGCCTTCGAGGATCGAGCGCATGCGCTGCTCGTTCTCCTGGGTCTGGCGCTCGGAGCGCTTGCGGTCCGTGATGTCGCTGTAGATCGAGACGAATCCGCCGCCCGGAATGGGATTGTGCCGGATCTCGACGACGGTACCGTCCGGACGCGTGCGCTCGATGTCGTACTTCGAGTCGACGTTCTCGTGAACGCGGGCGATGTGCCTCTCGATATCGATGGCGCCGAACTCGCCGCGCCGCGCCATGTAGCGGATGAGGTCGGAGTAGTTCGGCGCGCTGGCGAAGAAGCCGTCCGGCAGCTCGAACATCTCCTCGAATTGCCGGTTGCGCGCCGCGAGCTTGAGGTCGCGGTCGAACATGGCGACCCCGTGACTCATGTTGTCGAGCATCACGGCCATGACCTCTCGCGTGCGCGCGCTGTCGCGGTGCGCCGCCGCCGCTTCGGCCTTGGCGTGCTCGAGTTGCTGCGCGCGCTGGCGTTCCTCGGTGATGTCGCCGGTCGCGCCGATCATGCGCCGCGCGCGTCCATCCGCGCCACGCAGCACGATGCCGTGCTGGCGCGCCCATCGCACGGTGCCGTCGGGCATGCAATAGCGGAATTCGCAGTCGAGGCGCGGAATGTCGCCCTTGAACAGGGCGATCAGCATGCTGCGATGGTATGGGCGGTCTTCGGGATGGATGCGCTCGGCCCACTCCTCGACCGTCGCATTTGCCGGCAGGTCCTGCATCGCGATCAGCGACGGCGACACATAGACGGTGTGCGTCTCGATGTCCCAGTCGTAGACGTTCTCGTTGATCGCCTGCAAGGCGAGCGCGAAGCGCTCCTCGTTCCGCGTGCGGTCCTCGCCGGACGCGAGCGCCGCGCGATGCGCCGCGGCCGCCGCCACCGCGGCCCGCTCGTGGTTCTTGATCTCGGTGACGTCGCCGGTCGCACCGACCAGGCGATAGGCGCGGCCGTCGGGGCGGCGCATCGCGATGCCCTGCTGGCGCGCCCAGCGCCACGTGTTGTCGCCGCTGCGATAGCGCGTATCGCACTCGAAGCGCGGCGTGTGGCCCTTGAGATGCTCGGCAAGCCTGCGCCGATAGAGCGGCAGGTCGTCGAGATGCATGAGGCTGATCCAGTCGGCCGGCTTCGACAGCTCGGCTTCACTCAGACCGAGCATGATCCGCAAGGTCGGCGAGTAGTACACCGTGTCGGTGTCGATGTTCCAGTCGAACACGCCGAAATTGAGCGACTCGAGCGCGAGCGCGTAGCGCTCCTCGCTGAGAGCTGTATGGCCCGGCGTCGTGCGCGGCTTGGCGCGACGCGGATCCCGGGCGGACGAAGAGGCGCGAGTCGGCATTCTGGGGGCTCCAACCTGCCATTTTGGCGGGCCATCGTATCGTGCGTGTTTCGTGGGGCGCCGATTTTGTATCGTCTGTATCGCCACAAGCAGAATTTATTGCGGAAAGGGCGGGGTCTGCGGGCGCAGATCGGCTTGTGATACCGACGATACAAAAATTGCCCTTACGTGAAATCGCGGCGAAACACGCGGGCGGTAAGTTCCATCACATGAACGGACGGCGATGGGCCCGCTTCGTTCAGGTTCTTGATGGAGAACCCCGATGCTCGCCAAGACCGCATCCGCTCCCGTCCGCCGTCAGGCCGCATCCCAGTTCGTCCCCGACGAGACGCTGATCAGGCAGATCGCCGAGGGTAACAAGCTCGCGATGCGCGCGCTGTTCGCGCGCCACCAGCTCAAGGTCTACCGGTTTGCCCTGCGCATCCTGCGCGACGGCGCGGCAGCCGAGGATGTGGTGAGCGAGACCTTCGTCGACGCCTGGCAGCATGCGGGCCGTTTCGAGGGCCGCTCGACGGTTTCGACTTGGCTGCTCGGCATCGCGCGCCACAAGGCGCTGTCGGCGTGCAATCGCCGCTCGACCGAGTCGCTCGACTGCGAGGTTGCGCTGAACGTCGTCGACCCCGCCAATGACCCGGAAGTCGAACTCGGCCGGAAGGACACCGGCAAGCTGATCCGCCGCTGCCTTGGCGCGCTGTCGCCCGAGCATGCCGAGATCATCGACCTTGTCTACTACCAGGAGAAGTCGATCAAGGAGATCGTCGAGATCCTCGGCATCCCGGACAACACGGTGAAGACGCGCATGTTCTATGCCCGGAAGCGCCTTGCCGCCCTCGTCGCGGCGGAAGGCATCGACCGCGCCGCCGCCTGACGGCCCGGCGCGGTCGCCCCGGCAGTTTTCGATCGGCCTGCGCGGACCGAAGGCCGAAGCCCGGCGGTGTATTTCCCGGGCACCTTCATTTAAACGCCTTCGGTCGCGGGCACCGTTCCGAGGAATGGTGCTCGCGCCTTTCGCTTCGGCGCCGGTTGGATCGGTGAATTTGCCCGGCACCCCTTCCGCCACGCCGGGCCGTTCCCCACATTTCTCCCGCGGATGCCTCACGGATCCGCAGCCTGTGACCAAGCCTTGGGTAGCCCTTTGACGGGCGCAAAGGCGGGCCGCCGGTATCCCTGCAGTCTCCGTCAAAGATGTCCCGACCGCGCCGCCATGGGCGTTCGGAACAGGCCGAGGAGGGAAGTCCCGATGAATTTCGACAAGTACACTGACCGTGCGCGTGGGTTCGTTCAGTCGGCGCAGTCGCTGGCCCTGCGCGAGGGCCACCAGCAGTTTGCCCCCGAGCATCTCCTCAAAATCCTCCTCGACGATCCCGAGGGCCTCGCCGCCGGGTTGATCGACCGCTCGGGCGGGCGTTCGCGCGAGGCGCTCAATGCCGTCGAGGCGGCGCTCGCCAAGCGCCCCAAGGTCGAGGGCGGGGGCGCCGGCCAGCTTTATATCGAACCTTCCCTGGCGCGCGTGTTCGACACCGCCGAGAAGGTAGCCGAGAAGGCTGGCGATTCCTTCGTCACGGTCGAGCGCCTGCTGCTCGCGCTGGCGTTGGAGAAGAACAACGAAGCCGGCAAGATCCTCGTCCAGGCCGGCGTCACGGCGCAGAACCTCAATGCTGCCATCAACGCGCTGCGCAAGGGCCGCACCGCCGACAGCGCGTCGGCGGAGACCTCCTATGATGCCCTCAAGAAATACGCACGCGACCTGACCCAGGCGGCGCGCGACGGCAAGATCGATCCGGTGATCGGCCGCGACGAGGAGATCCGCCGCACCGTGCAGGTGCTGTCGCGCCGCACCAAGAACAATCCGGTGCTGATCGGCGAGCCCGGCGTCGGCAAGACCGCGATCGTCGAGGGCCTCGCCCAGCGCATCGTCGACGGCGACGTGCCGGAAAGCCTGGAGGACAAGAAGCTGCTGGCGCTCGACATGGGCGCGCTGATTGCCGGCGCGAAATATCGCGGCGAGTTCGAGGAGCGGCTCAAGGCGGTCCTGCAGGAAGTGACCTCCTCGGACGGCGGCATCATCCTGTTCATCGACGAAATGCATACGCTGGTCGGCGCCGGCAAGGCGGACGGCGCGATGGACGCCTCGAATCTGCTCAAGCCCGCGCTCGCGCGCGGGGAGCTGCATTGCATCGGCGCGACCACGCTCGATGAGTACAAGAAGCACGTCGAGAAGGATGCCGCCCTCGCCCGGCGCTTCCAGCCGGTCTTCGTGGATGAGCCGAGCGTCGAGGACACCATCTCGATCCTGCGCGGGCTGAAGGACCGGTACGAGCAGCACCACGGCGTGCGCATCACCGACAGCGCGATCGTCGCGGCCGCGACCCTGTCGCACCGCTACATCACGGACCGGTTCCTGCCTGACAAGGCGATCGACCTGGTCGACGAGGCGGCTGCCCGGCTCAAGATGCAGGTCGACTCGAAGCCGGAGGCGCTCGATTCGATCGACCGCGAGATCATCCGGCTCAGGATCGAGCAGGAGGCGCTCAAGAAGGAGCGCGATCCCGGCTCGCGCGCGCGCCTCGCCGGCCTCGAGGCCGAGCTGAAGGCGCTCGAGAAGCAGTCGGCAGATCTCACGGCACGCTGGAAGGCGGAGAAGGAGAAGCTTTCCGACGCCCAAAAGCTCAAGACCGAGCTCGACCAGCTTCGCGTCGAACTCGCCAACGCGCAGCGCCGCGGCGAGTACCAGCGCGCAGGCGAGCTCGCCTATGGCCGCATCCCGGAGATCGAGAAGCGGCTCAAGGCGATCGAGGCGGCCGAGGGCAAGGGCGCGATGGTCGAGGAGGCGGTCACGGCCGACCACATTGCGCAGGTGGTGTCGCGTTGGACCGGAGTACCGGTCGAGCGCATGCTGGAGGGCGAAAAGGAGAAGCTTCTCGCCATGGAGGAGAAGCTCGCGACCCGCGTCGTCGGGCAGGCCGAGGCCGTCAAGGCGGTGTCGACCGCGATCCGGCGGGCACGCGCCGGTCTGCAGGACCCGCACCGGCCGATCGGCTCGTTCATGTTCCTGGGCCCGACCGGCGTCGGCAAGACCGAGCTCACCAAGGCGCTCGCCGAGTTCCTGTTCGACGACGAGAGCGCGCTCATCCGCATCGACATGTCGGAGTACATGGAGAAGCACTCGGTCGCCCGCCTGATCGGTGCGCCGCCCGGCTATGTCGGCTACGACGAAGGCGGGGCGCTCACCGAGGCGGTCCGGCGGCGGCCATATCAGGTCATCCTGTTCGACGAGATCGAGAAGGCGCACCCCGACGTCTTCAACGTGCTGCTGCAGGTGCTGGACGACGGGCGGCTCACCGACGGGCAGGGCCACACGGTCGACTTCCGCAACACGCTCATCGTGATGACGTCCAACCTCGGCGCCGAGTTCCTGGTCAGCCAACCGGAGGGCCAGGACAGCGAGGCCGTGAAGGATCAGGTCATGGCGGTGGTGCGGGCGAGCTTCCGGCCCGAGTTCCTCAACCGCGTGGACGAGATCATCCTGTTCCATCGACTCCAGCGCGCCGAGATGGGCCGCATTGTCGACATCCAGATGGCGCGCCTGCAGAAGCTCCTCGACGAACGCAAGATCGCGATCCGGCTCGATTCGTCGGCGCGCGAGTGGCTGGCCGACAGGGGCTACGACCCGGCCTACGGCGCGCGTCCGCTCAAGCGTGCGATCCAGAAGTGGCTGCAGGACCCGCTTGCCGAGCTGATCCTGCAGGGCACCGTCAAGGACGGCAGCACGGTCGTTGTCTCGGCCGGCAAGCAGGGCCTTGCCTTCAATGGCAAGGTCGCGGCCGCGGCCTAGCGCATATTCCGGCGAAAGCCTGCCCCGGACTTGATCCGGGGTGGACGCCGGTTCGCCGATAAGAATATGCGCCAAACAACGAATCTAGAGCACGTTCCGATTCCGTAGGAACGGAACGTGCTCTAACTGTCATTGCGAGGCGTGCGCAGCACGCGGAAGCAATCTCTGCGGCGGGCAAGGAGCCTGTTGTGGAGATTGCTTTGCTGCCGTCCGAACTTACCGCGACGCCAACGACCCGGCCTGGGCGGTGCGCGCGGGCGCCTGCGTCATCAGGCCGTCGAGGCGGGCGCGCTCGCGATCGAAGGCGGCGAGCGCCTGGCCGTCGAGCACGCGGCCGCGCGGCAGCTTGACCTTCATCGGATCGACGAATCGGGCGTTGATGATGATCTCGTAGTGCAGATGCGCACCGGTCGAGAGGCCGGTCGAGCCGACGAAGCCGATCACCTGTCCCTGGCGCACCTTGGTGCCGACCTCTATGCCGCGTGCGAAGCCGGACATGTGACCGTAGGCGGTCTCGTAGCCATTGGCGTGGCGCATGCGGATGTAGCGCCCGTAGCCGCCCTCCCAGCCGATCTTCTCGATCGTGCCGTTGCCGGAGGCGTAGATCGGCGTCCCCATTGGCGCCGCCCAGTCGACGCCGGTGTGCGCCCGCGTATAGCCGAGGAGCGGGTGTTTGCGCGCGCCGAAGCCCGACCGCATGATGCCCTGCGCGACCGGCTTGCGGACCAGGAACTTCTTCGCGCTCTTGCCGGTCTCGTCGTAGTAGTCGACCACGCCGTCTTCGGGCGACTGATAGCGATAGAATTTCTTGGTTTCGCCCCCGACCGTCAGCGACGCATACAGCACGTCGTTCTTGGCTTCCGGCGTCGGCGTCTCGTCCTCGCCGGCATAGATCACCTCGAATGAATCGCCGGGTTGCGCCTTGCGCTGGAAGTCGACGTCGTACGAATAGATCTGCACCAGCGAGTCGATGACGGGACGGGGAATCTGGTTGCGCAGCGACGTCTCGTAGATGCTCTGATAGAGCCGCACGCCGGTGCCGTCGTCTTCTTCCTCCTCGTTGTCTGCGGTGGTGGTGTCGGCGCTCTGCACGTCGACCGAGACGTACTTGCCGAGGTCGGACAGGGCCACCACCGCCTCGACCGCGGTGTCGCCGATCACGATCAGCCGCACCGGCTGCAGCCGCTGCCCGGCGGGCGCGAGCAGGATACGCAGCTTCGTGCCCTCCTTGAGGCCGCCGTCGCGGCCCTTGGCGCCGAGCACGCCGGCGATCGCCTTGATCTCGTCCGGCGTCGCGCCGAGGTCGCGCAGGATGCCGCCGACGTTGTCGCCTTTCTTGACCGAGACGGTGCGCTCGTTGGCGCCGGGGCCACCGTTCCCCTGCGGCACCGTCTTGGGCAGCAGGGTGAAGTTCTCCGGCACGCCGCGTTCGCCGATGCGCGCATAGGGATCATCGCCGCCCTCGGCCGCGTAGCCGAGCCGCGCGTTCGGCTGCACGCTCGCCACCATGTATGGCGTCGCGGTGCCGCTGCCGGTCCAGTTGGCGGCGTCGCGCACCCGGCTGATCACGTCGTCGATCCCGGTCGTTGCGGCCACGCGCATGCGCGGCAGCAGCGGGCCGAGATCCCGCGTCACGAACGATACCTCCGCGTCCGGCTCGCTGCCCGCCTGGTCGCCGGCGCCGGGCGTGTCGTTGCTGGCGAGCATGCGCTGCGGATTGAACGGCGGGATGCTGGCGGACAGTTCGGAGGTGGACAGCGACAGGTTGGTCGCCACCCGCACCAGCGGCCGCGCGCGCACCACCTCACGGTTGCCGACGCGGGTGATGGTCGAGACCCGGAGGACCTGGCGCGCCCCATTGGTCTCGCCGACCGGCGGAAGCTTGTCGCTCTTGCGCGAGGAGTTCTTGTCGGCGACCGCGGCGCGCGTCGCGGCCTCGAAGCGCTCGCCGCTCGCCGCGAAATTGGTCTCGCCGTCGAGCGATGCGAAAACGGCGCCGCCCATCAGGGCCGCGCCGCACAGGCCGGTGAGGATCGTGCCGCTGAACCATTGCACCGAGACGCGCCGACGATCGACGCCCATGCCGGTCTCGCCGTCCACCGACAGCGGTGGCTCGTTCCCGAGTTCAATGGTCGCGGGACCGAAGCCCGCACGTCGCGGGCCGCGCAGCCTCACTTGATTCAAATGCGCCGTCCCCTCATGCGGGCGGTTGCGCAAACCGCCGTCCCAATCCCGATCCCGGCGCCAGCGCCGGGCCCACCCGATAGACGCGGCATTCGCATGCCGGGTCCCCTCCATACGCCGGCGGCCGGAGCGAGGAACCCGCGCGGCTTTCAGCGGCGCACCGCCAAGGTCTGGATACCCCATAATCCGACCCTGATTTGCACGCGACCATAACCTCGTCCGAGGAATGTGGCTCTAGTGCGGCGCTTGGCATATCAGGACCGCTCTGGGAAACTGGTGCGCTGAGAAATAGATACGGGGTGGGCATGCCCCCTCCTTGAGGGGATCCCCAAACCGGCCGTCTCCGAGCCGAGCAGGGGAGCATCGAGATTCTCGGCGTGTTTTCTCCAACCGGGTGTTGACAAGGACTGCGTCCGCGGCCTATATACGCACACACGGTGCGCCGCCGCCTCGGTGCGATGGCGCGCCTCCGAAGCTCCTCACTGATATTCGGTGACCAGCCTCCGATCTCGGTCGGTGGTGCGGGCTTCGACGGCTTTCCAGGCGATCTGGAGAGGGGGTCGGCTTGATCCCGGGCTGTTTGACAGGTGAATCGGAAGAAAGAGAAACGTGGACGGCGGGGTCCTTGCGGGCCGCGTCCTCGGACGGAGAAATCCGTTCGCAGGTGCGGTCGTTGGAAGAGACTTCGGCGGTACACGTTTCAGGTCAACACTGTGATCACGCGAGTGATCAGAGTGGGACCTCGTCAAACGTTGTGATCAGCCGGTTCAAGTTCTCAATCCAACCTGAGAGTTTGATCCTGGCTCAGAGCGAACGCTGGCGGCAGGCCTAACACATGCAAGTCGAGCGCCGTAGCAATACGGAGCGGCAGACGGGAGAGTAACACGTGGGAACGTGCCCT
>Ga0126384_10002953_pt1 | contig 10292 bp, 11 predicted proteins | sample PanSoiMetPlot_36_FD_92543 | JGI IMG/M metagenome (GOLD analysis project Ga0126384, IMG submission 92543) | Tropical forest soil microbial communities from Panama - MetaG Plot_36 | ecosystem: Environmental > Terrestrial > Soil > Tropical forest > Bulk soil | place: Panama | collected 2016-02-17 | reverse complement strand
TGACAAGATCCCTGAAAGTTTGGAAAACTGGCCTTTCACGTTAGAGATCATCATGTGCTTGACTTTAAACTCGGCGACGGAGTGGGCGGGATCAACCTTCCAAGTAGTGGTCGAGATTTGTGGGGCGGCTGCGGTCGTGGTCGTCATGGTTCATTCCTTCCTTTCGCTGATCGCTTAAAGGTTATTCATCGATGTTTGTTATATCGACATCGATATATATGATGTCGACTATAATGACGAGGATTCAGATTCTTATGGCTCCGAAGATTGCAAAGGATTCCGAAGCGACTCATGCCTGGCTGGTCATGCTCAAGGCGTGGCAGTCGATTGCTCGTTATCTGCGTCCCGCAATAAGTGCCGAGGGTTTAGGGGAATCTGACTTTCGCGTTCTGGAAGTACTTCTGCATAAAGGGTCAATGCCTGTGAATGCTATTGGTCCGAAAGTGGACCTCAATCCCGGTTCGGTGAGCGTGGCGGTGGATCGCTTGTATAAGAAAGGCTTGGTCAGCCGCGAAGAGTGTAGTTCCGATCGGCGGGTCCGGACGGTTTCGCTGACGGAAGAAGGGAGGCACGTATTTCATCCCCTCTTTCGCCGGCATGCCGCTCTGATTAAAGGCGTATTTCAGGACGTGTCTCCGAAGGAAATCGAACAGCTCGAAATAGTATTGAAGAAGATCGGAAGACGTGCAGAAAGCCTTGCTGAAAAGCAGGGTCGTTCCTCATAAAAAGGAACAGAAGATTGGCCTCCTCTCACTTGGACACCTTACCGCACTCACTGACGTATCCCTTTGAATGTGCATTGCCGACGCTTAGGCGAACTTCGGCGCTGGTCACAGAATGGTCACAATTAGAGGACGCGGAACTGATGCTAGCTCTGGGGAGACCTCCCGGCCCCATTTGAGCACGAAATAGCTTCAAGACGATCCACCTGAACGGGCAGTAGGTGTGCCGCAGAATGTGCTGTACGCTTCGAGCCGGTATGCGCCAATACGGGCTTTTTCGCCACTTCAACAAGAGTGCTTCCGTGCGGGCTAGGTTGTGGGCAAGTGATTGATTTCAGATAGTGTTCGTTGATGTTCGACCTGCTGAGGTGCGACAACTCTTACTCAGTAGACCTGAAAGTATTCTTGACACGAGCAAAGGCTACAGATTTATTAGTCAGTTCCGCTCTAGGATTTCCTAGTAAAACGTCCGCCGAAATCGCCCCAGATCACCGGAAACTGTCCGACGGCGTTTCTGACCTAAACAGGGGAAGCAGCGCTCAAACCCGCATCAATATTGCTCTTTGCCACTATTAATGGTATTTTCACGATGCCCTTGGAAAATGGCGGGGATAGATTCCCCCTCCCGGCACCATTTTCATAAGCCTGATCCTCTGGCGCAGCACTAAGCGCTCATCCCCTCAAATCGAAGAACACGGGACTTTGTTGGCCGCTAATCGGCCGTAAGCCACGCATTTTCGAGAGATTACGGTTTTATTATTCGCCATTCGCGAATCGCGAATGTAGAATAGAGGCATGTCTTTAAAACCACAGGACATCATGGTGGCTCTGAAGCTCTGCAGTTATCCACGCAAGCGCCCGCCCATGTCCATCGTCGCCGCAGATCTCAAGATGAGCCCATCCGAGGTTCATGGTGCTATAAAGCGCCTTCAGCAAGCCAGGCTGTTGCACGGGCCAGAGATGGAAGACAGACCTAATCTCTCGGCTCTCGAAGAATTCCTGCTGCATGGAGTGAAATACGCGTTCCCTGCCGAACACGGAGAGGTGACGCGCGGCCTGCCGACGTCCTTCGCCGCCCCCCCACTTAATAAGGAGATCGCTCCCGGCGATGAGCTTCCTCCGGTATGGCCCTGGCGGGACGGCGAAACCCGCGGCATCACTCTCGAACCCTTATATAAAACCGCCCCGGTAGCGGCGCGTAGGGATCCGATTCTCTACGAATTGCTTGCTCTAGTTGACGCCATAAGAGATGGACGCGCACGTGAGCGGAAGATCGCAGAAGGGCACCTAATAAAAAGGTTGCGTGCAGGAAATGTCAAAGCACAATCTCGATCTGCTCATTGAGGCAGCTCGCCTTCTCAAACCACTCCTTGGTGAACTGGTTTTTGTCGGAGGAAGCACGACAGCCCTGCTCATCACCGACAAAGCTGCAGCAGATGTGCGCCCCACGTATGATGTGGATGCCATCGCCGAGATCACTTCATACGCCGCATACGCTGATTTTTCGGAACGACTCCGCAAATGTGGTTTCACTGCGGATGCTGGTGAAGGAGCTCCGATCTGCCGGTGGCGTCAGAAGAGAACAGTTTTGGATGTAATGCCGCTCGATGAGAAGATCCTCGGATTCTCGAATCGGTGGTACAAGCCGGCGATGGATTCCGCCCTCATACATGAGTTAGAACCAGGCCTTCGGGTACGAGTTGTGACCGGAGTTTACTTCTGCGCGACCAAGTTGGAGGCGTTCGCTGGTCGAGGTAGGGGAGATTATCAATCTAAGTCATGATCTTGAGGATCTAATGGCAGTGGTGGACGGACGTTCAGAACTAGTCAAAGAAATCCACGCTGGGCCGGAAGATGTTCACACCTTCATCGCCTCAGAATGCGCGAAATTGCTTGCGACTCCCGCGTTTCTAGATGCATTACCCGGTTATCTGCTCCCTGATCAGGCGAGCCAGGCTCGCGTCTCGATATTGCTGGAGCGCTTCAAAAAGATAGCGTCTACTTAATGGGATAGTGTATCCAGTATTAAGCACACCTTTGGCACACACGTCTGCGCAGAACGACAGAATTTTGCGCGCGGGATCTGCAACTGCAAGATTTTCTTTGGTGATAATTGGCCGGGGAGAGAGGATTTGAACCTCCGACCCCCTGGTCCCGAACCAGATTCCAAACCGTATTGATATTTGTTGAATTCTGTTGTTCGTAACTGATTGTTGTTGAACCTGTTGTTGGCTGCTCGTTGAAATCTAGTGATTGCTGTTGAACTCGGGTGCTTTCACAGCTACAAATTCGTCTACACCTCTTGTGGGTGAACCCCTTCATTGAGACAGTCTGCACGTCGATACCATACGAACTACTGCATCATTTCTCCAGGAGCTACTGAAGCAACTATTAAAATGTTCCGTGCTTGACCACTGGCGAGAGCGAGCCAGCCTGCATTTCTAGGTGAGGTCTTTTTCCGGTCCAGTTGGCTCAGATCCCCTCATCTCCTTGAAATAGATTCGTCCAGGACCCCCGATTTTGCCTTCATCTCAATTTCATGTTGCTTAGCCGTCTTGACCATAAAGCGCAACCCATCGACAAGACAGGAATCGAGCTTGTCACGACATCCACTAATAAGGGAATCGATACACGCGAGATTCGCACTTTCGGAAAGCTCCTTTTTCAAGGCCTGATCTCCGTCCTTCTTAAGAACTCCTTCAAGCCTGTCCAACTCCCGTATTGTTTGATTCCGAACAGTGAGCGGCTCTTTTCCAGACTCTCCATCCCCCCACGTGGATCCGTCGGCAAATTGAACGAACATGACCTGCGCAGTTGCAGTAGGGCCCGGTCCGCCAATATTATCTTCCGATACAACCTGTCCGTTTACCCTTGCAGCGCCGAACATCAACGGAGAGGAATGAAACTCCTCTTCTTTCCCTGGTTGAAGAATGTTCGGATCAAAGAAATAGTCCTTCTGGTAAGTATAGTCAAGGCTAGGTCCATTTAACCCGCCACCCTCAACGTGAACGACCACGAGCATTACTCCTAGCTTTGACGCATTAGCAACCAAACCATGAACTTGATACGAGTACCGAATCACTCTCGAGGCATCATCGTCAAACGAAATCGCACCGGATATATGAACGGGACTAGCAAGGTCCGAAATATCCTCTATCTGAACCCTGATCTGACCAGAGCAGATCGCTGAACATGCAAGTATGCCAAAGAAAAACAAGTACTTTTTCATTACAGCTTATCCCCCCTAATTTTCAGTAGCCCCCGTGATGTTGTGGCAAACCTCTTCCTTGATAGATATGGTCGGTGCCCCATTTCTTGGTACCCAGATCCCGGGGTACGCGCCTTGAACGAACGGCACGTAGTTAGCTGCACACATTGTGACCGAGCAGCCGTTCCCGGCAAGAATATAGCACTCGATGTTAGGTGCAATTTGCGTACACCTGCCGCCGAGCGGAAGAATGGATGGTACCTGTGTAACATCATTTGAGGGGCCGACTTGATAACTACCGACCAACTCGGCGTGATCGTTAGTGATAGGGTCGGGATTGTGGCAGGTAGCATTGACCAGGTTGGTTTTTGATTTGCCTGGACCTTTCTTCCCGGCATTCGCTTCTGCAAAAGCCTGGGCAACTTGGGCTGCATACTTTGCCTCGGCGCGGGCCATTTGGCGCCTCGGGGTTCTGTTGACCCGGCAGATCGTACCATCTATCCCCGAAGAATTCTCTGTCTGCGGACGCAATCATGTTGCCCATGCTCCACGAACCCGAATACTTCCACCATAAAATGCGGCCATAAGATCGACGTCAGAACTGAGGTAGAGACCCTTCGGGTCCGTGAAGCGCAACGGGTTACTGTTCACATATGCATACCGGTTCCAGGTTTGCGGAGAAGAAGGATCAGCTGCCCCAAGTCCGGCTGGATCAGGCGAAATCCATCGGCCCTGACGCGGGGCGTACTCGCGGAGCAGGAAATCATATAGCCCACCGACGGTTGTGATCGTATCTTGCGTCTGGCCGGTGAAGTCTAGATCCTCTGTGCCGGAGCCGCTGTAGTCCTCCCCAAACGGCGCGTAGGCACCATCGTAGAACTTGGTTCTCGCGGGCAGCGTCGTCGCCAGAGTTGAACTACCCAACCAGTTCGGGTGACGCCAATAGTTGGTTTGGCTTCCGGGGCGATGGACGAAGATGCCGCCACCAGGGAACGGCTGGAATGACTGAATCTCGGTTTGTCCGTTCATAAGGGCGATCTTGCCGGTCGGACCATACATGACTTGCGTGTAGGTCGTGCTGTTCTGCTGTTCCACCATTCGTCCGAGCGCGTCGTAAATCAGCGTCGTCGTGTCAATCGCAGCAGGGTTGCCCCAATTTGCGTCCCAGGTGTAGGAATGCATGCCATCGTTCTGGGGATTGCCAGCCGTAAAGGCGACACTCAGGTAATGATTCGTCGTTGCATCGTATCCGGGCGCGAATCCAATGCCCGTCCACCCGTAGGCACGGTTTTTGTTACGTTGCCAAACGGATCATAGGTGAACACCTGGTTCCACACGTTCGCGCCGCCCGACTTTGTGCAGTTCACACTCGCAAGGCGCAGGAGGCTGTCGTATCCGTAGCCGCAACTTTGGGTATTCAAAGCGTTGAGGCCATCGGTTGTGGAGAGAGCTTGAAGGGTGCCGTTCGGATTCCAGGTCAGCGCTCCGGGGACTACAGTTGGCGTGGTACCGATATTGTATTGGTATTGATTCATTCTGCCAGTGTTCGGATCATAAGTGAAAACCTCGTTGTCACCATTGGCATGAGTGACCCGAGTGACTTGCCCTGCCGGATTCTAGGTAGTGCTTTGCAAGATGGAGCCATTCGGGTTTGCTTCAGAGTAGATGTGACCTTCGCCATCCAACCCGAACGTCCAAGGTAGCGTGACCTGATTACCTGTGATTCCTGGACTCAAACTTTGCAGCGCCCCGTTGATGTAATAGGCGGCGGTACTGTGGTAGTAGCCTCCTGAATGGGCGTGGACTGGTACAGATCAGTCATTTCACCCCGAATGTCATAGCGAAGCCTTCATCAGTAGTTTTCGTGGAGAGGTTCGGGGCAACGGCAGTATAAGCCTCCGCCAATCGCCCTTTAGCATTGGCCATCGTCGCACCGTTGACGGTCGCCGTATCGTAAACGAAATAGCGGGCCGTGCTACCGGAGACGTTTGTGTTGCCTTCGCTCGTAACACGATGCAAGCCATCATAGGCGAAGCAGGTCGCGTTACTCGCGGCGTCCACCCGCTTCACCCCTAAACGAAGGCGACCCGCAGGCAGCGTCGTTTGTCAGACTGTCGTAGAAATAGTTGACGGTGCCATTCTCCGGGTTCGATTCCAAGGTCATTCGTCCTAGGCCATCATAGGAAAAATTGCGCGATTGCGTGGAAGTACCTTGGGCGTTCTGGGTTACGCTTGCAAGGTACAGGGGACTATACGTATACGTAGTCCAGTAGCCGGTCTGATTACTTGTCTGGCTGCAGTTTCCGGCTGGCCATGCTGTGGTTCCACTCGTTATCTCGCAAACGGACGTGAGCTGCCCCAGCGCATTGTATTGGAGCTGTTTACTGGTGGCAGAACTCGGCGTTGTGATCAAAACGTCGTTCTTATTATACGTGTACGTTGTGGTGGCTGGCGGGGTATTCGCATCACTGCTCGACAGCACGCGTCCTAGCGCGTCGTACGTTTTCGTTAACATCGGAAGTCCGGTACAACCCCCGGATGGACAGGGACTGGGTAGGGTAACTTGGTTCTCCCGCCCGTTGCTGTCATAAAAGTGCCCAACCGAGTCCCAGGTCGTCGCCGTGGGACTCTGTTTCTTCTGTACCCAATTCACTCTCCCCAAGACATCCAAGGTGGTCAGCGTGTCGACAGTTGAGGACGTTCCGATATTCAAAACTGATTCCGTCTGCGTGGCGCTCGTGTACGTGGTACTTGTGGCACTCAAAGTATCGCCCACCGACGTGACCCGCCAGAACGGATCGGCATAAGCATAATTGACAGCGTGATTGTTGCCGTCGGTAACCGAGGTTTTCACGGCACCATTACAATCCCATGTTTGTAACGTGGTCCAGGTGACTGCGGAACTGGAGATTGTCTGAGGAAATGCAGCGTTGCAGGTGAAATTGGAATAGGTGCTGATCGTGCCATTCACGTCGGTTGCTGTTTGCAGAACACCGTACGCATCGTAGGTATAACTTTTCGGAAGCCATGTAGTTCCCGTGTTCCAGTCGGAGGAAGTGATGAGGTCGCCCGTCGAGTTATAAGATAACCGCTTGTCCGCGACGGTTGGACCAGTATTGCTGCCGCTATGCGTGGTCTGCGTGCAAACATGGTCCTGAATATTAGATCCCACGGCGATACAGCCCCCGCTGATATAGGTGCCATACGCAGTGACGACGGAGGTGGTCGGCGACGATGGACCCCAATCATACGTATCCGTCTCGGTGGGCAAAGCAATGCCGTTTAAACTGGTATCAACCTCAGACTGAATTCCGGTTGAATCCGGGATTTGTGTATAGGTCGTGATCCGGCTAATCGTGGCCGCACCGGGCCCCTGGGTCGGGCAATTTGCGATCGCCGCGCCGTTGTAGCAAGTTACGACGGTCTTCAACAGAGTCGATGAACCTTGTTTGATCTGGCGCTGAAGCTCGTGGCCCGCTTGATCGAAATTAATAACGGTGACGTTATTGTCAGGTGCTGGACTGGTCACCGTGGTCTGCGATCCATAGCTGGTGATTGTCCTGGAACAGGTCCACTGCGTGCCCGACGTGTCAGGCGTCTGTTTGGTGAAGCCCATCGTGCTTCCATCGGCACAGTTGATTCCGCCGTTGGCGCCCGTATACGTGTAAAAAATGATGCCGCCTGTCGGGAGTTTAATCGAGGCAAGACGGCCTGTAGTTGCGCCTGGATTTCCCGGAGTCGGTTCGTAGGTCGTCGAGTATGAATTGCCGTCCGGTAGGGTGATACTGGTCGCTAGAGGAAAACTCGCCTGTGAATACTCGGCAATGCCGGGGCACCCAAAATTCGTCTGGAGGGTGTAATTGGTATAGTGAATGCTGAAATTCACCAATGAGCCATTACCACCGGCCGGACAAGCCTGTCCGCCGCCATTTCCGCCGCAATAGGTATATGTTTCCGTTCCACTTGCAGGCGAGCCGGTCTTGGTCAGAACCGGCGTGGTTTTATTCAATGTGTCGTAGTAATTCAGAGTAGGGATCCGGAAACCGTGATGTTGTTGTTGTGTGGGTCCGCAAATGAGCCTTTCGATATCGTCATTCCGGAGGGCGACGTTATCGTTGCTGTAGGAGGATTACTCAGAGAGTAATAGACGGTAACTTTAACGAAATCAACGAAAGCATTCGCCGTCGTTCCGGCAGGTCCAATCCTGACGGCTTTTAGGTCAACGCCAAACGCCGAATTGTTTATATCAGCGGGCGTCCAAGATGTTCCCCAAAGGTCTGCAGCGCTACCGTATGTCCGATTGCCATTGCTTGTCGGCCAAGACACGCTGCTCGCATAATTTTGACCGACGGGATTTCACGCCTTTAGGAGCATAACGCTGGAATCTTTAACAGATGCATTGTCAATGGTAACGTAAAAACGCTGTACGTCTACTTTGATGCCCTGGATAAAAGCAGTGGATGGGATATTAAATTAAAGTTATAGCCGCTCACATAAAGTGACGTTGAAATTTTGCCATTTGCATTCGCTGAATCGTTGAGAGTAACTTTCGCGTACTGTGTATCACTTGCCAATACGCCATTGGGTAAGTTTCCCATTGTGACTCGCCTGATGCGTTTGTAACTTGGGTCGCGGCTGAAGGCGGATTCGGACCTTGGCTACTCTGGGTACTAGAGACACTCGCTGAAATCGCGTACCCGTCTGCGCTCGTTCCGGTGCCCGAAGTTCCATAGAGACAACCTGCGGAATCGAGGGTCAGCGGTGTTCCGTGAGCCGTATTAAAAATGTCCGTGTACTTCCAATTGGAGTAAATTAGAGTCGATGCATGGTTACTGCACGTACCCACAGAAGTGCTGTAGCCTGCGGGCATACCTTGGATTGCAGGTACCGAACCAATCCAGTCTAAACCTGTAGCACTGCCATTTGTGGTGTATTTCCACCCGCCGCCTAATGAATACCAGAACACGTTATCGTGATTGAGCACGGCAGAAAACGACAATCCCTTGCCCGGCCTGCTGAAGATGGGTATTTGGGTGTGAATGTTCAGACTTCCTAGATTGATGGTGTTCACGCCATCGCTATCGAAGCTACCGAAGATCGGTGTACCGGTGGGAAGTTGGCCAAAGCTGGGAAGACAGATCGCGTACAAGAGCGCAGCCAGCGTGAGCAATTTGCGCAGGGAGACCATCCCTTTCCTTAAAGCTGTTGGTTTGGACTGCTGCTCGGGGAGAACGCACCCCATGAGATTGGCCCTGCTCAGGACTCCTGCTCGACGCGATCCAGCGATCTCATACGGCCTCTTATACCTCGAGGCGAGGAACAGTTTCGCCGACATTATCGGAAGGCAGCGGGCGCAATCCAAATTCGATAACAGCAGGTCAAAGATCCTGACCCGGCCCATTTACCACTCCTTGACGACTGCCCAAAAGGTAAGTAGCTGGATTCGGCAGTGTAGGGTATTTTTCTGCCTTGTCAAGAGGACAGTAGAAGCTGCTGTTCTACTTTCAGAACATAGTCGAGAAGAAAAAGAAAAACTGGCCTGTTTGTTCCACAATTAGAACAAAATGTGAAAGTAGTTGCTATTGTTGTGCAGTATGTTGTCCGCAATATCAGTCAGCAGAAATTAACGTGTGTCCGATAAGTTGACGATATGTAAAGTTAAACATTTGCTCACAGAATTAAGAGATAGCCCGATTTAAAGTAGTACTGCGCTGAATCAAGGGTGATTATCAATGATTCTCAAGAGGAGTTAGAAAATTCCTAGACAGTCATTCACTTTAAAGGCTTGTCCTCCACCCAGCATCACTGCCCTATTCCGGCGAGAGAAACGGTATGTGGGCTTCCTAAGCCGTCATCGAAAATGGTAAGCGAGCCATCTAATATGCCCGCCAGTGTCGGAGAGAACCGAATGGAGATCGAGCAACTGGCGCCAGCTGCCAGACTCGTGCCACACTGGTTTGTCACGAGAAAGAAGTTCGGCGAAGCGCTGATCTTGACGAAATTGAGCTTGCCGGATCCAGTGTTGGTTACGGTCACAGATTGGGGAGCGCTGGTAGTACCCACAGGCTGCATACCAAAGTTCATTGAACTGATTGCCAGCGAAGTCTGACCGGATCCAATTCCAACACCTTGCAGCGCAGCGATGTGGGGTTGCGTGCTGTCCGACGCGACTACTGTCGCTGTCCCGCTTCGCACGCCCGTTGCGCTGGGGGTGAAGACGATTCCCAAACTGCAACTCGTCATCGCGGAGAGTGTCTTCGGGCAGTTATTTTGAGCGATGTGGAATTCTCCGCCTTGTACAGTAATGCTGCTGATAGTGAAGCTTGCAGTTCCCGGATTCTCGACGAAGAGTATGCTCTGCG
>Ga0126384_10002952_pt1 | contig 10293 bp, 8 predicted proteins | sample PanSoiMetPlot_36_FD_92543 | JGI IMG/M metagenome (GOLD analysis project Ga0126384, IMG submission 92543) | Tropical forest soil microbial communities from Panama - MetaG Plot_36 | ecosystem: Environmental > Terrestrial > Soil > Tropical forest > Bulk soil | place: Panama | collected 2016-02-17 | reverse complement strand
ATGATTGAACTCGATTTAGGCTGCGCGTCGTAACCGTAAACGACCTTCAAGTCGCTTTCTGCGCTTTCGGCAGAGTGCCAGGGTTCCTACGACCGGAGCCGCGCACCGATCCACCTGGGTTCTATTGGCCCTCGTCAGAGGCCACGTCTGTTGTTGGCCCATCGCGTCAAGTCGTGCAAACGCGCTCGCGGAGCGAAGCGGACATAAGCCCGCTACACGCGACGGATTTATGAGTACACAGCCTGGCTAGAGCGGATTCCGCTCAGCCCGAAGTAGCCGGCCTCTCCGCAGGTCGTGGCCGGGCTTGTCCCGGCCACCCGATTGTTGTTGCTCTGTGCCTTCCTGTTCGGGGTCGCCGGGACAAGCCCGGCGGCGACGCCGCTTCGTGATTCAAGGCAATCGAAACTCGCTCTGGAAATTCGCCCCTAGAAATCCGCGCTCGCCTGGATGAACCCGGCGCCACCGCCGCCCTGAAGCAGGGTGCCCTGGCCGGCGGTACCGGCGGCGTTGCCCGTCACGCTGATGTAATTCGGCGTGTGGGTGGCACCCGGCGCAAAGGTCCCGACTGCGGTGGCGGTGCCGGCGAGATTGAACTTGAACGAGCCGGCCGAGACCGTGACGGTCGGCGCGGCGCGCATCTGCACCGGCAGCGGAATGAAGATGAATTCCGACGTGGCGCCCGCCACCATGCCGGCGCCGACGATGACACCTGAAGCAGGCTCCGGAATGTTGAAGAAATAGCGCTGCGCGATCGCCAGCTCCAATTCGATATCGCGGTGCTCGAACGGAGTCGCCTGGGCGCCGATCTCGAGCTGGACGCCGATGATCTGCACGGAGTCCGCCGCGCCGGCGGTGCCGACCGGCGCGGCGTTCAACAGGACGCCGAGCTGGGTGCAGCCCGGCGGAACCTGCGCCGTGAACGCATAGCGCTGCCAGCCGGTCGTGATCTGCTGGGCGATGTTCGCGCCCGGCGTCAGCACCGCCGTGCCGGGCGAGGAGTTCGGCGAGATGTACTGCTGCGGCGCCAGCGCCAGCGAGGTGTAGCCCGTCCAAGTGCCCGCCACCAGGCCGGCGGCGCTCTGGTTGGTGCCGGTGCCGCTAGCGAGAAGCACGTTGAGGGTTCCGTTTATGGGTGACCAATTGGCGCCGGCCTGGGCCCAGAACGACAGTGTAACGGTCTGCCCCTGCGCGCGGATGGAGTCGAGCGTCTCGACCACCTGACCGAGGTTGATCGCCGCGGTGCTGCTGTTTGCGGCGCCGCGGCCGAACTGCAGCGCCTGCGTGAACCCGGGCACGGCGGTGACGCCAGTCACCTGCGACACCGAGATCGCGGAGCCCGGGCTTCCGACCGCGAAGAAACGGTCCGCCGTGTAGGTGACGATGCCGGCGATTGCGGTGAAGCTGGTGCCGCGCTGCCACGGATTGGTGGTGAAGTCACCGCCATCGATGAGATTGCGCGGAAACGCTAGTTGCGAGCCGCCGACGCCGGCTGGGGCGGCGAGGGTTGCGGTGCCGGAAACGCTCATGGTGCCGGCCGTCAGGTTCTGAACCTGCAAAATATAGCCCTGCGGGTTCGTCTGGTTCACCACGATGACGAAATCCCCAGGGCTCATGCCCTTGAAGGTCGCGTCCGTGATGTAACCCGCGGCGGTTACCTGGGCCAGCGTGTCGGTCGTGGTGTATTCCCACAGCTTCCACGCGCCCTCGATCGGACCGCCCGCGATGTAGGTGAGAGTGCCGGTGGTGTACGCCATTTTTGAAAATCCCTCGGTTTTCAGGCGACAGGAATCGAGCGTCAGGAGTCAGGAATGAGACCGTGCATCCTGACTCTGTTTCCTGATTTCTGATTCCTGTTACGTGTATTTCGAGCCGTCGTGGTTGACCACGACGATGCCGGAGTTCTGCAGCAGCGCGGAGCCCATGAAGATCGAGGAGCGCGCCCAGTAGTAGGCGTTCTCCTCGTTGTAGCCGGCGCGGACGTCCATCTCGCCCGTGTTCACCGCGTGGCCGACGGCGGCGCGATGGAACGCGAAGCACTGCTCGTTGGCCGTGCCTACGTTCGGAAGGTGCGGATGGAATATCCAGTTGAAACCGGCCCAGCGGCGGAAGCGGCGAGCCGGCCCGTTGAGGGGTCTGATCTCGACGTACTCAGCCTTCTGGAATTCCGGGATCTGCATCAGGTAGGCCCGCATGGCGGGCGAACCGACGAAGAACATGTTGTCTTCCTCGGTCGTGTCGACATCCTGCAGATCCAGGTGCGCCAGCGCGCGCGTTGCCAGCGCGAGAGTCATCGCTTGCGCCGCACCCAGATTGCTCGATGCGCCCGAAAGCATGCCGAGGATGTCCTGGTCGATCTTGCGGTTCAACACTTTGACCGTCGAAGCCTGCATGATGCGGCGGCCATCACCCTGGCTGGCGAAGATGTTGAACTCGGTGCGTTGCGGCTTGTCATGCCATTCGACGAGCGTCGCCGGTACCTGGGCGAGACTGTCGACGCGCGGCGGAATGTTGCCGTTGAGCCCGCGGGTGACGGCGGTCGCGCCGCCCGAACCTGCCACCAGGAACATCGCCTGGTTGCCTTTAATCACAGCCTCAGTCGTGCAGACGTTGCGCAGCCATGATTGGCCCTGCTCGAACTGGGCGATGAACTCCTGACGGTATTGAATCTGGAACGCCGAGTCGGCCATTGATCCAGTCCTTCATGATCATCGTTACGCTGCCTCCGTTCGGGTTGTCTGCGGGCGCATGATCAGGGTTGGCCGACTTCAGCGAAGTAGAATCAACGCTGCGTGTCAACGGCGTTAGGACGCGCTGACAGCTGACGTCTGATCCTCAGGTCCTGGAGCCAGCGCCGTCACATGCCCCACAGGGCTTTCCATCGGCGGGTGAAATTGCAAGCGCCACGGCGCCGTCGCAGCCCGCATCGGATGAAGTTGGAAGAACCTTCCGATGCGGGTATTGACGGGATGTCCGATTGTCTTGCGAAAAGCGCGATTGTGTTCGCCACGAAAGAGACGATGTCGCGACCGTGAGTGGGCCAGCGGCGGACGTTCCGATTTTATCCCGCGCGGCCACGTCGCGTTTGCTCACGTGCGGCAAGCAGCCCGCGATATTCCTGTTGCATGCGCGCGCCAGAATCGCCGGTCCAGTAGCTTTTCCAGAGATCGGAGCCATGTGGCGCGCGCATATATTTTCCTTCGATCTCGGCAATGCGGCTCTCTACGTTGGATAGGCCGCCGCCGGAGACGTTTGGCAGCATCGCGCCGCTCGGATTGATGGACGTCGCTACCTCCAAGATCGCCCTGTTGAAGGTTGGATGATTGGCAAGGACGCGGCCGTCGGGCAAGCGGGCCGTGAGCAATGCCTGTCTGAAATCCTCAGGGAAGCTCCGATCCAAAAATTGCGCAATAGCATTGCGGTTGGTCGCGTAATCATGGCCCCATTCGCGCATGAGTTCCGCCGACGCTCCGTGCCGGAAGGCCGCGTCGGCGTGGTCGCGCTGGCCAGCCAGCCGGTCCTGCGTGTCGAAATACCAGCGGACCGCCTGGCTGTATTGATCCGCTGTCCATCGGCCTTTCATGGCCTCTTCTGCGAAGGACGCAAGCAACGCCTGCTCGGCTTCGCCGGTCACTGTGCCGTCGCCAAGCCGCAACCCGTCCACATAGGCGGCTGCATTCTGCGGCAGGCCCTGTTCGGCGCGCCAGGCCGCAACCTGCTCCGGGGTCGCGTTGTCGGGGAGCGGCTTCGTTGCCTTCAGATCGCCACAGGAGAGCCTTGCGGTGAGCTCCTTGTAGGCCTTGGCAAGCGCCGCCGGGCTTTCGAAGCGATCGAGCGTCTTGCGGAATGCCTTGTCGCCGCCAGCCAGGTCCTCACGCCAGGATTCCGGAAAGGTTTTGGCAACCCGCTCGGGCGCCGGCGCGGCGTTCTTTGTTTGCGGGTCGGCCGCAACCGCCGCATCGATCAGCGTGCCAGCCGGAACGCCGCTTCCGGCGCCGGCTGCGGCACTGCCATCCGGGCCGCTGCCTTTAAGGTCGGAGGCCAATGAGGCGACGCCTTTGCCGGCAGCGCCCATCTCGTGCTCCGGCGCCCTTGCCAGGTGTGACGCCGGCGCGAAACGATCGTCCTGCATTAATCACCTCGTCTATTCCCATGCCGGTCACGTCGCACCCCCGTGACGCGACCGTTAGGGCGCGTTCCGGCGAAAATTTACCGGATCGGCCTCTTTTCGCCGGCGATGACACCGCCAGCGATTCCTTGCGGACGGAAATCCGCCTTGGCAATGCGCCGGCCCTGGGGCGGGCGCTTACATGCGCGGGTGGCTGACGAAGGCCATGCTGGTTGGCATGTTGCGCATGGTGACATCGCGATCTGCTTCTTCCTTGCTGAGGATGCCGTCGCGCACCACGGTTCCGGTCGGTCCGACAACGCACCAGCGCCTGGCCGGACCGCGCCATTGGGCGTAGTGATTTCCCCGCGCCTCGATCCGGCCTACCGCGACCCCGCCGAGCGGTGCCTTGATCAGTTCGGCAAAGCGGATGAGTTTCGCCGGCACGTGCTCGACCAGATAAAGCAGGGCGAACAGCGTGGATTGCTCGTCCACTACTTCGACTAGATCGCCGGCGCGCAGCTTCGCTTCATTGGGAGCCCACACCGCCACGTCGGTGATGACGCGTTGATAAGGCGTACGTTCAGCGTCGATCACCACGCGCCACCAGTTACGGGCGAATGCGGCATCTTGGATTGCGCTTTGCGGGATCGGCAGCACCGGCTGTGGTGCGCGGGCAGCGGCCTCGGTCTCCGGCGCAGGTTTCGATGGGTCAGGGACGACCGGCGGGATATGGGGTGCCGCCGGACCTTTGCGTTTGCTCTGGTTTGCCGTCTGGGTCTCGTGATTCATAGGTTTATCCTGTTGCGCCCGGAAACGGGCGGCCGCGACCCTGGCGCATCGGATCGATGCCGCATAATCTTGCCATGGGGCAAGCGAAAGGATGCGCAATCAGGTCAGTAGCCCGGGTTGAGCGCAGCGAAACCCGGGGCGGTCTTGCCGTTTTGACAGGGCGCTCCCGCATTTCGCTCCGCTCAATGCGGCCTAGGCGCTTGCCATGGGGCAAGCCAAAGGACGCGCAATCAGGAAACGCACGTCCGTGACGTCGGGACGACGAATTCCGTGTCAGGCAGTCGCCGCGCCGACATCCTCTGACATCGTCGACGCGGCGCTTTCCACATCCCCGCTCTGCGCGCTCCCGTGGAGGCGAGCCAGTGCCTGGGCATAATCCGTGCGCAGTCCGGCGTCAGTCCAGTAGCGGCGTTGCCCGTCGCCGTTCGGATCGCGAAGCAGCGCCTCGATCTCCTCGATCCGTTCCTGGTCCCGGCTCGCCTTCGGCGGCGGCGCGGCGCCTTCCGGCCGCGCCAAGCCGTCAAGCCGCTCCCGCGCCTCGAAGGCGGCGTCTTGCAGCTCGATATCGCCCCAGTAACGGCCTGGATCGCTGCGTAGCAACTCATCGGCGCGCGCAAGGATCGCTTGATCCTCGTCCCGGCGCGGCGCTTGCGTCACCGCTGTGGGGCGGTTGTCGCGGATGGTCCGGTAGAGATCGACCACGCCGTCGCGCTGTTCTGCGGGCCAGCCTCTGTCAGAGGCGAACTGCGCAAACGCGTCGGCAAGTTGCGCCTCGTCAGCTGCCGGACGCGCGTGGTCCCGGTACCACGCAAGCGCCTCGAGAAACTGTGCAAACGACAAGCCCGCACGCTTGAAACCGTCGCGAAAGGCGCGCCGTAAGTGTTCGTCCTGTTCGCTGACCAATCCGAATTCGCGATAGCGGTGCATGGCGCGCCCCCACTTGTCATGATGCCGGTGCGATTTGGAAGAAGATGTTCTTTGTGCTGAGATTTGCCGCCGATGTCTGCCGAATCTGCCCGGCAACCGAAATGACGGCCTCGAAACTTGACGTCACGTTGGCCGGCGTCGTCAGATCGAGCGCGAACAGCACGACATCGCCATCCACCGCTGCCGGAAATGCGACGCTACCGATGCCGTTGCTGCCTGGTGCGAGCTGGCAAATGACCGCGCCGCGCTTGGAGCCGACCAGCTGGTTATCGACCATAAGTCCCGAGGAGGCGCTGAAACTTCCGTCGCCGACCAATCCGAGCCGGCGGCCGTGAAGCCAGAGCAGAACATTGTCCTGGGTCAGAGCAGGCATGGAGCAACTCCCTAGGTTTGTGAAGATAGACGTAGGGCGCGCGCCGGCGGGGCGCAGATGCGATGCCGCCGGAGGCAGCGCCATTCGAGACGCGCGATCGCTGGATTATCTGTGAAACTGGTGCGCGCCGGGAGCGGGTCTACTGATCGTCCCGGTCTTGACTGCCGGCACCAGCGCCGATCAGACCGACACCGCCAAGCGAATTGAACTGTATGGCGTCCCTAAGATAAGGGTTTTCGTTGACGATATCACGAATCTTCGCGGCAGTCTCCGGCGCCACCGTCTTGAAATAGTTTGGATCGGTCATATAGGCTCTTAATCCCTCAGCCACGAGTTCCCGATTTACATCCTTACCGCGATAGCCGAAGTGCTCAGGCTGCAATTTGGGGCCGTTTTTTTCTTGACGGGACCGCAGAGAACCGTAGACGACGCGAAGTTCGGCTACCTCCTCCGGCGTGAGGCTCGATGACAGCAGCATCCCGGTGAAGTGGTCGATAGCGTGACCAAATTCGTGCGCCGTCACGAAATCCCGGTCTGGTGCCTTAGGTCCGGTGTTAAGGTATATGCCAGCCTTTGGGGGTCCACTTGGTTGACCCTCTCCATGATAATACGCGCGAAGACCTTTCGGAGTCAGCTCGCGAAGTTCCTTATGGTCCCGAGGTATATCCATTAAACGGATACCCGCTCCCTTTATCGCTCCTCTCATTTCTTCCGGCGAAAGCGGTTCGTCAGCCGCACCGGAAACTCGTCGGCCAGCAATGAAGTCGGCGACAAGGTGGCGTCCTTCAATATCAGTCAAAAGTTGTCCTTGGGCGTCGGTCAGAGGGTGGCCAGGATAGTCCTCGTCGAACGGGCGTTGTGGTTGCGGCGGCGGGCTGTTCATACGGGCGCGTTTAGCTTCCGCGATTATTCGCGCCTGCTCCGAGGTATTCGGGTTTGCCGAAGAGCTGTCGCCTGCCTCCACGGGGGCGGCTTTGCTTTGCCCCGCAACGGTCGCCCTATCGGCCTGAGCAGGCTCGGCGAGCTGGGCCGGCACATTGGGTTCGGCGCTCGTCGTCGTTGTCCCAACGGTCCCCGCATATTTATCGGGGAGTTTGCCGGAGTCCGACCTGATGGCTTCGCCGATGGCTCGGTCCCGCAACGCATCCTCGGCAACCTCGCTCGGCCGGATGCCATGGTCGGTCCACAGGCGGAGAAGCTTCTGCTCGGTGCGAAAGCTTGATGGAGTTCCAGAAATAGTCGCCGCAGCGGTGCGGAAATCCTCAGCTCGCGGCAGTGCCATGGCGGGTCCGCTCGGGACATTGGTCGGCACACGCATGGCGCCGGTCTTCGGCCCGTTCGCGCCCGAGACAAGCGCGGCAATCTGCGCCAGCTGCGCAAAATCATGGGCAGCCTTGCCTTTGCCATAGAGGCTGGGGCCTAACACCGCATCATGGCCTTCCTCCACCAACTGACCAAGTCCCGCGCCAAGGCCTGCGAGTCCCGCCGGGACCGACCTCAGCAATGCGTCGATTGGTTTTGCGGCCGGAACAACGATATCGCCGACGACCCCGTGCTTGCTCAGGAACTCCCTGTTCGCTGGCGAAAACCCCAGCGGTTCATCGCCGAAATAGTGCTGCGCGTGTTCAGCAGCGGCGCCGATGACGCGATTAAAGCCCTGCTTCAAGCGCTCGATGTATGACGCCGGTAGTTCTTTCGGGGGGCGGGTGACACCGAACTCATCGTCGATCTCCTCATCGGCAAATCCCGCCTGCCGCATTCGCTGCCGCTCTGCGGTGGCCCAATCGCCGATCTCGCCATCAGAAAAGCCGGCCTCTCTCAACATCTCGATTCGGGTCGGCATCATGGTCACCATGAAGGCGGAACGCGCACTTTGATGTCGGGCAGGGCCGCATTTATGCGGCCGAGATATTCGGACGGCGTTTCGCCACTGAGGCGGCGCGGAACGGGTTGGAGCGCGGCGGTCGGGCCGGAGGCGTTGGTCGATCGCAGTTGACGCGCATTTTCTTCCAGCGTTTCCCGCGCCGTGGTCCGATAGCGCTCGAGCGACTCCGGCTTTCCGACATAGTCGGGCTTTGATCGATCGAACAGATCGATCGGGTCCTTGCCGTCCTTAAGGTATTGACCGATCTTTCGGTCGATATCCCGCTCGAGGAGATACATTTTTGCTCTGCCGAGCTGATCGATATCCCCAATCAAAGGATCGGAGCGGTCGATCTCCGGCGCAACACCCTTTAGAAAGGCCTGTTTGTGAGCTAAAAGCGGCGCTTCCGCCGGTGTCCGGCTTGCGAAGAATTCCTTGCGGACGAAGTTGAAGTCGTCCTTGCTGAGCTTCCCTCCGATGTAGGCATCGTAGATCTGAGCGAGCGAGGCGACCTTGCTAGGATCGCCATCCGGCAGACGCACGCGGTCGAGCAGGCCACGCGCGGCTAGATTGGAAGTCGTCGCGTCGGGATCCGGGGCGGCCGCCCGACCGGCCAGGGCGAGCATGTAAGGTTTCGCGGTTTGCGAGAGCTTCTGGTTTGCGGAGATGTCGGTTCTCGTAAGTGTCGGCGTCTCGCTCATCAGATTTGCGACAATCTGGTTTTCCGCCTGGTCCGATGCGCGCTGACTTTCCTGCTGGCGACGCAGAGCAGCGTGCTCCGCGTCTTTGACGTCATTTTCTTGCTGGTCCTGCGCCTGCTGGATCAGCGACTCCCTCAGCTGCTGCGGAAGGTGAGGGAGCAGCGGGTGACCATTTTCAGGGGATTCAAGCTCGCGGATGGCAAGCCCGGGATCGACACGACTCATTCGGGCGTAGTGCCCGGCGCAAAGCGCAAGGGCGCTGCGGCGCTTCTCCTGCAACGCCTGCTCGGGTGTGGCAAAGCGCTGGGTAACTGCGTCGTCTATTGCGGCATGCAGGGCGTCGACGCCGCCGGTGAGCAGCTTATCTTCCGGGTCGAGGGTGATATGGTCTACGAGATAGCGCAGATACCTGTCGCGCCCGGCCGCATGGGCATTGGCGGCGCCGCGGAACGCCTGATTTTGGATCGCCGCATTCTCTTGCGCGAGCGGCACGGCGAGTTTGCTGCGGACGTGTTCCCGCAAACCTTCATTCGAGATTTGAGAAAGGCCATCCTCAACGATCTTTCCGGCTTCGTCGCTCCAACGCTGCGCGAGCGTCGCATGGTCGGGATCGTCCCGGTAGCGTTCGCGCGCCTCGATCAACCTGGCGTGAATGAAGGCGTTGGCGTTGACGGCCTCGGTTATGGCGTGCTGCCGGCCGATTTTGAACGTCGCCCTTCCGATATCCTCGATCGCCTGACCGAATCGCGCGCCGGCGTCAGCGATCTCACGGGCGCCGCTGGCGTACGGCGACAGGTCGTAGCCGCCGACCGGGCGCGCGCCAGGCAAGCGCGGCAGGCTGCCGAGCTCTTCCGGTGTGGGAATTGTGGGCATGCGTGCTCCCGTGGCGCCTCTGTAGGGGCGACCCTCGTGGTCGCCCCTGCAGCGCCCGCATCCGCAGCGGCAGGGCGACCCCGAGGGTCGCCCCATGAGGCGCTAGGTTAGGCCGCGTGGACTCCCTCCCCCCTTGTGGGGGAGGGGTCGGGGTGGGGGTCGTGACGCGGGGCACAGGGACGTAGGGCGCAATAAGCGCAGCGCATTGCGCCTTCTCGGGCGAAAGGCAAGCGACGTGCCGAACGCGGCCACGACGGCGGCTGTGCCCGTGATGACGCGGCGCAATGCGCTGCGCTTATTGCGCCCTACGCCCGCTAGGTTAGGCCGCGTGGACTCCCTCCCCTTGTGGGGGAGGGGAGGTGTCTGCGGCAACGTCAGGCCTTAACCTAGCGCCTATGAGGGTCGCCCCTTCGAAGCCATCGCGCTTGGCTCGGTCGCAGGGACGTAGGGCGCAATAAGCGCAGCGCATTGCGCCTTCTCGGGCGAAAGGCAAGCGACGTGCCGACGCGGCCACGCGGCGGCTGTGCCCGTGATGACGCGGCGCAATGCGCTGCGCTTATTGCGCCCTACGCCCACTAGGTTAGGCCGCGTGGACTCCCTCCCCTTGTGGGGGAGGGGAGGTGTCTGCGGCAACGTCAGGCCTTAACCTAGCGCCTAT